>OGJT01000398.1_pt1 | contig 23462 bp, 32 predicted proteins | sample 1572331 | NCBI WGS metagenome assembly OGJT01 (sample SAMEA2582094, study PRJEB24529) | metagenome | biome: Human gut stool | place: China | collected 2011
TGACAATAGTCAACGTGGTTAGAATGTCATTCAGTTCGAATTGCCATGTCCACATAGACACTCCTTTCTTATTGTACTTCTACTGTCTTAGTAAACATCAACTTCATGCGTGCATTGTAGAATTTGATTGTTATAGGTCCTGCTGTAGATGGTAATGGTACTTCTACATTTTGGTTATTCATGTATTGGATTTTACCGTCGTTAATTTGGAATGGTAGAGTAGTAAAATACATAATATTTATTTTTTCACCATCTATACTTACGACAGGCTCATATAGGGCTTCATCGGAAGTAAAGTTCAGAGCTCCAGTTTTAAGCCCTTCAAAATATTCAAGCATAATTCATTCAAGGCTATCACTATGTACAAGCACATTATTATCCAATAATAAGTTTTTAATCTTTGCGACTGTTTCAATGTTTACATTATCCCCTTGCGGACCTGGAGTTCCTGGTTCGCCTTTATCACCTTTTTCTCCCTTTAATTCCAGTTTCTGTGCTTCGGTTAATTCCTCAAAACGTAATGGCTCTCCTTTCGGCCCTTGCTTTCCATCTTCACCTTTTGGGCCTGGGTCTCCTTTAGGGCCTTGTAATTTAATAATTTGAGCGGCATCCTTAACGTTTATTTTCTCTTCATCGCCCATATAAATATTAATAGTATTTTCTGCCATATCATTTTCCCCTATTACTTACACCTTCTGATACAGTTAACTTGCCTTTTACAAGGCACTTGATGGGGCGACTCCCTCCCCATAGGAATAAATCCCATACATAGACACCGGCTTCCAATAAATTCGTATCGATTACCAATTTAATTTTGCATGCTTCCCCTTGCGCTAAATCATCATGCATCACTTCGATATTGAATTTAGCAGCATAATCATCTTGCCATACTGTTTTGCGAATACAAGCGAACACATCGCTTGCATCCACGTTTACTCCATATCCCACAATTAGCGATACAAACTCGCCTCTAACAGCGTTCAGATTATGCGTTTGCGGATCCATCATCTTCACCTAAATCCATTAAATCATTGTGCACACATCCTTCTGTCGGACATGTGCCATCGTCGTTCAAAGTTGCCCAACAGTATTCACAAAAATGCATCACTGGTACATCTGATTTGATTTCGTAGTTATCCATTATTTGACCTCCTTAATTTTGGCTACCATTTCGGCATTGAGTTTCTTAAATTGTGCTTGTAAATCATCATATGGCACATTAGCCAAACGTCTACGTAGTAACGCCTGGTCTAACGTTGCAAATCTTTCATCATAATACTTACGGATTTGTGCAATACGTTCTGCTTTTGTCGGTTCATATTCCGTTACTAGAATATCGATAAAAGTTCCATTCACGTATGCTTTATTATTTAAGAATTGGTCTAGCATAACATCATCACCATACACATAGTCAGCCGCATCTGGATATTGATCTTTAGCTTGTTCAAGTAAAGCACTCTCACCAATTGGTGTTAACATACTATCGACGATTGATGTAATACGTCGACCTTCCGCATCAAGTACGTGGATATAATTATTCATTTCTTTTATCCTTTCGTCATTAACAAGGGGGAATATATGAATAGTACTATTAAGCACTCTCCATATACTGTTGATGGTGTAGCCTATTTAGCGATTGGGCATTAAGCAGAAATACCAAACGAAAATACGCAACATTTGATATTGGGGTACTTAAATACATTATCGTTTGTGAACCATACTTTGAATTTTAATTGATCATATTCGGTGATTAAATTCCAATCTGCTTCACGTGGATTTTTGTATTCAGCCTTAGCGAAAAAGCAGATAGAATAAGGAATTATCCAACTATGGAATTGCCCATCTTCGCCGCTTACTCCCCATTGGATAGTGAATCCATTGGCGAACTTCACAAACCCATTCTCTTCAAGCCTTTGTGCTACAATACCGCCCATTCCAATAAGATTTTTTATATCTTTCAAAGTAGCAACTGGATTTTCTTGCCAGTTAGTCGCACCAAGGATTTTTGCAATCATATTTGTAATTGCTGGGTGCGAAGAAATATTTGTATTATGAGTAGCTAATTGACTCTTTAAATTTTGAAGAAGTCCGCCGTGTGCATTTTCATCATCATTATGTTGTTTAACGGCTTCTGTTAACTGCTCATGCGTTACCAATGCCCCCATATTAACAGTTAGTGATACGTTTCCGGTATTACTAAATACCATTCCTATTGTTAATTCTTGGGATACGACTACCGAACCACCTGCTGCCGGCATTCTGTCTGGTTCAGGGTCTGTAAGGTACGCATACAATACTTCACCTTTATCAGGATCTTGTGCAAATAGTCCAATTTCAGACATACGGAAAGCTTCCGTAATGCCGTTATTAGTAATGAACGTATCAACACTTACGATTTTACCTTCTTGTTTAACTACGAAATTAGTAGTCTCCCATTTAGAGGAGAGTACATCAGTCAGTGCCATTGGATTCGTTGCATTAACACCACTACCGACTTTAATTTTAGTAAATGTCAGTTTCGTTTTACCTGCATTTACCTTTGCTTGCAAATCGGCACCGACATCAGTCATGGTTGCATTTGACCATTCTGCCATATATTCCTCCTATCTAACGCTATTATCTAGCGTTACATTAATCTTTGTTTTCTTAGATTCAACAGTGTAAGACGTTACATGGGTATTCAAATTAATACGCCATGCATTCGTGAAATCACACTTAATATTCACTTTCTTAGATACGCCGCACCACCCAGCGAAATACTTATTGAAGTTAATTCGTCGAATGAATTCAATACCATCTAACCAGGACCGTACATTCTTAGCCGTATTAATAGCACGTACAAGCTTAGCAATGTCCGATTCACCAGTTAATGGTGCCGTAATAAGTGTGACCTTGAAATAATAAGGCTTACCACCATATTCAAACCATTCTGCAATTTTCGAATCAGAATATACAGTTTGTACGGCTTTTTCAACCGCATATGGTGTACCTTTATGGCGGTGAATATCAATTGAATTCTTTACTAATTCACGTTTCGTTGCTATTGGTAATCCACTGTCATAATCATCTACATGTAATTGGTACGCTAAGTGATCAATTACACTCTCTGATTCAGTATCAATCGATGACCACAATAACAGCGTATTCGTGTTCATGAATTCAGCTAGCGTTTCATCCCACGTTTTAGCAATGGCCTTAATTGGCTCCCTGTCGATTGAGGAGGGAAGATGTTCCGCGCTGGTATACTTACTATCACGTATCATTCTTCCTCACTTCCTGCAAACACTACGACGGTTGTATTGGCTACTGCAACACCACTTTGTTCTGCAATTGGAGTAAATACAGGTGCCGTTACTTCAACGCGTTTAATGCCAGATACATCCATGAGCATTTGAACTAATCGACTAGGCACTATATCACGGCCTAATTTAGATTTCTGCCATATTACATAATCATTGACCGCTTTATCTGCCTTCGCTTTTACCACCGTTGCATCAGCGCCTTTTTCAATGTAATACTTAGCGTCGATGTTATATTGCGTAGTAGTAGGTGCTAATACAGTGAGCTTATCAGTCAAAGGTCTACGTTTTTTATCAGACAAATAGGCTGTAATAGTCTTGAGCAATTCTTCACCTGGAATACCACCACCAGATAGTAATGGGTAAATGTTAACTTCCCCAGGATGTGGAGAGGATACACCTACATCGGCCACAAGGTGTGATGCAGATTTTGTGAAATACTCATAGGCACCTTCAGGCCCTGCCACAGAAAACGATTCAGGAGCCTCATGAATACGCTCACGATAGGCTTCGTCATCTTCCGTATCAGAACCACCTTCAGATAATGTAGTATTGCTCATCGTATCCACATATGCTATAGGGTCAATAATTGTACTTATCTCACCTGGTTTAAACCCATTACCTTGTGCGCCTGTACGTTGTGCTTCTGCTTTTACGGATCCATTGAGTTGACCTGGTAGAATTACCAAGTCCTCAACAGTAGCAAAATATTCACCATCTTCTGTAGATATCCTTGTACCCTTTGGAATAATGACAGAGTTCGTACGCACTGCTGACAATGTTGCTTGGATAGTTGTAGTCGCTTTTGTTGCCTGTAACCGCTCAACGGCAGCAGGCACCGCTCCAACATGGTCCAAGTTATCACCTTCTGCATAGGCTAATAGATTTTGTTTAGCTGCATAATTTGCATCGTTCAATAATCGGATAATAATTTCCGAAATTACATTTAAAAATAAAGTAACAGGGTCGCCTTCTCCCAAGGTTCGCCCTGTTATTGTTGTGTAAATATCAAATACCTTCTGTTGAACGTGTTCTTTATCTGTGTTAAAGAACTCAACATTAGGTAAATCAGATAATCTCATACAGTCACCATCACTTTCGGAATCAACTCACCATTTTGTGTGGCAGTAAAGGATATATCACTAATTTTGGCACGTGGTTCGTACCGTTTAATTTGTTGGAATATGTCATTAGATAGATGCGCTTGTGCTTGATGGATAGGCATATCAATAATGCGACCATCAATACCAAACTCCCTATCTAGTGGCACACTACCACGAACAGTAGAAATAATCGTTTGCACATTTTGCAAAATCTCAGCGACTTCACTTTCAGGTGCTAGCGATATCCTATTGTCCGTAACTGGTTTAATTTCATACGTTGCTGACATGGCTAGAACCTCCGCAATATCGTATTAACTTTGTTGAACTTCTGACCATATTGGTTAAGCATGGACTTTTCTTCTACTGTGTTCTTGTCTGGATATTCCTCAAGAGTTAGTGATACTTCAATAGATTGAGTCTTGCCATAAGCATCTGTGAATAAGCTATCTTCGCTCATAGACATGATGACAAAGTAGTTTTGACTAACAGGTTTACCGCCAATAATAAACGGCAATACAGCCCCTGTATCGCGATAATTCCTCAACTTCTTAACAGTACTATCTGGAGATTGGCCAAGCGATGAAGAAATAAGGATTTTACATGTAATTTGTTCTACGTCTGGACCACTAAACTGTTTGACAGGCTTTTCTAGCATCAAATTATGCTTTTCCCATCTAGCACTGCCTGAACGCGTTACATCTGATACAGTAAGCACATTATCTAATGCGGTATAGAATACTATATCCGCTAAATAACCGATATACATCTATACCTCCTATACTGGTCCTGATGTTGTAGAACCGCCAGACTCTACACCACCATGCACATGATGAACTAAGGAAATACCATTGACCACCACATCGCCACCATTTGAATTAATAGATAGTGTACCACCAACATTAAGAGTCATATCTCCAGGAACAGTGAGCACACGTTTGCCATTATCCGCACCATCTGGTGTCGGATCCGCAGTACTAAAGAATGTACCAATGATAAATCCATCGGAAAACCCACGTCCGGACCGATTAGGCAACATAATACACAATACCTGGTCATCAATTGCCGGCATCCAATAGTCCTTATCATGTGCTGCACCTCGATTAATGACAGATAATGGCGCCGTTACAACACCTTCTCTATCTAGGCGTGTAACAACGGCTTTACCTTCTTCAGGAATTGTACTTGAAACATTTCCAATGAATATCATATCCGCTAATGCAGATAATATAGAATCAGTAGCCATTTAAACACCTCCTTACATCAATCGACGTTGAATAATTGGCCCCTAATGTATGTGTTGCTTTCGTAATTAAATAATTACCATCAAATACACCAAATCCTTCAAGCTTAACTGTAACCGATGCCATAATAAGAGGGTTCCCAGGGAAACTAAAAGACATTGTATCGGCTTCCTTGTTCGCTTCTCTAAGTTTCTTCTTAGCCAATCGTTTCGCCTCAGCTTTATCTTTTACCTGTTCATTGACCTCTAATACAGCAAGGTACGTATGCCCCTTACGGTCAGGATCTTCAAACGTATCCTCAATCACAGTTTTCTTATCTTTATTGGTATATTTCACATGACATGCTCGATATACCTCACGAGTTTTACTTTTATATGAATAAGATATGGCCCTAGTAATAATCAAAGGCGGTTGTTCGCCATCTTTAGTCTGTACAGGTTGATATTGGCCACCAGGTCTACGAATTATGACTTTAGGCTTCACGTTTTCGTACTTGTAATCATCGAATATAATCAACTGCTCAGTAGATACTTTAAGAGAAAACCCCGCATCATTGCATAGTTTCTGCAAGAATGCGAGGTCTGATTCAGCACTTTGTGATGCATCTTTTAACGGTGGGTCAAAGTCCGCATCCCATACTAGCTTTAACTTATTATCTTTTGCTTTCTCAGTAGCAATCGCTTTAAGCGTTGTAGCTTTCCACGATTTATCTTTCTTTTTCTCCCGTAAGTCAGTACTACCGATAATAGCGACACCTTTGATTTTGACTACATCCGGAAGGCTACTGCCCTCGAATTCATCAATTTCAAATTTACCGATTGGTAATGTAAATTGTTCATCCCCTAATTTCTCCCATGCTACGGTATTAATAGCCACTTCTAGTAATGAGCCTTTCACAGGATACCAATCGCCGACCCATAGACGGCCCCTATCTTCTAATGAAATAACCACGTCATCTACAGTTCCTGAAAGGTTATCTGTGAAAGTTACATCAAGAAGGTATTTACTAATATCGTCGGTGATGTCCTTTGATTCTTTACTTCCCCAATGTTGGTACCCAATCGTACACCATGCCCGCCGTGCTAACTTCGTTTGTGTTGTTAAATCTTTCTTCCATTTTTGGACCTTAGCAAGGCTCTTTTGTAAGCTCATATACTATCGCCTCCATGGTGGTAAGAATTCAGGTAAGGAATCAGCAGGAACATCTGGGCATGTTAACACAACACCAGCGGAAAATATCGCCGTATTACGGTGCTTTTGATTGGCTTCTAACAATAGATTAATGTATCGTTCGTTACCATACACTTTATAGGCGATTAAATCCCACATATCCCCTTGTATTGTTGTATAACTAGTCATAACTCAACCTCCGTTGTCCGGCGGTATAGCTACGCATCATTTGTTCAAATTCACGCATTTTAGCATCCAACGCTGACATAATATCATCAGTTGAACCATTACCTGCATTTATAACTGGTGCGAATGTAATTTGTACAGGTGCTCCACTATTACTAGATGAGGATGTCACAGGCACACTAGGTGCTAATGATACTGTAGGTACTACAGCATTTTGTGCTCCACTCACACCTAACATCCGGCCAGCCGTCTGCCATAGATTCATCGCATTAGCACTACCATCAATAGGGACAATTACTTCAGGATATCCAGCTTCACCAATCAATGCAACTTCCGGAGATGTAATAACACCACCATTAGCATATGCATTACCACCTGCAGCTTGAACACCAACTGTAAAACCGCCACTAAATTGAGCCTTAATGCTGTCCCATGCACCAGCGATTGCATTAGATACAGCACTAGGAATTTGCTTAATCCAATCCAATACTGCGTTATAGGCATCACTTGCCCATTGGCCTGCAGCTGCTACGAAACCTGCTCCCGCATCAGCACATGCGCTAGGTAAATTCATAATGAAGTTAATAACATCATTTACCAAACTACTAATCCATGATGTAGCCGTAGCATATGCCTCAGAGGCAAACGAAATAACCGCCGCTACGAATTCAGCGCCTAAAGTGATCATATACATAGGCAAATTAATTAAGAAGTTATAAATATCATCGACCATAGCACTAAATGTAGTGACTGCGAAGTTATAACATTCTGTAGCGAATGATACGACGGCAGATATAACAGCAGTACCAACTTGTACCGCAATCTCTGGTAATCGTAAAATAATGGCTATTATGAACCCTACGGCCATGCCAATATATGTTGGTAAGTTTAACCATAGATTGACATAAGCAATTATTGCCGCTTTCAATGCATTAAATACGCTAAGGCCTAATGATAAGAACCCATTAATTACAGACATAATACCGGATATAATGGCGCTCCATGCAGAACTTAATGCAGAACACACGCTATCCCATATTGAACTCAATCCTGAACATACACTATCCCAAACAGATGTTAAGGTGGCACAGATAGTATCCCAGTTAGTTACTAATAGGTATATCGCTGCAATAATTGCCATAATAGCAAGTACCCATGGGCCGCCTATTAGTGCACCCGCTGCTTTGAACGCACCCATTGCCGTTTCTACACCTTTAAATGCCGTGGTAATTGTAGTAATACCTGATGCAAGTTTTGTAGCAGTGCCATACAGTAATGCTAATTTCAATCCATTAGTTACTACAGCGGCAATAGCTTCCTTGTTATCCTTCATGAACATTACAACAGTTTGTAATACCGGTATCAGTGCCGGTAATATTTGTTGGGCGATCGGTATAAATGCCTGTGCCAAACCTAATGCAACTTGCGTAGCTTCCGCTTTCAGGATGTTCATCTGTAGCCATATTTCATGTAATGATTTAGGATCTATCCCAACACCTTTTATTTGTGATGCGGCCGCTTGTGCATCTGCATAGTTCTCAAATACTTTAGTAAGCTCCATGCCTTTTGCACCTAGCGTTTCAAGCATGAATTCTTGTCCCCGGCCTTGTGCTACCGCATTTTGGTAACCTTTAGCCATTGCGTCCAATTGTTGGTTCATAGGCAACAACTTGCCATTTGCATCGGTTAAAGATACGCCAAATTGACTGAGGTATCCTTGCAATGCTTCAGCACTTTTACCACCACTGACCAAAGTCTTATCCATTTTAGCGAATGACTTGGCCGCCGCTTCTACATCCACTCCGCTTAACGTCATAATCTTCTTAAATTGTGCCGTCTCAGCGGTTGTCATATGTAGTTTATTGGACAATTGATAGAGTGCTTCACCGGCATTAACTACATTATCGATAATGGCACCAATACCAAACCCACCGGCGGCAACCATAGCAAAACTTGCAAGCTTTCCTGTAATACCACTTACCGCAGCACTAGCACCTTGCGCAGCTGATGCAGCACCTGCTAAAGGACTTGCACCGCCCATTTTACTGATTGCATTTTGATGTGCCGTCTGACTTGCGATATTAGACCGTAACTGGGCTTGCCGTTGTAACATAGAATTTAGCTTTTGCTCAGCTGCAATTGCTGCGTTCCTATCACTAGCATTACCAGTTTTTTGAGATATAGCTTGTAATTTTCTATACTGCGCCTGTTGGTCCTTGATTGCGTTAGATAATTTGTTGAGTTCCTGAGATGCTTTAGATACGGAAGAGGATAACCCACCATCGAGTTTACCTTTAATGGCAATCGCCATTTCTAAGACTTTATTGGCCATTATTTTCTCCCTTTCATTGCTTTATTCTCACGCTCGATACCATCACTAATGAGCTGAACGTGGACTATGAACTCATCCACGTCTAGCTCTCGAATGAAGTAATCCATCGGTGTGCTAGTGTATTTACTACACATGATCGCACACTCGGTGAAATACCGTTCTAGGTCTGTTATTTTTCGGAATTGAGCAAAAAATTCTGTACCTCTAGGCACACTCTAGTGAAATCAGCCGCCGGAAGACTATAAATATCATCCACTTTACATCCACATGCAGCTGCTGCTACATGTGCTTGGTATGTCATGGATAATGCAGGAACTGTGATTGTTCTATCTTCATTCTTAGCTGACTTTTCGCATTTAATTAATGTGTAACCGCTGATGCCTTCAAATTGTAAGGAATGACCAGCTTTTACTAATTCAATACCAGTTTGTTCATGTGTTTCGTTCATAGTGTTATGTTTACTCATTAGTGATTGTCCTTTCTACAGACTAAATACCGAGTGCAGCACGAACATCGCCAAGGAAGTCAGTGCCATCAGAAATAGAATCTTTATAAGCATATTTATCGATTTCACGAACTACCTTGCCATCTTGTTCGAGTTTCAAGTATGTCGTTTCAATTGTGTTCGTTGCATCGATAGTATTACCGGATTCATACGTACCATTTTCTTTAGATTTAGCACGGCCACGAATAACGGCACGTGTAGGCACAATTACATATTTATCCTTACCACTATCCCAACATTGGATAGCACCACGTACTTCTAAACGTACGCCACGACCACCGGTAAGGCGGTGTGTAGTTTCTGTTGGAGTGTTCCAAGTAAGTTTAGTTTCCATAGAGGAGTAGTGTCCAATAACTGGCGCTTCTACTTCACCTGCAATACCTACACCTTTGACAGTTTGAGTCATTACAGATTCACTAGGTAATTCTACTTTGGCAACACCTAAACAGTTGTCAGAGCCTTCTTCGTATACACGGAAGTCATTAAGTACTTCCGGCACTTGATTGATAGATGCCATGATTAATTACCCCTTTCTATACTGTTTGAAATAACGTTTTGAAATAGGAAACATCGTATTCAGAAATGCTTTCAATTTCTTGCGCTGGAATTGGAGGTGTACGGTATTTGTGGAAACGAATAATACCATTCAACAAATCTGTTGTAGGGTTTTCTGCTTCTTTAAATTCAATACGACCACCCAAGATAAAGCCACGAGAAGTAAGACCGTTAAGACGGATTGTTTCACTATCAAGAATTGTTTTGATATTACGTGGCAAGATAGGCATATCTACTTTTTGCCAATACGTTAAGATAAATGTTTGGTCATCCCAATCATTGAAACGGCGTACACAAATGAATGTATCCTTAACATCAGTTGTGCCAGGATATGCACCTGTATAGTTGCCCCAAGATACCCATCCATTGATATTAACGGCTGTCATAATACCTTGAGAGTTCAATAAGTTAGCTTGTGAATGTGTAAGCATAACTTCCTTACCATTAGCTAAGCACAACCCTGTGATGTTCATAGACTTATTGGAAGGAGATAACGTAGGAATATCGCTATTGGATGCATCGCATTTGCCAATAATGCCCATGATGTGTGTAGACATATGGAACATGTAATCGCCATTGCGGACCATTGGCCAACATACGACTTCAGATTCACCTGTATAGCTATTACCTTTCTTCCATTCGTAAGCATCTGTATATTTAACAACTTGTGTAGTATCGATATCAACTAATGTTGTAGCGCCAAATAAATTGTTAATAACACGAGATTTTGCTTTCATTACAGAAGCGACTGTAGGATTTTGAGAGAATCCAGGTGCAGCAATAAGACCAGGTACAATACCGAAATGATGATAGATTGTATCAATCAATTCAAACCCTGTTGCCTTTTCATTGCTATCAACACCACCGATTACATTCTTATAATCAAAGTTTTCTACATCAAGTTCATCGTATGTGAGGTTCAATGTAGTTGCGGAATCGAATTTGCCACCTTTTATAACAGAGATGATCAATTGATTTTTGTCATCAAATGCTGCCGTGTAATCTGTGTTGGCCACACCTGTTTGACCGCCACTAGATACTTGCAATGTATTAAGCAATACTGCAGCTTTTATAATGCATTTCTTGTCTGTCAATGTAGCAGTTGTTGTAGTGGATTTCTTATGTTTAGCAGGATCCAATACGTTAACAAATACGATTGGAGCTACGCCATACAATTTGAATTGCGCATACATTGCTTCACACAATGTGAAATGTGTCCAATCTTCAGAATAGCCAAGTTGTTGAACAGCTTCTTCCCAGCTATAACAAATGATTGGCTTATTAACTACTGCGCTAGGGTCTTCTGTAAGGTGTACTGGTGCCGTACCGAACACAATTGGAAGGCCGGCAGTAGTTTGGACAGGAGCAATTACAGATGTAGCTTGCTCACTTGTTTTGACGCCATGATAAAAGGCCATTTACTTCACTCCTTTATAATTTTTCAATGCGTTAACATAGAATACATTTAATTGTGTGCCTTGTGTTCTCACATCAATCATTGCTTGATTGAGTTCATCTAAAGGCACGAATAAATGCATAAAAATAGGGTCTTCCGATTCCGGCAGTGGTGCTCCATCGCTAAATACCATGAATTGGTTTAGCCGGCTACTGCGGAACGAAGGCCCAACGTATACAACAGGGTTCATCGTTGTCTCCTATTCAATTACTTTGTTATCAGTGAATATCTTGTTTAGATTTCTACGAATAACTGGAATATACACTTCAAATTCAAGGTATCCAACCCATTGAGGGTATGGCTGATCATCAGGAATTGTTGTATTAACAATGTTATCCTTAATTTCATATTTAAGTGCTACAGGATTGTCAGACAGTAACCGCTCACGTACTACCTCTAATAGGTGATACAACCCAACATGACCCTCAGTTAAGGCCTTATCATAGGTAGTGACTAATACGGTAATACCTACAGTCGAACTATCTGCATCACTTACAGAGTACGGATGCACTACTACGGCAGGACATAACTTACGCTTGTCCTCATTATTATCCACTCTGGGTAGGAACCCGCTCCATACTCGAATAGAGCTCGCGGTAACATCACTGGTTTCATTTAGATTGCGCAACTCATCCATGAGATAGGCAGCAATACCGTCTGATACATCTAATGGTGTCATTAGTTACCTCCTAACGCGCGCTCTAATTCGTGATATAGGCGCTTTTCATACATTTCCATGCCTTCCTTTTGCATGGCATTCATAACAGTTTCATTACCAAACATTTGCGGTAAGGCTGGTCCATATATCCCTTTTAATGGATATCTGTCCTTGCCTTGGCGTTTCATGAATATACCTGATGTGCTAACAAAGCCATTTGGTACCTTCGTTTCTGTGCCTTTTTTAATCGACACAAACACACCTTTTCGCTTAAGTGATTTAATTTTGAAGTACTTTTGGGCGCTAGTATATCCACCTTTGATACGCATTTCTGTGCCATCATTTAATTTATTGATAGATACGCCGGACTTTACGACCGATACACCTTTGATAGCGTAGATATTACGTAGTGCTTGCGTACCTGCTTTTCTTGCGGTTGTTGCAGCACGCTTCGAAGCGGCTTGGCAGACACGTCGAACTCTATCTTCTTTTAATGTTTCCAGTGCTTTTTCAATTGTTTGCACTGCACTTTTATCAAGTTCTAGCTCAACCATTCGTCAACACCGCCTCTAGCTTCTGCTCTGAGTTCGATGGATACAAGTCCATCTTCTTCCGTTGCACTTTGAACGATGTACACATCATCATCTAATCGGAATACGTTCCCCTGTGATGGAATTTCAGGGATGTCCTTTAATTTGCAATGCACAAATACAGACACCCCATGCAATCCGTCATTTGATACGTGAGAGCCATTCGATAGGAATGACTCCCTCGCCGTTGGCGATTGGATAATCGCTTTAGCTACTGTGCCATTTAGATTATGCCCTTCGGCGAATTCGTCTTCATTAATGAATACATCGTCAATATCGCTTTCTAGGTAATCTCTAAATCGCATTATTTCTTCACCGTAACTTCCGCATCAACTTCAGGTAATTCCATTTCTTCTTCCGGTTCATCTGGAACGACTTCCAATGGTTCCGGTACTTCAATAGGATCATCTTCAGCAGATTCAAACTTATCAGATTCAAGTAAAGACAACGCAATCGCTTTCTTTTTGATATCGACTACTTCGCCTTTGCCATACATCTCGCCTTCATGTGCTAAATAACCCTTTAATACTCTGATTTTCATAAGTAGGTTACCCCCTATTTAGTCTTAATAGTAGCCCAATCGTCGATAGTTTCAGGAATCAATACGCAACGGGAATATACAGACAATGTTAATTCTTGTGTAGCCTTATTAGCATAGTAGTAAGGTACATAAATACCTGCATAAGTTGTGAATTGGTTGTCATCATTAAGCAATGTGACTGCCGCATGTTGTTGACGGCCACGACCTGGAACACCTAATACTGCTGCATCATCACCGATAAAGGATTTTACTTTGCCTTCATCGTCTTGATATGTTTCAAGGTATGCGTACACATCAATATTCAAGGACATGATACGTCCAACATATCGAACTTGTGGAGACAAGTATTCAGGTGCAAAGCTGAACATAGACATGTTTTCACGATTAGGAATTGCTAACATTTTGTTGATGGACGCATTATCAAGAATGTATTTTTCAACATTTTTACCAACGACTAATACAGTTGGTACGATACCTGCGTTTTCTTGAATTTTTTCGGAAGCCATTTTTAAGTCGCCATAAATATCAGCGCCGGCTTGGTCCCAAGTAGTAGTAGGTGTAATGTCTTGTTCAAATTCAAAGTCGATTTCATCAACTTGAACTGTTTCACCATCGTCAGCATAGCCTTCGATTTTGCATTTACCAGTAGTAAGCAAATCAGCCGCCATTTTGTTTTTACGATTAATGATTGTGCCTTGCAAGTAGGACAAATCTTCGGCTTGCATTTGTGCAGCACGTTGTGCAGGTGTCATTGTAGACACAATGTTTTCAGCAAATGCACGTTGGTCAAGTTGTTCTGGATCAATAACTGTACGAGGGCCCATCATAGGTGCTTCGTATAAAGCAATTTTGGAACCGGCACGTTTAACATTCACGCCAGATGCACCACGAGATACGAAAGGTGCTAATGTACGACCACGTTTACGAGTTTCTACTGCGATTTTTTTAGAAGTTGCAACTGCTGGAACTTGTGGGAAGAAAGTATCAAGCAAAAAACTTGCCGGAGCTTTCATTCGTTCCACAGCTTGCATCAAGGAAAATGTATCTTTGAAATCAATTGCCATTTATAGTTCCCCCTATTTAATGCTAGTTAAGAATAAGTGAGCGTCCTTGAAGTCCGCTTCATGTTCATTAATTTTGTAAGCTTGGTCAACTACCAATACTTCACGATTGAAGCGACCAGAAATATATACAGTCACTACATTGTGATCAGTAGTTGCAGTAGTGTCAGATACTACGATACCTGCAGGTTTACCACTTGCGATTTTTTGGAATGTACCAGCGTTATTTTCAAGAACTTGGCCACGTTTATAATCGCCAGCTGCTACTTTTACATTTTGAGTTAATACAGGTACACCGCCACCACCTAATAGGTAATCAGCTGCGACACCATTTACTTGTTCGAAATATGCCATTATTTACCGCCTTTCTTAGCATTTGCAAATGCTACGACTTCATCAATTGCATTAGCTTTTGCTACTGCATCGTTGGTTTCTGGTGTAGATGCACCTTGAGGTGCCACTTTATCCGCACCGGATTCCATTTGATCAATAACTAATTGTCGAATTTGGTCGACTACTTTGTTATCAGTTGCAGGAATATCAGATACGGCGGAGATGAAAGGTGTTACTTCATCCACAGTTTTACCTTCTTTAACAGCTACATCAACTAAACGATTGATAACTTCATTGTCCCCTTTTAATGCGTTTAAGGTTTCAACGCGTTCGCGTTCTGCTGTTACTGCTGCATTTTCAGCAGGTTCATTTGTAGAAATGCCGAGCAAACCTTTTAAGCTTGCCATGAATTGGTTTTCAGTCATAGGTTTCTCCTTATGCTTTAAAAATTGTTTGATTTTGGCTTCATTCTTGGCCGAGTATTTGCAAGATACTTTATTTACGATAACCATTCCGTTATTCATAACGGCGTTATCCATAATTGCCATATCTACTTCGTCAATTAGGCCATAGGACTTCGCCTCGTCCGCCGTAAGCCACGTTTCATCGTCCATAAGTGTATTTACCTGTTCAGGTGTCAAAACATCGCTACGGCTCAAATAAACATTTGCAATTGTCTGTTTAACACTGTCCAAATAGTTAGCCATTTTTGTTAATCCGTTCGCATCAAAGCTATCACCTAGATATACGGATGGATTGTGAATCATATACAAGGCATTGCTTGGCATGATTACCTTATCAGCAGCGCACGCAATAATCGTAGCTGCGCTTGCGCACAATCCATCAATGTGTGCTGTTACGTTACCTGTATAAGTCTTAATCATGTTATGGATAGCTTGCGCTGCGAACACGTCACCACCGCCAGAGTTGATGCGCATTGTTAAGTCATTACCATTACAACTAGCCAAGTCACTTGCAAATTCACGCGGTGTAACTTCATCACCCCACCAAGAGGTATCAGAAATATCACCATACAAAATCAATTCAGATTGACCGGTACCATCTTGATTTACAAAATTCTTAACAGACCAAAATTTATTCATCCTCTTCACCTCCTTTCGCTTCAGATTTAGAGCCAACGGAAGGATTAACCGCATCAGCTAGCCCCATGCCATATTTCTCCATGAGTTGCTTTTCAAAAGCAAGTTGAGCAATGTTCTCTTCAAGGTCTGTCCCTGTCATTTCGGCCGCTTCACGTTCACGAGTGGAAACACCATTCTGAACGCGAAGTGTACTACCATTCATATCCTTAACAGGGTCAAGGATTGACATAGTTGGTCCGAACCAATCAGCATTGCACCATGCTTTTCGAATCAATGGATCATCAAAGAAACCAGGCGCTTCAATTCGTCCATTCGCTACAGCCTCCATTAGCCATACCTCATAGATTGGTTGACAGAAGTCACGCGCAAACCATTTGCGCCGTAGCTTATATTCTTCCCAAGCCTGTAACATTGCTGCACGGCTTGCAGAATACGAGGAGTTGAAGTTCTTCATCAATACTTCGTAAGGTTGGTTAAGTGCAGCACCTACTTGTTTGATAAGTTGAGTGCTAAACACTTCAAAAGTAGATTGAGCATTGGAAGCATCAACGCTCTTTACATCCACGCCTTTCGGTAATGCGTTTAATGTACCTGGTCCTAAATTGTATTCTGATACATCGACTACTGGTTCTGTCGGATCATCAACACCGTTATCCGCCAACATATCATTTAACGAACCTGAATTTGTAACTGCTTCCGTAAAAAATAGTGCAAAGTACGATTTAATAATGGCAGAGGTGAGCTCTGCATTTGTGTATCGATACACTTGCTTTAATGTTTCAATGACCGGAGCTAAATAAGGCACTCCTCGGTACTGCTCCGGTCTAGTATCATTACTGATTTGCAGTACATTCGGAATGCTTGTACGCTTGCCATATGCTTCAACCCTTGCCCATGTAGTTAATACACTTGTAATTGGTTCGCCTGGTACTTGATTAGATACCCAGTAGGCTACAATAGCACCGTCAGTATCAATTTCCACACCATTCAATATGCGGTTCCCATTATTAGGGTTAAGCGCTTCAACACCAGTTGGGTCACCTGTAACATATGTGGAATCAGTAAGCGGATTACTTACACGATTACCTTCAATTAATTGAAGGCGTAACGTATACGGCATATCTGGTGTTGTTGGTTTTCTTCTAAATACGGCGAAACTATCACCATCGGTAAGATATCCTTGATATGCGATGCTTTGCATATCATATAAATTGTTCTTGCGATAGATATCACAGTCTTTTGATTCAGCCCATAAGTCGAACTCAGCACGAACCTTACGAGCCCATGCCCTAGCTTCCTCTGCACTGATTCCCAAGATTTGAAACTTAGGTCTAGGGAACACATTGAGGCCTGCACCTACTGTATGAGTGGTACTCGTGTTAATTGCAGCTGTTCCGACTGGTGTATTGATAGCTAAATCTGCGGATCTGTCACGTAAAGTTGATAGATTTGCACCAATATCAGCCTTATAACCCAGCTTTCTAGGGTTATATCCTTTCAATGATTTGTTATTATGAGAGGCTCCGCCCTCACTATATCCGCTATTTTTAGCCCTCGGAGTGCCTATTTTAGCGCTAAATTTCTTGTTTTTTCTCGCCATTTTGCTCTCCTAATCTCTAAAAACTACCCGTTTTGACCGGTTTCCACGCCCATTATCTGTGTCCATTCCTGGTAATTTGGCGCCTCTTGCCACTAAATCATCAATCATTTTTCTTACTTCGGCTAAATTTGCCCTTGTAAGAGTCCGATTTCCGATTGTATAGCTTTGGCCAGTCAATATTGCTTCCTCAGCTTTGACATACCACTCTAACCGTACGTCAATGAGCCTTGGCTTACTTGAATAACTTGTTGCCATACATCCTCCTAAATATCTGCTGCTTTACTAGCCCTGCGCACACGTTTCCGCACTGGTTTCTTTCTTGGAGTAGTTACTGTTGTAGTGGAATGGCCTCCACCTTTGACTACTTCCGCCAATCTATCCCAATCAGGATGGATTGAATTCATACAGGCTAGGTTATATACACGTAAATCCAATGGTTCATTACGAACCCCTGCTGTAGGTTCCCATATTTCATGGATAACGCCCTTACGTTTTACTTTCTTTTTGTGTTCTGAAATAATCCCCTTGAAGTACAGCTCGTCGTACCCTCTTGTCCCTAAGAATTCTTCATCCAGTGGAAAATGAAAGTACTTAGCACCAGGTTCATCGATGGCTAATCGGTTCATTACCTGTTGTTTTCCATCATCAACACCTAGCATTACAAGCGGAATTTTACTTCCTGAAGCTTTACCAATCTTATAATTTAACGGTATACCAGGTGTTCCGGCCGTACCTTTTATGGCAAATCGTTGCTTACTGAAGTTTTTTTCACAGTATTCATATACTTTTGACGTGTAGTGACCGCCGGAGTCAATGAAAGCACGTGCCACTTTAAGACCTGTTCCGTTCTTAAATCGGTATACTTTATCAAGCACCGCATCAAGTGCATCCCATGTTGCTTTATTATCAGGTTCCCCAAGGATAACGCCCTTACATATTCCCCAACATTCTTCGCCGTACCCCCAACCTGTAATTTCATACTCTAACCGATTATCTTGTGTATCTACGGCACCAGTTAGCAGCAATACACCGTCAGGAAGGTCTGCGCCGTACTTTTCACGGCGCCTAATGAATTGTTGATAGTCTTCAAAGGCACCTTGTTGTGCGTATGACTCACCGAAACGCGTGTTCATGACTACCTTCTCACGTGTAGGGTCACCTTTAGCCTCTAACCATTCCCTCATGATGTCATTCCAAGTTAGCCACGGAGACGTGAAGCCGTTTACAAAAAAACTGCGTATGCCATTATGCAACGCAGCCGGGTTTTTCGATATGTACTTTTGAGGAACTTTCCGCATTTCGTCTTCAGAGAATGTAGATCCGCAATCTGGACACCGCCATTTCACATCACTGACTACTACAATCTTCCTCCCTTTAGCGTCCTTATGTTCCTCGGTTTCACATTCCATTTCAGTATGTCGTATCAAATGGTACTCACCACAATTAGGGCACTCATGTTGCCACTCTTCTTGCGTACCTGTTTGATACTCTACATCGATTCGTGAGCTACCTTCATTTGTTGGCGTAGAGAATAACCCCATAACCCTATTCCAGAAGGTTGTCATACGTTTAGCAGCAAGGTCTACTGGGTCACCTTCTGTACCGGCACTATCTGGGAAGCGGTCTACTTCGTCCGCAAGTAGCACACGCACAGGACGTGATGCCAATCCGGCCGGACTGTTCGCTCCACACATGATAAGACGGCCACCAGGGAATAACTTAGATAAGATTGTGTTCTTGCCGTCCCGTGTCTTGGCCCCATCCTCGGACTTTGTCTCGTAGAATACTTGTGATAATACTTTCGTATCGCGGATCATCGGTGAGATACGAGACTTCGAATAATCTTGAGCCAATTCGATAGTCGGCTGAATCATCATGACCGCACATGGGTCAAGATGAGCGTATCGCCCTAGCACATTATTCATGATATCTGACTTCCCGACCTGTGATGCCGACTTAACCACTACCCGATTGATACCAGGTTGCGTGAAAGCATCCATAATATCCTTTTGATATGGTGCTCTACTCGTTTTCCATCGCCCTGGTTCAGCAGAAAGGCCTTGTGATAGCATGCGATAATCGTCAGCCCATTGGCTAACACTGGTTTTTGGTAGTGGTTTTAGGCCCATTTTAGAGACATATTGCCACAATTCTTTTGCCGTTTTCATGCTATCACCTCCTTTTTTGCATTAAAAAAGCGCCTAATTTGGCGCGTTATCATCGTCTAATTCATCGCTATCCATGAATAATGACGGCGTATATTCACTTAATTCAGATAATTTATCCTCAATTTCTTGCGTTAACAGGTTGTATGCTTCCTCTTTTGTCACACTCTGCAATTGTGGTGCCAATTTAGTTGGCAATCCTAACAATTGTGTACGCAAATTCACAAGCATTTCTGTCATTACCTGTTCTACAGTATCTGCCGAGTACACTTCGCCGTTCATTTTAGCCAACTTCAACTCAGCAATCTTGCGTTTCGCACGTTCATTTTTGGCCTTTTCAACCTCAAATACCGCATCATCGGAACTGCTCACCTCTTCGGCAGATGATTGGCCCTTATATTTGACATAATTGATAACGGATTTGATAACCAAAATCTGATTCTTATCATCCGTCGCTAAAACTCCTTCTTGGAGCAGTTGCGAAACACGTTGACGTGAGAGTCCAAGTGCTTTTGCCAGGTTCGACTGCGAGGCCGTTGCTGTTTTCAAATCATCTGTAATTTTCACTTATCAATCAGCCTCCTTTCATTATCTGTATCACTAGCAAGGTCATAAAAAAATTAAAATCTAGGCAAATTTTGGGGTCTCGGCCACCGCACTCTTTCATTTTTCTCCAGAAGGACCCATAAAAAAATCAGTTTAAAATTCAACAATTTGTGTAATGATTTAAATTTATTTTTTTAGCTTCTCTGCCATCTCAACTATTAGCTATTTCAGCACTCCTTTATTTTGCTTATATTTACCGCACTCCTTATGAACCTTTGCGGTTTTTGTCTTTACCAACGAATGTGATGGTGCATACGATTTACACATATGATCAATGTGAATGCCGTTCGCTTTGCACCAACCCTTAACATTGTTTAAGCATCTTCTCTTTTCACAATACACATCAGTCAATCGTATTCACCTCGCCTCCTTAACTTTGCACACAAAAAAGACCACCTAACCGTATAGATTAAGTGGTCTTTTCGTTTTTGTGTTCTAGGTATTCACTGTGTCGAGAGAGATTAATCGTTTCCTTATTAACTCACACTATCATTATAAACTGTCAAGAAGGACAGGTCTAGGACAGTTTTGGGACAATTTTCAGGCTAGCTTTGTGTTCAGCCCAATAACGCCCCATAGCAAAACTGATAACTCTTCAATACCTCTTGCAATATAACGTTTGATAGTTCGTACATCAGGCTTTTCAGGAAATGATTCAGCAATCTCTTCTAATGTTTCTCCATCAATATAATACCTGCGCATGCACTCACAATACTTAAATTGTTTTGTACTACACTTCTCAGCATAGATGTCTAGCATGTTATTCACATGTCTCATCATCAATGCTGTTTTTTCTTTGCTTTTGACAATCGCATTTACTTTCACAATGCTTTTATCGTCAAACATATCAATTAACAGTTCATTGAGCCATATATCCTCGGCTTGTGTCGAATCCGTGATAGCATTGTCTACGTATGACTGTAACTGACTATAATGCTTTAATAGCTTGATCGTGTTGTGTCGAAGTTTACGACCTAGCTGTGCATTTTCTTGCTTTGCCAATTCATAGTAGGTTTTAGTAGCCACCTCAGTGGCCAACCTAGTGATTTTTTCAATTTCGCATTCATTCAAATGCATCTCCCCCTTTACGCTTTATTTTAGTCCGCATTGTGTTTTATTCCAACTTCATGAAGATTTACTCATTAACGCATTAAAACGTTCTTATACATATGAAATTTTGATTTTTATGGCTATTAGCGACTATAGGAATATACTCATATGTTCTGTGATATGTACAATCACAAAATCATCTTCGTCATTTATAACCTCATCAGCCATAGTCCCGATGAATTTCCTATTATCGTTTTCTAGCACTCCTGCAGCTTGTAGTCCATCAAGAATAAATTTCTTAGCAAAAGCTACGTTATCAGGATCATGCCTGGTTGATGAGTGCCATTCAAATAATAGGTCTACTTTCCCCTCAACCGATTCTATCTGTTGAGATAGACATTGTTCTTTGACTTGCTCGGTGCATTTCTTTTTCATAGCGGCGGCTGCTATAGTAGAACCACGCTCACAATCAATATACTCATTTAACGTTGGGAACCGGTTATGGGTTTTCTTTCTAAACCTAAACTGACATCGTAGGAGAATCTTCATCGGTGTGATTCTCCATTGAATATAGCCTCTTCATATTCTCCACGTAAGCGGTCGTATATTCTTTGACTATAATTTTCTTCAGTCCAGGTCTCGCTATAATTCGTAGTAAGAATTATAGGCTTCATACGGTTGTAGCGATCAATAATAACACTTTCAACCTTAGATGCTACCCAGTCAGACTTCGAATACTCTGCTCCAAAATCATCAAGTAATAGCAAAGGGATATTTCTAAGCTTTTGTTCATAGCTCAGATAGGCTACATTATCTCCCTTAGATAACGTAAGCATATTATCCAGCAGGTTGGGCATTGAAATCATCAAGCACCCTTTACCTATCTGGATAGCCTCTTTTAGAAGACTAACTGCGATAGATGTCTTGCCAGTGCCAGCTGGGCCTCTTAATATGAGTCCCTTACCGGAATCAAGATTTTCTTTTAGATTATGAGAGTATTCCTTAACCACAGCATAGGCTTCAGCGTTTTCTTTAGGAAAGCTACCATGCTTGCGCAACCACTCAAAATCCATTTCATAATAGCGCTTAGGAATTCCAACTGCAGCATACGTAGTGTTAACATTAGTTTGAATAACTACCGGCTTATCATAGACGGGATAAAAGAACTCACTTTTTACCATGGACCCTTTCATATTCCGCTTGCCAGTCGACTTGCTCGTCCTTTCTCGAAGAGCCTCTATTGCTGCTGTTACGTTTAGTTGTTCCAAAATCTTTATTCACCTCCTTTTTTAAATTCCCTGCTGTGACAGTTTCAACATACTTAATGCTATTACCACCATTATCAGCGGTGGTATTGATAGCAACAATAACTCGTTCCTTGCCATAAGACTCAACTAGATCATCTAATCGGTCTTTAATGACAGGTGATACATCTCCGATTGCTTTCATGTACAAATCGTAAATGGCTTTATTTTTTACTTCATCATCGTCAAACATAGATAGAGGATTTTCATCTTCACGCGCGCGCGTATCTCTCTCTATATTATTAATTTCCTTTCCTTTCCTTTCCTTTTGTTCGTTTTGTTCAACGACCGTTGAATCTCGTTGAACGACCGTTCGTTTTTGTTCCTTTTTTCTGCGAGCTTCACCACTTTTAATGCCTGCTAGCCTACGTTGTTCCTGCTTTTTCTCAAATTTACTTCTTCGTTCTTCTTGTCTGCGAATCAAACTAGGAGACCAAAAATAATCGTCATCACATTCAAGCAATTCAAAATCATAAATTAACGAGTTTACGAACAAAAATGATTTATTTGAACAAAAGAAAGTGCGTTCATTTTCGTTCAACGGCCGTTCATTTTCGTTCAACGGCCGTTCATTTTCGTTCAACGGCCGTTCATTTTCGTTCAA
>OGJT01000399.1_pt1:5000-10000 | contig 23446 bp, 16 predicted proteins | sample 1572331 | NCBI WGS metagenome assembly OGJT01 (sample SAMEA2582094, study PRJEB24529) | metagenome | biome: Human gut stool | place: China | collected 2011
ACATTGAGTGCACCAACCGAACCGAGGAAGGATCGAAAGGCAAAGGTGAAAGCCCAAATCCACGCTCTGGTTCCGCCCCTCTGTGAAAGGGCACCTATTGCGGTCACCCACGTCGAAAGGGTGAAAGCAAGGAGGAATTCCAAAGCAAGGATGCAGGCGAAAGCTAGGAGTCAGGGGCAAGCAAGGGTCAGCCCAACCGAAGGAAATTCAATTACAAACGAAGAAAGATACATTCCAACTGTTCCTAAGGTAAGGGCACGTGTCTACTGATAAAGCTGCTCCCCATTGACGGAGCTCAGAAGGTTTCATTTCTTCCAAAAGGTAGGCCGAAGTCAAATGAATGAAGTAGGAAAGTGGTCTCAGAGTCATCTTGAGATAGGAGTATAATGCTTTCTCCGTTTCATTCCCTATTGAATAGGTGAGCGAAAGACCGTAATCCAACTAAAAGAAAGTGGGCACTTGCACCGAGTAAGAAGGATAAGTCAATCCCACAATTTGCTCACTTGCTGTCCTCTCCAAGCTTGACTCGCAAAAGTGTGGCATTCAATGAAGTCAGAGAATGCTCGCCTTTTGATTGAGTTTCCGAACGAAGTGGTTGGCCGACGAATGTGTGGAGTCTGATAGCTCACTCAAGTGTGGGTGGACCACCTTTCCGGGTGAGAAGTCAGGTTATTTATCCTAAACTGAAATAAGTCGACTCTCGTTCGGGCTACTGAAATGAACCAAAGGCTGTTGACTCCAAAGACCGAGGTTTAGTTTTGATTCCTGAAGAGCACCCTGCACCCTAGCTTATAAAGGTGACAAAAGTTAGGTTAATCGACGTCAAGGGTGGGTCGATAAGACGACAGAAAAGATAGCTCACCTAGTACTACCTTTCTCGAAGGAGTGAGAGAAAAAGAAAGCGGAAGCTGTCGTTACCTGGGCAGTTTGAATGGACAGAAAGGAGCTCCTTGAAGCTTACTAATAGGGGTCTTTGTTGTCTTTGTTCGTTCGTTCGCCGTTGGGGCTAGAGAAAATCCCAGTTTCGAATCGCACTAAGCCCAAGTAGAGCTAACGAGAGTCGCCTTGGTCCATGAAGGAAAAGCTCAAGGTCTAGCTCTATCTCCTTGCTCGTTTCACTCCTTTCCGTGAAGAGCACAGTAGGCACCAAGTCGCAGTGACAACGCCTTCCAGCGTTAGTCCTCCGGTAATTAAGCAAGAACAAAATATCATTCATCGGAGGGAGCGTGGATTGTTTTCAAGTCAGGCAGATAGGTGCTCCTTTAAGACCATTGATTGTTGCTCTTTAAACTTTAAACAGGCAGAGACAAAGACACCATTCCAACGGCAGCAGGAGGAGGAGAGACTTTCGAACCCGACACATCCACTGCACGATCCTTTGGAGCCGTAGTTCCGGGATTGGATTGCAAAGGGAGCAGGAATGCTTTGAAGCTTAACGAAGTCAAAGCCCGTTGACCGTTGAACGATCCATGGAGTTCTCTCTGTCCTCCCTTTGCTTGAACTGGACTTTTCCGAAAAGGTGCTTTGCACTATATGCTGGCTCCCCCGGTCAAGCTCTTGGCTAAAAAAGATTAGAAGACACTCCTCAGACTACTGAACTGAACTTTCAATAGCGTTTGCGTGAGCTATCGCTTACTCATCTTACACACGTAAACCAAGGATCGATTGATTAAATGCACTCGGCAAAACCATTTGACACTTAAGTGAGGAAAGCGAAAGGTTGGCTCGACTGGGAGAGCGAGTGGTTAGCTGGCCCGTTTCAAGAGAGTCAGATTTCAAATAGCCAGATAAGGAAGGATCTGGTACAATCAGACGATCATCCTCGTTTTGTCTTTTCCGATAGGCTTCATCAAGCGAAGGTCTTCCAATTGATTCTTTAGTTGAGTCTTAAAAGTTACTTTGACTGACGTCAACTCCAACCATCGTCAGAAGATAGGAGAGAGCTTCGATCTCTTTCCGTCATCCCAGAGCAGAGGAAATCATCTTAGAAATAGAAACCTGGGCTAGACAAAACAAAGGTACTCCGAGGGCTAGCTAATGACAGAGCAGAGTACCTCCTCGTTAAATGGAAAGCGATCCCGTCTACATACTAGGCTAAAAATGGGCACTTCAAGCAAAGTAGACTACTCATTAGAGTCTTCAATGTTAGGGGGGTGAAAGCAAGATCCGAAAGGAAAGAGCTCTGTACTCGAGGGTGAGAAACCAATGAAATAGGTTGTCCCTAAAGCAGAACTTCATTTCAATAAAGAAAAGGAGTCAAAAGATCATGTGCAAGAGCAGCTAGGAACAGTGTCCTCAGGCTTTCTTCGGAATAAGATAGATCAGAAGCAGCAACTGTCTTTGTCTGTACATCTAAAAATTCCCTTATCTTAGTTACTCCTATTTTTGGCCTGGCTTTGACGGTTCAGCGAAAATAGTTGGACTCGTATGGGTCTGCTCGACTTCTTATTCCAGTCCAGTGGGTGGGTCTACTATCCTACAGTTTATAGGGTTAAATAAGTGCCTTCAGCTTCAAGCGAAAGCATGTGATTTCATTCGTACCCAGCTCCTCTCGTCTGAAATTTCCAATTCAGAGGTTAGTTTCTTATGATTCTTTTTTCAGAGGTCATCGTGTTTTTCTTTCTTCTATCGTATCTGTCAAAGAACCTGATACCTTTGCAGAAGCAGCATCCCAGAAGTGTCGGCAACCGGCCATTCAAGAGGAAATCGATGCCTTACAGCATAATCTTGGACTCCATGCGCAGTCTGAGATATAAAACCACCTGACCTTTCTGAGTCGCTTACTTTAGCTTCCCCTCCCACCGCCCATGGAAAAGAATTCCTTTATTCTTCAGCCTTAAAAGAAAGCTTGTTGTTATTCCTTCCCCGAGCAAACTTTCTCTGAGCCTACAGCCCGATCCATCTTAGTTCGATTAGGAAGTCCACGCACAACGAGAGCGAAGTCATGCGAACTCAGAAGCAGCAGCAGCATTTGTTCCGTTTCCGGCTGGCCTATATTGCCTTCTCATCGCGGTATACTTGAAATCAATCTTTGCCTATCCGATGGAAAGCGAATCGAAGTTGCTTGCGCGCTTCTTTGCAGTGCTGTTCTCTACTGCATCTTATCCAGGACCCGATGCTTCGTCTTGCTGCTTCGGCGGATGCACTTTGTCTAGGAACCTATTTCTCTTATGTTGTATCAACCGATGGAACGTGGTCTCCCTGTGCTTCAGATAGGGACAGAGCTCGAAACTCCCCAGCGAATGAGGTAAAGACGGAATGAACAGTTGGTCGGGCCGGTTGAAGCGGATCCATCCTATGCCTCATCAGTCTCTGGTGCGCGTTGAGCTTTTTTCTTCCTTTCCGTCTTTAAACGCACCTCCCTATACTGCGAAATGAGTTTCATAATCAGTTGCAAAAGAACTAGAATGAACACCATCTGGAGCTATGTCTGAAAGTATATTAATGTAGGTACGCTTAGCGCTTGGTAAGTCAGGAGCAAAGGTTGTAGTATAGTAATTCCAAATCCAACTTCTGAAGCAACAAGCAACGGATTGAGCGCTCTACGGAATCTCTAACTGTAGTACCGTCACGTCAAGTGGTGTTGAATGGTGTGTAGTCCGTGGAGTCAGGGCCAGCTCTTTCTTCTTTTCCAAATGGAAGGAATCCCGATCCAACATCGTCTCACTGCCCTGTTTCCGCGAATGAGGGAAGGATAGAGCAAGCATCTGATCCCTATCCCGGTCTCCCTGAATCTCCAGTGGGAGCGGCATCGGAAGCAGAACCATGGAACCCACAGAAGTGAATACTTCTACAAGCAGTGGTGATGCCGAGCCATCAATGACAAATGAAAGAAGCTGAGCAGGCGGGCCGGGTGTATCGTAGCCTTTCGATCCGGATCCCGGATACGAATAAAAAGCAGGTGATCCCTCATAGTTTCCATTGATTGAATAACCAATAAGGCAGGCCCGGTGGAGCATCTCTCTTCTCCGCTCCATCTGGGCCTGTACCCGATTCCAATGCTTCAAGCAGTGAAAGGCCAGGGCAAAGGCACTCACCTCCCATCGTCTCTACTCTATCCACTGGCGAGAAACCCCAAATATTTGTTCTCATGGCCCCCCACCTCCCCGGAAGCAGTGAATCAAATAGCTCGCCTTGAGCCTTCATCTCGCCTGGAACAGCAAACATCCGGGCTCTTATTGGGGGAGAAGACATCTACTGGTGATCAAGGCACTGAACTTCGAATCAATCTCTTTGTCCCCCACATCTGTCTCGTTCCTTTCCCCTTAGGGTAACCTCCGAACTCTATCCCGGTATCTCTCCAACAACTTCTCATTCCGCATGAAACGATCGAAAGGATGGGTATCGCCATCGAGTCATCCAGTATCTGCTAATGACCTTGGGAGTGGGAAGTCTTCGACGGAACCAATAACGAGCTAATCTCCATCTTTGTCTCTAGTGCTTGGGATCGAACCCTCGAACCGATAAGCTCCATTCGACTCCCCATCTTCTTTGTCCCCTGCTCCTGTTCTCCCCCAATCCGATGCTGACCCATCAGCAATAAGCTTTCTCCTTCGGACCCTCGATTCCTCTCATTGTCTCCAAACAGCTGCTAAGCATCCCTGCAATGATCCAATTCCTAGGTCTCTCTTTCCTTCTTTCTCCCGGGCATCTCAACCAGCTCTCGGAACCCAAGGAAGGAGGTCCCTAGACTGGATCTAATGAGGGAACTACTGAAGAGGCAAAGCCATTGAAGCAACTCCATCTCCTTCGAACCCTTCCCCCGCTAAGCTCCACCTTATTCGTCTCCATGTCCGGCTCTCCAAGCGGGAAGGAGCTAACCAGCTGACCGAAGCAAATAGCATCCATTCGAACCCGGTGAGCCCTGAACCGGATCCAACCTCGGAAGGACTAATGATTCAATTGCTTGCCTCTCACCGCGATGGGGGCTCAGAAGCAGAACCAGGTTTAAATTGAATTCCTCCCCAGGCAAAGGGATCGATCCGAACCCATGGGTGCCA
>OGJT01000407.1_pt1 | contig 23033 bp, 18 predicted proteins | sample 1572331 | NCBI WGS metagenome assembly OGJT01 (sample SAMEA2582094, study PRJEB24529) | metagenome | biome: Human gut stool | place: China | collected 2011
ATTCCGGTGTTTGCCGTGTTCCCTGCCTGCGATACCTTTGCAGAATAAAAGTCGAAGATGACTACAAGCGGATGAAAAGTGAGGTCGAAATCAGAAACGGAAATGGAAAGATAGATAAAATTAAATGTAAAATAAGCACCGCAGGTAAATCAGAAGATGTGTCTTCAATACATATAGACATATTGCTTTATAACTGCCAATACATATATACGGCTATACATATATACATATTGTCGCATGGCTGACTCAAGGAACAGCCTTTTATTCTCGCCTTGCTGCTATATGATTAGTTATAGAAGGACCAACAAAAGAGAATCAGGTAGGGCAGATTTCTTGGATTGCGCAAAAAAACAAGAGCCTTTTTTAACACAAAAACCGCCACGATGCTGAAAAAAGGTTCTGAAAACGTTAATATAAGAGTTTCTTTTTTTTGAGGATGCTTTTTTGACATTAAGTCGCTTATTTTGTAACAATCAATAATCATAAAAATTATGGCCGAGACTGAATACAAGCATCGCAACTCTTCCGCTGGAAGAAAGAATAAGTCAGATGAAATTCTGAAGAAGTTCGCAGACATGATGGTTAAGATCATCAAGAAAGCCAATGCCAACAACTGGAAGAAAGGTTGGATGGGTGTCAACGGTTCCATTCAGGGACTACCGCAGAATATCAGCGGTCGGACGTATTCCGGTGGCAATTCTTTTTTTCTTATGTTCAATACGGCAGAGAAAGGATACAAGACACCCGTCTATATGACCTTTAAGCAAGCCAAGGAGCAGAATCTCCATGTCAAGTCAGGTGAGAAATCCGTTCCCATCTTCAAGTGGGGCTTATCCATCAAAGATGAAAACGGCAAGAGGGTGTCAGAGGAAGACTATAACGCCATGTCCCAGGAAGAGCGTGCCACGATGGACGTTCGTCCTTTCCCTAAAATGTTTCATGTCTTCAACATCGACCAGACCAACCTTGAAGAGGTCAATAAAAAGAGGTATGATGCCATTGTAGCACGTTTCCAAACACCCGAACAAGAGGTCAAAGACACCGAGGGGATGTATGTCAACGAAGCCCTTGACCGTATGTTCGAGCAAAAGGCGTGGCATGCCAATATACAATATGACAAACCTGCCGACCAGGCCTTTTACCGCCCATCGACGGATACCATTGTTCTTCCGATGAAAGAACAGTTCAAACTTGGGAAAACTCCTGAAGAAGTCTATCACGACGGCATGGAGTATTATTCCACAGCTTTGCACGAGATGGCCCACTCGACAGGACACGAGAGCCGGCTTGACAGGAAATTCGGTGCCCAAGGGACAGACAACTACGCCCATGAGGAACTGATCGCAGAAATGACTTCCGCCCTTGTCGGTAGCACCATGGGCTTTGACAGAAAAATATTGGAGAACAACGCCAATTATCTAAGTGGATGGTTAAGCAGACTTAGGGACAAGCCCGAGACCATTACAACCATCATGACTGACGTAGGCAAAGCCTCGGATATGATTATAGAAAAAGTTGACGAACAGCGGATCGCCTTGAACCAGACTCCCCTTAAAGCCGGTAATTTGGAGGGGCTTGATGAAGAACTTTCGGAAACAAAGACAAGGGGTAAGACCCTATATGACCTTACGGAGCAGTGGAGTAGTATCAATGCACAATATCCGTTTTCTGTTGATGATGAAAGAACAAGACAGATAGCAAAGCGTATAAGGCAGGCGGAGCAGGTCATTACGGCTTATAATGCCAACGTAGCCGCCGCATATGGCGATGAGTTTCTGTTCTCCGAGAAAGCGAAGACTACCATCATTCCGCCTGCCGTGTATTCCGGGCATGAACAACCGCCTTTGGAAGTCCAAAGACAAGCTGTTGCATCCGAGCCGGAAAATCAAAATATTGGAGATTTGAAAGGACAAAAGGCTGAAGAATTACGAGAGTCACAGGAAAGACATATTGCCCCAGACCGTAACCCCGGCAACTCTGCCGACGATTATAATGATCTCTCTGAAGCTTTAGCCAAAGGAATTGGCATGGAGGAAAGTAAAGAAGACGCGACAGAGAACATCTCTCTGTCCGAAGACAGTAACCCACAAACCGATTTAGCCGGTGTAGCTGAACATATTATGGAAACGAACCATGTATCCAAGGGTGTAGCCGAAAAGATGGCCGCCCCGATCATCGAAGAACAACAAACCGCCGTGAATGAAAAGAGGCAGAAGGCAGCACAAGCCAAGCAAGAGGCTGTCAAGAAAGCCGATGAAGCCCGTAAGGCAGAGGATGAGCGTCGCCGTGAAGTCGAGGAACAGAGACGGCGTGATGAAGAGAATAGAAAAAACGACAAGGATGGTGGTCAAGTGTCCAAGATATTCCTGCATGCCGCCTTGCTGCTTGGAGCCTTGGAACTGGCAAAGGGCAACAAAGGCGTGTGGATGAATAAGGCTGGCAAGAGCAACGCAGAGTTTCTTTGGGCAAAGACACCAATTACTCCGTATAACAATCTGATGATGAATCTTCAGTCCGATCAGAAGGGCTACCGTTCCAATGTTTATGCCTATTTCGACGAGCTGAAGGATGCGGGCGATTCTGTTAGAAGTAATGAGAAGGCACTCCCTTTCAATTGGACGCGTTGGGATTACCAGAATATTGCTACTAAAGAGGTTATCACCAAGGGTGAATATCAGAAACTTCCCGAGGAAGAGAAGTCGCTCTATGTCAAGCACCATAGCCGTCAGACCCAGCAGATTTTCAATATTGACCAGACTTCTATGACCGGCAAACAGATGTACGGTGATTTGCTGAAAGAGACCGGTGCCAAGTATGAGGAACTCTCCGAACGGGGCGTGACAAGTATGATAAAGTTCTCCGAAAAGCTGAAATCAAACCATCCAACGGCCATTGTCGTTGCGCGTGACGATAACCAGTATCATATTTACGGTAATGATGCCACCAGAGCAGGTAAGATATTAGGCTTACCGGTAGGGCAAACAGAGGTCGATGGCCAAAAAATCAAGTCCACGGGTTTTCCTCTTGACAGAATCGACGACTTCCTGCCAAAGCTTGTTCAAGCCAAGCAGTGGGTTGTCGTTGCCGATAACCTCGACAGTGCAGAACTCATAAGAAGAGTAGCCAACGAAAAGGACGTGTTGAACAAGGCTTATTCAACCGCCCAGACCGTAGCCAATTCCGCAGGAATAGGTTATGAACGCGTCATGGTGCTGCAAGATGCAGAATACGACAAACAAGCCGACAAGATCATTGTCAGCGGCATGACGGATAAGGATAGCGGCAACAGCCGGCAGGCCGCCATTGCGAAAGCCAATGACATTTACCGTGCCATTGTAGCAGCCACAGGCAGCGAGCAGCGTTTAGACCGCCTGGGGCGCAATAATCTCCTCCCCAACGACGATGCGAAATACGAGAGATTTGTTCAAGACCTATCTGCCGGAATCCTGATGGCACGTCAGGGGCTTCCTGCAAGCCTTTCAAAAGAAAGTATGCAACATATCGACTATTGGCAACGCGAGATCAAGGAAAATCCCAAATTGCTTGGACTGTTGGAGAAAGATGTCAACAATGCCGTCGAGTCCATCGATAAGCACATGCAGAAGCAGATTGTCAAGTACGAAGATATTCGTAAGGACTTGCCCCTGAAAGACTTGGCCGTCAGTGAGAGACAATATCAGATTTCCACCGATTTGGCTAAGCTCCCGGATATAGATTCAAAAGAAATCGTCATTGTCAGAGATACGGCAAAAGGTTCAGCCGATGTCATTCTTCCTGAAGGGGCTTCTCTTGAAGACAACGTAGAGATCTCGGGCATTCGCAAAGATCGTATCAAGATAGCATTAGGACACGAGGGCATCACTGATGTCAAGTTCTATAATGCCGGTGGTGCTTTAGGACTCAAAGAGCCTGACGACTACTATAAGGATAAGACCGTTTCCGTAGACCGGTTGAGACAATATGAGTTCAGTCAGCATAGAGATATAGATGTGAAACCGCAGATTGCGGCAGCAGCCTTGCCAAAGATTGAGATTTTCACGCCTATCCGTGACGAGAAGGGACAGTATGCCTTTTTCTTCAAGGCAGAGAACGAGCCTTCGTTCTCCGTCTATCCCAATGACACCCACAAGAAGCTGTACTTCGATGTCAGGGGAACGGACAAGCAGAAGGAGATACACAATGCCCTTGCACAGAAATACTACTCCGTTGCCAAGCAGCATCCAGAAATCAAGGTAGATCTTATCATGCCTAAAGTTTCTAATGTAGACATGAGCAAGATAGAGCGTCCGACCATTACGAAAGACAGGGAAGACCCCAGCAAGAAATATGTCATGGCCACCATTGACGGTAAGTTCATGAAGAAAGAAATCACCAAGTCGCAGTGGGACAAGATGTGGTTGGCAGATGACATGTCTGCCTACAAGAAAGCTGTTGCCGCTGTTGTCTTTGCTCCTTTGCTCAAAGAAGATGTGCAGAAGGAGCAATCCACAAGTATGGCAGCACGGTCAACTTCGACAGAAACCGTTAAAAAGGAACAGGGTGCAGAAGAGAAAACTGCAGAAGGAACTTCAGAATCGATTTCTGAAACGGCTACCGAAAAGGAGGCAGAGACCACCCGGAGAGAAAGTACCTTTCGCAGATAAGGAATAATGCAGTAATCATCAGACATGACACATTATCAGAAACATGGCCATATCCACCTCTGATTTCATCAACAGATATGCTCCTCATGCCATGGAGCAGCAGATTAAGTACGGCATTCCCGCTTCTGTCATTCTCGCCCAGATGGCTATCGAGAGTTCATGGGGCACCTCTGCCCTCGCTCGGAACGATAACAATTTCTTCGGTATCAAAAAGGGTTCATCGTGGACAGGCCGGGTGAGTTACTATGACGATGACCAAGCGAATGAAGCTTTTCGTTCCTACGACAACGTGGGGCAAAGTCTTAGCGATCACTCTGCCACCTTACTCCAACCCCGCTATCTGCGTCGTTGTCCCACGGACAGTACAGATCACTTGGGTTGGATAAAAGGCATCAAGGCCGGTGGTTACGCCACGGCAAGCAATTATGTAGACAGCGTAGAAAGTCTAATCTGTAAATACGGATTAGACAAATTCGACCGTCTCGCCGTACAGAATGCACAGCAGCAAGGTTTGCAGATAGGTTACATGAGAGGCCGTCAGCCCGACACCCCGCAAGCCGTCCCTGCCGGTATTCTCCTCACGCCTCTCCAAGGGCGTTGGTGCATGCCCATCAACCTGGAGGGTTTGAAGGTAACGGGAGTGTATGGAGAGAACCGCCCCGGACATCATCATAGCGGCATAGACCTTAGCACTGGCGGCAAGTATCTTCCCGTTTATGGAACAGAAGATAACGGCAGGGTCATCGCCGTCAAGCCCAACAATGGTGCTGCCGGTAACATGATTACCGTGGAATACAGCCGTTCTGACGGCAGCCGTCTTCAGTGTACCTATATGCACCTTAGCGAGATTGGTGTTAAGGTCGGTGATGCCGTCAATGCAGGGATGCAACTGGGCTATTCCGGTAATACAGGACGCTCGACCGGGCCACACCTCCATTTTGAGACCAAGTTCTATAATGCCCAGGGAACACTCCAGAGTTATGATCCGGCAGAATACATTGCCGAGCTCTCGTTCCGTGGAAATCTCCCGGCAGTGTTGAACAAAGGCGGACAGAACTTAGCGGCACGCTATTCCTCTCAAATGGCATACAACAATACTCCGGCCACCGGTATCGAAGGGCCGCCTATGGATACCCAAACACAAATGTTGCTTGCCAATATCACCAAATCAGACGATCCTAACAGATGGTTGGAATATCTGATGAACAAGAATGGCGATAGTGCAGGGCTGTCCGGCGGAAATCCTGTCTCCAATCTTATCTCAACCCTTTTCATGAGCATTCTGACGCTTGCCCAAGATTTGAAACAGGGAGACGAAGACATGGGCGAGTCCCAAACCTCCAAAGAGGCAAAAGAAAACAAAGAGACAAAAGAAGCTGCCACCCTTAGAAGGGACAGGGAAAGTATCAATGTCAAACGGCTTGCCCAGACAGCCTCTTTGAATTTCGATTCCGAACTTCCCGAAGAACAGCAGACAAACGCCATCCGGCGAACTTAGACAAACAATTCACCAAAATAACGAGTAATATGATTAAATGCAATGTCACAGCATGCGGAATCATCAGCAATTCTGCAGTAGAGAAACAGAGTAAGGACGGAAAGTCCTTCATTTCTTTCAGTATCACCATCCCCATTGCCGGCAGCGATGGTTCCGGCGCGGAGCTCCAAGTCTTCGTTTCCGCTCCCGGCAATAAGGAAACTGCCGAGCGGTATTCCACCGGGCGTAGGGTGAGAATGAACGGTACACTCTATATCAGACGGATAGACGACCGTACGTATTACAACCTCCGCACCGATGAAGGAATAGAGATCGTCAAGTCCACCGAAGCAGACTCGCTCACAGGGTCTATCGATTTCAAAGGTAAGATAAAAGGGGAGATTACGGAACGTACCAACAAAAATGGGCACAAGTTCCAGACCTTTTCCGGCGTGTCGCAAGACAAGGATGGAGAAAAGAAAGGCTGGGTTTGGGTTCGCTTCCTTTCTCCGACCTCGATTCAGCAGGAATTCTTCAAGCCCGAGGCCTATGTTGAAATAAAAGGAGAGTTGCAGTTCCATATCTATCAAGGCAATGTCAACATCGAGTGCCGTACCAGCAGTATCGAGCCCTGGGAGTTGACTGCCACACAGAAAGAATAGTTGCCATAATATTGAAGTTTACATGAACACCGGCATTATAGAGCGTTGATTATTCAAGTCTTTATAGGCCGGTGATTTTATTCCGTACAAAACCCTAACAAGTATATGAGTGAAAATGATAATCCAGCAGGAATCTTCGGCAACCGTCTGTTAGGCGGCTGGAGTAAGATATTTGGTAAAAAACACGATAACGGCAAAGGTGAAAAACAAGGACATGACCATGATAAATTAAAATTAAAGCCATTCCCGCCCAACCATTTCTTCTCCCAGGAAGAGCTGTGTTTCCTTGCAAAGAATCAAGAGCAGTGTAGCCGTCTTCAGAGTTGGGCTTTGCAAATGAGCTTATGGGCACGATCCAAGTCCAACGAGCAGGACAGGAACAACCCGCAGTTTTTCCCGGCCGTTCAATGGCAGGACGGTTTGATGAGCACATGGATAGACTCGGAGGCAACGCCTGACAGCATAGACCAACAGGCTGACCGTCTTTACCAATTACAGCTGGATGGCTATAAAATGGATGCCGCTTTTGTAAGAATGATAGAGGCAAGAGCTTGTAGAAGTTTAGTGGGCAACCTCTTTGTGGATGAGAGACAGAATGAGACCGCTGCACGAAAAGGCGGTAAGCACTTTATATGGATTAAAGCCGTTGTTGACAAGTCTGGTAAGGACTTGGCTTTGTCCATATATCATTACAACAAGATCAGCCACCATCATGAATCAGAAGAAACAGTTTCATACAAACAGTTCAAGCCGCTTCTTGAAAACAAGGAGATGACAGCCCTTGGCGGTGAGGGGCAGCGCAAATGGAACGATGAAGCCACCGCAAGAGACATGGCGGAGGAAAAGTTTACAGAGTTAGTCTGTCTGATGAGACGGAGTAATATCTGTCAGGGGATGTTCCCTGCCCACAGTTCCATCTCTATACGCCAAGAGGATGGAAAAGACTATGTCCCCATGGCATGGGCCCTATCAGGGGATGGGATAAAGATAGACTTCGATCCCCAAGTATCCATTAGTAAAAGTTCACTTTTGGTTACCTCCAATGATTCCTACCGGTTTGTCGACGTGTTGGACTATATAGATAAAACGATAAGTGAGCAGGATGCCAATCAGGAACTGCTGACCTTTGTCAGGATATTCGGCAAAGACTTTTGTGGAGACAAAGTGCTCTCTTCCGGAAAGTATCCTCTTTGCCGGATAAACGACATAGAGATAGACCGTGTAACGGCAAAGGCTTCGGACACAATAGTCGCCTTCAACAATGATACTTTGGAAACCGTGACGCTTTCTTCAGAAGACAGGATAACCCTGTTAAAAGCAGTCATACGCCGTTCGGATGAACTACTGACAGAATTGAAGTCCGACCTTCAGAGAACAACGGACGAAAAAGTCCAAGGAATATTGCAGGACAGGCTAAATAACATCCATCAAGGGCTGTCAGCTTATAATACTTGCAGCAATTACCATACTTTGGATGAGTTATGGCAGCATATCACCTCAATTTTCAGGGTGAAGCAAAGCGCGGAGACGGCAACGGTCGTCCCTGCATCAGCAGTCAAAGTTATAGAAGCTCCGCAATCCACCGAAGTAAGGGATAAAGAGCCCTTAGTCCACAATCAAAATGAAGTTCAAAGCGTTCAAGAACCTATTGCTAAAAGTGATGACGGCATCAAAATGCCCAAGCAAGTTGACGAAGCCCCGTCAATTGAACCTAAGAAAAGTCAGATGCCGGAAGGCTATATCCGGATTGAACCATCTTCCAAAGGCAGGTGGCACACAGCAGAAATGCTCCGTAGGGAAGCCTATCGTGTTTATGGAAAGCTGTTAAGTGCAAAACTTAAAAAGCAGCTTGATAATGACAACAACCCTTGGGTTTCAAAACAGATGTTGACACCAAGAGATATCAAAGGCACTGTTTATACCGGGCCGAATGCCATCATGCTTGCGTTATGGACAGAACAGCAGGGGTTTGAGCTTCCTTTCTTCATTACTGAAGAGGAGCTAAGAGCGAACGAACTCGGTATTCTTCAAGATGCCAAGAGCCTCTTTATCCTCCATAAGAACGGAACGTCAAGGGTGTACAACATTGCACAGACCACCTTTCCCGTTACCCAAAGGCGTTCCTATGAGTCTCTCAAACTGAATATGATAGCAACAGAGCGCAAGAAGACTTCAGGGTATCAGTTCCTCGACGCTGACGGCTTTTGTAAAACAGCGTTGAAGTTTGATGGAGTCCCCGGCCTTTCTGTCTATGATTATGCCGAGAAGGTCATCCATATAGCCCCGAAGATCAATTTTGAAACCGAGGACGACTATTACCGTGACTTGGCCGTGGCCATGGTGGAAAGCACCCGTGAAGTTGATTTCGATACGCTCCGTCTGGACACCTATCTCTTTGAGAATCTCGTTTCTCATCTGGGTAGTGGTATTATCAGCCAGAGTTGCCGTTTTAATGCCACCAATCCCGAATATTCCCGGATATGGAGAGAGAGGTTAGAGAACAATCCTGAATACACCAAGAGAATCTTGGAACAATCAGACGCAGCTTCAGGCCAAGTCCTTCAATCGGCATTGACATAGGACTATCAATAATCAGTCCCGGTTCATGTTTAATTATGGCAAATTCGCCATAATTAAAATTGGGATGATTAAATGAAAAAGGCGACCTGCATCCCTGCAAACCGCCTTCTGACATTATTTAATTAAAGTTTATCGTCTTGTTTTATTCATTCTTTCTCCGCTATTTCAACAGCTTGAAGGATTGTCCGTTTGATGACATCATGTTCGAGTCTTATGGGATGTACATGACCACCATCAGCAATGGCACCATCAATGAAATAACGGATATTCCACCATTTCTTGACATTATTTTTAGTAATCTTAAGAGCCCGAGCACAAGCCTTTTTAGATTCGAGAGGATTTTGATACCGCCATAATGTTATTTTTACTGCGTTCTCGGATGTTTTCAAAGAATCAAGTTTACCTTTATCCTTTCTCCACTCTTGAAACAGTTCCACTGAAGAGAGATTGCTTTCCTTGTTTTGATTACTATCGTTGGACATATCAGCATTTTCCAACGCCTCATTGGAAACCTCGTTGATTTTATCCCACACTTCTTGTGGCCAGTCGTTATCATCATGCTCATCACCATAGCGAAGCTCGTTGATGAACTGTTCCGCTCCGTCTTCATCACCTTCTTCGAAGCCCAGTACCTGGCACCACTCCTTATAGTCGTCTACCATTTCCTGGCCGTGCATTGTGATACACTGCAGATTTGTTATTTCCTCACGGTCGAGTTTACCAATCAAATCTTTTACTACTTTTGCCATATTGTAAAACTTTAAGATTATCTGTGCATACCTCTGCTTCTCTGCTCCGCTTTCTGCGAGTTCTCATCTCCTAAGTGGTAGAACTCCTTTTGCATTTCTTCTGTATAGTCCTCTTCAGGAACATAGTTCTTGAAAGAGTTGTCCGATTCTTTGACCCAACATCCGTAGATGCCGAAATTATATGTAGGCAACTCACGGGAAGCAATACTGTCATATTCCTCCCTGTCACCACTTACCACCTTGATGCCACCGTCAGCGAGGAAATCCAGTCCGAATGTGAACTGGCCTTCCTGCTTGTCTATTGAAATAACATTGCCTGTACACATCTGTGCCACTTGCTCATTGGAAAGTTCCATCTCGTTTTGAAGTGAAGCCAGATTATCCTCCATTAAAGAAACGGGAATATAGAAAACCCTGTTTGTCTTGTCGTCAAGCTGTACGAAACACTGTTCCTTACCCGGCATTTTGGTTATGATGATTTTCCCGCTTCGCAGCGTGTTCTGTTCCTCTGGCGTGAAGTCCTCCAAATCAGCCATTTCACTTCTCGGGGCAATCAGGATGTCAACAGTGCCACTTCTTCTTTCAAGTTTAAGACGGGCCTGAATTGTTCTCTGTATGCCGTCACCCAAATTCACGCTGACGGGTAAAATAGGAGTCCAATGTCCCTCCAACATTTTTTTCATCACCATTTCAGGCAGGTCATCCACCATTTCTTGAGACAGCCCGATACTTTCAAATTTCTCGTATGGTATCTCATTCTCATCAAAAGTTGTTCTCATAATTTTCCTGTTTATTGTTTTTGCAAAGATAGTTTCTTACTTGAAAAGTCCGTTCTCCAAAAAAATAAACCTTTTATATTAACATTTTCAAAACGTTTTTGGGCGATTTTACGGTGTTTTTCGTTTTTGAAATGTTAATATAAGACTTCCTTTTTTTTCGAGCCCACTATTAAAACGGTTTATTTTATTTTTGTAATCATAAAATACGAGTAGATGGTTATACATTTTAGACATATCTTCATGGCTGTTTTGAGTCTGTTCAGTCTCTTTTGTCATGCACAAAAGAATACCCCCGATGCCAGTCATCAGGATTACTGGATAGACAAATACCTTAGTGTCAGTTTCCCCTTACAACGTGTCGAGATCAATTCTGCGTTCGGTATTCGTAAAGATCCATTCACCGGCAAGGAAAAAGAACACTGTGGCTTGGACTTGAAAGCTCATTATGAGAAAGTCCTTGCCATGTTTGACGGTTACATCGCAAATATAGGCTATGACTCCGGATCCGGCAATTACATCATCATGCGTCATGGTGATTACACCATCAGCTATTGTCATCTTTCTCAAATTTGGGTAAAGAAAGGAGAAAGAATCTATGCAGGAGATCCGGTTGGCGTCAGCGGTTCTTCCGGTCGTTCGACGGGGCCACACCTTCATGTCACCAGCCGGTTAAGGGGACGGCTCGAAGATCCCTATAACCTCCTTGTTTACATAAGAGACGTAAAGTTGCAGTGTATAACAGCTCTCCATGTCAGCGAGGAAACCCTTCTTTCTCCGGATGCGTTTTTCAAGAAATATGCTCATGCAGCCATGAGACAACAGCAGAAATACGGCATTCCTGCTTCCGTCATCCTTGCTCAAATGGCACTTGAAAGCCGTTGGGGAAACAGCAGTCTGGCCCAGGCAGGATTCAATTACTTCGGCATCAAGGCCAACAGGAACTGGCTGGACAGCGGACTTCCATACAGTGTCCATGACGATGATCGCCCTAATGAGAAATTCTGCAATTTTGCATCTCCGGAAGCCAGCATGGAATATCATTCAAGACTGTTGATGAGCGATCGCTATAAGCAGTGTTGGAAATACAGTTCCACGGATTTTCACAATTGGCTCGTTTCCATCAAGTCTGCCGGATATGCCACGGCAAGAGATTATGTACAGAAATGCGAGCGCATTATCATGAAGCACAAGCTCTACCTCTACGACGTAGCTGCTGAACGGCTATAATACTATATAATGTATAAACAAAGAAAAAGCATAATGAAAAAAATCTTCTTTTTATTGTCGGCCCTTACATTCATAGGTCATGACATTCACGGACAGGTCGTGTACGGTAATGATGAACGAATCTATGTGAACTCCCTGCATGAGATTCCGACAAGCTATACAAGCCATCCGGCAGCCCTGTCAAGTCCAATGGACGATCAAGCAAAATATAAGCTGTCAGGTTTGGGTGACAATTGGTTTGTATCCGCACAGGGTGGTTTTATCTCTTTCTTGGGAGATCCCGTCTCACACACGGATTTTAACGGTAGAACCAAGTTGGGGTTGGAACTTTCCATCGGGAAATGGCACTCGCCATATTTTGGGACACGACTGGTCTATCAAGGCTTTAAGTTTGTCGACTCCCAACATGCATCCCAGTCTTTCGGCAGCTATCATGCAGACCTACTTCTTAACGTGTCTTCCTTCTTCCGACCCTCTTTTGAGAAGCCGGCAAAATGGAACATAAGTCCCTATATGGGAGCTGGAATTATCCGGCATAATCAGTTGAAGAAAAATTCCTTTGCCTTTTCCTATGGTATCTTGGGAACTTGCAGCCTAAGTGAGCGTATCAGCATCTCTGCCTCTTTTGGTGGAACGACAACCCGTCGTGATTTTGACGGATATGGAGAGAAAGGCCGTTTGGGAGACAATCTCCTTTCGGGAAGTGTCGGTTTGGCCATTGGGATTGGACATTTAGGTTGGAAAGTCAAAAAACACAAGTTGGTGTCAGCGAATGAAGATGTATTGCAGCATCCGATAATAACCGACTTGACTCCCTATCCACGCAATAATTACAGTGGCCTTAAATCACTTCAAGAAAGACTTGCCAATGGGAATACGGAGAGCGTTTCCGGGAATGACGATGAGAACATTGCGCGGTTTGACGCTCCAATCCTGTTCTTCTTCAAGCGTAATACCACGGAACTTGTCGACAAACAGCAGTTTGTCAACATTCAGGAGATTGCAGCAGCTGTCAAGGAGTATAACTTGGAAGTGCGTGTCGTAGGTTCCGCAGACAGCAAGACCGGAACACCCAAACACAACAGGAAACTTTCCATCAAACGCTGCCGTTATATTGCCAAGCTGCTGATAAATGCCGGTGTACCGAAATCGAAGATGACCGGGGCAACCAGGGGCGGTATCAATCTTTATAAGCCTTATACAGCCAACCGCCACACCTGCGTGATCCTGTATAAGCAAAAGTAAGAAGAATTAAAACAGAATAATATGGCCATTTTAAGAAAGAACACCAACTATGGTGTAACGGACATCTCACCGCGCCTGCAGGACACTCTCAATGCCAACGGCATGCAGGCTCATATCACCATGACACAGACCGGTGATTATGAACTTGTCACCTTGTCCCATAATTCATCCGAACCCAGGCGTTATCCTCTTGACCAACAACAGGTTGAGAACCTGATGAACGGAGGCACATCCGCATGGGACAAGAAGGCCTACAATACCTTTGTCGGCATCGTTAAGGAAGATTATTATATCCCTGGCTCGTTTGTCGCAGCCCGCAATGCCAACAGTCCTGTCAACATGGGACTTGACGGGCACAGGCTTGCCCCGGGAGAATATGGATACAGAGAACCGCGTCTCTTTTACCCTTTTGAAGGACCGAGATACGGGCGCTTTGACAGCATCATAGACGGTTTGATGGGACTTGCCCATGGTGGGCGCATCAGGCGCATAGACGGAAGACCTTTTTATGCCAACAGCGCACCTGTCGTTATAGACCGTCCTGACGGGCGTTTGCGTCCCGGAGAGATGAAAACAGGTGCCTATGGGTTTTATGACAAGGGTATGAAGCAGAAACAGGACGTCCTTCAGTCCATGAGTATCAACGAACAGCAGCTTCCCAAGGTGGAACGCCCGAAAGGACAGTCCGTTCCCCTTAATTCCATCAGTTCACCGGTTTATATGTCGGCAGAGAAATTTCAGCAGGTACTGTCTTCGCACGGTATTGTCATAGATGAAAAGAAAAACCTGCTGACCATCAAGTCTGCGTCCGTTCCTACCAACCTTGAATACAAGCTGAACCCTGACGAGACGAAGAAACTCATGAACGAAAAATTCAAGTACAGCGACAAAAAGGGTGTACACAACAAGGATGGTGTATCTGTCAATGAACGGCTTGCCATCCTGAATGCCGTCATAGGGAAAGACTTTACCGATAAGATAACCGTGGAGATGCTTAACAGCAAGGATTATGTAGACATCAAGCTGAAACCTGAAGTGGAGAAAGAGCTGGGGCTTCATCAGGAAGCAGCCAATCAATATATGGCATCCAAACTTGACATCATAGACACGAAAGACATGCGCGAGGACTATCGGAGCGGTTTCTTAGATCGCTGGAACTCTATCGGTGTCGTCGACGGACGTGGCCTTGATCCAAACGAAGGTTTCTATCTTCCGGTAAAGGACGGACGTGCCGTCTCTGTCGGTGAGATTCAGGTGTCGCCCGTCAATGACGGCAAGAGTGCGACTACGTTTCGCATGACTGCCGTAATCAACAATCAGGTGATGTCACATGACATCTCCAAGGAGGACTATATCAAGTTCATCAACTATAATGACGAGTACCGCCTGAAACTGTTCGACAAGGTGTTTGATGAAGTCAAGATAAAGGACGCGTCCAACGGTGTCTTGGAAGATCCCGTGCGTTCAGGCAGGATTGAGGATGCAGACGGTGTTGCCGTATTGAACGGTCATTACAACCTTGTTAATGACAATGTTTCCGCTGCAATTACCGGAGCGATGGCCTACAAGGATCAGATTTCCGGCAATTACATGCTGAATATGCGGGAGAGCAAGGATATTGGCATGTGGTCATATAAGATTACCGAAGAGCAGTATCTTGCTTTCAAGAATGCAGATGATGACGGCAAGGCAAGGCTGCTTTCCACCATCATTCCCATAACCGATGAAAATAAGCAGCCTTTGTCTGTTGTCAAAGAAATCCGGCTGCCCCTCTCCACCGCAGAGAAACGCGTGTCTTCCTATTCGGAGAATATAGATATGAAGGACGCATTGCAAAGTGGTGCCGGCAGACCATACAATGAGCGTATGGCAGATGCGTTGAACAAGACGATTTTTAAGGATACGGGACATATCAAGGCCACTGCACTGTCCGGGGCAGATGTGAAAGCCGTCGCCCAAGGCGAAGCGAAATTGGTGGCAGAGGGAAAAGCTCAACCCACATTGGCTGAATTACGGGAAAACGTAAAGATTGCCCTGAAAGGAGAAGCCGGCGTAAACGGACAATCATTGGAGAACTTGAAGCCCAGCAAAGAATGGGTCAGAAGCGGTGGGCATGGGAGGGCAACCGAAGTCGGGGATATTGCCGTGGAACGCTTGCGTGACGCAGAAGGCAAGGTCATAGAAGGGAAGTACAAGATGACCGCCGTCATAGACGGTAATGTCTTTTCCCATGAGATCACCCAAAAAGATTTCGACAAGTTCCGTGCCATCAACGACACCCAGCGCATGAAGCTCTTCGATAAGATATTCCCCGAAGTGGAGATGAAGACAAAAGCGGGCCACGGCTTCAACTTGGGAGCTGCTATCCTTGCTGCCGTCTCCGTGGGGATGGATGTTGTCGGTTCCGTCATGGCAGATCCACGTCCCCGCCCTGAATTTTATGCAAGCCGAAATGTCTTCTCCAAACCTGGTGTAGCCTCTCCCGAAGCGGTCTCTGCTGCCCTTTACGAGTCAGAGAGTGAACATCTAAGAAGAGGGCCATCGGAAGCCAGGGGAATGGGCATTTAATCATCAATAACGTCCGCTATATGTTCAATCATGAATTTATGCCATTCCAAACGGTGACCATCCGTCCCCATTGGGGGCAATTCTGTATCAATGAGCTGCCGGTAATCTTGCTGTGCCTGGCAAGTTATTGGATAAGCAGCTTTATGCAGTTTCGTTTCCATGAGCTTCTGATATGGCCGGCATTGTTCCTTACTTTCTACTTGTTTTTTCAAGTGGTCTATATGGCAAGGATCGAATATGTCCTGACAGGGGAGCAGCTAATCACCCTTCATGGTGTGCTCTCCCACTCAACGGACTATATCGAGCTTTACCGTGTCGTCGACTACCGGCAGCACCAGTCGTTACCCCAGCAGCTCTTCGGTCTGAAGACCATCACCATCTATTCCGGAGACAGGAACAATCCCCAGCTGGATATGATAGGCATCAAGGCAAGGGTGGATATTGTCAGCGAGATACGCAAACGTGTGGAGTTTAACAAGAAAAGGAAAGGTATTTATGAGATTACAAATAGGCCTTAGGTGCATTTTCTTATTGACTGTTCTCGTTACTGGAGTCATGACTGTGTCAGCACAAGGTGCATCTCAATCCAATCCGCTTGAATATGCCGCAATTGCAGGCGGTGAGGAACTTCTTGGCAATCAGATAAAGAAACAGTCAAAAGCCATGGCAGCCCTTGCTGTGGAGCAGGGAGCCATGACGGTGGCCAATACCAAGATGAAACAGTGGGAACAAAAATACAATTCCTATTTGAAGACAGCTTCCGGATATGCTTCCGCCATAAAAGCGGCCACCTCCCTTTATGCCGACGGGATGCAGACGCTCACAGCACTATGGGAAGTCCATACGGCATGTAGAATCAATCCCCAAGGAATTGCTGCTTCCCTTTCGATGAATAATCTCTATTTGGAGACGGCGACAGAGTTTATCCGTACTTACAGGGCATTGAAGAATGTAATTGCCAAGGGAGGGGAAGGCAATATGCTCAACGGTGCGGAGAGGACGCAGATGCTGTGGAATCTGACAAACAATATGGAACGGTTGAACCGAAAACTCCGCCTGTTGTCAGTGAGTGTCACAATGCACTCCTTAGATGATGTGTGGAACAGGGCCATCACCGGTAAGATTAACAAGAGCAACAAGGTGCTGGCCAAGGAATCGTCCAAGCGGATGTGCAGGGCAATCAGCAATGTCGCCAAGTTTTATAAATACAGACAGACGCATAAACCATGGGGACAATGAACAGCATCAGGCGGGCAGCCATCAGCGTCATTTTAGGATTTTCCCTTTTCACCAGTCTGTTTGCACAGAATGGGCCGGATGGTGTCAGGGCCGGGATGTTTGCCGCTTATGCCAAACAGGCAAAGAAGGCCTTAAAGGCGCAAGATGTTTTGTTGGCAGGAAACCTTACAGGACACAAATATTTGAAAGAGGAAGTGGCAGCGACAACGAACTTCCAACGTCAGTTCAACGATTACCTTAACAGTTTTGACGACATACTGACCGTGGCAGCCGACATATACGGCATTTACATGGAAGTGGATGAAGCAATGAAAAACGTGAAAGTTGTCAAGGGTATTGTCGTTCGGCAACCGGCTAATGTCCTGGCGGTTGCTCTCTCACAGTCAAAGAACAACATCTATACTGACATTATCGAGAACGGTCTGAAACTCGCAGCAGACATCGAGCAGATTCTGCCGCTGAAGAAAGACCAGGACAAGAATGCCAAGATGACCCAATATGAACGGCTCAAAGTTATGGACAACATCCGCCTGAACTTGCGTACGCTCAACAGGAAGCTCCGTAATCTAAGCCGTTTGATACATTACACAACAATCATGGATTCATGGTATGACCTGAAAGGAACAGGAAAGGAATACCAACCTCGCAAGATGGGATCTATAACAAAAGATTGCCTGAAGACTTGGATGAAACATGCCAAAGGCGTTAAATACTAAAAGCAATGGAAGAAAGTAAAGAAATACAGGGAACGTACAGTATTTTCAGGACGACCATATACGTATCACTCCTTTTGGAGTTCTTCATGTATGCCTTGGATCCGGCCGTATTGAGCGGATTAGGAGGTATCGTGAACAGTTTTCATCACCGGCTCGGGGTACTGTCCATGTATCAGTTCCTGCCCTACTCGAAGATGGTTACGCTCATGCTGGTAATCATCACCTGTATAGGCACAAAGAACAAGAAACAGATAGAGTTCGATGCGCGCAAGATGGTATTCTACCCACTCGCCATCGGCTTTGGCTTAGTAGTGGCTTCTGTGCTTGTCTATAACAGTGATTGGCATGTCAGGTTATGGATCCTGAAAGCCAATGTGTGGGTTTATATGGCCGTGTCTGTCATAGGGACAATACTTGTCCATACTGCTCTTGACAATGTATCGAAATATTTCAAGGATGGCATGCTCAAAGACCGGTTCAACTTTGAAAACGAAAGTTTCGAGCAGACAACAGAGCTTGTCGAGAACAAGTATTCCGTCAATATCCCTATGCGCTACTACTACAAGGGCAAGTTCAGGAGGGGTTGGATCAATATTGTCAATCCCTTCCGAGGCACATGGGTTGTGGGCACGCCCGGTTCCGGAAAGACATTCTCTGTCATAGAGCCTTATATCCGTCAGCATTCGGCCAAGGGTTTTGCAATGGTTGTCTATGACTACAAGTTCCCGACGCTTGCAACCAAGCTCTATTATCATTATAGGAAAAATCAGGTGCAAGGTAACCTGCCAAAAGGCTGTAACTTCAATATCATTAACTTTGTCAATATTGAGTACAGCGCACGCGTCAATCCTATCCAGCAGAAATACATTGCGAATTTGGCGGCAGCACAGGAAACGGCGGAGACACTTATAGAGTCCCTTCAAAAGGGACAGAAAACTTCCGGTGGCGGTTCCGACCAGTTCTTCCAGACATCCGCCACCAACTTCCTTGCAGCCTGTATCTTCTTTTTCGTCAACTATAACAAGAAGCCTTTTGACGAGAACGGCAATGAACTCTTCCCCGAATATGGTGAGGATAAGGAGACTCACCATAAGCGGTTGACAGGAAGGGTCTTCAATGATGCGAAACAGATTGGCAACAAGGAATACCAGGTGCAACCGGCCTATTGGAAAGGTCAGTATTCTGACATGCCTCACGTGCTCTCGTTCCTGAACCACTCCTATGATGAGATCTTTGAAGTCTTGAAGACCGATCCGGAGGTCTACCCGCTTTTGGGGCCTTTCATGACCGCCTTTGACAATGGTGCCATGGAGCAGCTGGAAGGTATGATAGGCACGTTGCGTGTGCAGACTTCACGCTTGGCCACCAAGGAATCCTATTGGGTGTTTAGTGGGGACGATTTTGATTTGAAGGTGTCAGATCCCCGGCATCCAAGTTATCTGCTTATTGCCAATGACCCGGAAATGGAGAGCATCATTGGAGCACTCAATGCCCTGATTCTGAACCGTCTTGTCACCCGTGTCAACAGCGGTATGGGAAAGAATGTCCCGGTAAGCATCATTGTCGATGAGCTGCCGACACTCTACTTCCATAAGATAGACCGCTTGATAGGAACCGCCCGAAGCAATAAGGTTGCTGTGACATTAGGTTTTCAGGAACTGCCGCAGTTGGAAGCAGACTATGGAAAGGTGGGCAAGGATAAGATTATTACCACTGTAGGTAATGTCGTTTCCGGCTCTGCACGCTCAAAAGAAACGCTTGATTGGCTGTCGGGCGACATCTTCGGAAAGGTCGTACAACTCAAAAAAGGAATTACTATCGACAGGGACAGAACATCCATCAACCTCAATGAGAATATGGACAGCCTTGTTCCTGCCTCCAAAATCAGTGATATGGCTTCCGGATGGCTGTGTGGCCAGACTGCCCGGGATTTCGTCGTAACGAAGACTGGCAGACGGGACTCGATGGATATTCAGACTGCTGAAGAGTTCAGAACCACCAAGTTCTTTTGCAAGACCTCTTTTGACATGGAACAGATTAAGGCAGAGGAGACAGACTACAGCAATTATCCTATACCGAAGTTCTACCACTTCGATTCTGAAGACTCCAAGGAGCGTATTCTATATGCCAACTTTGAGCGGATAGACCAAGAGGTAAAGAATATGATAAAGATTGTCCAGACAGAGTTCAAAAAGGAAGAAGGCACTCAAACAGCCCATAGGAAGAGCAACAGGAAGTCTTCCAAATAAATTCTTCCTTTGTTTTTATTACATGAGAAAGGGTCACTTGAACTGTAAAGTTCAGATGACCCTTCATTTAATTTCTTATCTCCGGAAATGTCGGCGAGGTTTCTGTTCTTCTTCCTCCTCTTCTTCATCTTCCATGGATAACTTATAGTTCTCGATTTCCTGTTGGAGGTTGTTGGCGTGTTCCCGGAACATGAAGTTTTGGAACGGGGTATTTGATTCTTCCTCTCTTGACTTCACCAAGGCGTTGATATATTCGGCCTTGTCCTCCTTCAATACCTTATTGGGTACCAAGCTAAATTCATTCTGAAGATGATTCATGATCAACCTTGACATCCTGCCGTTGCCGTCTACCCATGGATGGATCGTGACGAGTTTCAGATGTGCGTCAAAGCTCAAACGGTATTGCTCATATACATCGGGGTTCTTTAACAGCTGTTCCCGTCTTTCGTTCATTTCCTTGCAGAAATCTTCTAACTTCTGTGGGATTTTCAGGTAACTCATGTAAGACTTTCCCATAGTTCCTGCCGTAACGTTTACCCGACGTAAATCTCCTTTTGATGAGTCAAATACACCACCAGGTGCATTGAATATCCCCCCGGTTCTTCTCATTACGATTGAAGACAGTTCCTTCAGCATATCGATGGAGAAAGGTGTGTGTGCCCTTGCCATTTCCATGCTTCTTTCGTAGGCAGCTTTCAGGTCGAGGTTCATGTTCTGCTCAATGATGCTTTTACCCTTGGCAGAAAGCCCCTCGTCAAAGAGCAGCTGGTTCTCCACCTCGGTCATCGTCGAGCCTTCGATGGCCGTTGAATGGGTCACGATTGAGTAGAGATAGAACTTTTCATAGTCTATCTGTTCTTGGAAGCCCAATTCCTTGTGCTCTTCCAATATATCTAAAAATTCTTGTTTATTCATAATTGCCTTATCTTTAGACAGCAAATATACTAATTTACGGTTGATTAAACAATTTTTTAAGGAGAAAAAGCCTGTACACCCATTTAAAGCACTTCGGAATGATATAGCTGCAACCACTCCGGTATCTCCCGAAGGACACGGGCTTCAGCCGACGCACCGGAAGGAGTGTCTTTGAGATAAGTGATTTTCCGTGTACCATTGAAGTCATGTTCTTTAAACTTTATGACAAACATACCCTCCGGATCTCCGACTACCCACCAACCGGGATTAGTTGCTCTCTGTAATACGAAACGGTCAACTGGAACAGGTCGTACTGCTTCCTCGCCAACAAGAACGGCATCAATGACTTGTGCTGAACCGATAAACTCCGTTGTCTGTGGCAAAGCTAACAGACGCTCTACGGCTTCATCACGGCTATTGCCGACAGATATAGCCTGTATTTCATTACCATCGGACAATTTAATAATGAATTTATATCTTTTCATTTTATTTCCCCGTCATGCCGGTAGGTCAGCATTAGGTTTAATATTATTTGAAATAGAATTTGTACATTACATCATCTACCATATTCTTGTAGACGAAATTCATACCACATAGGTACATTGTTAATTCTTCCTTATCCTCGTAGTTAGCCTCCTGCACCGCCTCATAGATTAAATCAAAGTTCTCGCAGCTTGTGCAATCGAAGTCGCCACTGTCCGAACTATCGAAGCCTTGATACTCTTCACCTTTATAAGTAAAGCTGTTATCTCCGTCTTCAACAACGTCTGTATCGCCTAACTCTTTTACATCTACTTCTATATCGTTATTTTCGATGTATTCAGTGATAGCCTCTTTTACTATGCTTTCATAGTCTTCTTTATCTATTAAATCGAAATCAATTACATCTTCGTGCGATTTTTTGTATTCGTCGTAGTCCTGCAAATTTTGGCATAACGTTCTGAAATCTTCGACAGACGCGTTTGAAAAGAGGTTGTTTAAGTCAGACTTAATGTCTTCAAGATAACTTTCGTACTCCACGTTTTCTTTGTCAAGCACAAAATCGAACACTCCATTTTCTACAGAAACTTTATAGTGAATTTGCCCGTCCGCATCTTCGTAACAAGTTAAGACATCTCCATTTTCAAGCCAATCTTCAAGGTCAGAACAAGAGTCTGTAACATCTTCAAAAGCCATTGCCTGCTCTCCATACCCAACCTCTTCTGTAGGGTCTGTCATTTTAATATTATAATACCTTTCAATTTTGGGAATTAACTCTTTGGAAATAAAAACTGACATATCAATTGACTTAACCGTGATGTCGAGGGCTGAATATTGTTATAACTTGTTTATAAATTCTTTATACTCTTGCTTTTGCTCTTTAGAGAGGTTAAAGCCAAAGTCGCTAAGGTTTTCATTATCGAACAACCACCTGAAAAAGCCAGGATCGTTCTCGCTTTCGCGCTCAACGTACCCTTTTAGGGTTGCAGGCTCTTCTCACCATTGAATTTGTAACCGCTGAAAAGTTCAACTAAAATTTGTTTCTTGTTGTCTGCATTCTTAATCATATAAATTTGCCCGTCATGCCGATAGCGCAGCGTAAAAGTTAAAGTTTAGATTAAAAATCTGTAACGTCGAAATATTTAACTTCTTCATAAGGAAGTTGTGCACCCAACGAGGTGACATTTAGCATGAGGTAATTGTAAGCCTCTTTATAGCTATCGAACTTAGCGTAATTTTCAAATAAGTGTATATTCGCCCTCTTAATTTGAGCTAAACTCTTAGCCTTAATAATAGAAGCTGCATCTACTTTATGAGAAGAATTCAGGTAAGAAGCGTAAAAATAAGCTTTCATGATTTTGAACAGTTGTTATGGTGTGTCTCACCTTTTTATAATTTATGAAATTTGTTATTTATTCTGGGCATCCCGATTCTCAACCTTTTTATAGGTTTTTCGTTTCTTCGACCCGAACTTTTTTTTATCATTCCGGTGTAACCGTCATCT
>OGJT01000411.1_pt1 | contig 22885 bp, 14 predicted proteins | sample 1572331 | NCBI WGS metagenome assembly OGJT01 (sample SAMEA2582094, study PRJEB24529) | metagenome | biome: Human gut stool | place: China | collected 2011
AACACCGACTGCTACAGGTGATACAACACTTACCCACAGCACAACGGCGCAGACTGTAATCTATAAGTATAGAAGAAAAGATGCAGGAAATGTTATTGTAAAATATATAGAAGACGGTACAAATATTCCGCTTAAGTCACCTGATACAATGAACGGTACAGGAAAACTCGGATTACCGTATACAACAACACCTGAGAACTTTACAAACTATGAGCTTGTAAGTGCTACACCTGCAAATCATAGAGGTAATTATCCTCCGGCAGGAAGCGATATTACAGTAACCTATGTTTATAGAAGAAAGACTGCAGGAAATATTACAGTAAATCACTACGAAGTGGGAACAACCACACAGCTTTATAAGCCGACCGGAAGCGCAACACCTGCTGCCGAAAACTTTAACGGTACAGGAAAGATGGGATTATCCGAGAGTCTTACAAACAAAGCTGCAGATATTGATAACTACGAGTATGTAAGTGTGGATGTAACCGGAGCAAGCGGAGCTAATACACCTAATGCAAACGGTGATACTACAGTGACATACAATGCAGGAAATCAGGTGGTAAACTATTACTACAGAAGAAAGAATGCTTCAAGTATCACAGTACACCACATAGAGGACGGAACAAATACCGAACTCTATACACCGACAGGTGCCTCAGGCCCAAGTCCTGAAATTATCTCAGGTAACGGAAGACTTGGAACAAATGAGAACCTGACAAACAGAGTCGCTGATATACCTAACTTTGAGTATGTAAGTGTGGATGTAAGCGGAGCAAATACCGCAACAACACCAAGTGCTACAGGTGCTACAACACTTACACATACAACATCACCGCAGACTGTAATCTATAAATATAGAAGAAAGAATGTGGGAGATGTATTGGTTCATCACTATGAAGCAGGTACAACAACACCTTTAGCTAATGATGAGAACCTAAGTGGTGTCGGAAAGTCGGGACTTACATATACAACTACACCGAAGACTATAACGGACTATGAACTTGTAGTGACACCTGCAAACCACACAGGAACATATCCTGCAACAGGAACAACAACGGTAGTATATGAGTACAGAAGAAAGAATGCAGGAGATGTTACAGTACATCACTATATTGAAGGTACAACAACACCGCTTGCACCTGATACACCGCTGAACGGAACAGGTAAGCTGGGGCTTCCATATACGACAACCAACCATAATATCCCGAACTATACATTGGTAAGTGTACCGAGCAATGCAAACGGAACATTTACAACCGGAAATCAGACTGTAACATACTATTACAGAAGAAATGATGCCGGAAATGTAGTAGTAAATTATCTTGAGCAAGGTACAAATGCAGTTGTAGCTAATCAAGAGAATATTGACGGAACAGGTCAACTCGGACTTCCGTTCACAACGGTACAAAAGAATATCAATAATTTTGACTTTGTATCTGTAAGCCCTGCAGCAAACGGAACCTTCGCAAGCGGAACTCAGACCGTTAATTACTATTACAAGAGAAAAGACGCGGCAAATGTAACAGTTAAGTATGTGGAACAGGGAACAGGAACACCTCTTTCAAGTGACGATGTACTTGGAGGAACAGGAAAACACGGACTTCCTTATACTACAACAGAGAAGAACATCACCGATTATGAATTGGTAGCACAGCCAAGTAACAAGAACGGTACATTCTTAAGTACACCGCAGACAGTAATCTACGAGTACAGAAGAAAACCTGCCGGAGATGTTACAAGCGTCTATGTAGATGAAGGCGGAAATCAGATAGATATACCTGAGACACAAAGCGGTACAGGTAAGCTCGGACTTCCTTATACAACTACAAGAAAGACAATACCTAACTACACATTGGTAAGCGTACCGAGCAATGAAAACGGTACCTTCGTACCGGGACCACAGACTGTAACTTATGTTTACAGAAGAAATGATGCCGGAGATGTGACGGTTTACCACAAGTCGGTATATGACAACAGCGACTTAAGTACGCCTACAGTGCTTGACGGAACAAGGAAGCTCGGATTGCCTTATACCACAAACCCTGAGACTTACTCTGATTTTGAGATAGCTACAGTGCCTTCTAACGCTACAGGAACATTTGTAAGCGGAAGCCAAAGCGTAACATATCTCTATAAGAGAAAGCAGTCAGGCGGAGTAACAGTAAATTATCTTGACAGTCATGGAAACAGGATTGAGACACCTGATAATATTACGGGAACGGATAATGTAGGATTACCTTATACTACAACACCTAAGAATATTCCGAACTACACTCTTATAACAGTGCCGAATAACGCAAACGGAACATTCACTGTAAGCCCGATAACAGTGAACTATATCTATAAGCGTCAGGATGCGGGAAATGTTGTAATAGAGCATGTGGATGAGGACGGAAATGTACCACTTGATACTCCTGAAGTACTTGACGGTAGTGAGAGAATGGGTGAGAGTTATACATCAAGTTCAAAATCATTTGACAACTATGATCTTGTAAGTGTACCAAGCAATGCCAACGGAACATTTACAAGCGGAACTCAGACTGTGACATATGTATATCGCAGAAGAGATGCAGGAAATGTAATAGCCCATTATGTAAACACTGCAGGACTTCCTATAGAGAGCGATGAAGTACTTGACGGAACAAGAAAACTCGGACTTTTGTATACAACAGGTGCAAAGACCATACCGGGATACAGCCTATACCTTGTACAGGGAAGTGAGACAGGTGTGTTCACAAGCGGAACAACAGAGGTTACATATATTTATAAAAAGGATCCAAGTGTGGTAATCACACCGGTACCTCCGCTAACACCTACACCTATAGCACCGAGCCCGATAAATCCTATAAATCCGATTGACCCTATAAACCCTGTTACACCTATAAATCCTTTGACACCGAGCCCTATAACACCGATCAATCCGGTTAATCCAAGCCCGATTAACCCGATAACACCGAGTCCTATTACACCGGGTAGAATAGCTACACCAAGTCAGATTATTACTCCGGGTAGAGATCAGGATCTGGTAATAAGACCTAACAGACCTATAGCAACACCTTCAATTGCTACAGGATCTAACGGAAAAAAGGGCGGCGGCGGTTCTTCAGACGGCACCTCAAGCATGAGACCGACAAAGACCGTTACTGTTCAGGATACAAATTCTAAGGATGCAATACAAAAGCCTGAAATCGTTATTGACGAGCCGAAGATTTCCAACAGAAATCCGCAGCCTGATAAAAATGAGCTTAAGAAAGATATTAAGAGCTCAATATCGGCTACAAGAAGAGCTATGTCAGTTCCGAAGACTTCAGACAGAAAGGATGTGAGAGGCTATATGTTCATATTCATAAGCTCACTCGCAGCAGCTGTAATCTTTTGGAAGAAAAAAGAAACTAAGTAAAGGATAAGCATTTATAGTCCCTCGACATATGTAGGGGGACTTTTTTGTCGGTTTATAGCAGTGTTAAAAATTTATAAAACATATGTAAACCTAGATTATTCATGGTAACTCCATGAAAGTGGATTAAAGCCACATAATTAACATATAAAAAGGAAAAGTTTGAATGAGTCTAAATATGAAAAGATTGACTGGAATTATAATGTCATTTCTTATGATATTCATTATGATATTTCAAGGTTTGAACCTTACTGTCTATGCTGACGGTTTAGCTGTAGATGCTAGGATTACAAGCTTTCAAATCTTAAATACAAGTAACCAGCCGGTTACTGAAACAGAAAAGTCAGCCACGCTTAAGCTGGATTTTAATTTTGAAATGCCTGAATCAATTTTCTTGAATAATGGAAATTACTTTGATATTAAAATTCCTGAAGAATTCGATTTAACAACTGCTGTAACTTATCCGACTACATTTGATATTAAAGATGAAAATGGAACGGTCGTAGGTACAGCAACAATTCAGCCGAATGCTGCAACAGCAACAGGTGGTGGTGGCAATGTACATGTTGTATTTAATGAAAACGCAACCGGAAAGTATAAGTTTAAAGGACATTTACACTTTGATTTAAAGATTAATAAAAAAAGGGTTGGGGATAACCGGACTATCAATGTAAAAGCGGGAGTCAATAATCGAGAAGATCTGACACCCGGTCCTAAGCCAATCATTGTAAAACCGGATAGAGCTCTTTCAACTGTTGAGGTGATTGGTAAATGGGCAAAAGCTCCAACTGTTCCTAATCAGGCTGCTTGGGGTGTTCGTGTTAACAGAACAAAACAATATTTAAAGAATGTTGTTATTACAGATAAGATCACTTCGAATAATGGTCATTTCATTGATCCGGATTCATTGCCAACAGTCATTACATCCGAAAATTTCAAACTTATGAAATGTGAGTATAATGCATCGGGCAATCCGACATCCTATACCGGTGAAGTAGTTGATATTTCTGACAAGATTACATTCAACGAGGATAAGACTGAATTCAGACTTGACCTTGGAGACATTGGAACACAGTCCTATTTCTTGTCTTATAAATCCACAGTTGAATATGGTGATATTGTGCAGTCAAATAATGCCACTTTGACATCTTCCACAAACCCTACTCAGTCCAGTAGCGGAACTTGGAAGTATCGTCATTCGGGTGGTGCAGCCGGTGGTGTGTTGGGTAAGAAATTAAAGCTTAGAAAAGTTGACGTTGATAATGGTGCACCATTAGCAGGCGCAACCTTCAAGGTCACAAAGTCGGATGGAACTTCATTCAATTTAACAACAAGTGCTGATGGTACTGCTATTTCTGATCAGTTAATGCAAGGCAGATATAAGGTAAAGGAAATCAATGCACCGGAGGGATATGAACTTGATCAAAATGAATATTCTGTATATGTCTATGATGATGTAGGCGGAACACTTACTATCAAGGACAAGATGGATAAGACTTATGTAAAAGTAAGCAAAGAATGGGTTGGACCAAAAGGAAGCTCAGCTACCATTCACTTATGGGCAGATGGAGTAGATACCGGAAAGTCAGTCACACTAAATGAAAGAAATAACTGGCAACATACTTTTGAAGGATTAAAGAAAAAGAATACAGACGGCAGTGAGATTCAATATACCGTTAAAGAAGATGCAATCACGAACTACGATTCTTCAATAACCGGCGATATGGAAAATGGCTTCACTGTAACGAACACCAATACAGAAAAAATATCTGTTCCGGTCAAAAAAGTCTGGGTTGGAGAAGAAGCGGACTCTGCAACTATCAAATTGTTAGCAGACGGTACAGAGAAGGAAAGCGTTACTCTTACAAAAGATGATAACTGGGAACATACTTTCTCTAACTTGCCTAAGTATGCCGATGATGGACATGAGATTGAATACACAGTTGATGAAGTTCATATTGATGGCTATTCAACAACTATTTCCGGTACAGCTGTAACGGGATTCAATATCACTAACACGATTTTAATTACACCGGTACCTCCTGTGACACCGACTCCGGTAGCGCCAAGCCCGATTAATCCGATAAGCCCTGTTACACCTGTAACACCGATAAATCCGGTTAATCCGATAACGCCTAGTCCGATAAGCCCGATAACACCGGTTAGTCCAAGCCCGATTAACCCGATAAGCCCTGTTACACCTGTAACACCGATAAATCCGGTTAATCCGATAACACCTAGTCCGATAAGCCCTGTTACACCGATAACACCGATAAATCCGGTTAATCCGATAACACCAAGTCAGATAACACCGTCAAGAATAGCTACACCAAGTCAGATAATTACTCCGGGTAGAGATCAGGATCTTGTTATCAGACCTAACAGACCTATAGCTACACCGTCTATCGCAACATCTTCTAACGGAAGTCGAGGAGGAAGTGGAAGCTTTGGCGATGCCAATGTAAGACCTACAAAGACCGTTACAACAAATAACGGACAGTCTAAGAATGCAGTTGATACTGTAGTACCTGTAATAGACAAGCCTGTAACCGATACTAAGAAGCCTACACCACAGAAGGCGACTATAGTTCCGGATACAAGAAGAGCGATGTCGGTTCCGAAGACTGCCGACAGCAAAGATGTAAGAGGCTACTTCTTCATCCTTATAAGCTCACTGGCAGCTGCAATATCACTTGTATTAAAGAAAAAAGAAGACAGATAATCTTTCCCCCGGCTAAAAACCGGGGGTTTTTTAAACTTATAATACAGATAAAAATAAATCTTACATTAAAAGTCAGATATTAGTAAATCTTTATTAAAAAATAACTATAGTAATCATTCCTAAAAAATGATAAAATGCTTCTATATAATGCTCGAGTCAGCATAACAATTTCCCAATCCTTTTGGGGATTGTTTTTTATGTAAAGCGAAAATAAACAATGGAGGTATTATGGCAAAAAAATCATTAAAGTATTTTTTGTTACTATTTTTCGCACTGATATTGTCGGTACTGCCGCCACCCGGCGAAGTACATGCGACAGGTGCAGGTAGTGCTGTCACTACGGATGTGCGCTACGGTATAGCGTCACAGACATCTTCGATGGTAGGACAGGGTGAACAGTATCTGGTGACAAATACACTTTCAGGAACGACATCGACACTGTATAGTCCTTTTTCATATGTATATCTGGATAAGAATATATTTGTGACACCTGTAGTCAGCGATGTTACATTGGAAGCAGGTGCGGTAAATGCAAGTATTATATATAGCGATCCGAATTACTATATTATAAAGATAGACTATTCAAGACTTGATACAGGATACGCTGCAGTACCTGTAAGGGCGACTCTAAAGAATTCTGCAGTGCAAAACGGTGAGACATTCCATATTCCGGTAAAGCTTTTTGAAGCGGGTAAAAATCCTGCTACAGATGCGCCGCTTGCAAGCTCAAACGATCAGTTTGTTGCAAAAGCATATCCGGTAGGAATTTCATCAGCTGATACATCCGCAGTTGCAAATAACAACAGAAAAAGTGAATATATATCGGATGAAGCTACAAATGCCGCTCATGACAGACTCTCTACAGACTTTGTATCAACTTTAAGCGGTTTCGGTTACAGCGGCCCTTCAAATACAGCAAACGGAGGTGTAACAATGGTACCTGCAGGACAAGGCGCAGGTATGGATAAGAGAAAGGTTCAGTTTAAGATCACTCTTCCTGCTACCGCAGTATGGGATCCGTCACTTCCGAACAATGCAGGTTGGACATACAACAGTGCGGACAGAACTATCACACAGATAGTTGACAGAGGATATGCAACTATAATGCAGCCGCCTTTCTCACTTAAGTGGGACGGAAATCAGCCTGTTACTTTAGCTAATACATGGACAAAGATAACTATGCAACAGGTAACCACACTGGTAAATGATGACGGTACATTAGACAACTCTACAAGAAGAAGCGGTGAGTTGTACTATCATGTTTCATATGTAAGAAGAATTCGTATAAAAAAGACATTGCTTGGTGATGGCGGTTATCTTGTACCGAGGGATGCGGACTATAAGTATAACTACTTGGTAAGTGTGGATCAGTTCGGTGGAGCAAGACCGCAGACTGCAAGCAGTGTTACATTCAGAATGATAGAGGATGAGCCGCAGGCAAGAAGTCTTCTTACAGGATATGAACTGAGAGTCAGACCTGAAAGGTTCACTGCGACAGAACTTGCAAAGCTTTCACACAATAAGCTTGTCGGCTCCGATAACGGAACCACATGGACTACTATTGCTACAAATATTACACCTGTTCAGGTGAGCAATGCCACAGACTACAGAGCAAACTCCGTATCTACCACATTAGCTACACCGCCTGAGTACAGATATTTCAGACTTGTCTTTGATGATGATATAACCATCTCACAGTTTGATGAGGATGCGGTAGGTCTTATTGTTCAGACACAGCTTACACCTGCCACACATACGGCATATATCAACGATTTGAATGCACGTGTCAATGATGTATATTCAAAACTTGTAAGAAACTACGGTAGGGTAAAAAACGCAGCGGGTCAGGAGCTGGGATACAGTAATGCCGATGCTTATATCAGCAATCCTTATGCATCTTTGTCTTTGACCAACTTCGGAATGCAAATCAATAACAACGGTTCAACAACTGTTGTAAGTACAGGCGGAACTATAACGATAAATCCGAGAATCAATTACAACAGTTTGCTCTGGGATCCGAGAACTGCCAACAATGCAAGAATGGTGATTGTAGCTGATTCGGACCTCGCATTTGACAGTGCTTCTTTTACTACTAATGCAAATTATTTCACATCAATGGATACAACACCTATAGTAGTACAAAACTATAAGGGTAATGTAGGAAAGACGGCATATATATTCCCGCTTAATAATCTTACATTCCCGGGATCGGTTTATAATAACTACGGAAATCGTCAGATTAACAGAGTGGATTTCACAAGATTTTTGTTTAAACCGACTTCAGGTATGGAAGGAGGTCCACATGAGATAAAGGCGATATTAAGTTGGGACAACAACACTACGGCCGCATCAAGCGCGGCTCCGGGAGTCGTATACTCATCAGATAATACTCTGGACCCTTACGACGCCAATGATAACGGAAGTACAAATGACAGACTTCCTACCTTGACATATAATTATACCTTTGTTCCGCCACAGGCGATGGTACTCGGAAAGAAAGTAAAACTTTCTACAGAGAGCGTTTATCAGACAAAATTGAAGGCTGATAAGGGAGATATCTTAGACTATCAGGTAAGAGTTTGGAACAATACAAACGACCCTGTACAGGATCTCCATGTAATAGATGTTTTCCCGTATGCCAACGACAAGTTCATTGTAAAAGACGGAAGCGGAGTTTACCATGACAGAGGTTCAAAGATATATCCTAAGGCTATATCGGGAGTGACTGTAAACAACAGTAAGTTTGACGTTTATTATTCTACAGATACTCCAAGTGACAATATAAACGGTAATGTAAATGCCACATGGGTGCCGGCTTCAAGTATCAGTGACTGGTCCGCGGTAACAATGTTTAAGGCGGATTTAAAGAACGGTCAGAGTGTGGTTGCAAACGAGGAAGTTACATTCAACTATAAAGTTGAAATGCCTGATACAAAGGAGAACGCGGCTACAGATACAGCCAACAACTCGGTGGCTTCATGGAGAGGCAATAACCTTGACGGTGCAAATGAGTTTACAGATTCACAGGTAGGTACACATAAGTACAATATTGCAACTCATGCCTTTTATGATTTAAACGGCAACGGAGTATATGACAGTACAGACCTTAATATAACTGACAGACCTTATGTACTTGTAAAGCTTGACGCGGCAGGTACTGAGAGTGTGGTTGAGTCCGGAAGAACTGATGCAAACGGAAATATAAGCTTCACAAATAAGCTCAGCAATGAAGGAAACTATAAACTTTATGTGGAGAATCTGACAAGCGACAGCTTTGCCACACCTAATGTGCCAAGCAGTGCCGCAGTGATCGGAAACGATTTTACTTCATTTACTACAAGAGCATCTGTACTTAATGCGGATCAGACACCGATACCTAATACACCTTGGTCAAGCGTAGCGATAAATCTTACAAGAGATAATCCTACAGCTATAAAAAACCTTGGTTTAAAGACAGATTTTTATAATTTGACTGTTAAGCATATCAAGGATGAGGACGGAAGCCCTCTTGTAGCTGATGTGACTACAAGAGAGCCTAGAGATACAAGATATACAACAGCTCCTATAACCACAGACCCTAACTTTGAAGTGGATACTGCAAATCTTCCGGCAAACGCCAACGGAAGTTATACCGCAGATACTACAGTAACCTATCACTATGTAAGAAGAAATGCAGATGATGTAACTGTTCACCACTACGAGACGGGAACGACCACAGAGCTGTATGCCACATCATCCACAGCTACACCGGCAGCCGAAGTGCTCTCGGGAGCAAGACAGATGGGTAAGCCGTATCAGACCTACAGAAGAGATATAAGTACGGCGGGAAGTTATGCAATACCTCATTATCATTTGGTAGGTACACCGCAAGGCCCTACAAGCGGAACATTTGATGCTACACCAAAGACAGTTACCTATTACTATGAGAGAAATACTTCACCTGATGTCACTATAAAATATATAGATATTGATACAGGAGAGAATTTGACAAGACCTGAGAGTCTTGGAAGCAGCACTATGGTAAATACTCCTACAGTATTGTCAGGTGCGAATAAAGAAGGTTTGGCTTGGAGCAGCAGTCAGCTTCCTGTAGACAATTATGACTTTATAAGCAGCAGTACACCTACATCCGGAGTATTCGGTGACGGTACGACTACTGTAACATACTCATATAGAAGAAAGAATGCAGGCAATATAACGGTTCACCACTATGAGAGAGGAACCACTACGGAACTCTATTCACCTACAGTGGGAGCTGCCCCGGGACCTGAGGTTATAGACGGTACAAGAAAGCTTGGACTTACCTATCAGTCACAGGACAGATCGGCACAGATAATGAATTATCATCTGTATCAGGCACCAAGCCCTACATTGCTTACATTTACTACTGCACCACAGGAGATAAGCTACTACTATGAGAGAGATAACGGATCATCTATAACAATTCACTATATAGATGACGGTACGGGAAATGAGTTGTACTCAGCCGTTCCGGGCGGAACACCGTCAGCCGTAGTACTTGACGGAACCAACAAGCTGGGACTTACCTATACAACACAGAGTAAGACCTTCCCACATTTCCACTTGGTAAGTTCACCTGTAAACCCTGTAGTTACATTCGGCAATACACCTGTTGAAGTTTATTACAGATACAGAAGAGATGATGCGGGAGATGTAAAGGTACATTATCTTGAAGACGGAACCAATGCGACTCTTTCACAGGATGAGTTCTTCTCAGGAGCCGAAAAGTCTGGACTTACATATAGTACAAGTGCTAAGCCTATACCGTTCTACACTGTAGTAAATGCCCAACCTACAGATTACACGGGAACATATCCGGCAAGCGGACTTAGAGAGATTACTTACTACTATAGAAGAGATGATGCGGGAAATGTAACCGTACATCACTATGAAACAGGAACGACCAATTCATTGCTGCCTGATGAATATCTTCCGGGAGCAGGAAAGGCCGGACTTTCATACAGTACAAATCCTGGAAGCGTACAGTACTATTCTGTAATTGACGTTCATCCGAACGGATATGCGGATATCTATCCTACAAACGGAAACAGAGAAGTTACATACTACTACAGAAGAGATGATGCAGGAGATGTATTAGTTCATCATGTGGAAGCAGGTACAGGAAATACATTGGCACCTGATGAATTCTTCTCGGGAACAAGTAAGTCGGGATTGCCGTATACTACAAATCCTTTAAGTATAACCAACTTTACGGTGGTAAATCCTACACCTGCAAACAATACAGGAACATTTACTCCTGGTGTCAACTATGTCATCACCTATGAGTACAAGAGAGACGATGCAGGTGATATCACAGCCAACTACTATGATACTCACGGAAACAGAATAGAAACTACAGAAGTATTACCGGGAGCCAATAAGCTGGGTCTTCCATATACTACTCCACAAAAGAACATTCGCTACTATGACCTTGTAGCCGTTCCTAACAATGCAAACGGAGTATTTGGAACATCTGATATCACAGTTGATTATATTTATAAGCGTCAGGATGCCGGAAACGTTATTATCAGGTATCTTGATGAAGACGGAAATACCGAGCTTGCAAATACCGTGGTACTGAACGGAAGCGAGCAGATCGGAATGCCTTATACTTCAGAGGTTAAGTCGTTTGACTACTACGACCTTGTAAGTATGCCGGCTAATGCAAACGGAGTATTTGATCCGGGAACACAAAGAGTAGATTATATCTATCGCAGAAAGAATGCAGGAAATGTAATTGCCCGTTACATCAATTCGGCAGGCTTCCCGATAGAGAGTGATGAATTCTTTGACGGAACAAGAAAGCTTGGACTCCCATATGAGACAAGCGAAAAGTACATACCGGGTTATCATTTAGACTTGGTATCAGGCAGCCCAAGCGGTATATTCGGAGAAAATCCTGTCGAGATCACGTATATATATGTGAAGGATCCGAGTGTGGTAATCACTCCGGGAGCTGAGAACGTAAAGCTTGCAACACCAAGTAATATAGTAGACCCTAGAGATTGGAACAGTGACTTTACAATAAGACCTATAGCCACATCGTCTATAGCGACACGCTCCAACAGCAGCAGAGGAGGAAGAGGCGGCGACTCAACCGTAAGACCTGCAAAGGCTACTGTAGTGAATAATAATGATGTTAAGTCACAGATTGACAAGCCTGAATTAAACAACCCTGAAATACCTTTGATCATTATTGATAAGCCTAAGGCTGATGTCAATACAAAATCTACAAGAAAAGCTTTATCGGTACCGAAGACTTCAGACAGTAGAAATACTTTCGGATACTTCATACTTTTGATAATATCATGCGGATCAATCGTATTGCTTAGAAGAAAAGAAAAATAAAATTAAGACCTCGGGAGAAAATCCCGGGGTCTTTTTATCGGCTGCATACTTCAAAATTTTTTAAAATGACTATTTTATAAAAAAGTGTTAAACTGTCTTTATGGATATTTTATTTACAGATTTGGATAATACTTTGATTTATTCGAGGAAAACGGATATAAAGAAAAGGATAAGTGTGGAAGTTTATAAAGGAGAAGATAACAGCTTTATGTCAAAGTACTCCTATGAACTTTTGAAAAAACTCCATGAAAGACTGCTTATAGTCCCTGTTACTACAAGGACATATACGCAATATGAAAGGATAAACCTAAGTATACTTCCAAAGTATGTACTATGTGCAAACGGAGGTCAGCTTTTAAAGAACGGAGTATCGGATAATGAATGGTATTTAAAGAGCCTTGAAATCATAGCAGATTCAGCCGTTGAAAGACAAAAAGCATTCACATTTCTGGAAAAAGATAAAAGAAGAATATTTGAATGTAGAAATATAGACAACCTTTTTATATTTACAAAATGTGATGATATTAAGGTTGTGGTAAAAGATCTTAAGTCTGAGTTGAACCTTGATTTGGTGGAAGTTTTATATAATAAAGAAAAACTTTATATAATGCCGAAGAAATTAAACAAGGCCGATACGGTAAGACGCTTTATAAATGAATATAAAGGTGAAAGAATATTTGCGGCAGGTGATACTGAATTTGACAAAGGTATGATTGAGCTTGCAGATATAGGCTTTGCACATAAGAAATTAAACATGAAAAATACTTTTAATGAATATGAGGGACTTTTTTCAGATTACTATTTGACGAAGGTCTATGAATATACTAAGGAGTGAAGATGCCGGGATTTACAACACATTATATCTTGGGAGTAAAGGCATACGGACAGCTTGAAAACTCCGGGTTAAAGCATATCATCTCCAAATACAGATGGTTGTATCAGCTTGGGCTGCAAGGTCCGGATATGTTCTTTTATAATATACCGATACTGAGACACAGAGACTACAGAAATGTTGGCTCTTATATGCACGAAAGTCATGTAAACGATTTTTTTGCAAATGCAATGTATGAGATACAGAGTATGGAGTCGGCACAAAAGAAACAACAGGCAATCAGCTATATTGCGGGATTTCTTTGTCACTACGTGGGAGATTATATTTGCCACCCGTATGTATATGCCAGAATCGGACATGAGACGGGCAAAAACAGTGCTTATGTATACGGTATGCACGCGGCACTTGAGAACGATATAGATACATTGCTTTTATTAAAATATAAGAAAAAGAAGACTTCGGAGTTCAATCAGGCTGCGACACTTGCGCTAAACGGCTTTGAGATACAGTTCGTCTCGGACTTTCTTGCAAGAGTGATCAATAAGACATACTACCCGATAACATATAAAAACAACTTCAGAGTAACACCTGCAATGGTGCACAGGTCGGTGCTTGCAATGAGATTCGGTGTGAGGACATTGGCGGATCCTACAGGCAGAAAAAAGAACAGAATAAATGCAATAGAGAATATTTTCTTGAAAGCACCTATAGTATCACAAAAGATACTCTCCGATGAGATACCCGATGCGAAGAAGACTTTTAATCTGAATCATGAGATTTGGATAAATCCTTGGGATAAGGGAATATACTCAAAAGAAAGCTTCCCTGAGCTGTTTGACAGGTGTATTGAGAGATGTGAGGAAATATTTAAACTTTTAAATATAGAAATAATGCCTGAAAGGCTGGAGGACACGGATTTTCACAGATTACTTGCCGGTATCGGAAATTATTCGTATCACTCAGGTCTTGATGTAGGTTAAGAAAGAGAGGTGAACATGAGTACTTTTGTAATGAATATTACAAAACCGATTGGTGCAAGTGATTTGGAAAACTTGAATCAAAAAAAGGGTATAGTACTTACAAGTGAAAATGTAGAAATCTTGAATACTTCATATTATAAGAAAAAAGATGCCTCATCTTCACAAAATAACGGCACAAAAAGTAATGTGCAGGCGGCTGCACCCGTTCAAGGCGGTGTACAGGCTTCTGCGGCAGTTCAAGGCGGTATACAGGCGGCAGCTGGCGGACAAAGTAATAAGTCAATTACATTGCCAAGCCTTACAAAGAGGGTTTCAAAGGGGCAGAAGGTGCCTCTTAACTTAAGTTCAAAGAAGATAAAGGTAAACTTCGGATGGAATGTGAAGAATCCCGCCTGTGATGTGGATGTATCTGCATTTTTGCTGTCAGGAAACGGAAAAGTGGTGGGTGACGACTATTTTGTATTCTACGGTCAGGAAAGCAGCCCTGAAAAAAGTGTATTGTTTAAGAATGTAGAGACTGCAAACGTATTGGAAGTGTTTGATATAGACACGGCCGTTTTGAATCCTGCGGTAGCCAAGATAGTCTTTGTAATGACTATCAATGATGCACTTGAAAACTCACTGAATTTCAGTATGTTAAAGGATGCCTATATTCAGATAGTTGATCCTATAAACAATACCGAGCTGGCGTCGTTTTTGGTGGAGGAATATTACAACAATATCAATTCCATGATGATGGGTGAAATATATTTGCATAACGGTGCATGGAAGTTTAATGCAATAGGAAACGGAGTGAACAAAGATCTGGCAGGCCTTTGTGAATTTTATGGAGTAGCAGTCGAATAAGGAGGAAGTATGCTGACATTTGAAGTTATTAACGAGTTGACACTTAAGGTTACCTGTGAGGGTAATGATACATTGATTGCAAAGGCAGGCGCCTTTATAGCAGGTGAAAATTCCGGAGCGAAGAACTATTCTTTTGAGAAGATGATACTTGGACCGGGAGGCAGTATAGGACAGGCGATATTCGGACAGCTGGTAAGAAGAGTTACAGGTGAGAACATACCTCTTATGAAGGTGAATATGCACGGTAATTCCACAACATACTATGCAAACTACGGACAGCATGTAGTGGTATACAAGCTGGCTATAGGTGAGACCGTATCTGTGGAGTCTGAAAATATTTTGGCATTTACCAACGACTGTGAATACTCCGTAAGATTTTTGGGAATCGGTGTACTTTCACAAAAAGGTCTTGCCACCACAACACTTGTAGGCAGAGGCAATGATGCCTATGTGGCATTGCTGTCTGACGGCAATCCTTTGGTTTTATCAAATGTAAAATCAATGGACAGCATCGCTGTAGACCCCGACGCCGTAATATGCTGGTTCAGTAAAAACGGTATGGGAGATCCTCAGATAAGAGCTGATATATCATGGAAGACCTTTATAGGACAGGCATCAGGTGAGTCCTATACTTTCGAGTGGCTTGGAAACGATCAGGTGACAGTGCTTATCCAGCCAAGTGAAAGAAGAGGCGGAATAAGCGTAAGCATGGATTAAGAAAAACGGCAAGGAGCCCTAACTCCTTGCCTCTTCATTTTGGGCTAATCTCTCATTGCCTCCACAAAGAAGTCCTTTGCGTATCTGTACATTTTCAGAGAGTACTCACCGAATTCCTCACCGATATTTGACTTATATACAGTCCACAATGACCAAAGATAACCGCTCAGAGCCATATATGTGTAGAGCTTTTTATACTCTAAGTCGGTAGGCTTTCTTTGAAGGTAACTTTCCAAAAGCACATTCGCTTCCTCTTTATCGTAGTAGGAATAGATGGAACACATAGCCACATCTATTATAGGCTCAGCCATACCGGCGTATTCCCAGTCAATAAGCTTAATCCTGTCATCGGCCGTGATGATAAAGTTGTCGGCAACACTGTCAATATGGCAAAGACATTTATGTGATTTCATATGATCAAGCATATCAAGTAACATCTCCATATTCTTTTGGACAAAAGACACGTCCTCAAAAGATATTCCGCCGCTTTCATTACAAAGCTTGGTATAATACTCTATTCTCTCTGCAATATCAAAGCTGTGATTAACCTGTATATTCTTATCGTGCAGACTCTTTAAAAGTTCCATACATCTGCCCATCTCCTCCTCATTCTTAGGGTCGGCATTTCTTGAGCCGTCATAAAACTTTGAAATCTTGTATCCGCTTTCTCTGTCAAAGTAGATTATTCTTTCTGTAATATGTAGGTCTTTTACCGCCATATAAGAGTCATACTCATGCTTCCTGTCAATAAGTACATCTGTACCCTTGCCCGGGATTCTGCATATATAGTTTTGATTATCCACTTCAAATAAGAAGGATTTATTGGTCATTCCCGCCTTAAGTGTGCGCAGACCTTTTATACGGCTTTGCGAAATATTAAAGACCTTTGCAATAAGCTCAAGTGCGACATTGCCGCTGTTTTCCTTATACCTGTCATCAAATGCACGAAGCTCTTCAAGATTTTCAAACTCATAGACCTGATTATCAGGCCCCGGATTGATATGCATTGCAGGTAAATTCTTGTTCTTAGCCTTTATCTCATTCATCAAAACATTTTCCCAGTACCAGTCATCACTTCCGGGAGTAAAAAACGCCTTTTCAAGTGTAGGCATAAATACATTTGAAAAATCCTTACTGAAATAAACAGGGCCGTACATCACATAGGCATCCTTGCCGCCTACCTTTATATCTGTAATCTCACGCTTTTTATTAAACTTAAGAACCCACTCATTTGTATTTCCTTCCATATATATAGAAGAATACCATGAGTAAGGCTCATAGCGGTGGTACATATTCTCACGCATCCAGTTGTCTGAAGATAATATGTAGACATTAAAGCCTTTTATATACTCTGCGGCATAGTGCAAAGTGGAAATATTATTCTTAACGGAGTAGTCCGGATTGTATACAAGCTTTACATTATACTTATCTATAAGATAGTCAAAATGTTCCTTAAGATAACCCACAACAATAACGATATCGTAAATGCCAACCTCATGAAGTTGTTTTATCTGGCGTTCAATCATCCTTTCGCCAAAGACCTCAAGGAGACCTTTGGGAGTCTCAAATGTAAGAGGAACAAATCTCGAACCGAAGCCTGCCGCCATGATAATTGCTCTGTCAACCTTAAAGGTATCCAAGTATTCAAGCCCCGAGGAGGTCAGAACAGCCTTGTTGTCAGACTTGGTTATATAGTTAAGTGAGAGTGCTTCCTTTATAAGAGTGTTTACACTGCCAAGTGAAAGTGACATCTTTTGTGCCAGTTCTCTTTGAGTGATTGTATTACATTCAAATATTTCTCTAAGTAAATAAGCGTATTTATTCATAAGTACTCCTTATGTTAGTTCAAAAATAATAAAATTATATCTATATTGAACATATTAGCACAATAGATAGGATAAGTACACAGATTCGTAGTAGAAATGAACTTTTGTAATATTTTCGTAAGAAATCAGAAAAAGAAAATATATTGTAACATATAAGATAAAGTTATATACTACGAGTGTCTTAAAGGAAAGGACTTAACAAAGAACCTTTACCCGAAGGACGCATTAGATTTTTAAAAGGATTTCAAAAAGGAGATGCATTCATTATGAGAAAGCAAACAAAGATTGCTGCATTAATTTCAGCAGCAGCTGTTCTTTCAGTTGGTGGAGCTATGACAGCATTTGCTGCTACAGGCTGGCAACAGGAGAACGGTACATGGGTATATTATAACAGAAACGAAGAGAAGGTAACAGAGCAGTGGCAGAAGTCAGGTGATTACTGGTACTATCTTGACGACAACGGCGAGATGGCTGTTGATTCACTTATCGACGACAACGGTGATACATACTACGTTGATATAAACGGTGTTATGGTTACAAATCGTTGGGTAGCAGTTGATAACGAGAACGCAGGCGACGAGAATGAGCCTAATCAGTGGTGGTATTACTTCGGAGCTAACGGTAAGGCTTACAAGAGAAGCGATTCAGCTACAGGTGATGTTTCTCTTAAGACTATCAACGGTAAGAAGTACACATTCGATACTGACGGTAAGATGCAGTACGGTTGGGTAAAAGACGGCGAGACTCAGTACGATGATAACGCTTGGCAGGATGCTGAGTACTACTTCGGTGATGAGAACGACGGTTCTATGGCTGAAGGATGGAGAGAGATCGCTATAAGAGATGATCAGTCAGCAGAGGCTCAGCCTGGTGACAACTACTGGGATGAGGATCAGACAAGATGGTTCTACTTCAAGGCTTCAGGTAAGAAGGAGAAGAACCAGACAGGTAAGACAATCAACGGCAGAAAGTACGGTTTCGATGAGTACGGACGTATGAACGCAGGTTGGGTAACAGAAGCTACAGCATCTAACACATCTGTTAAGGATGGCGGTCTACAGGGTATTGCAACTTACTCTAACTCATTCATGAACTACTCAACACCTGAGGACGGTGCTAGATATACAAAGGGTTGGTTCAAGGTAACTCCTGGATACTATCTCCAGAGAGATAAGTATGAGGACGGTTCTGACTACTGGTATTACTCAGACGGTAACGGAAAGCTTGTTACAAACCAGATCAAGACTATCAACGGTAAGAAGTATGCATTCGATAACTATGGTAGAATGATCAGCGGTTTCGTAGTACTTCAGATGCAGCATGCAGGTGCAGGTATCAGTTCAAAGGATATCGTTGAGAAGCTTGACGATGAGAACAGATATGATACAGCGGACAACTACAACAGATTTGTAAAGGCTAACGAAGGCTTATTCAGATCAGGAGAGCTTAGAGCATACTTCTTCGGTGGAAGCGATGACGGTTCTATGAAGACAGGTAAGCAGAGCGTTGATCTTGACGGCGAGAAGTACACATTTGAGTTCGAGAAGAACGGTTCTAAGAAGGGTGCCGGCATCAACGGTATGGACGACCACAAGTTCTATGTAGGTGGTAAGCTTACTACAGCTGACAGCGATAACAAGGTAGAGATTGTTGTACTTGACAACAATAATCAGCTTGTTACTAAGTCAAGTGTTGCCGATGCTATCAACACATACAGCACAGGCGGTACACAGCACTTCAAGTCAAACGGCGACTTGGATTACACAGAGTACCATTTCAATAACCTTCCTACAGGAGCTAAGGCATATGTTGTTAACACAACAGGTGCTATGGTTAAGAGCGGTACAAAGAAGGACGGAGAAGATTACAAGGTTAAGACATCTAACTACACAGTAGATTGGGTTCGTCTTGAGGAATAATCTCAGATAATTTATAGGTTTTATAGGCTTGAGGTGGAGCGTGGCGAAGCCTCATGGCATCTGATAAATCTAATGCGAGAGGGATACTTTCCTAAGGGAGGGTGTCTCTCTTTTTTGTACAGGGGTTAATGGGTGTATGTAAGAAGTATTGTGAGTATTTTTGATTATGTATATTTTAAAAAACAAGAATAATTCTTATTATTAGTACTTGACATTTTCTTTAATATAGTACATAATAATAGCACATTGAGGTTGTGTAAAATTAAATCAGTTGTTTGGTTTATATTAAGCTCACGCATGACCGAAGAATATAGGAGGACAAATGTTAAAGGATTTTAAAGAGTTTGCTTTTAAGGGCAATGTTTTGGACATGGCGATAGGTGTTATCATAGGTGCGGCTTTCGGTAAGATAGTTACATCTTTGGTAAATGATTTGATTATGCCTATCATATCTATTTTGACAGGCGGTGTCAACTTCACAGATTTGAAGTTCGTTATCACCCCTGCACATGGAGATGTTGCTGAGAATGCTATAATGTACGGCTCATTCATCCAAAATGTAGTTGATTTCCTCATCATTGCATTCTGTATATTCCTCTTCGTAAGACTTATAGAGAAGTTTAAGAAGAAAGAGGAAGTGAAGGTAGAGGCTCCTAAGAAAGCGGATGATGTTGTTCTTCTTGAGGAAATAAGAGATTTGTTAAAGGCAAAGAAATAAGGAGGAAATATGTTTTATCGTTGTGCACACTGTGGAAAGATTGTTTCAGTAGTAGTTAACGGTGGCGGTACACTTACTTGCTGTGGTGATGAGATGCAGCTTTTAAAGGCCAATACAACAGACGCGGCTAAGGAGAAGCACGTACCGGTAGTTACTGTTGAAGGAAATAAGGTTGTTGTTAATGTAGGTAGTGTTGATCACCCTATGACACCTGAGCATTATATTCAGTTTATCATGATTGAGACAAATCTTGGTAAGCAGTATAAGGGACTTACACCTGAGGATAAGCCACATGCTGAGTTTGTTTTACAGGATGGTGAGAAGTTAGCGGCAGCTTATGAGTATTGTAATTTACATGGTTTATGGAAGGCAGAGGTGTAATTATGAAGTATGTATGTGATGTTTGCGGATGGGAATATGATGAGACAGTAGGAGATCCTGATAACGGAATAGCTCCGGGAACAAAGTGGGAAGATCTCCCTGATGATTTTGTTTGCCCTCTCTGCGGAGTAGGTAAGGATGAGTTTTCTAAGGAAGGCTGATTGATATAATGATTTTTAAGAGCCCTGAGGGGCTCTTTTTATTATATTTGTGTGCATTAACCATATATGTTATACTTGAACCTAAGCAGGTAAAGCGATGAGGATGATGATGGAAAGCAATTATAATGATATAATCTTTAAGTCTCCACCGACTCTTAAGGTGCCGCTGTCAAGGAGTGAGAGAGCCGCACAGTATTTGGCATTTGAGGCGGTGCTTAGCGGCAGCAAGCTTTTGGAGATGGCAGAGGAGATTTGGCTTAGGGAGTATGCTCCTGAGGACTATAAAAGAGAAGTGAAAAAGAACAGGTAATACTATGATTTGCGATTTTTGCATAAATTATATATATGACGAAGATGAGGAAGGTTATATATGTGATGTGGATATGGATGAGGATGACTACATCAGGATGAGGAGCAGTGAATACACCACCTGCCCGTATTATAGGAATAATGACGACTACTTGATAGTAAGGAAACAGATTTGATGGAAATTGTTATAGAGAAGCTGCTTGAAAAGCCGGATGTGACAGTGATTGACATAAGACCTGAGCATGAGTTTATAAGAGGCAATATACCGGGCTCTGTAAATATAGCTGAAGATGAATTGCCAAAAAGGATTGAGGAGTTTGATAAAAGTGATGAGATATGTCTGGTCTGTGCTACAGGTAATAAGACTGAATATCTGAGTGAAGAACTTGAGAGCTTGGGCTATGAGAATGTATACAATCTAAACGGCGGCTATGAAGCCTATATGAAGCTTAAGCTGAACGAGTTTTTAAAAAATGAGAGTGAAAGCCGTAAGGCTGATAATAAAGCAAGGGATATTGAGAGAAGCATAATAAAGAAGTTTCGAAAGAGTATTTGGAGGAAGTTCACTGCGGCAATCAATGAGTATGAGCTGATAAAAGGCGGCGATAAGATTGCGGTTTGTATATCAGGGGGCAAGGACTCCATGCTTATGGCAAAACTTTTTCAGGAGCTGCTTCGTCACGGTAAGAAAAACTTTGAGCTTGTATTTTTGGTGATGAATCCCGGATATGACGATATCAATTATCAGACAATACTTGACAATGCAAAGATTTTGGATGTGCCTATAACAGTGTTTGAATCTTCCATATATGATATTGTGGCGGAGGATGAGAAGTCTCCATGTTATCTGTGTGCGAGAATGAGAAGAGGACATCTTTATGCAAAGGCTAAGGAACTGGGTTGCAACAAGATTGCGCTGGGACATCATTTTGACGATGTTATAGAGACTATAGTGATGGGTATGTTATACGGGGCTCAGATACAGACAATGATGCCCAAGCTCCATTCCACCAATTTTGAGGGAATGGAACTTATCAGACCGCTCTATCTGATAAGGGAAGACGATATAATACATTGGGCAAAGTATAATGAACTGAATTTTATCAGATGTGCCTGCAGACTTACAGATAACTGCTCCATATCTGAGACCGGCGACAAGGGCTCTATGAGAGCCGAGGTAAAGAAACTTATAAGGGAGTTGGCTGCAAAGAATCCGTATATTGAGAAGAATATTTTCAGAAGTGTGGAGAATGTCAGCCTGGATACGGTGATAGCATATAAGAAGAACGGCATTAAACATTCATTCTTGGAAAGCTATGATTAAGAGGAATTTTGTATGAGTGAAGAAACTTTGAATATTATGGTGGCTACAGATCTTCACTACCTTTCAAAGAGTATCAATGACGGTGGAGAGGCCTTTTGCAATGTGATGTCTAAGGGCGACGGCAAGGTGATGACATATATAGAAGAGATTGTGGATGCGTTTGTGCTTGAAGTTATAAAAAGAAAGCCTGATGCACTGCTTTTGCTTGGAGATTTGACTTTCAACAGTGAAAGGATAAGCCATATAGAACTGGCTGCAAAGCTTGAGAGGGTAGTTTCTGCAGGAGTACCTGTGTATCTGATACCCGGTAATCACGATATAAATCATGAAAGATGTATGGGATTTCACGGCAGTGAGGTCTATAAGGTGGAGAGCGTATCTCAA
>OGJT01000412.1_pt1 | contig 22849 bp, 23 predicted proteins | sample 1572331 | NCBI WGS metagenome assembly OGJT01 (sample SAMEA2582094, study PRJEB24529) | metagenome | biome: Human gut stool | place: China | collected 2011
GTGCCCACACAGATTGTCTGATATATTGTTAAAGAGCAAAAAACAACGACGCACTGGTTTTGTTAAAGCTTCACAACAGCGCGTCGTTGTGTGGGGCGTATTATAGGCATTTCAGACACCTTTGCAAGATCTTTTTGTAAAAAAATGTAAATTTTTTATTAGTTGAAGATCTTTTAATCAAATAGTCTAAAAAACACTATTTTTATGGTGTTTTATTCTACGAATTCAGGCTTTCTGCAAATGTCTTTACTTTTCCCCAATCGGTATATTCAATTTCTTTGGTTGTATCCGTTTCACCACCTGTAATTTTCATAATCAATTGGATCATGACACGATCAATCCATTTATAGCGCGGATATAGCAATGCCCCTGCAAACACGCCGACTTTTTCCGGCGTCCATTTTATACGTTGAAGGAACTTACGAACATAGACATTTTCCTCTGGCGTATCTTTTCCTTCTTTTCTCGCTGTCAAATTTACGCCAAAAAAGACCGCACTTTTTGCATTCAGCAATTCATGATGGCGTTCCACAAAATGGTATAACTGTTTATTAAAATGACCATAGCGAATGGATGCTCCAATAATCACCCGATCAAAAAATGGAAGATCCAGTTCCTCCGTTAACGGTGAAACCACTACTTCTCCTTCAAGATACTGAGCCATAAATTCAGCAATCTTTTTTGTTTGCCCATCGTGGCTTGAATATAAAATTAATGTTTTCATTATTCCTTCCAAAATGCCGGTGTGAAAAGCGCCAATAGTGTGAATATTTCTAAACGACCGCACACCATCGCAATGGTGAGTACCCATTTAGCACTATCTGGCATAGCTGTCATATTACTGCTTACTGAACCTAAGCCTGGTCCAAGGTTATTAATACTTGCCAACACTGCATTAAAGGCATCAAAAGGTGCAACACCACAGGCAATCACACTTAATAAACAAATAGTGAATACCAATAGATATGCAGAGAAAAAGGCCCAAATACTCCCAATCACACGTTCATCAAGGACATTTTGCCCCCATTTAATTGGATACACTAAATTTGGGTGAACAAATCGCTTCAGCTCTCTCGCACCTTGAAGATATAACACTAAAATCCGCGCAACACGCAAACCACCACCAACTGATCCCGCACAGCCTCCAATAAAAGAGGCTATGATTAATAGCATCGGCACAAAGGAAGGCCATTCAGCAAAATTTGATGTAGTGTAGCCTGTTGTTGTTGAAATCGATACGGCTTGGAATACGACTTGCTCAAAATCTTGCCATGAGGAATCAAAATATTGATGGCTTATCATTACCAATGTACAAGCCACGATAAGCAAAATTTGAATACTCATAAAGAAGCGGAATTCTGGATCTTTTGTATAAATCTTCAAAATATTTTCTCGTCCTAAGGTCGAAAATGCTCTGAAGTGCAATGCGAAGTTACAAGCCGAAATCCACAAGAAAATGACCGTGATAAAATTAATCGCCGAACTATTAAAATAGCCGATACTAGCATCATGCGTAGAAAAGCCACCAATGGATACGGTTGAGAAACTATGTGTAATCGCATCAAATGGTGTCATACCCGCGAGCCAGTAAGCCAAAGCACAAGACATGGTTAAAAAGAAATAAACAAACCACAATGCCTTTGCCGTTTCCGCTATCCGAGGCTGAATTTTCTGATCTTTCATTGGGCCTGACATTTCTGCACGGTATAACTGCATTCCGCCAATACCTAATAAAGGAATAATCGCAATCGCAAGTACGATGATCCCCATCCCGCCTAACCATTGTAGGAATTGACGATAAAACAGAATGGCTTTCGGTAAATTATCTAATCCCGTCATGACGGTAGCACCCGTGGTTGTTAGCCCAGAAAACGCCTCAAACACGGCGGAAGCCACTGTTAAATGGGGAGAATCAAATAATAGCAATGGCAAGGTTGCTAGACCGCCCAAAACAAACCAAAATGCCACCACTATTAAGAAACCATCTCGAGACCGCAATTCTTGTTTGTGGTGATGACAAGGCCACCAAAGCAATATGCCCACGGTTAAGCTCAATGCAAAAGCTTGCATAAAGGCTTTACCGCCGCCATCGCCATAAATAAGCGCCACAAAAGCTGGAATCAGCATTGTGCCGGAAAAACACATGATCAAAATGCCGATAATCCGAATAATGGATAAAATATGCACAATATCTCGCTTAATTCATTTCTTCTAATTTCAACGTTCCTGCCGAACGCTCAATTAATGCTTGTTCAAAAGGTTTAATTTGATCTTCACTAATGCCTAACTGCAATGTAATCTGCACTTGAAAATCTTGCTGATAAATTTCAATTTGATGCTGTTCACATAAAATTTGGATCCAATTTAATTGTGCATAATCACAATGAACTTGGAATAACTGACGTTCTACTTTTCGTTCAGTTTCTAATAATTTTAAAGCTTGCTGAACACCATTTCCATAAGCACGAACTAAACCGCCAGTACCTAATAAAATGCCACCATAATAACGAACAACTACGGCACTAATCTCACCGATTTGGCTACCTTGCAAAGCGGATAGCATCGGTTTCCCTGCAGTACCTGCTGGCTCACCGTCATCGGAAAAGCCTAATTGTTGAGAATCCGTTGGCTTGCCGGCCACTGCCGCCCAACAATGATGGCGGGCATTAGGGTGCAGCGCTTTAATTTCTGCCCAAAAAGCTTTGGCTTGTTCAAGTCCTTCCGTATGTTGCAAATACGTGATAAATCGACTTTTCTTAATTTCTTCTTCAAAAACGACCGCACTTTTGGGGATAAGGTATTCAGCCATGGAATATTATTCAAGTAAATTTGTTGCGTAGTTTATCATTGATAGCGGATTTATCGAAATTTCCCCATAATTATTGTATGATGTAACTCAATTTCAATAAAACTAATGAATAACAATGACTGAAATTACTGTCGATAAAACCCTTGATACCGTTGGTTTACGTTGTCCTGAACCTGTAATGCTCGTGAGAAAAAACATTCGCCACATGAATGAAGGTGAAGTTCTGCTTATTTTAGCGGACGACCCTGCCACTACTCGCGATATTCCCAGCTTCTGCCAATTTATGGAACATACGCTTTTAGCGAGTGAAACCCAAGACACCCCTTTTAAATACTGGGTGAAAAAAGGCCAATAAAAATGCGGCCAATTTTGACCGCACTTTTGTTATTCTGCCGTATTACTCGAAATGGGGTAATACTGTTTCTGAAGAAATTCAGGCTTCAATAACGCAGAGGCATTCCACCACTCAATCACCAGCTCCTGTGGTCCTTCCGCATAAGACGCAATTTCATACACGTTATATACAAAATGAATCCCATCATGATCTAAATAGAAATTATCGGTCACCTCAAAAGCATCTTTTGATGTAAATGCTTCCTCATCTTTTACCTCACCATATCGAGTGTAACGTTCCCAAAGCAACTCTTTTAATTTAGCTTGCTGGTTTGGTTTAAAAACATCATCAAATGAAAGTAGTTTTTTCGTTTCTAAATCAACATTAAGATAATGGTAGCCACCAACTCCATGAGCGCCACCACTGTAGCTGTAATAATTTATTAAAAATACAGCAAGCTTACCTCTTTGGTGACTAAATGCTAAATCTAAGGTTTCATCAATCCCCATTATTGGAGATTCCAACATTTCTTTTTTGGCTTCATCATATGCTTTTTGGTAATCCTCAATAAGCTGCTCACGGCTTCTTGGTTTACCATCAGCATTTTTTGAAATTTGCTCTAAAAGTAGTGTATCTAACCACTCAATATTCGTTTTTAGTGTAGAAATACTGTAATGAAGTTTACCTTCAGTAGGGACATATTCATCTTCTTTGGTCGATTTAGGGTATTTGATGGTTTCCTCTTTATCAAAAATCACATCATCTTGAGCAATAATTGCCGGAATAACCTTCTCAGCCTTCTCTTTTTCAGCTTTTAATTGCGTATTTTCTACCGTCAGTTGCGCAATTGTCTGTGTTTGTTGCTCAATCGTTGCTTTCGCTTCTTTATCTTCGCAACCTGTTACCGTAAAAAGTGCGGTTAAAATTAAGGCTGAAATGAATGTCTTTTTCATGTATTACCTATAAATCAAATGTGTCTTTATCACGTAGAATATGATCATTGCCTTTACGGCGTAAAAAGCCGGTACGGTCAAAATATTCCATCAATTGCACTGTCAGTTTTCGACCAAAATTAAGCTTATCACGTAATTCATTTACAGCAACTTTACCTTCTTCGCCTGCCATTTGCTTAATTAAGCGAGCATAAGCATAAATGCTTTCAGTCAGGAAAAAACGGTCTTTTACAATTGGTGTAAGATAGCCCAATTTACCCGCTTTATACATAAAATTACGCATTACACTTTCATCTTGCGCCAAGGCTGTTGCCATATCACGCACCCAAATGGCTTGACCATGCGCTTTCTCAAATTCAGCAAACACCGCTTGCCATAAGCTTTGCTCTTCGGCTGAAAATTGGATTTTGTGTGAAGGCAAATGTAACCAGCCACGAGTCTGCTGCAATTGGCATTCATCAAGCATTTCTTCAATAAAATGATAAATCAGATTTTCCGGTTGGTTTAGTGTCGCAATACGGTATAAGCGGGCCTTACTCAAACCTAGCTGATCATTATGTTGCTCATGATAGGTAGCAAGTGCAGTCAAAATTTGCTGCGTTTTTTCACGTTGATAATCGCGATTAAAACACCAATTTTGGAAACGGATATCGCCATTCTCGGCCAATGCTTCAGCCAATTGATTTTCAGTTAGTTGCTCACTCCACATTAAAGCTTGAGCTGAAATCGCCTCTTTTTGTAAGGTCAATCCGATGCGTTGTGTGGCGGTTTGAGCCTGATTAAGTTTAGCCAAGAACGCTAAGCGAGCCTCTGTGCGCTTATAACGTTTTGGTGAGTGAATTTCGAGTACCTTGGCACCACCAATTAACGCTTTCGCATCACCACTACGTAAAATTAATTTATCCCCAAAAGCTAAAAATAATGGCTGTTCTAAAATAACTTCTGCCAAAGTGCGGTCATTTTTCATTGCATTTTTGCTTTCAAGCAAAGTAAGCTTACCAGTTGTGCGGCTTGCGGCATGATAAATGTGCACAGGCTGACTGTCTTTCAAATTCACTTCAGGCGTAATTTCAATGGTAATACGATCAGTTGGCTCAAGTGGTTCTGAGGCTAACAACCAATCGCCGCGTTGCATTGGAATACGATCTAAATCGACATTTAAATTGAGGGCTAAGCGTTGACCAGCCAAGCCTTTCTCACTCGGTGTATTTTGAGCATGGATATTTTTAACACGAACCTTTTGTCCTGTTGAAAGGAAAAGTTCGTCATCAATAGATACTGAGCCTGCAAATGCTGTGCCTGTTACTACTGTCCCAGCCCCTTTCACACTAAAGACACGGTCGATAGCATAACGAAACGGTTTATTTATTTCGGCCAATTCCGGTAAATTGGCTAAATAATCACGTAACGCATCAATTCCTAAGCCTGTTTGTGCCGATGTAATAAAATAATGAGATTCAGCTAAGAATGGATAATCTGTCTGAATTTGTGTTTTTAGTGTCTCGATTTGCTCATTTGTTGCTCGGTCAGCCTTGGTAATCACTACCATGATTTCAGTAAATTGAAGCTGACGCAAAATCGCTAAGTGTTCTTTAGTTTGTGCGGCAATCCCTTCATCGGCTGCAACAATAAGCATGGCATAATGCACACCACCAAGCCCGGCCAACATGTTGGCGAGAAACTTTTCATGGCCAGGTACATCAATAAACCCAAGCACTTTCTCTTTTAAAGGTAAATAGGCATAGCCTAAATCAATGGTCATGCCACGTTTTTTTTCTTCCGGCAAATGGGCGGTATTCGTACCTGTCAGTGCTTTTAAAAGGGCTGTTTTACCATGATCTACATGCCCTGATGTTACTATGATCATAATTTTTCCACCGTATCTAATAATGCCTTAAAGTCAGCCACGCTACGTAAATCTAACCAAATCTTTCCTTTCTCAACACGACCGATTATTGGTTGTTCTAACACTTTGAATACTGTTAAAAGTGCGGTCAATTTTGCCTCTGTTTTTTCGGCAATCGTTACCGCAATCGAAGGAATCGTCGCCATCGGTTGAGATCCACTCCCAATCTGAGCAAAACTTTCTTCAATCTCAACCTGGTAATCTTTTAAACGATTTGCTAAACAGGCTTTAAGTTGTTCGGCTTTTTCTTTTAATACATCCATTGATTGAGTAAGCAAATGCAAAGTTGGCAATGTTTCTGTGAGTTTTTCCGGTTGGAGATAAAGGCGTAATGTCGCCTCAAGTCCGGCTAAAATCACTTTATCACAACGCAACACGCGCTTTAATGGATGAGCTTGTAACTGAGCAATCCACTCTTTTTTACCAACAATAATGCCAGCTTGTGTTCCGCCCAATAATTTATCACCCGAGAATGACACTAAGTTTACGCCTTGTGCAACTTTTTCTTGCACCGTCGGCTCATTCGGTAAATGATATTGGCTTAAATCAATCAATGCTCCACTACCCAGATCCGTAATAACAGGAATATCAAATTCTCGTCCTAGCTCAACCAACTCTTGTTCTGAAACCGAAGCAGTAAATCCACTAATATGATAATTACTGCAATGTACTTTCATTAAGAAAGCGGTGTTTTCATTGATTGCTTGACGATAATCTTTCAAATGTGTGCGGTTTGTAGTTCCGACTTCAACAAGTTTACAGCCTGCTTGAGCCATAATGTCAGGGATGCGAAATGCGCCACCGATTTCAATTAACTCACCACGAGAAATAATCACTTCTTTATCTTTTGCAAAAGTAGCTAACATCAAGAGCACAGCCGCTGCATTATTATTCACAATACATGCAGCTTCTGCACCTGTGAGTTGTGCAAGTAGTTCACTAATATAATTATCTCGATGACTACGTTTGCCTTCATCCAAATCATATTCCAGTGCAACGTTACCTTTCATCGCATGAAGTGCCGCTTGTTGTGCACTTTCAGACCATAATGCTCGCCCCAAATTTGTATGTAATATCGTGCCTGTTAAGTTATGAACTGATTTAATCTGTACATGATTTTGTTGAGTCAATCGTTCTTGTAAATAATGCAATGTACTCAGATGATCGGCAAAAAAGTGCGGTAAGTTTTGGTGTTGCTTGATAAACTCGCGCCCTTCAGACAATAATTGGCGCAATTCACGCACGACAGCTGAATGACCAAATTCAGTTAAAAGCATTTCACCTTCTGGTGTTTTTAAAAATTTATCTACCGAAGGAAGTTGTTGAAAAAGTGCGGTCATTTTTAATTCCTATTTCAAAATGGCGTTGAATTGCGAACTAATTTACGCTAAAGTAACCGCAATTTCAATAACGGAAGGTCGTCATCTCCGGTGAGGTGGCAGGACTTCAAATCCTGTTGGGGACGCCAGCGTTCCCGGGTGGGTTCAACTCCCATGACCTTCCGCCAATCTATATAAGTCCGCATAGATTCACTTAAATATCTCATCTTACAAGTAGGTAGCCTCATGTTTTCCGGAGAAACATTTCAACAACATACGCCAATGATGCAACAATATCTAAAACTCAAAGCAGAGAATCCAGATATTTTGTTGTTTTATCGCATGGGGGATTTTTACGAGTTGTTTTATGACGACGCGAAAAAAGCAGCGGCATTGTTGGATATTTCTTTGACGAAACGAGGTCAATCTGCAGGGCAACCAATTCCAATGGCAGGAGTGCCCTATCATGCGGTGGAAGGTTATTTAGCAAAATTGGTTCAGTTGGGTGAACCTGTGGCGATTTGCGAACAGATTGGTGATCCTGCCACAAGCAAAGGGCCTGTAGAGCGCCAAATTGTGCGAATTGTTACGCCTGGTACGGTGAGTGATGAAGCACTTTTGCCAGAGCGCCAAGACAATCTGATTGCTGCGGTATATCAAGAGAAAGAAAAATTTGGATTAGCTACTTTAGATATAACCTCTGGCCGTTTTCAGCTTTGTGAACCTGCAGATAAAGAAACATTACGTGCGGAATTGCAACGTATTGCCCCAGTTGAATTGCTGTATTGTGAAGAATTTAACGAAATGACTGCGATTGAACATTGCAAGGGATTACGCCGTCGCCCGATTTGGGAGTTTGAACTTAGCACAGCCATTACATTACTGAATCGCCAATTTGGCACAAAAGATTTACGCGCCTTTGGTGTGGAAAAATCCCCTCTAGGCTTAAGTGCGGCAGGTTGTTTATTGCAATATGCAAAAGAAACCCAACGCACTGCATTACCCCATATTCAAAGCATTAGCTTAATTCAAAATCAAGACTGTATTCAGTTAGATGCCACCACTCGCAGAAATCTTGAGTTGACGCAAAATCTTGCGGGTGGCACAGAAAATACGTTAGCGTCTGTCTTGGATAAATGCGTCACGCCAATGGGTAGCCGCTTGCTGAAACGTTGGATTCACCAACCTGTTCGTAATGTGGAAAAATTAAGACAACGCCAACAAGCGATTGCGGAAATTCTGAATTTTGATTTGGTCGATGAACTCCAACCTTATTTGCAATTAGTTGGCGATATGGAGCGTATTTTAGCACGTGTGGCACTGCGTTCAGCGCGTCCACGTGATCTCACCCGCTTGCGCACGGCATTAGAACAAATTCCTGCATTACGCACGATTGTTCAACAAAAAACACCGCCATTTTTAACCGCACTTTTCAGCCAAATTTCCGATTTCAGCGAGCAATGCGATTTATTGCAACGTGCATTGATTGAAACGCCGCCGCTTTTAATTCGGGATGGTGGCGTGATTGCTGAAGGTTACCATGCGGAGTTAGACGAATGGCGTATGCTGTCTGATGGTGCAACGCAATATTTGGAAAATTTAGAAAAACGTGAGCGCGAAAGCACGGGCATTGATACGCTAAAAATTGGTTTTAATGCAGTGCATGGTTATTACATTCAAATTAGCCAAGGCCAAGCGCATAAAGCCCCGATTCATTATGTGCGCCGTCAAACCTTGAAAAATGCAGAGCGTTACATTATTCCTGAACTCAAAGAATATGAAGACAAAGTGCTTAAATCGAAAGGCGCAGCATTAGCATTAGAAAAGCAACTTTACGATGAATTGTTTGATTTATTATTACCGCACTTAGGTTCATTACAACTGGCGAGCCTCGCACTTTCTGAATTGGATGTATTGGTCAATCTTGCCGAGCGCGCAGACACCCTCAATTACGTGATGCCAACATTCTGTGATGAAGTGAGTGTGAAAATTGAAAATGGTCGTCATCCTGTCGTGGAACAAGTATTGAAAGATCCTTTCATCGCCAACCCTGTAGAGCTCAATCACAACCGTCATTTATTAGTTATCACCGGGCCAAATATGGGCGGTAAAAGTACTTATATGCGCCAAACCGCATTAATTACATTGCTGGCGTGTATCGGCAGCTTTGTGCCAGCAGACAGCGCGCAAATTGGACCGATTGATCGTATTTTTACTCGAATTGGTGCATCTGATGATTTAGCCTCAGGGCGTTCAACCTTTATGGTGGAAATGACAGAAATGGCAAATATTCTTCATCAAGCTACTGCGCAAAGTCTCGTGCTTATTGATGAAATTGGTCGCGGCACATCCACTTATGATGGCTTATCCTTAGCTTGGGCTTGTGCAGAATGGTTAGCCAAAAAAATCCGCTCGCTTACATTATTTGCCACCCATTATTTTGAATTAACTGCATTGCCAGAACAGCTAGCAGGCATCGCCAACATTCATTTAGATGCTCTTGAGCATAACAACACCATTGCCTTTATGCATGCCGTACAAGATGGCGCAGCAAGTAAAAGTTATGGTTTGGCAGTTGCGGCTTTGGCTGGCGTGCCGCAATCCGTTATTAAACTGGCAAAACAGAAATTGACACAATTAGAAAAAAACTCAGGTCATTCAGCCGATCAACAAATTCAGGCATTGCGTGAAGCCAATCACACTCAAGGTGAATTGTTGTTTGAACAAGAAGCGGATGCACTAAGAGAGGCTATTGAAAAACTGGATCCTGATGATCTAAGCCCTAAACAAGCCTTGGCGTATTTGTATCAGTTAAAGAAAATGGTAAGTTAAGATATAGAGAAGAATGGCCACATTTCGTAAAGCAAAATGTGGCCATTTGTTATGTTATAAATAAATAATAGGATAACTAATCCAGTTTTGCGGATTTGGTTGTAAGTCAAAAAGTGCGGTTAAGTTTATATGTGTTTTCCTTTTTCTTTTTGAGCCGCGAAATCTGCACCTTTTGCTAACATTCTTAATTGTAAAATTACGCGTGTTTTGAGTTGTTCTCTTTCAGCTTTATTCATATCTAAAGCATTTGCTCCAGCGGTGAAGACAATAGTCACAATGCCTTCAGCTTGAACATATGCAATATATTGAGAATACTGATGCTTAGATGAAATATACTCTGCGAGTTCATCGACAAAATGTTTGATTTCTCGTGCGGCTGCAGTTCGAAATGCTTGGGAGGTACCCGAGCTTTCACGTAATAATAAGCGGAAAACATTTGTGCTATTGGTAATAAATTCAAAAAACGTATCAACAGAAACAGAAATTACGCTACCACCAGCATCGATACGTTTACGCGCTTGTCGCATTAATTGACGCAAAATTAAACCAGCTTCATCTACCATTTCTAAGCCTAATTCATCCATGTCGCTAAAATGACGATAAAATGAAGTTGGCGCAATACCCGCTTCACGAGCGACTTCGCGTAAACTTAAGTTGGAAAAGCTTTTTTCCGCACTGAGCTGATTAAACGCGGCATTTACTAAGGCTCGACGTGTTTTCTCTTTTTGAATTGCACGAACCCCAGCCATTATTTTTCTCCGGCTAAAATTAATTTTACTTCACTGCTGATTGCACCGGCTACGCGTTCGTAACGGTTACGTAAAGGTGAACCCGGTCGATAAACCAAAGCAATAGTGCGTGATGGTTCAGGTGAGTGACAAGGAATATATTTTACACCTTTACGAGCACCTTCATTTAATACAGCAAGTTCAGGCATAAATGTGATACCTGCATTTGCAGAGACCATATTGCGCAAAGTTTCTAGGCTTGTGGCTTGGAAGTGGGCATTTTCTTTTGCGCCTGCCGTGAAGCAATAATCTAAAGCCTGATTACGTAAGCAATGACCATCATCTAACATTAACATTTCTTGCCCTTTCAGTTGATTCATAGACATTTTCTTTTCTTTTGCCCAAGGATGTTCATCTGATACGGCCAGTAACATTTTTTCGTTAAAAATAGGCACTTCAATAAAGGCTTCTGTTTCAGGCACGGTAGCTACAATTGCACAATCTAAACGACCAGTTTCGAGTTGTTCTAGCAATTGATGTGTTTGTGCTTCGTAGAGAAAGACTTCTAGATCCGGAAAGGCAGCTTTTAGCGTTGGGACAATATAAGGTAATAAGTAAGGGCCAACAGTTGGGATTAAACCGATATGCAACGGGCCAGTCATTTCTTTGCCTTGATTACTTGCCATTTCTTTCAATAATTTTACTTCACGCAGCACGGTACGCGCTTGTTCCACTAGTAACATACCTGATTGTGTGAATAATACTTTACGGCTGGTTCGTTCTAATAAAATAATGCCAAGTTCATCTTCGAGCTTGCGAATTTGACCACTTAAAGTAGGCTGGCTGACATTGCAAGAATCGGCAGCGCGGCGGAAATGTTTATATTCTGATAAGGCTACAAGGTATTCTAAATCTCGGATATTCATTTGATTCTTCCTATAGAAAATTTCAATTAAAAAAATAGAATTAATTGATTGTAACTATACCATAAATTTCCCTATAATCCAGCGTATTCAAATTAAATCAACAACCAATAGGAGAATAATGATGATGTCTAATATGGAAGGTAAAAAAGTCCCTCAAGTGACATTCCGCACTCGTCAGGGTGATAAATGGGTTGATGTAACTACCTCTGAATTATTTGATAACAAAACAGTGATCGTGTTCTCATTACCGGGCGCATTCACTCCAACTTGCTCATCATCACACTTACCACGTTACAACGAATTAGCACCAGTATTCAAAAAATACGGTGTAGACGATATTCTCGTTGTATCTGTAAATGATACTTTCGTAATGAACGCATGGAAAGAAGACGAAAAATCTGAAAACATCACTTTCATTCCAGATGGTAATGGTGAGTTTACAGAAGGCATGGGAATGCTTGTTGGCAAAGAAGATTTAGGTTTTGGTAAACGTTCTTGGCGCTATTCTATGTTAGTGAAGAATGGCGTAGTAGAAAAAATGTTTGTTGAACCAAATGAACCGGGTGATCCGTTCAAAGTTTCTGATGCAGATACAATGTTAAAATATCTTGCGCCACAGCATCAAATTCAAGAATCTATTTCAATCTTCACTAAACCAGGTTGTCCTTATTGCACAAAAGCAAAACAACTTTTACATGATAAAGGATTAAGTTTTGAAGAAATCGTATTAGGTCATGATGCTACTATCGTAAGTGTACGCGCGGTTTCTGGTCGTACTACTGTTCCACAAGTGTTTATCGGTGGTAAGCATATTGGCGGTAGCGACGATTTGGAAAAATATTTTTCATAAGCAGGAAAATATTTAGCTGATTATTATTTGGGAATGTAATTTAAAGGGCGCATAATGCGCCCTTTTTATTTGTACGAACTTATTGCAGAAATTAATAATGCGGTGGTGGCGTTTCTTCCGCTTGGCTTGCAATGTTTGATGGATGAAAATCTTTTAATTTACTTGCCACATAGCGTAGCTGAACTTGCATTTTATCAAGCGCAAATTGTTGTTGAACTAATGCATGATTCAGTTCGTCTAATAGTTGCTCTTGAAACGCGATTTTGGTTTCAAGTTCAGCAATACGATTTTCTAATATTTGTTCAATGTGCATAAAATTTCTCTAAATTTTAAAAAAAAGTTGAGAATAGGTTAAAAGCGATTTAATCTAGCCTCAGAATTATTTCATTTATTATAAAGGATTAACGCATATGTTAAAAATTCAAAAATTATCTATCGCAGCATTAATGGTAAGTGCGGTGATTTCTGGCCAAGTTTTTGCGGAAGAAAAAGCGCTTGATGAAAAAGCTGCCTCTTATGCCGTGGGCGCATTAATGGGTGGGCAAATGAAAGATTTGGTCGATGCGCACAAAGAAGTGATTACTTATGATAATGCTCGTATCTTAGATGGTTTAAAAGATGCTTTAGAGGGTAAAGTTGATGTGCGTAAAGATGAAAATGTACAAAAAACTTTAGAAGCTATTGAAGCGAAATTAGTATCTGCATCAAAAGCAAAAGCGGAAGCCATTGCGAAAAGTGCTCAGGATGAGGGGGATAAATATCGCGCTGATTTTGCTAAAGGCAAGGATGTTAAAACGACTAAATCAGGTTTACTTTACAAAATTGAAAATGCAGGTAAAGGTGAGGCAATTAAGGCTACCGATACTGTAAAAGTGCATTACATTGGTAAATTACCAAATGGCAAAGTATTTGATAGTTCTGTGGAGCGTGGTCAACCGGTTGAATTCCAATTAAATCAAGTTATTCCTGGATGGACAGAAGGCCTTCAATTGGTGAAAAAAGGTGGAAAAATTCAGTTAGTGATTCCACCAGCGTTAGGTTATGGTAAACAAGGTGCTGGCGCCTCTATTCCACCTAATTCAACCCTCATTTTTGATGTAGAAGTTTTAGATGTAAATTCTAAATCAGAAAAATAATACTTCTAGTCATGGCACGTGTTTTTTTAATGCGTGCCATTTGTTATAAAACTCAGTGAATTTTGACCGCACTTTTAACCTTGAACCATGACATTAAACGATAAACAACCTTTCTCGGATGAAGATCGAACTATTATTAATTCTTATAAAGCGGTTGTTGATGGTGTTAGCGCGCTGATTGGCGAACACTGTGAAATCGTTTTACATTCTTTAGAAGATATTGAGCATTCTGCTATTTGTATTGCAAATGGCCATAATACGAATCGTCAAGTGGGCTCACCAATTACTGATTTGGCATTACGTTCACTTCGTAATATGCAAAGTGAAAGTGTTTCTAAGCCTTATTTTACTCGTACTAAAGGCAGTGTGTTGATGAAATCTGTCACGATTGCGATTCGTAATAAAGTCCAACGTATTATTGGTTTACTTTGTATTAATATTAATTTAGACGTGCCGATTTCACAATTTGTACAGGCTTTTATGCCAACAGAAAAAACAGAAGAAACATCGGCTGTCAATTTTGCAAGCTCTGTTGAGGATTTAGTCAATCAAACTATTGAGAAAACTATCGAGGAAGTAAATACTGATCGTATGGTGGCCAATAACACTAAAAACCGCCAAATTGTCTTATCTCTGTATGAAAAAGGCATTTTTGACATTAAAGATGCGATCAATTTAGTGGCTGAGCGTTTGGATATTTCCCGCCATACGGTCTATCTCTATATTCGTCAAATAAAACACGAGCAAGAATAATGCGCTATGTACTTGCAGTTAAAAGCCCTATTTATGGTCAGCAAGGGGCTTTTTTAGCTTACCAATTTGCCAAAGCATTGATTGAAAGAAAACATGAGATCGCCCAAATTTTCTTTTTCCAAGATGGTGTGACGAATGGCAACGCATTAGTTTATCCTGCTAGTGATGAAGTCAATTTGCAAAAGTGTTGGCAAGATCTTGCTATGATGCATCAAATCCCATTGCACCTTTGTGTTGCCGCTTCACAACGTCGTGGCATCGTGGATACTTTAACGGCAGAAAACCCAGAAAACATCAATCTTGCTGAGGGCTTCACGATTGCGGGGCTAGGTGAATTTATATCGGCAACATTAAAGGCTGAGCGAGTCATCACATTATGAAAATTGCTTTTTTGTTTAAAACCGCTCCCCATGGCACCGCACTTTCCCGTGAGGGATTAGATGCATTACTTGCCGCAACGGCTTTTTGTGATGAAGAGGCTATTGGCGTATTCTTTATAGATGACGGTGTGCTGAATCTTGTTTCTTATCAACAACCAGAACATATTCTCCAAAAAGATTTTATTCGCACTTTTAAAGTGTTAGATTTATATGAAATAACACAACGTTTCATTTGTTCAGAAAGTTTGGAAAAATTCGGTATTTCGTCAGAGCAATGTATTATTTCAGCTGAAAAAATGGATCGTGCTTCTTTTATGTCCAAACTGAATCAAGCTGAAAAATTGCTGACTTTTTAAGGAAAATCATGCTTTATACTTTTTCACAAGCAGATTATGCACAAAGAGAACTTGAGGGGTATTTTGCGAATATTACTGAGAGTGATGCGGTGGTGTTATGGCAAGATGGCGTCTTGCTCGCAATTAAATATCCGCATTATTTTGAACAATGCCCAGCTGAATGTCTGTTGTTAGAGCAAGATATTCTGGCAAGAAATCTCACCGTACTTTTACCTAGAGAAAGTAAAGTGCGGTCTATTACTATGCTGGATTTTGTGGCGATAACGCAGAAGTTTTACCCGCAATTAGCACTCTGAATTAAACTAAATTTGTCACAGTGTATTAAGCAGGTAAATTTTTTTCTCATTTGTTCCCCATTCCCTTTTAGCCAGAATCATGGCTTATCTCTTTTTATTATAATCGGTTTATCGGGCGTTTACTTTTTACGTTTCGCTCTTGGATGAGCCTGATCATACACTTCCGCCAGATGTTGAAAATTTAAGTGTGTATAAATCTGTGTAGTGGAAAGGTTGCTATGTCCGAGCAATTCTTGCACGGCACGTAAATCAGAACTAGCTTCCAACATATGCGTTGCAAAAGAATGGCGCAATTTGTGCGGATTAAGATGGCTATTTAAGCCTTGACGAATACCCCAAGTTTCTAAACGTTTTTGAATAGCTCGATGAGAAATACGATTTCCAAGCTGGCTAACAAATAATGCCTCATTTTTTGGGTTAAATAATGGCCGCACTTTTAACCATTCTTGAATGGCATGCGACGCATAACGCCCAAACGGCACGACACGCTCTTTGTTGCCTTTCCCGATAACACGCACTTCCCGTACACGGGTATTAATGCTGTTTAAATCTAAGCCTTGTAATTCAGATAAACGTAAACCTGAACTATACATTAATTCCAAAATAGCACGATCACGTATATCAATCGGCTCTTTGCTATCGTTGGCAAGCAATTGTTGAACTTGCTCGCCATCCATATTTTTCGGTAAATGCTTGCCTTGTTTCGGTGCGGAAATGCCGGTGGCGGGATTTACTTTCAATTCGCCTTGTTGCACCAAAAAACTAAGAAAACGACGCAATGCGGATAAACGTAAAGCCAAGCTTTTTTCTTTTAAACCTTGTTTTTTGCTTTCCGCCAAAATAAACCGCACCACGCTGGGTGTCACTTGTGTCCAAGCATGAATATCTTGTTGCGCTAAGATTTTGATGATGGCATCAAGTTGATGTTGATAATTGGTGAGCGTGTGAGGGCTCATTTGGCGTTCAATCCGCAAATAATCCCAATAACGATTTAACGCGGTTAGCATTACAGACTCAATTCAAATAAACGTTCTTTCGGGTTTAATTTAAACCCTTCCGATTCCAACATTGAATATTGATTTTGCGCTAATTCCGCGACTAAACGATTGGATTGCGTGAAATGCACAAAGTCTTTTGCTTTAGAAATCAACGCCGCATAAATTTCCGTTTGTTGAGCATGTTCCAACACAAAAATATCGGTGATTTGCCAATAGCGTTGTAATTGTAAAGAAGAAAGGCGAGGGAAAAGCTGCACAAAGCCAATAGCCTTTTCATTTTCGTCCACCGCAATAAAAAACAGACTTTCATTAAAACGCATACGATTAGTTAAAAAAGCCAAGGTACGTTCTGGATTCTCTGCTTGTCCATAGGCTTGGCGATAGGCTTCAAAAAGAGGAAGAAGCACGTCAATATTCCATTGTTCAGCTTTGAAAAGTTTCATAATTGGTTATTTTTTATTGGTTCCATACAGGTAATTGTAGCTTTTTAACACAAGATAATCATCTTTCTATGAGAATTTTTTTAATTTTATGATCTTCTGCAAAGAATCGTGGCGAAATTTTGGTATAGTAAGCGAGTTAATTTTATCAACTATGGAGAAACAAAAATGGCACGTCGTCCTTTAGTGATGGGTAACTGGAAATTAAACGGTTCCAAAGCGTTCACCAAAGAATTAATCGAGGGATTAAAAGCAGAATTACATGATGTAACAGGTTGTGATGTGGCAATTGCCCCACCTGTTATGTATTTAGGTACGGCTGAAGCGGCACTTTCTGGTTGTGGTTGCAGCTGTGGCGGTAAAAGTGTAATTCAATTAGGTGCACAAAACGTAGATATCAATGTGAAAGGTGCATTTACTGGTGATATTTCTAGCGAAATGTTAAAAGATTTTGGTGCAAAATACATCATTATTGGCCACTCTGAGCGTCGTACTTACCACAAAGAAAGCGACGAATTCGTAGCGAAAAAATTCGCCGCACTTAAAGAAGCAGGCTTAGTACCAGTATTATGTATCGGTGAAACTGAAGCTGAAAACGAAGCGGGCAAAACAGAAGAAGTGTGTGCTCGTCAAATTGATGCGGTGATCAACACATTAGGTGTAGAAGCATTCAACGGTGCAGTGATCGCATATGAACCAATCTGGGCGATTGGTACTGGTAAATCTGCGACTCCAGCACAAGCGCAAGCTGTTCACGCATTTATTCGTCGCCACATCGCAGCGAAATCACAAGCCGTGGCAGACCAAGTGATTATCCAATACGGTGGTTCTGTAAATGATGCAAATGCCGCTGAATTATTTACTCAGCCAGACATCGACGGTGCATTAGTAGGTGGCGCATCATTAAAAGCCCCAGCATTTGCAGTAATTGTAAAAGCAGCGGCAGCAGCGAAAAATTAATTTTTAGTTTATTAGAATAATAACAAAAAAGTGCGGTGAATTTTCACCGCACTTTGTTTATGAATTCACTGCATCGCCAATTACTGCCCATTCGCTTGATCGAGAATTTTCGTCACCACTTTCAAATACTCAACCGCCAAGCCTTGTTGCGCAACACTGACATTAAAAACTAAGTCTTCAGAAAGTACGCCGCAAGGTTGGTCTTTGGGTACTTCGCCATTTTCGTAAGCCTCGAAATCTTCTCGCCAATCGCCTTCGAAGTAATAATGCTCTAAGCGTTTCATTTTGGGCAAAAACGCCTGCCATTTTTCCAAAAACTGTTCTGCCTCGGCAAGAAAGCCATTTGCTTCATCTAAAATACTTTCCATTTCGGCAAGTTGGGATAAGCGTTCTTTTGATAGCATATTTTTCTCTCATTTTATCAAAGTGTAGTCGGAGCAGATTGTATCGCACTTCCATTACAGAAATATATCTTTACTATTAATAACATAAGCTGACAAATCACCTATAAATGTAAAGATTACGTAAAGAATGTAAAAGTAGGTAAATTTCCTTTTTATTTTCAACTTCAATCATTAGAATGCGCAACCATGATTTTAGGGAATACCTATTTGGATAAATAGATAAATTTATTTATAAAAGGTATTTAATTTTTTTAACCCAGGATGATTCATCTGTTTGTTATACAAAGCATGGACATTTTGTTTCTAGCATTGATTTAAACAGTTGGTAAATTCTTACGAGGCAAATCGGGATAGATTGCCGTTTATTCATTCAACTCTAGGAGAGCATCTTAATGAACAACATTTTTAAAGTAATTTGGAATCACGCAACTCAAACTTGGACTGCTGTAGGTGAATTAGCGTCCGCAAAAGGTAAATCAAAATCTGTAAAATTAGCCGCAATTTCTACCGCACTTTTAATGGCTGCTACTGGCGTTGAGGCTGCGAATGTAGAAAGTAAGGCAGGTGAGTTGGGGCAGTTATCAATTGCAACAGATAAAGTAACAAACCAATTTTTTGGAAATGATAGATATAAAGCTGAAACTAAGTTAAGTACAAATGTCGCAGGGGCAACGGTAAATGCTTATGATGGTATTGCAATTGGTAATGGAGCCGTTTCTGGTGCGCCAGGTTCAGGTGGGAATGGTCATGTTGCGATTGGTTTAATGGCGCAGGCAAGTGCCGGTGGCGCAAATGGTCAGAATGCAGCTGTTGCATTAGGTGCTTATTCATTAGCAACAGGTCAAGGTGGTACAGCTATAGGGGCTCATTCGATCGCCGATGCATTAAATTCAACTGCTTTAGGTAAAGTAGCAAGAGCAAATGGGGATGGCTCAACAGCGGTAGGTACGAGTACAAGGGCTGAGTGGCAAGGTACAGCATTGGGTAATACGGCTGAAGCTTTGGGTTTTTATGCAACATCAATTGGTGTAAATTCTAAAGCTAATTCCCATTCATCAACTTCAATTGGTAAAGCGGCTGTTGTTTCAGGCAAAAATGCTATCGGCGTGGGTACAGAAACTAAAGTAAATGGAGAAGGAACAGTCGCTGTTGGTAGTGGCACAAATGTATCAAGTAAAAATGTATCGACTCTTGGTTCTAATATAACTGTAGCCGCAGGTCGTGATGGTGCTGTTGTATTAGGCCATGGTAGTGATGCAGGGAAAGAGTCTACAAAGGTTATGGCTGTAAATTCAGCTGTGGCTGATGGTTCTCCATTGGTTTATTCTGATTTTGCGGGTAAGTTAGGTGGAACTGATACTGATGGTACAAATAAAGAAGCTACAGGTAAGCAAGGTAATGTTGTATCTGTTGGATCTAAAGGTAATGAACGTCAAATTAAACATGTTGCAGCAGGTCAAATTACAGCAGACTCAACTGATGCAATTAATGGTTCACAACTTTACCAAGTGGCTAAAACTTTAGGTACGGCAGCAAACCAAACAGCTAATGCTTTGGGTGTGACTTTAAAGAAAGATGGTACTTTAAGTGCATTCTCACAACCATTAACTACTGCTGAAGGTAGCAATTATACTGCACCTGCTGCTGCAGGAGATGTAAAGACTGCACTTACTAATTTAAATAATTATGTTAATGCCGGTTGGAAAGTAACTGCATCTGGTAATGGCTATGATGAGAAAGTATCAGTTGGACATACAGTTAACTTTGTTGGTTCGGGTATTGTAGATGTAGATGGTTCAACCACTAAGGATGGTGTACGTACAGTAAATATTTCTGTAGATTCACCGCTTGACTACGCAAGTACTACAGCAACAGTTGATGGTAAAACGGTAAATGTAGCTAAAGCGAGCGATGGTAAATGGTATCCAGTAGATGAAAATGGCGACATTAAAGAAGGCGCTAAACCAGTTAAATCATCTGAAATTGATAAAAAAGGCGCTAAATTAACTGACTCTTATACAGAGAATAATCCGTATGAGACTGCTAAACCAGAATCTAAGGATGAGATTACCGCAGGGAAAAATGGTGTTCAGTTAAATAACGTGGGTTGGGCGACTGAACCAGATCAAGCAGTAAATAAAGATCAGTTAGATCAAACCGTGAATAAATCAGGTTTCTTCGTCAAAAATGACGGCAAGGATGTTGCAACGAAAGACTCTACTGGTAAAGAGGTTTCTTCTAAAGATAAAGTGACACCAAATGATGTTGTTAACTTTAAAGGGGATGGCATTGCGAAGGTAAATGTTGAAACTGTACGTGACGATAAAGGTATTGATACTACAACGATTACTGTTGGCGTAGATACGAGCAAATTAGATTTATCTAATGCTCTAGAATTTAACGCTGCAGAAAATTCTGGTATCACAGTAAACACCGCTAAAGATGGCAATAAAACAACTGTGACTGTAGGTAATAAGTACTTCAAAACAAACGCAGATGCGGATGCAGAGGAAGCTAAAGTTGAGGTTGACGCGCCTAAAGGCTCTGTTGCGATTGGCCCAGGTGCGAAAGCAGGCAAAGTAAATACAGGCAACTATAGTCTAAATCCTTCAGCAAACGTTGCGGGTAAACTAAATGCCGATACTCGAGTAGTTTCTTTCGGTAGCCCTGGTAAGGAAGCACAACTCCAAAACGTTGCAGCTGGTGTAGTATCTGAAACTTCAACTGATGCAGTAAATGGTAGTCAATTACATGCAACCAATACTCAGGTGAATAAAAATACTCAAGCAATTGATGCGATTAATAAGGCTATGAATAAGCAAGCAGGTGCTTTCGATCGCTTAGAGAGAAAAATCAATAAACAAGGTAAAGAAGCGCGCGCAGGTATTGCGGGTGCGAATGCGGCAGCAGCATTACCACAAGCTTATACTGCAGGTAAAGCGATGGTGGCAGCAGCAGCAGGTACCTTCAAAGGTCAAAACGCTTTAGCTGTAGGTTACTCTCGTATTAGTGATAACGGTAAAGTAATCTTCAAACTTCAAGGTAACGCAAACACCAGTGGTGATGTCGGTGCCGGAGTTGGGGTAGGTTACCAATGGTAATAGCGTAATCGTTTATGATGGAATTTTCCCATCATGAATAAATCCCAAAAGTGCGGTGAAAATTCACCGCACTTTTTTATTTTCTTAGCTTCACCAATTCCACTTCGTGATTTTCCCCTTTTTTTAGAATTAAATTGGCTCGTTCTCGAGTTGGCAATATATTCTGATTAAGATTTAATCCATTAATTTCATCCCAAATTTTGCTTGCTGTGGCAATGGCTTCTTCTTTTGATAACTTTGCATAGTGCTTAAAATAAGAATTAGGATCAGTAAAGGCACTTTCACGGAATTTTAAAAATCGTTTGATATACCATTCTTTTAATAAATGTTCTTCTGCATCAACATAGATGGAGAAATCAACAAAGTCAGACACGAAGGTTTGATTTGCTTTATTGTTGCCTGTTTGTAGCACATTTAATCCTTCTAAAATGAGAATATCCGGTTGATCGACAACATCAAATTTATTGGGAATAATGTCGTATGTCAGGTGAGAATAAATTGGTGCATGAACGTTTCTTTTACCCGATTTTACATCAGCAAGAAAGCGAATGAGTTTAGGCGTGTCATAGGAAATGGGAAAACCTTTCTTTTGCAACAGATTATTTTGTTTGAGTTTCTCAAGTGGATAGAGAAAGCCATCAGTGGTGATGAGTTCAACTTTTCGCTCTTTTGGCCAATGGGAAAGAAGTGACTGTAATATCCGTGCAGATGTGCTTTTCCCGACAGCCACACTGCCAGCAATACTGATAACATAGGGAATTTTGGTATTGTTTCTGCCGAGAAATCGATGTAATACCGTTTGGCGACGTAAATTTTCATCGATGTAATAATTAATTAAGCGTGTCAGGGGTAAATAAATTGTGCTGACTTCATCCAGTGAAAGTTCTTCGTTAAAACCTAGGAGAGGCTTAAGATCTTGTTCTGTGAGTTTTAACGGAACGGATTTACGTAATTCAGCCCATTGTGCGCGATTGAAGCTTAAAAACGGGGTTAATTGATTTGAAAATTCCATGATGTAGTGATTTTATCGTGAAATAAATGCGAGAAAATATACTCTATAAGATGAAATTTCGCATTGATTTTTCAGCATACTTCATGATTTCTGACTAAAAAATCACATTTTTGCTTGTGATTTAAACGAATAGACAAAAAAAGTAAATTTTTTAGAAAAAACACTTGTCAGGAAAAGTTTTTTCCATATAATACGCCTCACTTGCTTACGACACGCCGACTTAGCTCAGTAGGTAGAGCAACTGACTTGTAATCAGTAGGTCATCAGTTCGATTCCGATAGTCGGCACCATTCCTTCGTATCAAGTATTCATTTAGCGTGGAGGGGTTCCCGAGCGGCCAAAGGGGGCAGACTGTA
>OGJT01000414.1_pt1 | contig 22829 bp, 19 predicted proteins | sample 1572331 | NCBI WGS metagenome assembly OGJT01 (sample SAMEA2582094, study PRJEB24529) | metagenome | biome: Human gut stool | place: China | collected 2011
AGTTCGCGAACTCTTTTGAAATTGTTCGCGAACAATTTTGATTTTGTTCGCGAACTCTTTTTGTTTTCTTCGCGAACTCTTTTTTGCGTCTCTTAGAGAGTGTGTGTGACTGGGAGGACAAGTCTTTAATTTTGCGCCCCATTCGTGAAGAATAATAGTTAGTATTTTCTTGAAGTAATCGTATTGGTGTTAGATATAAAAGAAGTTCACGACATACATGTCTACCCATACAGTTACGTCTACTCCAACGGAACAGTCCTTACGGAGGAAACGAAGGATATTCAGAGAGGGGTTCTTGGGATGTAGATAGAAGCCATGAGAGCGCAAGTCTTTTGCGAAATATAGATAGTACGCTTTATCCCAAAAGATAATTTGCAGTGTCCCGGCTTTGTCATCAATAACAGCAATGCTACTATTGTCTACTTTTGAAAAGATACGATAAAGTGGTTGGCGAGATTGATCGAAATCAGTATTTGGCGTTACGTGCCATCCCCATAATTGGCGTGAATCACCGGTATTGACAACAAGCTCTGTCCGAATCTGTCGAAGTCCATATTTACTAAAGGAATAAGGCATTGCATTGTGCTTACCCTTCTGGACTTGGTACTGGAGTAATTCAGTAATTGGGATATGGACTAAAGGATTCCCCTGTGCCAACACGCATAGGGGAATCAAATGTAATACTATCAACAAAAATAGCTTCCTTATCATACTAGTTCTTCCAACTCATTGAGCCAATCCGTTGACATGGCATCCGTAGGCATCCGCCAATCACCACGTGGGGAGAGGCTTACACTGCCCACCTTTGGACCATCAGGCAGACACGAACGCTTAAATTGCTGTGAGAAGAACCTGCGGAAGAAAATGCGTAACCAATGTAAAATTACACCATCGGCATAGACATCATGGAAAGCATTTTGGGCTAACCAATAGATTTTAGAGGGGCGGAAACCACAGCGAAGAACATAATAAAGGAAGAAATCATGCAATTCGTAAGGCCCCACAATATCCTCCGTCTTTTGTGCAATATCTCCCTTTTCATCGGCAGGCGTTAACTCTGGAGAGATGGGAGTGTCAACAATATCTATCAATGTGTGACGGGTACTCTCGCCTACCCCACTCTCTGCCACATAACGAACGAGGAATTGGGTAAGCGTCTTAGGCACACTCACATTGACAGCATACATACTCATGTGATCACCATTATAAGTGCACCAGCCTAAAGCTAACTCACTGAGATCGCCTGTTCCCAAGACCAAGCCTCCTAGTTGATTACTGAGGTCCATCAAGATTTGCGTGCGCTCACGAGCTTGCGAATTTTCATAAGTCACATCATGAACACTGGCATCATGATCAATATCCTTGAAGTGTTGTAATACGGATGAGGCTATGTTGATCTCACGAATCGTAACGCCAAGATCTTTCATGAGCATAATGGCGTTTTGATAGGTGCGATCAGTTGTACCGAAGCCGGGCATCGTTACTCCTATTATGTCTTTGCGATCGAAGCCCAACTTGTCGAAGGTCTTCACAGCAACCAGTAAGGCTAAAGTAGAATCTAATCCTCCACTGATACCAACTATAATCCTCTTACAATTCGTGTGGACCAAACGTTTCGCCAAACCACTAACTTGAATGTTGAGAATCTCGTCACAAGCATCTTTCATGTTTTCCGTGCTAGGAACGAAAGGGTGTTGTTCGAACTGGCGGGTTAAAGAGAACTCACGCTCTGGACATATCTGTAACTGACAATCAACGGTTAATGCTAATTCGCCATAATGCCCACTAATGCCCGATAGGCCTGTGGCGGTTGGACGTTGAGCATTAACAAAGGTGCTATTCGTTCGACGCTCACCTCTTAACCTTTCAACATCAATCTCGGAGATAACTAATTGTGGTTCGATCTGAAAACGCTTTGATTGCTCTAACAATAAGCCATTCTCATAGACAAAGGCATTCCCTCCATAGACAACATCTTGCGTGCTTTCTCCAAATCCACATCCACTATAAACATAGCCACAGATGGTTCGAGCACTCTGTTGAGACAAGAGAGATTTTAAATAACGATGCTTGCCTAGCAGCTCATCACTGGCAGAAAGATTAAAGATAATTTCAGCTCCAGCCAAAGTAAGATGATTACTAGGTGGGGTTGGAGCCCATACATCCTCACATATTTCTATGCCAAACTTCGCCCCTTGAGGAGTGCGGAAAATTTGCATATCTGGCGTCACAAGAATATGATGACCAGCAAAGTGGATTCGCTTAGGACGAAGATCTTGAGAAGACGCAAACCAACGCTTCTCATAAAACTCGCTATAATTGGGAAGGTAAGTCTTAGCCACTATACCTAATAATTTACCTTGCTGAATAACCAAAGCACAATTTAAAAGCAATGAACCTACAGCCACTGGTGCCCCCACGATGGTGATAATATCTAACTTTCGAGTGAAATCAAGTAAAGATAAAATGGCTTGCTCAACATTATCTAAAAGCAATTGCTGGTGGAATAGATCCTGGCAAGAATATCCCGTCAAAGATAGTTCTGGAAAGGCTATAATCTCAACGCCTTTCCCATCCGCTATAGCGACTTGCTTTTCCATCTCAGCAAGATTAAATTGAGTATCTGCCACTCTAACAGATGGAATAGCAGCAGCCACCTTTATAAGACCATATTTCATAAATGCGCTTGTTTGATTATTTTATTGTTACCTGAGTAGCTCCATAACCATATTCTCGGAAGGAAGCATCCTGATAAGAAAAATGCTTATACTTATAATTAAGTTCATGAATAAGTGCATGACGCAAGACTCCTTCTCCCTTACCATGGATAAATATTATTTTCTTTCCTTTCTGACTCTTATATTGTTCTATAATACGACGAAAGGTATCAAGCTGATACTCAAGAATATCACTTGATGACATTCCTGTAGTAGTTTCGAGTAATTTATCCGCATGAAGATCTATCACTATCTTATCGTCATTAAGCATTTGTTTTGCTAGACGAGGGCTCTTCGACTTGTAAGGATTAGCGAGCTTTTTTGCCTTCTCCTCTATCTTTACATCTTCCGAATGATTCGAAGTGTTGAGACTGGTTAATAAGGCTTTAGATGTCACTTCTTCCTTCACTCTTAGAGCCTCTACCATCTGATTTTCTTTTAACTTATCATTCTCTACCAATGTATAGATTAAAGCGGGCTCATCGAAAAAGAGATTGTCACGGAATGTGTTTAACTTGTAAAACTTTACAGCGTCAATATTAACTTGAATATCACAGGTTGGCTTTAATTCAAACACCTTATCACGCTTATATGCATGGAGCTGAATACAACCATGAAGCATATCATTAAGGTCGGCTAAAGTGAAGTTTTCTATCAATAACTTCATATTAGGTTCCAACTCTCCAACCGCTTTAAGATTCCATTTATCCTCCGTCTTTATCAAATAAGAAAAATGAACATAATAATTAGAATCATTAATAAGATAAGACTTAAAATTTGAAGTTGATAAAGCCTTTGTGTCTTGCGGAACAAATGCAAGGTAGAGGGATAACTCGTCTCCACCTACACGTTCTTTCACTGGAGCTTCAAAATTGAGGGAAGGGTCATCATCCAACGTAACATCTGTATCAACATTACGCCAATCTTCATTGCCTTCATCATCAACACTAGAAGTACTTAATCTTTGCTTAATACTCCGATTATCCTCACCATCTTCTATCCCTCGCTGGTGCTGATCAATACGCATCTTTGCACGATCAGTAGCACTATCTTCCACGATAACAACCTCATTTATAGGGGTTGGTATCTGAAATCCATCTTCGTCTTCTACCAGCACTATCTTTCCTTTAATACCAGCAATAAATCCACCACCTGTATCACTAAGAAATCGAACTTTATCTCCTATTTTCATTGCTTAACTTTCTTTTTTGAATAAATATTAGTTTATGGTATCAGTAATGAAGAATCACCATAACTCAAGAATCGAAAATCATGACTAAGTGCATAATCATAAATCTTACGCCAATCGCCCTTGACAAACGCACTAACCAATAATAATAAAGTTGATTGTGGTTGGTGGAAGTTTGTTATCAATGCCTTTACGATCTTATAAGTATAACCTGGAGCAATAATAATTTGAGTACTGGAATGGAGGGCATTTAAGCCATCTCTATCAAGATAATCCAACAGATTTTGGATTGATTCTTCCACAGAGATAACCTTCCCATTGACTTTGACTAATCCCTCAGAACTATGAGGTAAATCATAAGGATCCCATTGATTTACATGTAAATCATCCTCGGAAGCATTATTGTTAGATATGAGCTTTACACCCATATAATATAGGCTCTCCAGAGTTCTAACACTAGTAGTACCTACAGCTATAGCTCGGCATTTATGTTTTAAGAGCTTTATAAGCGTCTGACGACGTACAATAATAAACTCCGTGTGCATATTATGACCTTCTATTTCATGACTCTTTACTGGCTTGAAAGTTCCTGCCCCCACATGAAGGGTAAGTTCCTCACGATCAACACCATGTTCATCCAAAGCCTTCAGCACCTTATCAGTAAAGTGAAGTCCAGCTGTAGGTGCAGCCACTGAGCCTTTAATCTTTGAATAGACTGTCTGATAAGTTTCCTTGTCACTCTCCTCTGTTGCCCGATTAAGATATGGAGGAATAGGCAATTCGCCTACGGCTTCAAGAATTTCAGCAAATGATATGTTTGCATTATCCCACTCAAATTGAATCCAATGATTCGTTCCACCAACTTGCTCCTGCACCTTACTACGATCCATCGTTGTGGTGAGGGTAAGCTTATGTCCTTTGATTTCAAATTCACGTTTTAATGAGCCTTCCTTCCACTTCTTTAAGTTTCCAACCATACAAAACCATGAACATTCTTTGTTCGTTTGAAACATTAGCTCATAGTCGGATGGTGAGGCGGGTTCCATAAGAAAGACCTCTATAAGTGCTCCTGTCTCCTTGCGAAAGTGCATACGTGCCTGAATAACTTTCGTGTTATTGAAAACCATCAATGCTCCCTTAGGCAAATATTCAGGAAGATTATAAAAAATATCCTCCGATACTTCACCATGCTTATAAAGCAAAAGCTTGCTATGGTCGCGCTCTGTCAACGGAAATTTGGCGATGCGCTCATCAGGGAGTGGATAATTATAATCGGAAATGCAAATATGTTTTGTATCTTCTGACATAATATGGTTTTTATATTAATAATAAAGCACGAAATACCGTATAGATAAATGTTAATACAAGTACTATTAAGACAAGGTCTATATCTGCAAAGCTATAGCCTGTGCGGGTGTATCGTGTGGAAATATAATGAAGTTTATCACTGAATCGAATGTAAATGCGAAGGTATAAAAAATAAATGAGAATGGCAATTGTAGTCCCAAAAATTGCACCAACAAATATATCTGAAGGATAATGTACGCCTAAATATGGGCGAGTTAATGATACAATTATAGCCCACAAGAACATGAAACAAGAAAAAATCTTATCACGCACTAATAAACTAAAGAATACAGCTATTAGAAAGGCATTTGCCGTATGGGAAGAGAAAAAACTATAACCACTTGAATAATAACCATTTGCTGATTGAACGATTCCTTGTAATTCAGGATTATTTAAGGGGCGTGGGCGTGCTATAAGAGGTTTTACAATGCCAAGATTCACACCATCAACAATCAATAATCCAATTCCAACGATACCGACAATAAGCATTATCTTCCACCAATTTTCATTATTTTTTATAACCAAATAAAGTAAGGCTCCATACAACAATATCCACGTATAAGCAGAAGTCAAAGTCACTACTAGGTTGTCTAGAAACAAATTATTGCTTCCATTCAGAGTAAGTAGTACGCACTTATCAATTGTATGTAAGGCTTCAAAACTCATACAAAATTAATGACTAATAAACTTATATATAAAACTTATTAAATTGCTTCAATACAAGAGGTTTGTACCCAACCTTGTCGTCCATCATTAAGTTGAACACCTGTCCATTTACTCAAACCTTGATCAGTAATATTTATTTTAGACCCTTCATGAAGAATGAATATCTCTTTAGACTTTTGATCAGGTGTTTCTCTTACTACTGCTGATGGTAACATTATGATACCATGATTACTTGCATCTAACAAACATACTTGTTGGATAGCAAAGAATGTGGTAAGAATGAATAGGACAAAAAATAAAGGGAGTGTTCCTCTTGACAATTTCTGTAAAAGTTCTCTCTCTACAAAAATATATACCACCAAAGATACTAAAGCCAGAAATAGAGAAATAAGACTCAAATAAGCCCAACAATCTACACTCAATAGATTTACAAGAGCCTTATACCAGGTAACGAAAAGCATTTCTGATTCTGGCGTTAACTTATCAATTGTTTTTGATTGAGCCAACTGAAGATTAAAACGAATGTCATCATCACTAGGAGCCAAACGCTGGGCACGTTCATAAGCTAGTACAGCATGAGGTATATTATCGAGACGATAATAACAATTTCCTAAATTATAGTATAAAGCCGCAGACTCGCCTTGCTCTAATAACTTTTCATATCCCTTTACTGCTTGTGCATAGTTCCCCTTTTGATATAATTTGTCAACATCTGACTTAGTTTGAGAGAAGGTATGGATAGGGAGAGCCAATAAAGCAATCATCAAGAAGGAAAGAATATGACTATTCTTAGACTTCTGAACCTCTACTTTTTTAATTGTTTCTTCCATATCTGAAATGGCTTCCATTGCTACATCAAATGTCTTTTGCATATTACCTTTCTCATTTCCAGGAGCATAACGTTCATACTCACATTCATCAATAGCCGTAATGAACTTGTCAATAACCTCCATTGGAACATTGATAGCCATTAATTGTTCACTAATATTATCACGTGACAATTGTTCGACTGGGAGATTTAATTTATCACTAACATAACCCCAAAGTGCTTGTAAGATCTCATCATAGAACTCTATATTTCTTCCTTTCATCTTTAATAGATTAGCCGAATGCAAACGAGAAGTAGCTATCCTACTTGCATTTTTACCTCGCTTCAAAACCATATCAACACGATGAGCAAAACGATCCCTATATCTATAAGCTAAAATTGACCCACTAACAAGTAGTAACAAAAGGATAATATAATATGGAATAGAACCAAAGAAGAAATGACCCACCTTATCCAATGCACTATCACCAACCTTCAAAGGTAAAATATCTTCATTGGGTAAATCTACTGATAAAATATCCTTAGAACTACCATCACCACGCATAACCTTCAATTCCATCGGAGATGTCTGAAGGGTAACATACTTATGCTGAACCAAATCATAATAAACAAATTTAATTGGAGGAATGGAGACAACTCCTTCTTGTTGAGGAACAATAACTTGGTCATAAATTATATTTCCTTCAACTCCATTCTCTGTTAATTGTGTCTTGTCGGTAATCTTTACATCATATTTTTCAAAACCTTTAGGTATCTGAATAATAGGTTGTTTTATTAATTTCAGATTACCAGATCCACTTACTACAACACGAATAGAAACAGGATCACCTGCTTTTACTTCTTTCTTATTTAATTGTCCAGAAAGGTTAAAATGTCCAACACCTCCAGAGAAATCAGAAGGGTGAGTTGGTAATGGTAAAACTTTTATCGACAATCCAGAAGCAAGAATATCTTTCTTTATATTCGTGATACCATCATCAATACCAAAGGCTTCAAATGGATTAAAATTATTATTCTCTTGAACTAAGCCATGGAAAGTCAAAGCAGGTACTTTTAAGGTTCCTGTCATCTGTGGGTACATGATATACTTACTCCATGTAACACAATTATAAACTCGATTACCTACACGCTCTTTATGGAAAGTTTTTTGTTGTGGTAAATTAACTTCTTGAACGTGGAATCCCGTTAGATCAGGCATTTTACCAATTAACTGACGCAGATTCTTTATAGTATAAACTTTATAAGTTAAAAGGACTGGTTCTTGTTCGTAAACTGTTGTTTTATTTGCAGAAACCTTAATGAATAAATCTTTAGAACTAATATTTGAGGAGGAAGAACGTGGATCATCTTGAACGTCATTGTAACTTCCTTTTGAAGAAGCATAAGGCCCCTTTGCATTACCAGATGCATTAATTCTTACAGGAGTAGATGCAATCTCTTGACCATTAACAACAATTTTCGCTGGTCCTATCCCAAGGTTACCCTTTTTTGTAGCCACAAAGACATACGCAAACGTAACAGTGGAGGAACTACTAGCATGACCATTAATAAACTGATAATTAGACTGAGAGGATGTTGCAGGTCCATATACTTTCTCAAGTCCATTAGATAATCTACCTAACTGAAATCTACGAACATCCTGAGTATATACCGTATATTCAACTTGGAACTCTTCTCCCACTGATACATGCTTAGGAGCTACGACACGAACATATTGTGCCTTCATTCCAAGCGTACATAAAAGTATGAAAAGTAAAAATATATATCGCTTCATATTTCTAATAGCTACCAATTTTTATCAAGTTTTTTATCCGAAGGTTGTTGCATTGCCTTTGCCAGCCTCTTTTGAGTTTCTTTTTCCTGCTGCATAGCCGCATTCAATAATTGTTCAGCATTGCTCTTGCTCATACTATTATTATTGTTTTGAGGCTTTTGCTGAGAATTATCCTTCTTCTTCTGTTTGTTGTCTTTGTTCGATTGATTCTTATTTTGTTTGTTTTTATTCTGATTATTTTTAGAACCACCAGAGTTCTTCTTATTATTCTGTTTCTTCTGCTGACGTTGACATAACTCGAAGTTATAACGTGCATTATTATGAGAAGGGTTATCACGCATTGCCTTCTTATAATAATCAATAGCCTTACTATAGTTTTTCTCTCCTTGATAAATAGTACCAAGATTATTATAGCTACTAGCCTGGCGAATAGGATCTGTTTCTAATTTAGCCGCTTTCTCGTAAATCTTTTTTGCTTCTGCATTCTTATGTTGCGCCTGTAAACATCTAGCTAAATTATAATTGCCAATTGCATTATTAGGTTCCTTTTCGATAGCCTTGCGATAAAAGACCTCAGCTTGTGCATAGTTCTTTGAGGAAAAGCTCTTATTCCCCTTCCTAATTAACTGATTACTCGTTTGAGCACTGAGCGTAACAAACGATAACATCAAAAGACATACTATAAAATAAAGCCGCTTAAACATATACTTAATTAATACTTTCTCTTTCTTTCTAGAATAAAGACATCAATGATGAGTGATAAGACAACAAGCAGTGCAAAGGCTTGGAATTGCTCATCATAATCACTATATACAACATTATTTATCTCTCCCTTTTGAAGTTTTCCAAGTTCTTTCTCCAGAAGGGCATCAGCAACACTACTATTATCTACGTGTATATATACTCCGTGCCCTGCATCAGCTATTTTCTTACACATTTCTTCATTAAGATGTGTCTTAACAATATTACCATTGGCATCTCTCAAGTCCTCACCATTAGGCATTGGAATGGTAGTTCCTTGTGTAGAACCTATACCAAGTATAAACACCTTAATACCCTTTTCTTGCGCTTGTTTTGCCATAGCTTCTGCACCTCCCTCATTATCTTCACCATCTGTAATGACGACAATCGCTTTACCTGTTTGAGTATTAGGTGTAAAACTGTGCATAGCTAAGTTAATCGCTTTACCTATGTCTGTTCCTTGTGTTCCGATTAATGAAGGATTTATATTGTCCAAGAACATCTTTGCTGAAACATAATCACTCGTTATTGGTAGTTGAACAAAAGCGTCACCTGCAAAGACGATTAAACCTAGTTTGTTCTTCGTAAACTTATTCATGAGGCCCTCAACCATAAGTTTACTCTTATCTAAACGTGAAGGTACAACATCTGTAGCCAACATAGAGTTACTAATATCAAGCGCCATAATAACTTCGATGCCCTCTCTACTTGTATTATTTGCGATCTTATTACCAATCTGTGGACGAGCTACTATCAATATAAGCAATGTCAATATTAGTTCTGCTAAAACAAACTTTACTAACTTCCTTCTTGGACTTGCCATAGGAGATAATTGATGCATTAACTTTAGCGAACCAAATCGTTTAAGTCTACGTTTACTTTGGCGAAGAGAATATAGATAAATTATTGCTAATAGAGGTATCAGCAATAACAACCATAAATATGTAGGATTATCAAATCTAAACATTCTTCATTTATCACATTAAATAAGTTATTCACCTTATTATATATAAGCAAATCACTTATGGTAATCTTCTAAAAACCGTCAGACGTAATAGTAAATCTAAACAGAAGATGAATAATGCCACCCATGCAAAGGGCATATAAGCCTCATGCAAATGACTATAAGCTTTTACTCTCAATTTCGTCTTCTCTAATTTATCAATATCTTGATAAATCTTGGAAAGTTCAGCTTGGCTTTGCGCTCTATAAAACTCTCCATTTGTTGATACAGCTATATTTTGTAATGTCTTATAGTCTATTGCTCCTAAATCTCCTTCCGACTCCTTACCCAAACCTATAGTATAGATTCTTATACCATACTTCTTAGCTATAGACGCAGCTGTCATTGGAGAGATAGAACCGACATTATTACTACCATCAGTCAACAGAATTATAACCTTACTCTTTGCTTTCGAGTCTTTTAGCCGACTAACCGAATTAGCAAGTCCCATACCAATGGCTGTTCCATCCTGTATTAATCCTTTCACTACTAAATCTGTACGTACATTATGAAGAAGATTTAATAAAGCGGCATGGTCGACTGTCATTGGACATTGTGTGAAAGCCTCTCCTGCAAATATTGTCAGACCGATGTTATCATTAGGGCGTCCACTAATAAAATCTGAAGCCACTTCTTTTGCTACTTCTATACGATTAGGGAACACATCTTCTGTCAACATACTTGCTGAAATATCCATCGTCAACATGATATCAATTCCTTCGGCATCCTTATTATCCCAGGAGTTATACGTTTGTGGACGTGCTAACACAATTACCACCAAAGTATAAACTAGACAATGCAGAAACATTGGAAGATGAATCATCCGAATCCTCCAACTCTTTGAGATATGTTGATAAGCGAATGTATCACTCATCTTTATGGTTGGTTCCTTACCTTTACCACAAAGAAAATACCATAATAAATAAGGTATTAACAAGATAAGTAAAAGAAGGTATCCACTATTGGCAAATTCCATTTCTACTTCAATTTACATTACACTAGAAGTCCTACAATCTCTGACACGAAATATATGAACAGAGCCACAGAACAAACTAATAATAATATGATAGCCAACTTGATAATTTTACGAGTACGCTGACTCCTTGTCTCCTCAGTCTTGTCAACTGTTGGAACAATATCATCTTTCTTTGTTGTTTCTATGAAACGTACTACATTATCGAAATAGTAGTTCTTATCATTTTCACCCGTTTGGTATTTGGCAAACTTTACGAGATCTACTGTATTGAAAATTTCTTCTAACTCTTTAATATCTGTCTCTTTACATTCATCATGTAGTTTATCCAAGATTTCAGAAGAAGTCATCTCCAAAGCATTAAACTTATAACGCTTAGAGATATATCTTCTCAAGACATCAGTTACATGCGTATAATAGGTCTTTTGATCTGAATAAGACTTTATTTGTGAGCGAATCTTCTCCAACTCATTTAGTGCTTGTTCATAAGAAGATAATACACGCTCTTTCTTACTAACCTTACGTCTACTTAATGACTTATAGAGATAATAAGCAAGCCCTAAAAGTATGAGAATCAACAATCCAATTAGAATGACGGGAAGCCACTCGGCAAAAGTAAGGCTGACCTGCTGAATATCATCAGGTGGCATTGGTGTATTCTTGACCGTATCAACAGGAATAGAACGGACATCAAAGCTAACGGCTTTCGTTAAACTCGTCTTACCATTAATAACAACCTTCTGTGCAGGAATGGTATAACGCTTTGCATTCCATGCCGTCAACACATAGGTACGTTTATTCAACTGATGATTAGAAGAATCCGTAACACTACGATTCACCTTTAACACTTCCAAGTCTTGTGCATGCTCTTTCGGTACAATCTGTTTAGGAAAGGAAACCTTTGTACCACGGGGAACATCTACGACAATACTATAACTAGTTCTACCACCTATTAATATCTGGGTAGAATCAATACTAGCTTTAACATTTATCTGTGCATAGCTGACACCAACTATAGACAATAACGTTATTATAACCAAAAACCTTTTCATCGTCTTCTCTTTAAAAATAACGTTATCAGCATCTTGACATAATCGTCATTAGTAGCTATAGCCACACTATCAACGTGACTTTGCGTTAAAGTATCATGCAATCGTTGTTCACGCTCTTCCCAATAGGTATTGTGAGCCTTTCGAACACGAATATCATGTGTATCAACATACATCTCATGTCCTGTCTCTGCATCAATCACTTTCAGCAAACCGACATCAGGCATTACCTTTGCACGTGGATCATATACTTGAATGGCGACAACGTCATGTTTTCTATTTGTAATACGTAATTCCTGACTAAAATCCTTCCTTGTATAGAAATCGCTAATAACAAAAGCTGTACAACGATGTTTGACAACCTTATTAAGATATTCCAGTCCTACTCCTACATCTGTCTTCTTACTATTTGGTGTGAAAGTCAACATCTCTCTAATTAAATAAAGAATATGTTTCCTACCCTTCTTTGGTGGGATATACTTCTCAACGTGATCAGAAAAGAATATAACCCCGATCTTATCATTGTTTTGAATAGCCGAGAATGCTAATGTAGCAGCTATCTCCGTCACACATTCACGTTTAAGTTGTCCAGCGGTTCCGAAATCTAAAGAGCCACTCACATCTATCACCAACATTACAGTAAGTTCGCGTTCTTCTTCAAAGACTTTTACGTAAGGACGATGAAAGCGCCCCGTAACATTCCAATCAATATCACGAACATCATCGCCATACTGATACTCGCGTACTTCGGAAAATGCCATACCTCTACCCTTAAAGACAGAATGATATTGACCAGCAAATATATTCTGGCTTAAGCCTAGAGCTTTAATTTCTATTTTACGTACTTTCTTTAGTAACTCAGTTGTATCCATATACGATGATGAAAACTATCTTTTCTTACAATACTACTTAACAATGAAACGAGAATCATTAAGGTACTTGCACCTTGTTAATAATCTCGCTAACTATTGTCTCTGTAGTTAAGTTAGCAGCTTCTGCCTCGTATGATAAACCTATTCTGTGACGAAGAACATCATGTGCGACAGCACGTACATCTTCTGGTACTACATAGCCACGGTGTTTGATAAAGGCGTATGCACGACTAGCTCTGGCAAGATTGATACTTGCACGTGGACTACCACCAAAGGTTATCATCTCTTTCAAATCTGCTAATTGATAGCGCTCAGGGTATCTTGTTGCAAAGACGATATCAGTAATATACTGCATGATCTTGTCATCCAAGTAAACATCCTCAACAACCTTTCTTGCTTCAAGGATTTCTTTAGTACCAATAACAGGACGAATTACAGGAGCATTGCCTTGTAGATTCATTCGAACAACAAGTTTCTCTTCATCTAATGTTGGATAATCAAGAACAACCTTCAACATGAATCGATCCACCTGTGCTTCTGGCAACATATAAGTACCCTCTTGCTCTATAGGATTTTGTGTTGCCATGACAAGGAAAGGATCAGGCAAGGTGAATGTAGACTCACCAATGGTTACTTGATGTTCTTGCATTGCTTCCAATAATGCACTTTGAACCTTTGCAGGCGCACGGTTAATCTCATCTGCAAGTATAAAGTTAGAGAAGATAGGTCCTTTCTTTACGTGGAATGTTTCGTCCTTTTGTGAATAGATTTGTGTACCAATAACATCAGCAGGCAACAAATCTGGAGTAAACTGAATACGACTATAACGCACATCAATGAGCTGTGATAGCGTCTTGATAGCAAGTGTCTTTGCTAGACCAGGGACACCCTCTAATAGGATATGACCATCACTAAGTAAAGATATAAGTAACGAATCAATTAGATGTTTTTGTCCAACTATTATTTGGTTCATTCCAGTTGTAAGGTCTGTCACAAAAGAACTCTGCTGTTCGATTCTCTCATTTAACTCTCTAATATCAATAGATTCCGCCATTATCTCACAATTTATATTGTACTCTTATGTATCATTCAACGAGTCACAAAAGTACTACATAAAAGCGGATAGGGCGAAGATTTGTGTCTAAATTATATTAAATAAAAACTTAGTATTGTTTTTTAAAGACTTTTTTAATAGAAATAGGTTAACAGCTATGTTTTCATCCTTAAATGAAAGCAATTATAGAAGTGGTTATATGTAAATTTTAATAAGTAAGAAATACATATAAAGACAAATATCCTCGCCTATTCAATGAATCTATGATTCTACAAATAGGCAGGGATATTTGCCCTTATTTATATAATCGACACACTCCTACTTTAGGCTTATGTCATTAGCACCTTAGGTGCTATAAGAGTTTAAACTTACTTTATTCTGTATAGAGATAACGTTTAATAGACTTCTTTGGAGTTTTCTCAAACTCTTCTTCTTGAACACGAATCTCTGACACCTTACAATAAGCCGGTATGATGGCATTCAACTGTGTGCGGTTTTCTTCCATTATATTCTTGATATCCTCCGCATTGAGTCCAAGACTCTGAGCTTCGTCATAGTCTGGATGAACCAAAGCTATGAGTTTCTCGCCCTTCTGAATAACCAAACATTCACTTACTAGTGCCAAGGAGTTCAACTTATCCTCTATCTCTTCAGGATAGATATTCTGTCCGTTACTACCGAGCAGTAAGTTCTTGGAACGTCCCTTTATAAATACATTACCAACCTCGTCCATTAATCCGAGGTCTCCTGTGTGGAACCAACCCTCCTTATCAATGGTACGTGCAGTATCTTCCTCATTCTTATAATAACCCAACAGAACATTAGGTCCCTTTGTAAGAATCTCACCAGCTACATTAGCAGGATCAGGACTATCTATGCGCACCTCTTGATGAAGTGCAGCCTGCCCGCACGATCCTTTTGCAAAGGTATGCCAATCACGATAGCAAATGATTGGTCCACATTCTGTAGCTCCATAGCCAACAGTATAAGGGAACTCTATCATGCGTAAGAAGTTCTCAATCTCTCCATTAAGTGCAGCTCCACCGATGATGATTTCATACAAATTGCCACCAAATGCTTGATAAACCTGCTCACGTATCTTTGCACGAACCTTCTTGTTTATAACAGGCATGTTCAGTAGCAAACGCATCTTGTTGTTCTGAATCTTAGGGAAGACTTTCTTGCGGATAATCTTTTCAATCACAAGTGGTACAGCTATCATAATGATAGGCTTTACCTCTTGTAATGCTTGAGAGATTATAGCTGGAGAAGGAATACGTGTAAGGTAATAAATGTGGACACCTGAAAGGAACTCATAAATAAACTCAAAGGACATGCCGTACATGTGTGCCATTGGGAGTATGCTAATAACATTACTTCCAGGTTTGACAACATCTCCAAGTACATGTTTAGCAAAGTCAGTATTACTCCACAATGAACGATAAGGAAGCATTACTCCTTTCGAGTGACCAGTAGTACCACTTGTGTAGTTAATTAACGCCAATTCATCGGGACTTTGCTCACGATAGTAATGTACATGCTCTGGTCGGAAATACTTTGGGTAACGACGTCCAAACTCTTCATTAAGATGTTCGCGAGCATAGGTTAGTTTCTCTGTACGGCTCACTACCAAGGAATAATCTGGAATATAAATAATACCTTCCAGCTTCGGCATCTTTGTAGCATCAATCTGGGTTACAACAACGTCGCCAACAAATAAAAGTTTTGCATCCGAATGGTTTACAATATTATGTATTTGTTCGGGCATAAACTCATGCAAGATTGGTACAGCTACTGCACCATAGGTCAACACGGCTAAGAAAGAAGCCGCCCAAGCCGAGGAGTTGCGTCCACATAAAGCTATCTTATCACCTTTCTGTACACCACTCGCTTCAAACATGATATGTAGCTTTTCAATCTTTCTGGCAACATCATGATACTGAAGGGTCTTACCCTTATAATCTGTAAGAGCATCCATGTCCCAATACTTAATGATACTCTTCTCTACTAGTTCATTAAAACTCGAAATCTGTTCCATTGCACATTACTTCAATATGTGCGCAAAGGTACATACTTATTAGCACATTACAAAATAAAATGTGCATAAATAAAGGTGAACAATGGTTGATATCACGATGGAACGGTAATTAATCGTCTATTAGAACGAATATAGATGTAAAGATAATTACCGAATGCTAAAGAGAGTTTTTCAGCTTATAACAACTAAATTTAAGTCGATTCATACTCTAAATAGAACAACTATCGTACTCTAAGTTAAATATATCTTGTACTTTAAGTTAAACATGTCTTGTACTTTAAGTTAAACATGTCTTGTACTTTAAGTTAAACATATATTGCGCTTTAACTTAAAGGTCTTACCAGCTCTTAGTTATGGGGCGATTAATGATAAAATTTAAGTGCAGTAGATGTTATTATTACATTGATATACAGGTATATATACTAATTAGAATATACTTTTACTATAATTTATTGTTCAGCTGTATTTTAAGCATATAGAAACAAAAAACAAAGGAGCTCTAAAGAGTCCTTTGTTCTTGATTGATAGAATAAGTTTCTGGTGATAGATCGTTATTAGCGTCTGCCATGATAACTCATACCATGCTTCTCATCATGATGAAAGTTTGTCGTGAAATTTGGTTTATCCATCTCTATCGGATTAGCATTAAGTTCTGGCTCGCCCATCCATTCTACTATCTTGTCTACCCAGTGTGCTGCACCTTGGCGGGTAGGATGAATACCATCTATGCGAGCGGCAACTATAGAACTGCTATCAAAGAAACGTTCAGCACCAGTACGCTCACGAATTACATTTACAATGTTTCTATTCTTTATCTTACGCCATGATAATGGTCCAACCCATACGTAAGGGATATTACCAACATGATCTAAGATGGTTTGTATAGCCTCTGAACGTCTAGTAAAGTCATAATAGCCCAAGTCATTTGTTCCAAGACTTATGATTACATAGGTTGGACGGAACTTCTCAAGTTGGTATTGAAGATCCTGTGTATTTGCCCAATTACGCGTGGTACTACCATACCATACTACAGAGTGAAATTCAAAGCCATTCTTTACTGCGTAATCATTAAAACGGGCACCTAACCCATCGACCATAGAATCACCAATTAGTAAAACAACTTGATTGCGAGAATTAGCAACATGCGTTGTTGACTGAACAGAAGAAACGGGCTTTGCTTCTAAAGACATTTCGCTTACGTCTTCTATTGGCTTCTGGCTTATAGACTGATCGGGCATTTCATCAGGTTGAATATCCATCTTGGTTCGCATTGCCTGATCAATGTTTGTATTTCCTACAATACCTTTCTGTGCTTTCATAGCTTGCACAGAAAGTAAACAAATAAATGCTATTAAATACTTAATACTTTTCACAACAAAATATATTTTAATTAGTGCGTTTCTTTGACTTTGAGTAATGCCAAATTTCAACGCTGTTAATAATATTCTGCCAAAGGATATAACATCCTGGTCCTACCGTGGAGAGCGGGTTAAGATAGGTGTTGGCTATCCAAATGGCAAAGGTTGTATTCTTCTGACCTAAAGCTTGTCCAGAATTGACTGCATTATGGAAGAAGGCTCCTATTGATTTCCCTGCCGTAAATTGTAACAAACAGAGTACCAAACTCGAAATAGCTATGAGTAAGAGGAAAGAAACACTTACATTGGCATGAACTATATTCTTAACGGTTGTTCCAGAAACAATCAGTAAGGAGGCACACCAAAGATAATAACTTAGATCATTCACATTAATAATCCATCTATAAAGGGGGCGTAATAAGTGCCAGTGCTTTGTAATATATGCCAATAGCATCGGTACGATTAGCACTAAACTTACTTTATTAAGAATAAGCAAGAAAGCTCCAGTAAAGGTTAAGCCCATGTTCGTTTCTATCAAAGGGAAACAAATTGGAATAAGAATAGCGCAAATGAAATTAGAAATGAAAGTGTAAGTAACCATCTCTGTCAAGTCACCTCCAATTTTCTGTGTGACGACAGCAGCAGCTGAGGCGCAAGGTCCTATAATACAGGTGAGTATCGCTTCTAAAAGAATTAAAACTTTACCCGTAGCATGGAAGTACAATATCCATCCAACTATGACAATTACGCTAACTATTTGGAAGAGTCCTACCCACAAGTGCCACTTCACGGGAAGTAGTTTATGGTAATCAACCTTACAGAAAGTGACATAAAGGACAAGGAACATAAATAAGGGAAGGATAGCTTCGAATACTGGAGCAAGGATGCCCGATGCGTTGTCCAATGCAGGGATAAACGCAAAGAGAAGATATAATACTGCACCAGTGGCTATCGATACAGGTAAGGTCCAATCCTTTAAAAATTGAATACTTTTCTTCATTTCACTTCCAATCACACGTATGATTCCATTCCAACAATGAAGTCAAACGGCTGCAAAGGTACAAAAAAAATGTCATAAAAGAAAGCGTATCAAATAATTATAACAATCTATTGAAGCAAAGAATCCCTCTAACTTCTCAGTCAGAGGGATTCTAATTAATATATATGAAGCTATAAAAAAGCGATTCTACTGCTACTATCTCTCGTGTAGACGATCAACTGCATCTGCCTTGAACTTAGCAAAATCATTCAGAGTTGCCTTACCGAACGAAGTGTGTTGACTTGCAACTCTTGTAGAGAGTGTGCTAGCCTTAGCAGAAGCTGGTCTCTGACGTGCAAGATTGAACTTGAGAACGTCTGTGGTATTTGTACTATAACCTGTACCGAGGAAGGTGTCATAACCTTTACCCTGTTCGTAACCTAAGTGGAAGCCGTCATTTCTTTTATTCTTATCCAATACGAATATAGTACCTGTTTTGGTATATTTGATATAAATGTTACCATCATTGTTCACATACCATGAGAAGTTAAGCGTTTGTGTTTCACCCTTTGAGTTAGTATCAACTTCAACACCATTACCACTTAAAGAATTTGTAGAAGAGTCATACTGGAAGAACTTCATGTTAGCTTTAAATTGATCGCGCACACGCTGGTGAGTTTGATTATTAGTGTACTCATAAATCATGTCTCCTTCCCATTCACCTGTTAGTGTTTGAGCCACTGCAACTAGTTGGTTATTTGAGGAATTGTACTGGTTATTGTAATTGTTATTCCAGTTATAATTGCCGTTATTATAGCTGTTCCAATAAGCATTACGGCTACTGCCGATAGCATCCATGAAAGCATAGAACTCATTGGTATAGGCTTCTGGATAATTAGCATAGAACCAGTTATAAGCTGTGTAATAGTCGGAACCATTAGGATAATCATAACGATAATTGCGTACTGCACGACTAACTAAATCGTTGTGATAGTAATAACCATCATCATCATAGTCATCACAACTTGTAAAAAGCATAGGACTTGCAACTACTGCAAGGGCTAAGAATAATTTCGCAACTCGTTTCATAAGCTTATCTTTTAATATTATAGTTTCTGTTACTTGTTTGATGCAAAAGTACAGCAATTAACTAATAATCTTAATGTAAATACACTATTTAGTAATAGGGAAATCCCTATCATCCTTTCTGGACATATAGCGATACATTTTACAGAATTAGGCATAAAAACCTTTAAACAATGCAGGGAGAGACAAATAAAATTAGTATATTTGCAACACATAATAATTTAGTTTCTTATTAAAAGCAGAAGATAAAACAAACAAGAAATGAGAACAGTTTATGAATTCTCTGTCAAGGACAGAAAAGGTAAGGAAGTATCATTGAAAGAGTATGCCAACGAGGTACTGCTAATTGTTAATACAGCTACCAAATGCGGCTTCACACCAACCTATGACCAACTGGAAGCACTTTATGAGAAATACCATGCAAAGGGCTTTGAGGTTCTTGACTTCCCATGTAACCAGTTCGGACAGCAAGCTCCAGGTACTGATGAAAGTATTCATGAGTTCTGCAAACTAAATTATGGGACGGAATTCCCTAGGTTCAAGAAGGTGAAAGTAAATGGTGATGACGCTGATCCACTTTTCAAATTCTTGAAGGAACAAAAGGGCTTCGCCGGTTGGGATGAATCACATGAACTCTACCCTATCCTTGACAAAATGCTTTCAGAAACTGATCCTGATTATAAGGAAAAAGCGGATATTAAATGGAATTTCACTAAGTTCCTTATTAATAAGAAAGGACAAGTCGTTGCACGCTTTGAACCAACAGAGAAGATTGAGAATATTGCTAAGCAGATAGAAGAACTATTGTAAGTCTGTTTAAACAGATAGAAAGAAAAAGAGATATAAGTAAGTAAATGCTTTCTTATATCTCTTTTTTATGATTATCGATAGATAATATTACTCGTAATCATCAACAACACTATTGATAAAGTCCATCATTGGTTTACCTGTCTTGCAGATGTGTTCTAGCTCTTTGTGCCAACTATCACCATTAAAGAAGTCATCAGGAACGGATACCCAACAACAATAATCTTTCATACGTAAATAGTGTAAATACTCATAATCTTTAGGGAAGCCTTTAGGAGCTGTCTTTAAAGCTGCTAGTCCAAAGCCTTTCTCACTTACTTTATCATCAGTCCATTCCCCCTGGTTAGGATGTCCAAATAGACTAATAAATTCGTCATTCTCAACATCCTTTCGCCATTCATCTATATTTGCCATAATCTCATTACGACATGATGTTAGGATGTTCGTTGGCAACCAATAACAACCTACTGCAATTAAGCAGTTACCTGGCTGGAGATGGATATAATATCCACCACGCAATGCCTTTCTACCATGTCCACAGATGTAAGCCCCTAAGTGACGTTTGTATGGACTCTTATCGGGTGAGAAACGTATATCACGATAGAAACGATAAGTACAATCTTTCGCTGTAAGATGAGCAACTTCATCATCAAAGGCGGATAGTTGGGCTATAACCTGCTCTACACCTTTCTCGAAATCATCCTTTACGGTATCATATTCTGCCTTATGTTCTTGAAACCATTCTCTATTGTTATTTGCGGCAATTCCCTTCAGGAAGTGCATGATCTTCTTTGTGTTCATATTCTTTCACTTCTATTTATAACTTACTATCCTTCATTAGCTTTGGGCATATCGTATCAAACGGGCAATGCTCACAGTCTGCCTTAGCACTCTTACAAACATAACGCCCATGAAGTAATATCCAATGATGTGCGTCCGAAACTTCCTCTGTCGGAATATTCTTCATCAGATAATCCTCAACCTTACGAGGAGTATTTGCCGTTGAAGGAACCAGTCCTAAACGATGACTGACACGATAAACATGCGTATCTACAGCTAAGGTAGGTTTTCCAAACCAAACTGCTTGTATCACATTGGCAGTTTTACGTCCAACACCTGGTAACTGTGTAAGCGCTTCTGGAGTAGAAGGAACTTCCCCATTAAACTTCTCTACCAACATCCTTGACATCTCTACCAAATGCGTTGCCTTTGAATTAGGATAAGAAACACTCTTAACATATTCAAAGACATCTTCAACACTTGCCTTAGCCATCGTCTTAGCATCTGGATAATGTCGGAATAATTTTGGTGTAATTGCATTAATCCTTTTATCTGTACATTGGGCAGAAAGCAATGTAGCACAAAGCAACTGAAACGCAGAGCCAAAGTTAAGTTCAGTTGTCACATGACCAGTATGCTTTCGAAAGTAACTTAGTACATAATCATATCTTTCTTTTCTTGTCATCGTTTTATAATATAGTACAGCATGACTATACATTCATACCAGTTCAACTTATTTCCTCTCTTTTATCACAATACTATTTCCTACAACAACAATAGCTTGCTGATTCGTAATGATCTCCAATGGAAGATGACTATTCTTATGAACAACTTTCTGTGCAGCTTCTTCAAAGGGGAAACTATTAAAATGTACAACAGGATAGAACTCAACAATACCAAGACCTTTGAAGTCTGTAAAATCTGGTGTCTGTGTAAGATGGTCATCCATATCCTTAGCATATTCTATGTTTGGCGCAAGAATCATCGCTCCAGCAGATTCTCCAATATATAGTTTGCCTTTTTCTATTTGTTCTATAATCAACTTGTCAGTACCCGTCTTCCTCAATTCCTGCATAAGGAAGAACGTATTACCTCCCGAGATATAAATACAATCACAGTCGTATAGAACATCCTTAATCTTATTCTTACTGCATTGAGTAATTTCTATTTCATTGACGATAAGTCCGAGGGAGTCGAGTGCCATCCTTCCGTCTTCCACGTATTGCATGTATTCCTCATGGATACTTGCCGTAGGAATAAATGCAACCGTCTTTCCTTTCAACGGAACGGAAACAGACTTAGATAGTATGGAAGCCACATCAGCAAAAGATGAGCATAAAAAGATTCTCTTCATTGTCGTATTATTTTTTAGTGCGTCCTTATTTTTAATGCTGCAAACAGCTTGCAAAGCAGTAAAGCATAGTATCATGCACAGGGATAATATTAATCTGCATTGCATACCTTTCAATTTCAATGCTGCAAAGTTACTGAAAAGCTATAGATTATTTGGCGCTTTCCGAAACTTAATGTACTTTTGCATCAGAAAATTAAAACAAATCAATTATGA
>OGJT01000416.1_pt1 | contig 22787 bp, 17 predicted proteins | sample 1572331 | NCBI WGS metagenome assembly OGJT01 (sample SAMEA2582094, study PRJEB24529) | metagenome | biome: Human gut stool | place: China | collected 2011
AGACAGTTTGCCACTGACTCAAAATGGAAAGATTGACATCAAAGGATTGATTAACGAGGTGAATCAGAGATGATGGAGTTCTTTCAACAGCTTCCTCATTTAGAGCCATACGGCAATCCTCAGTATTTTATCTATGTGATTGCTGCAACCTTACCCATCTTTATCGGTCTCTTTTTCAAGAAACGCTTTGCCTGGTATGAAGTGCTGGTTAACCTCTTCTTTATCGTCACCATGTTGGTAGGTGGGAAGACTAATCAATTGGGCGCCTTGGGTATTTACCTTTGCTGGGAAATATTGCTCCTGCTTTTCTACAAGCATTATCGAAAAAGTAAGGATGGCAAGTGGGTCTTCTACCTAGTTAGTTTTCTGTCCCTCCTTCCGATTATCTTTGTCAAGGTACAACCAGCTATCAATGGAACACAGTCTTTGCTTGGGTTCTTGGGAATTTCTTACCTTACGTTTCGTTCGGTTGGGATTATCATCGAGCTGAGAGATGGAGTGATTAAGGATTTTACCCTCTGGGAATTCCTCCGCTTTATGCTCTTTATGCCGACCTTCTCAAGTGGGCCGATTGATCGTTTCAAGCGTTTTAATGAGGATTATAAAGCCATTCCTGAGCGTGAAGAATTATTGGATATGTTGGAGCAAGCTGTTAAGTATATCATGTATGGCTTCCTTTACAAATTTATCCTAGCTCATATTTTTGGCCACTTATTGTTAGGTCATGTGCAGACCTATGCCTTGTCTCAAGGTGGATTCTTCAATATCGGAACGCTGGGAGTCATGTATGTTTATGGCTTTGACCTTTTCTTTGACTTTGCGGGCTATTCGATGTTTGCTTTAGCAGCTTCCAATCTGATGGGAATTAAAAGTCCCATCAACTTTGATCGTCCCTTTAAATCACGTGACTTAAAGGAATTCTGGAATCGCTGGCATATGAGTTTATCTTTCTGGTTCCGTGATTTTGTCTTTATGCGTCTCGTAATGGTACTGATGCGCAATAAAGTGTTCAAGAGCCGGATTACCACCTCAAATGTTGCCTACATTATCAATATGTTGGTCATGGGCTTCTGGCACGGGGTGACTTGGTACTACATCGCTTATGGGCTCTTCCATGGGCTTGGACTGGTCATCAATGATGCTTGGATTCGTAAGAAAAAGACCATCAATAAAGAAAGAAAAGCAAAAGGATTGGATCCTATACCGGACAATCGTTGGACCAAAGCTTTAGGGATCTTTATCACCTTTAACACAGTGATGCTGTCCTTCCTGATTTTCTCAGGATTCTTGGATCAACAATGGTTTCCAAAATTGAAATAAAAGGAGAATAGAAAAATGGATGTAAAATCACAAGTAATTGAAATTATTGACGAATTGTTTATGGAAGATGTCTCAGACATGATGGATGAGGATCTCTTTGATGCGGGTGTCCTTGATAGTATGGGAACAGTCGAATTGATTGTGGAACTGGAAAATCGCTTTGGAATCCGTGTTCCTGTATCTGAATTTGGACGCGATGATTGGAATACTGCTAACAAGATCGTAGAAGGTGTAACGGAGCTTCAGAATGCTTAAGCGTTTGTGGCTGATTTTAGGGCCCGTATTTTGCGCGCTCCTCATGGTAGCAGCTTTATTATTCTTTTATCCAATCAATCATAAGCACAACTATACTGAAGAGAAAAAAGCTGCGGTTAGTCTGAATGCAGAAGGCTTCAAGAGTCGTACAAAGAAGCAAGAAGCACTTTCGGATCCACAGCATCGCTTTGTTCCTTATTTCGGCTCAAGTGAATGGTTGCGTTTTGATGTGGTGCATCCAGCAGTTTTGGCTGAAAAATATGACCGCAATTACAGACCCTACTTTTTAGGAGAACGTGGTGCGGCTTCTTTGAACCAGTATTTTGGGATGCAACAGATTTTGCCAGAACTCAAGGACAATACAGCTGTTTATGTAGTTTCTCCGCAATGGTTCACTAAGAAGGGCTATGATTCCTCTGCCTTTCAACAATTCTTTAATAGCGATCAGTTGAATAGCTTTATTGCAAATCACCAACAGGATGCTGCATCCCAGTATGCTGCAAAGCGTCTGTTACAACAGTATCCAAATGTCGCCTTTCAAAGTGTTGTAACGAAAATTTCTCAAGGAAAGAAAATTTCCAGATTTGATCAGTCTTTGAACCAGCTTGTTTCCCACCTTGTCCAACGCGAAGATGCTTTGTTTAGTAATCTTGCAACGCGTACAAACGGGAATTACGATAAGAAGGTCAAAAAACGTCTACAAGATTTACCAGATCAATTCTCATATGAGAAATTGGAAGAAATTGCAACGGCTGAAGCAAAAGTCAAAACCAATAACAACGACCTTGGGATCAGCAATCATTTTTACAATACCCGTTTAAAAATGAAGTTGATGAAACTAAAAGGTTTCCAAAAAAACGAATCCTATGTTCAATCTCCAGAGTACAATGACTTGCAATTGGTTCTAGACCAGTTTGCTAAATCTCGGACCAATGTTATCTTTGTCATTCCTCCAGTTAATGCCAAATGGATGAAATACACAGGCTTGAGCCAAGACATGTATGAACAGGCTGTTCAAAAGATTCGTTACCAATTGGAAAGTCAAGGTTTTACTAATATTGCAGACTTTTCTAAAGATGGTGATCAGTCCTATTTTATGGAAGACACGATTCATATGGGATGGAATGGTTGGCTAGCCTTTGATAAAGCGGTCAATCCCTTTGTCACAAAGGCTGAAAAAGCACCAACTTACCATCTAAATGATCGCTTCTTCAGTAAAGACTGGGCCCAATATAAAGGGACACCGGACGAATTTAAATAATGCTTGATCAAAGGGGGCAGGATCGAATCCTGGCTCCTTGATTTGTGAGGAAAGTGACGAGAAAGTCACAAATAAGCAAGAGAGTTATCCACAGGCTGTGGGAAACTTACTTGTAAATGGGTGAAAGCAAGTCCTGATGCTGATGAAACTTCCTCTTTTGAGGGGAAAACAGGTTAAAGTTATCCACATTTTTGTGGATAAGTAATAAAAAACAGTGGATAAGTCAGCTAGTTTGTGAAAAGGAGAAATAGTGTGAAAAAAATTTGGTTTTACGCAATCGTTCAGGGAATTGTGATCTTTTTTATTGTGGGTGGCATGACCTACGCACTTAGGGGAGATTTCTTTTTCCGCTACCTATCCCCTATTTTTGGACTAGCAGCAGCTGTCTTGCGATTTGGGACAGCGACTTTAATGAAGGTGCTAGCACCCACTCTCTACGATGATCCCAAAAAGAAGGAAGAAGTCAGCCACGATAACTAAAGAAGTTGCTGACTGAAAAAGTTGAGCTAAAGGCCACTTTCTGTTGGTCTTTATGGTAAAATAGAAGGAAGAATATTAGTTTGGAGATTAATTAGAAATGAAACGTTCAATGTATGCTGGACGTGTTCGTGAAGAACACATTGGAACTCATATTACCTTGAAAGGATGGGTTAGCCGTCGTCGTGACTTGGGTGGTTTGATCTTTATCGATCTACGCGACCGCGAAGGAATCATGCAATTGGTGATCAATCCAGAAACAGTTAGTGCAGAAGTGATGGCTACAGCTGAAAGCATCCGTAGTGAATATGTTGTAGAAGTGACAGGTCTTGTGGAAGCTCGTGAACAAGCTAATCCGAACTTGCCAACTGGAGCAGTAGAACTCAAGGTAGAAGCTATTACGGTTCTTAATACTGCTAAAACAACACCATTTGAAATCAAGGACGGAATTGAAGCCAATGATGATACCCGTCTTCGTTACCGCTACTTAGACCTTCGTCGTCCTGAGATGTTGGAAAATCTCAAACTCCGTGCAAAAGTAACTCATTCGATCCGCAATTACTTAGATGAATTAGAATTTATTGATGTGGAAACACCGTTTCTTTCTAAGTCAACTCCAGAAGGAGCACGTGACTACCTGGTTCCTTCTCGTGTCAATAAGGGTCATTTCTATGCCCTTCCACAAAGTCCTCAGATTACAAAACAATTGTTGATGAATGCTGGATTTGACCGCTATTATCAAATCGTGAAGTGTTTCCGTGATGAGGATTTACGTGGAGACCGTCAACCTGAGTTTACACAGGTCGACTTGGAAACCTCTTTCTTGAGTGATCAAGAAATCCAAGATATCACAGAAGGCTTGATTGCCCGTGTTATGAAAGAAACCAAGGGAATTGAAGTAACACTCCCATTCCCACGGATGAATTATGATGATGCCATGGCCTTGTATGGTTCAGATAAACCAGATACACGTTTTGAAATGTTGCTTCAAGACTTGACAGATCTTGTCAAGAGTGTAGACTTTAAAGTCTTTTCAGAAGCTCCAGCAGTTAAGGCGATCGTTGTCAAAGGTGCAGCGGATCATTACTCTCGTAAAGATATCGATAAATTGACAGAAATTGCGAAGCAATACGGTGCAAAAGGTCTTGCTTGGGTGAAATATGCTGAGGGTGCTTTGAATGGTCCTGTTGCGAAGTTCTTGACAGACTTGACAAGTGACTTGACAGCTGCTTTACAGTTAGAAGACAAAGATCTAGTTCTCTTTGTAGCAGATACTATTGAAGTAGCCAATGCAACGCTTGGTGCTTTGCGTGTTCGTCTTGCGAAAGAGCTTGACTTAATTGACAACGATCAATACAACTTCCTTTGGGTAGTAGATTGGCCAATGTTTGAATGGTCTGAAGAAGAAGACCGTTATATGTCTGCTCACCATCCATTTACACTTCCACAAGCTGAAACAGAACATGAATTGGAAGGCGATCTTTCAAAAGTTCGAGCAATTGCCTATGATATCGTCTTAAATGGCTATGAATTAGGTGGAGGAAGCCTACGGATTAATCATAAAGACTTACAAGAACGGATGTTCAAGGCACTTGGATTTACAAAAGAAGCTGCTAATGAACAATTTGGTTTCTTGTTGGAAGCAATGGATTACGGTTTCCCACCACATGGAGGATTGGCGATTGGTTTGGACCGCTTCGTGATGCTTCTTGCAGGCGAAGATAATATTCGGGAAGTCATTGCCTTTCCTAAGAATAACAAGGCGACAGATCCAATGACACAAGCTCCTTCTGTCGTTTCTGAAAAGCAATTGGATGAGTTAAATCTTCAAGTAGAAGTAGCAGAGCAAGAATAGGACAAGAGAGAAAAGGGAAAGTCTAGAAATCAGTTGCTCTAAGATTTTCCTTTTCTTCTAATCGATGGATTGAAAATGAAAAAAACTCGCTTTCATAAGCTATTTCGCTATCATGTGCGGCGACTAGCTTATAACATTAAATTATTGCGCGTGCTGAAGAGCATCTCCCGTGAGAAATACGATGAAAAAGTGTCAGCTTCCTTGCTGTATGGTTTTCTATCAGCGATTGCCGTCAACTTCTTCTTTCAACCAGGACATGTATACTCCAGCGGTGCAACAGGTCTAGCTCAGATTTTATCTGTTCTGAGCCAACGCTTTATTGGTTTTACGATTCCCGTTTCCTTGACCTTTTATGCCATCAATATCCCTTTGATGATTGTGGCTTGGTATCAAATTGGCCATAAATTTACCATCTTTACCTTTATTACGGTTTCGATGAGTTCCCTCTTTATTCAGTTCGTGCCAGTGATTACGTTGACCAACGATCCGATCATGAATGCCCTATTTGGTGGGGTTGTCATGGGAACAGGAATTGGTTTTGCTCTTCGGAACAACATTTCCAGTGGAGGAACGGATATTGTCAGTTTGACGATTCGAAAACGGACAGGAAAGAATGTCGGTAGCATCTCCTTTTTGGTCAATGGGACCATTATGTTGATCGCTGGTCTGACCTTTGGTTGGAAATATGCCCTTTACTCTATGATTACCATCTTTGTATCGAGTCGAGTAACGGATGCTGTCTTTACCAAGCAAAAACGGATGCAGGCAATGATCGTAACGAGCCAGCCAGATGCCATTATTGAAAAGATCCATAAAAAATTGCATCGTGGAGCAACCATTATCCACAATGCAGAAGGAACCTATAACCATCAGGAAAAAGCGGTTCTGCTGACAGTTATTACGCGTGCAGAGTTTAATGAATTCAAATATATTATGAAAAAAGCTGATCCTCAAGCTTTTATCACCATTTCAGAAAACGTTCATATCATTGGACGCTTTGTAGAAACAGAAGAATAAAAATAAGAGAGTGGGACAGAAATCGGTAATTCGTTAGAATTCGATTTCGTCATCCCACCTCCGCACAGTTGAGTAGGGCTGTAAAAGCTGATGAAATCAGCGTAGTAGAGCCCACTCAACCACTGCGTCTTGCTCGACAATCCAAAAATAGTTGAGAGGCTAGGACTTTTGTCCCAGCCTCTTATTTTGCTGATTTCGTTTCGTGGAGAAGAAGCCAACTATGGGCAGGAATAGAAAGTTCCTTTCCTTTAGGAATAGGGGTTTTTAGGTTGGCATGAGGATAGGCAAATAACAGCTGACTATCACTCAGATGTTGATAGGTCTGTTCTTGATCACCGATATTGACAAGAATCGTTATTTTTTCACGATCTTTCTCAATCGTGTAGATCAAATGATGATCAGACAACCATTTGACATCACAGTAGTCGCGAATCTCTTGCCCTTTTTTCAAACGAAGGAGTGGCTGTGATTTCCGATAAGCAATCAATTCTTCAAGAAAAGAAATTTCTTCTTGGCATTTTGAAAGGGATGTCCAGTCCAATTGGTTGAGACTATCTGGCAAGTTGTAGGTGTTGTCTTCGAGCCCTTTTGTGCGGTAACGTTCTTGGCCAGCATGGATAAAAGGTACTCCTTGGGATAATAATACCAGATGAAGAGCGAGGCGTGAGAGAGCTTTTCGCTCCTCTAGGCGAATTTCTTCCCTTTCAAGTTGGAAATAATCAAAAACAGTTGCATTATCATGGCATTCGACGTATTGAATGGCTTGTTGAGGTTGGGTGAAATGAGCAGGCCTTACTTTACCAACATTTGCTGTTAGGATGTTAGCAAAATCATTTGCAGGATGTTGACTCTCACGACGGTGACCGGCTACAAGTGTTCTCTTGACCGTATCCCGGAAGTTATCACTGAAAAAGCCAAAGGCTGGTAATCGTTTCGAATTATACTGGTGAGCGAGCTGATCTTCAGAGAGGTCCGTATCCATCTTCCACCCTTCCCCATAGAGATAGATGTTAGGATAGATTTCACGGAGTTCTTCTGCAATCTCTGTCATGGTTTGAATGTCTAGGATTCCCATCAAATCAAAGCGAAACCCATCAAAGCCGTAGAGAGAAACCCATTGTTTGAGGGATTGCTTGATATACTGTCTCACCATGGAGCGTTCACTTGCCACGTCATTTCCACAGAAGGTTCCATTGGTCCGCTCTCCCTCTGCATTATAACGGTAGAAATAACCAGGAACGATCTGTTCAAAAGCGTACTCATCTGCCTGGTAGACGTGATTGTATACTACATCCATGATGACACTCAGATTAGCCTGGTGATAAGTGTCAATAGTATCTTGGAGCTCTAGGATTCGCGCATAAGGATCGTTAGGATCACTCGCATAGCTTCCTTCTGGAACATTGTATTGGACAGGATCATAACCCCAGTTGTAGGCTTTCCATTGATCCTCTTCATCGACACTACCGAAATCATAGACAGGAAGTAACTGTACATGGGTAATGCCCAGTTTTTGAAGGTAATCAAATCCAAGGATCTCACCATTTAGTTGGGGCGACTCTGTCAAGCCTTTGAACTTACCCGGGTGTTTAAAGCCAGCCTCTTTCTGGGCAGAGAAATCCCGAACGCTCATCTCGTAGATGATTGCTTCTGTTGGGTCTAATTGACGAGTGGCACGCGTGATAGGACGTGTGATCTTCTTCCGGTCGATGACGAAGCTATCTCCAGAGTTCGCTAAAGAGGATAGAGCATAGGGATCATGAATCCGACGTTCTAGGCCATTGACACGAAATTCATAGTGGTAGGCAGCTCCTTCCCAATCCCCTTTGAGCATGAGTTCCCAGACACCGTTTTCTGTACGGGTCATTGGATACATACGATCCTCAATATGGAGGGTCACATTTTGAGAAATCGGTGCCCAGAATTTAAATTGCGTCTGACTTGGTGTGTAGAAACTTCCTAGATCTTCTCCACTATAGGTGAAGGTTTGATCAAAAATGGGTTTGCGAACAATTTGACGATAGTGGAGAATAGTAGAATTTCCAGCAGCATCGTAGATGGTGTACTCTTCTCCGAGTTCAAGCGGAATAGGGCTCAAGAAATAGTCTTCTGTATCAGTCACTCCACTTGACGTTTTGACAGGTATTAAGGCAAGACGACCTTGGTTTGTTTCCAAATAAAAAGGAAGGATATGCTCCTCTCCTTTTTGGATACGAATCAGGTCTTGGTCATCTAAATAAGCAGTAAATGTAGACATAAAGACTCCTAAAGTTTCGTAATGGTATGGTCAATCAATTGACGGTAGCAAACAGTTTTTCCTTCTTTGTGATCTTTGATAATTTGTAGAATCGTCCGAACAGATTCACGTCCGAGTTCCACCGCATTGATGTCAATATAGGCTTCAATATCGAGTCGTGGCTTGATCGAATCAAAGGAAATAATCGGGATTGTCAGCTGGTGTTCTAATAGGTATTGGCGCACCCCTTCAGCAACGAGAATATCGGTTGTCATGATGGCATCTAGTTCTGTTAGGGGAAGACTCTCCATCATTTGATAAGAATTGTCTTCTAACATAAAACCAAATGAAAAATGGACCAGTTTTTCATCGAGAGGAATCCCTGCTTTTTGGAGGGCTTCTTTATAACCTTCGTAGCGGTCTTGAGATACAGATAGCTCTTTGTTTCCTCCAATAAAAGCAATTTTTCGGTAATTTTGTTGAATGAAATAATCCGTCGCATCAAATGCAGCCTTTATATTATCATTATCCACTAGCGATACAAAAGGTGAAGCTGCCTTTCCGAGAATGAGGAAGGGGAGCTTGTCTTTGATCGCAAATTCAACGAGGGGATCATTCGGGTTGGAATAAAGGAAAATCAAACCATCTACACGATTTCCGTAGATGAGTTGTTTGAGATTATCGAGCCGCCGTTCTTCATTTTGACCCGTACAGATTTGGATGGCATAATCATTGTCTGAAGCAATCTGGGTAATCCCTCTTAAAACAGTTGGGAAGAAAGGATTCTGGTAGAAAACGTCACTATCGATTGGTAGAACCAAAGCAATGACTTGACTAGATTGACTGACAAGACTACGAGCATTAAGATTGGGATGATAGTCCAGTTCGACCATAGCCTCACGGACACGTTTTTTTGTTTCATCACTAATCGTGGATTTATTTTGGATGACGCGCGTGACAGTTGAAGGCGCGACGCCAGCGAGTTTCGCTACATCTTTGATGGTAACACGCATGAGAAAACCTCCTAGCGGTGATAGTCTGGATCACGGAAGTGGGTCTTATAAAATACCATAGCAAGATAGAGTACAAATAAGACATTTTGGATCATGATCGTCGTAGTAAATACTTGATGGAATAGTAAACTGATGAGGACACTTAATAAAATAGGGAGTCCCAAGCAGTTCAGAATACAATTGAAGCATTCCTTGAAAGTTTGTAGTGAAAAGAGTCGAGATTTTCGTGTCAAGTAGAGGAAGAAAGATGCCCCTACGATGAGAATCAAATAATTGACTGTCGATAAGAAGCCAGAGAAAATCACGAGAAAGAGACTGACGGGGAGTCGGTTTTCACGGAACCAATCGCTAGAGATAGCTTGAGTGAAGCTTTTTTTATCCCGGAGGCTCTCTTGATTGATAGCCTGGTATGAGACGGTAGCGAGTTCTTTATTTTCTTTTGAGATGGTCAACTGTTTTCGATCAAAATGGAGGGTTAACTCCTTGCCTTCACTCGCCTTTGCTTCTTGGCCCAAGACAACCTGTCCTTTTGAAGTCTTGTGTACAGGGCTAGTTCCTGTATAGGTGAGCTCTTGGTCTTTGATCACGACGTGTTCTTGGATATCTTTCATGACGTCATTTGATAAGGGATCAAACACATCGCTGACAAAAGTTGTTAAGGGATAGGTTTTGAGTTGAGCATTTTGAAGAGCCACTGGTAATAGTGTGACAGAAATCAGAAAGAAAGAAGTAAAAATCATTTGGAACCAACTCAGCTTTTTTCGGTTTGCAAAAGAAGAGCGGAAATTGAAGATACTTGCGAAATAATTAAAAGGATAGGGCATGAGATGACCTTTCTAAACATAAGAGAATCAGAGATGCAAAGAGGAAACTCTTTGATTGATTTTATTCTTAACGAAGGGTAGTAAAGTATCCACCATACTACCCTTAACTTAAAAATAAAATTTGTTTGAAATAAGGTTCTATTTTATCCTTTATCCCCACCAGCTGTCAAGCCTGAAACAAAGTTCTTTTGTAGGAAGAAGAATAGAATACAGATTGGAACTGCGATCAAAATGGCACCGGCTGCAAAGAAGGCGATTTTTTGATTTTTTTGGTCACTGATAAAGGTTTGAAGACCAACGGCTACCGTATAGTTCACTTCGTCACGAAGCAAGAATTTAGACAAGATATAGTCTCCGAAAGGCCCCATGAAAGCCCAAAGAGCTTGAACGGCAATCATTGGACGAACAAGAGGAAGGACGATTTGCCAGAAGCGACGGAAGTGTCCAGCTCCATCCAATTTCGCAGATTCATCGAGGGAAATTGGAACAGTATCGAAGTATCCCTTCATCAACCAGGCATTCATTGGAATACCACCACCAACATAAAGGAAGATCAAGAACCAAGGTTGGTTCAAGGCATTCAGCATCAAAGCCATAACGAAGAAGGCTGTGAGGGCTGCCATGGTTGGGACCATTTGAATAATCAAGAAGAAGACCAAACTTTGTTTACGCGCCAAGAAATTGTAACGGCTGTATGCGTAACCTGCAAAGGTAACGATACTTGTTTGTACAATCATGGTGATAATGGCGATAACCAAGGTGTTCATATACCAAGTGCCATAAGGAGTTTCAGAGAAAAGTTTTGAGAAGTTATCAAAATTAAGATTGCCACTAAAATCAAGTGTAAAGGCACTGACATTCCCTGATTTGAAGGCTGATAGAACCGTAATCAACAATGGATAAATGATAACGATTGAAAGAACCACCATGTACAGGTAAGTCAAGAAATGATTGAGGCGGCGTTTAAATTGAACTGAATTTTTCATTTTATACATCCTCCATATCAAATGCATGTAGTTTCTTAAAGGCAATCATAGAGATTGAGATCACAATCACAGAGATAATCAAAGTTACCGCTGCAGCCATTGAATATTGAGGAGCGGTATTGGTTGTCAACTTATAGATCCAAGAGATCAAGATATCTGTAGATCCAGCGTTTCCTCCGACAGAACCAGGTCCTCCATCATTAAACAAGTAAATAATGGAGAAGTTGTTAAAGTTGAAGGTATATTGACTGATCAAAGTTGGAGCTGCAACAGCCATAATCATTGGGAAAGTGATGCTGCGGAATTTTTGCCAACCGTTGGCACCATCAATATAAGCAGCTTCGTAAAGATCGTTTGGAATCGATTGAAGAATCCCTAAAGTCAAGACGTAGATGTAAGGGAAGCCGAGCCAACCTTGCATCATAATCAAAGCAATTTTTGTCCAGATAGGATCTGTTTTCCAAGGAATCAAAACGCCATCTAAGAATGGGAAGATCTTCGCAAACAATGGGATAACTTGTGCATTGATGGCACCGACACTATCGTTAAACATATTTGAGAAAGTTAGGATAGTGATGAAGGCTGGAACAGCCCATGGGAGCAAGAAGATAACCCCAAAGATTCGTTTTCCTTTTACGAATGGTTGGTTTGCAACAATAGCGGTCAAGATACCGAGTACGATTTGAAGAGTAGAAGCTGCGAGTGCCCAAATCAAGGTCCAGCCAAGAACAGATGTAAAGGCTGAGCGGAAGGTACTCAAGGTCCACATATTAGTGAAGTTTTGGAACCCGATCCAATCCAACAAGGTTGTTGGAGCGGTATGTTTGAAGTCGTAGTTGGTAAAGGCGATCATCAAAGTTACTAAAACTGGGAAGATAATCGCAAATGTCATAGCAATGTATGAAGGAATGATCAATAAATATGGGAAGCCATTTTCATAGATGGCTTGAACCATTTCTTTTCCAGTTTTTGGAACAGCAATGCCATTGTTGATACGTTTTGCAACGGTTCCAGCATCCTTAATATTTAAGGCATAAAATAGGAAGTAAATAATGGTAATGATCAAGTGGAAGGCGCCACGAATCAAGATAAAGAGAGAATTATCTTGTCCACGGACGGTTCCAAGTGTAACCAATTTCGCTAATTCTCCAGCTCCGATTCCTAGGAAATAGGCGAGAAAGAGAACAGTTACGGCAAGAAAAATATAGCCTTTGGTTTTTTGTTTGTTATAAATTTGCCCAAGACCCGGAATCAAAGAGAGCCACATAGCCTTTTTAGGGTTTTGTTCTGTAGTCATACAAATCTCCTTATAATGTCCTTGCTAGAGAGCAAGAAGACAAGTCAGACAGTAAGTTGTGCTTGAAAATTGAACATAAGAGGTTGGGACTTTGTCTCCAACCTCTTACTCACACCTAAAAACTGTCTTATTTGCTACCGAATTTTTGTTCGATGGTTTCTTTAATCAATTTCACTGCATCGTCAGCAGATGCTTTTGCAGATTTTTTACCACTTACAGCATCGAAAAGCATATTAGCAGCTGGATCCCAAACAGCACTCATTTCTGAGATATTTGGCATTGGTTGAGCGTTCTTGAATTGATCAACAACGGCAGTTGTCAATTCATCGTTTTTGCTAACCGCATATTTACGAGCTTCTGTGTTAGCAGGAACTTCATTTGTTTTGTCAAACAAAGCTTTTTGTTGATCAGTGCTTGTCAAGTAGTCAATGAATTTTTGAGCGCCATCAAGGTTTTTCGCACCTGAAGGGATAACCCAAGCTTTACCACCACCGAAGGCAGAGTATGCTTTTCCATTTGGAAGAGTTGGAATCGTTGCGACACCGTAGTTTACTTTAGCTTCTTTCAATGAAGCAGCTTTCCAAGGACCATCGATGATAGCAGCTGTTTTTCCTTCTTGGAATTGTGTTTGGATGAAGTTAGGAGCACCTTTTCTATCTTGCATACCTTTTGGCCATTTAGCATACCAAGTTTTTGCATATTCGATACTATCGACAGAACCTTGGTTGTTCAATCCAATATCTTTAGGATCTGTACCGTTTTTACCAAATACATAACCGCCGTTACCTGAAAGTAAACCGTAAGTGTAGTAGAAGTTTGTCCAGTCAACTAAGAAGGCAGTTGTTTTACCAGATTCGCTAGCGAAGTCGTACTTGCTATCTTTTGCAAGATTATCTAAGTCAGCAAATGTTTTTGGAGCTTCGCTTACAAGATCTTTGTTATAGTAGAGAACCAAAGTTTCGATGATAGCAGGTGCACCGTAAACTTTACCACCGTTTGTTACAAGTTCTTCAGTTGTTTTGTCATACTTGCTGTCTTTGTTCAATGTCACTTCAGCCAATTGACCATCGTTACCAAGACCACCTACACGGTCGTATGGTGCCATCATTACGTCTGGAGCTTTTTTAGATTGGTTATCAAGAGAAAGGTTATCCAATCCACCAATAGCATCACCAGTCTTGATGTTAATTTTTACGCCATTTTCTTTTTCAAAAGCTTTTGCAGCTTCTTCAATATAAGATTTGTAGCCTTTGTCTACATAGACGTTGATTTCTTTACTTGCCTCAGAAGAACCTGATGAGCTATTGCTACAAGCAGCAAGTAAGAAGCCGGCAAAACCAACTGTACCAAGTACAGCAGCACTACGTAAAATTGTACGTTTCATGATTTATTCCTCCTAAAGAATAAAAAAAAGATAATAATTAGAAACCGTTTTAGACAAACGTTTTCCTAAAACGTCTTAAGTATATCACAAGGCGAAAACGTTTGCAAGTAGTTTTAAACAATTTTTTTAAAATATTTTAATTACGAACTTTCTTCTATAAAATGCATTAAATTTGTTGACATTAGCCAAAGGAAAGAATACACTAAGGGGGTGAGGACATTCTGAAAAAAAGTTAAAAAGTTTTTAAGAAATCCCTTGCAGAAAATATGGAAAAAGTTTATAATGACATGGTACGCAAACGTTTTCGCAAAAAGCCGCGTAAACTGAGTTGCGCCTGTTCGATTTTTAACAAAGAGTAGAGCCGCTTGAGAGCTGGATACGACTCTGCAACGATACCCATACCGTGCACCGAATCGCAGGTTTCAAAGAAATAAAAAGAGGTGGTAACCCATGAAAAAACGTCAAAGTGGTGTTTTGATGCACATTTCTTCCCTTCCTGGACAATACGGAATCGGATCATTCGGACAATCAGCTTATGATTTTGTTGATTTCCTCGTTCGGACCAAGCAACGTTACTGGCAAATTTTGCCACTTGGTACAACTAGTTATGGAGATTCTCCATACCAATCTTTCTCAGCTTTTGCTGGGAACACTCATTTTATTGATTTCGATCTTTTGATCAAACAAGGTTTGTTGACAGAAGCAGACCTTGAAGGAGTGGACTTTGGTCAAGATCCTTCTCAGGTTGATTATGCAAAAGTTTTTGAGCAACGTCGTCCCTTGCTTGAAAAAGCAGTTGCGAATTTCTTAAAATCAAGTGATCAAAAAGAATTCCAAGCTTTTTGCGAAGCCAATGCTTCTTGGTTGGAGCTATTCGCAGAATACATGGCTATTAAAGAACACTTTGATTTAAAAGCGTGGACAGAGTGGCCAGATGCTACCATTCGTGGACGTCAACCTGAAGCCTTGGCGCACTACCGTGAAGAATTGGCGGATAAATTGACTTACCATCGTGTGACTCAATTCTTCTTCTTCCAACAATGGTTGGCCTTGAAAGCTTATGCCAACGACCACCACATTGAAATTGTGGGTGATATGCCAATCTATGTAGCAGAAGATTCAAGCGACATGTGGGCTAATCCTCATCTCTTCAAAACGGATGAAAACGGGAAGGCGACTTGCATTGCAGGATGCCCGCCAGATGAGTTCTCAGCAACTGGTCAACTTTGGGGGAACCCAATCTATGACTGGGAAGCAATGGACAAAGATGGCTACCAATGGTGGATTGAACGCTTGCGTGAAAGCTTCAAGATCTACGATATCGTTCGGATCGACCACTTCCGTGGTTTCGAATCATACTGGGAAATCCCAGCTGGTTCTGAAACTGCCGCACCTGGTAAATGGGTCAAAGGTCCTGGCTACAAACTCTTTGCAGCAGTGAAGGAAGAACTCGGTGATTTGAACATCATCGCTGAGGACCTTGGCTTCATGACAGACGAAGTCATCGAACTTCGTGAACGTACTGGCTTCCCAGGAATGAAGATTCTTCAATTTGCCTTCAATCCTGACGATGAAAGTATCGATAGCCCTCACTTGGCACCAAACAACTCTGTAATGTACACTGGAACACATGATAACAACACAGTTCTTGGATGGTACCGCAATGAAATCGACGATCCAACTCGTGAGTACCTTGCTCGTTATACCAACCGGAAAGAGTACGAATCTGTACCGCATGCTATGCTTCGTACAGTCTTTGCTTCCGTCAGCTTCATGGCGATTGCTACTATGCAAGACTTGCTCGAGTTGGATGGTTCAGCTCGGATGAACTTCCCATCAACTCTTGGTGGTAACTGGTCATGGCGGATGACAGAGGATCAATTGACTCCAGCTGTCGAGCAAGAATTGCTTGATTTCACAACGATCTATCGTCGTGAAAACAAAGACTTGAAAGAAGTTAAGAAAGCAGAAAAATAATCGTTTTAGAAAGTTTGCTGATTTCAGCAAACTTTCCCCCTATTAAAAAATTGTTGAAATATAAGGAGACTCTCAACATGGAATCTTTACAAAAATATGTGATTGATCATCATCAAAAAACAATTGCTGAATGTTCAAATGAAGAATTGTACATTGCTTTGCTGAATTACACGAAGCAAGCAAGCGCTCAAAAGAAATTAAATACTGGTAAGAAAAAAGTTTACTACATCTCAGCTGAGTTCTTGATCGGTAAACTCTTGTCTAACAACTTGATCAACTTGGGTCTTTACGACGATGTCAAAAAAGAATTGTCTGATGCTGGTAAAGACTTGATCGAAGTCGAAGAAGTGGAATTGGAACCATCACTTGGTAACGGTGGTTTGGGACGTTTGGCAGCCTGCTTTATCGACTCTATCTCAAGCCTTGGTTTGACAGGGGATGGGGTTGGTTTGAACTACCACTTTGGTTTGTTCCAACAAGTCCTTAAAAACAACCAACAAGAAACGATTCCAAACGCATGGTTGACTGACCAAAGCTGGCTCGTTCGTTCAAGCCGTAGCTACCAAGTGCCATTCGCACACTTTACATTGACTTCTACCCTTTATGATATCGACGTACCTGGTTACAAGATCGATACGAAGAACCGTTTGCGCTTGTTCGACTTGGATTCAGTTGATTCATCTATTATTGAAGATGGTATTAACTTTGACAAGACAGATATCGCTCGCAACTTGACCCTCTTCTTGTACCCAGATGATAGTAACCGTCAAGGGGAATTGCTCCGTATCTTCCAACAATACTTCATGGTATCAAATGGTGCACAATTGATCATCGACGAAGCCATCGAAAAAGGAAGCAACTTGCATGACCTTGCTGACTATGCTGTTGTCCAAATCAACGATACTCACCCATCAATGGTCATCCCTGAATTGATCCGTCTTTTGACAGAACGTGGTATTGAAATGGATGAAGCCATCTCTATCGTTCGTAGCATGACGGCTTACACTAACCACACAATCCTTGCGGAAGCCCTTGAAAAATGGCCACTTGATTTCTTGCAAGAAGTGGTTCCTCAATTGGTTCCGATCATTGAAGAATTGGACCGCCGTGTTCGTGCTGAATACAAAGATCCAGCTGTTCAAATCATCGATGAAAATGATCGCGTACACATGGCACACATGGATATCCACTATGGATTTAGTGTAAACGGGGTAGCAGCACTTCATACAGAAATCTTGAAGAATTCTGAGTTGAAAGCCTTCTATGATATTTACCCTGAAAAATTCAACAACAAGACAAACGGTATTACTTTCCGTCGTTGGCTCATGCATGCCAACCCAACCTTGTCACACTACTTGGATGATATCCTCGGACGTGACTGGCACCATGACGCATCTAAATTGGAAGACCTTCTTTCTTATGAAGATAAAGATGCAGTCAAAGAAAAATTGGAAAACATCAAGTCTCACAACAAACGGAAATTGGCTCGTTTCTTGAAAGACCATCAAGGTGTGGAAATCAATCCAAATTCTATCTTTGACACCCAAATCAAACGTCTTCACGAATACAAACGTCAACAAATGAACGCTTTGTATGTGATCCACAAATACTTGGACATCAAAGCTGGAAATATCCCTGCTCGTCCAATCACTGTTCTCTTTGGTGGTAAAGCAGCTCCTGCCTACACCATTGCACAAGATATCATCCACTTGATCCTTTGCTTGTCTGAAGTGATTGCAAACGATCCAGCGGTAGCTCCACACTTACAAGTTGTTATGGTAGAAAACTACAACGTAACTGCTGCAAGCTACTTGATCCCAGCTAGCGATATTTCTGAGCAAATCTCTCTTGCTTCGAAAGAAGCTTCAGGTACTGGTAACATGAAATTCATGTTGAATGGTGCATTGACACTTGGTACTATGGATGGAGCCAACGTGGAAATCGCTGAATTGGTTGGACGTGATAACATCTACATCTTCGGTGAAGATTCAGAAACGGTTATCGATCTTTATGCCAAATCAGCATACAAATCAGCAGACTTCTATGAACGTGAAGCCATCAAACCATTGGTAGACTTCATCGTCAGCGATGCCGTTCTTGCAGTTGGGAACAAAGAACGCTTGACTCGTCTTCACAATGAATTGATCAACAAAGACTGGTTCATGACTCTTCTTGATTTGGAAGACTATATTGTAACCAAAGAACGCATGTTGGCTGACTACGAAGATCGTGATGCATGGTTGGATCAAGTCATCGTTAACATTGCGAAAGCAGGATTCTTCTCATCTGACCGTACGATCGCTCAGTACAACGAAGACATCTGGCACTTAAACTAATCACTAGTTGTTAGACCAAGGTCCTTCAGATCTTGGTCTTTTTTGTAGCTTTGAGAGAGGCCACTGGTGAACTTTTAGGGATGTGCAACAGGATGAAGGATGAAGATAGAGATACGACATTTTTTTCAAATAAACTGAGAAGCTCCTCATAATTGAGAATGGTTTTCTTGTTTGAAGGAAAAAGATAAAAAATGAAACCTAATGGCTATCAAATGGGAATTTTAACGATGTCTTTTTTTTGAATCTGCAAAATACATAAGGGAAAAAGTTACATAATTTAAGTTTCTGGAGTTTGTTCCTTACCGATGGAATATAAACATTTATTGTACCTATCTTTGTTTAGTGGTGAAAGTTTTAAAAATAAAAAACAGAGGAAATGCCTTGAAAATCCATTATTTTTTCAATACATAGTGCATTTATTTTCAACGTAAAAATTGGAAATATTAGTAAATAAAAGTGTCATATATTTAGAGTAAAATAAAAAATTATATTAACACATCTTTTAAAATAGTTGATTGTGATACAATATAATTAACTGGTAGTAGCATTTTTTTGCACCTACCGTGAGATTTTTTGACTAAAAAGGAGAATGTTGAAAATGAAAAGCTATCGTGAACAGTGTTCGAAGCAAGAAAAATTTTCAATTCGTAAATTATCAGTCGGTGTTGTTTCATTGGCCGTCGCTGGATTGGCTACTGTAAACACTTACGGAGCAGAAGTAAAAGCTGACGAGGAGACGGGACCGGCTACTGAAGTAACCGCTACAGATACAGTAGCAAGCTCTAAGTTGACGTCTACAACTGTGACAGAAGGAAATAAAACAGTTACGACAACATATGTAGAATCACCAGAACTTGAAAAAGCAAAAGCAGCTGCAGTTGCAGAAGGTGTGACAGTTACAGAAGAAGCTGAAAAAGTCCAACCGTCTATCGCAGCAGCCGAAGCAGATAATAAAGATCAAACAGCTGAAATCAACACAGTAGTCGAAAACTACAAAAAAGCAAAAGCAGAGTATGAAGCAAAATCTCAAGAAATTACATTAATTGAAAAGAGAAATGCGGAAGCGGAAGCAAAATACAAATCTGAACTTGCTACTTATAACGAGAAGAGAGAGCAGTATGAATTGGATTTTCTTTCTTACCAAGCTAAATTAGCACAATATCAAGAATTATTGAAACAGTACAAGATTGCTAAGAAAATGTACGACAGCTACATGGAAGATAATGGGTTTAGCGATCTCAAAAATTTAGAAACTGTTCAAGATTTAACCTTCCAACGTGAAACGAATGCGATCCATCAAATCGATGGAATTAATACCTATCTTACCAAAGATGCTCAAGCTCGTCTAAATACGAGCAATGTACATCAATATGACTCAAATAAATTGATGAGTTCGGATATCGTTTCTACAAGCCCTTGGACAAACAGGGAAACGGAATACATCCTTGTTAGAGAGGGAGATAAATTTGTAGTTACTTATGATAATTTAAATAAATCGAGTATACGTGAAAATGTGAATGTAAATCCAATCAAACGTGTAATTTATCGATATGAAATTATCAGTCTTCCTTCAAATGACGGGAAAGGAATCGCAGCTGTGAGTGCTGATCCAACCGTCACTTTGACGGTCGGTGCTTCAACCGATAAACTTAAACCAGTTAAGGTTGCTGTCGATGTTGAATTTTATGATGGGAATGGTCGTCGGTTTGATCTTACTAAACACAATGCCATAGTTGCTTTAAATTCGTTGAATCACTGGACAGGTGCTTCTTATGTCGAAAGTGGAGATAAACCTCGTGCTCTTACAGTGGAAGCTAAGGATAAGAATGGGAATACGGTTCGTGGGACTTGGAACCCCTATGCAGACGGGTCATCGATGAGCATTGAACACAATGCGGTTGTTGTAAAAAATGGGATCCCTGACTTTGGATCTGCCGAGGTAACCATCTCTGCGGAAAATCCAATCAAAATTGTAGCTCAGAAAACAACATTTAATGGAAGTGAATTCGTAGTTAGTGAAGAAACAGTTATCGATGCGACAAGCGTCAATGTATCAGGTACTGGGAATGGTCACAATATTGGGACAGACAACTATACGTTGAATGGTAAAGATGATATTATTGGCGTTTATACTATTAATTCTACAACAGGAGAGCTAACCTTTACACCGAAGAAAAAGTTTGAAACATTAGAACATATAGAATCGGTGAATATTGGAAATAATAAGTATATCGCAATTCCGAATTCTAGTGTGTCTTATGATCCTACTACCAAAGAAGTGAAATCACTGAAAGATAATCAATATATTGAACATGGTTCAGCGTTTAATGGGGAGACCTCTTCGGCCCTCGAAGGATGGGACAATCCAGATTCGAAGTATCTCTATTATGGTGGTGCAGGACTTAAGATGTTAGACGGGCATCTTGTATTTACAGCAAATGGAGCAAACGCAAAGGGACAACCGACGGTTTATTGGTTTGCCATTAATTCAGAGGTGGCAGTTCCTAAAAATCCAGGTAAAGAACCTGAAAAGCCTACTGCTCCAATTCCACCCACTGCTCCAACTCCACCGACTTTGGAAGTTGTTCCAAATGCTAAACCGGTGAAACCAGAAGCTAGAGTGAAATGGCATAAGAACAAAGTGGTAAGGAAAACAGAAATTCCACCAACACCAACTTCATATACCCCACCAACACCAATTGTTCCACCAACTCCGGAAATTCCGGAACAGCCCGTACAACCTGCGCAACCACAAACACCTGCGCTTCCAAATACAGGTACAGAAAGCTCAACTGCAGCTGTTCTTGCAGGTGCGATGACTGGATTGTTCGGACTAGGTCTTGCTCGCAAGAAGAAAGAGGATTAATTCTTATTTCTTTCGTTCATTCATTCATCTAAATAAAGAAAGTCAGAAGGCAAGCTCTTCTGGCTTTTTTGATAGAGTGATGACCAAATAGTTGAGAAAAAGAACAGAATAGTTCTTGGATAAGGAGAGGAAATGGCTTTTACAGACCAAATCGTGTCGAAATGAAGCAGAATAGAAATAGATGACACAAGAAGAAAGAAATGAGATATACTGGTGGTGTTCGAATGAAAGTTTATAGGACTCCGTTATATCTCTAATCATTCCAATGATACAGTTGCGATGTCTTTTTCATCTTTTGCACACATTATTTTCCAAATGAATTTCATTTGAACGTATCAGTGATCAGGCAAGTGCTTCCACGGTTTTGAGGCGCTTGCCTTTCTATCTGTATCGCGATATAATAGGGTGTAAGAAGTGAAAAGGAGTTTGTATGAAAAAGAAACCTATCTATCTTTACATCCTGTTATTTTTCTCTACGGTTGGAACCCTGACTTCAGCTGTCTCAACCTTTGGAGCTTCAAAGAGTTTTGAGCTGACAGATGATTTTGCGAAACAACTTGGTTTAACAACGGCTCAAGACAAGGCTGACTATGTGGCATATTATGAGAAATCAGCCCAACTCAATCAGTCTCCACTAACCTTTTTATTTGTTTCCCTGATTCTGATTGCCTTACTGGCAACTTTCTATTTCCTCTTTATGAAGCAGGATCTGTTAACAGCCCATTATACTTACATGGGGCAGATTTTATTAAGTCAAGCCTTCTCTTGCTATAATTATTTTGCAGGGCGTCCACTCTTAGCTAGTTTTTCAACCCCGTCCCTTCGCCAACGATATCTGGCATCTTCGTCCATTGCTTTGTTACTCTTGACTGCTTTATCCCTTCTCTTCCTTGGAATTGTTTTGTATAAAACCTTGCGTTTGAGAAAAGCTCAAGCTAGGGCATAATAGATAAGTTTGAATGGAGCTCTCTTAGAGGATAAGAGAGCTTCTTGATTGGAGAAAAAAGATGAAAGTATCCTTTGTTTATATTAGTCTGAGTGGGAATACAGAGAGTTTTGTCCGTCGCTTAAGTGACTACTTGCTGGAAGCCCATCCTGAACTTGAAATCGAGAAAATTCATGTGAAAGACCTAGTCAAAGAGGGCCAGCCCTTCTTTGAAATGACCAATCCTTTTATCACTTTTTTGCCAACCTATTTGGAGGGTGGAAATGGTGTTGATAATGGTGATGTGGAAATTTTGACGACAGATGTTGCGGATTTTATTGCTTATGGAGACAACGCCAGCAAGTGCTTAGGAGTGGTTGGATCAGGCAATCGGAATTTTAACAATCAATATTGTTTGACTGCTAAGCAATACAGCCAACGCTTTGGTTTCCCCATGTTAGCCGATTTTGAAATGCGGGGAATGTTGGGAGACATCAAAAAAGTGGCTACTATTATAGAGGATTTGTATCATTTATAAAAAACGCTGAGAAATCAGCGTTTTTTGTTCATTTAAAGAAAAAAGGAGATCGATCATCTCCTTTTTTCTATTTGGGAATAGTTGTTCCAACTACTTGTGTCATTTTACATTTTTTCAGGTGCATCGACACCAAGTAAGCGAAGGGCTTCTTTTAAGACGACTGCTGTTGAGTAGCTAAGAGCAAGACGGCTTTCGCGTTCTGGGCTTTCATCCAAGATAC
>OGJT01000419.1_pt1 | contig 22730 bp, 18 predicted proteins | sample 1572331 | NCBI WGS metagenome assembly OGJT01 (sample SAMEA2582094, study PRJEB24529) | metagenome | biome: Human gut stool | place: China | collected 2011
CCGTCTTCTTCTTTGCCAGTTCGTCGGCATCGAACGCCTTGCTGTAATCCATTTCAACCACTTCGTCTGCGTTGTCAAGGAGGAACTGTTTACGTTCCTCCAAATCCTTAATGTTTTGTCCTAATACTTTTTCCATTTCGTTATGTTTAGAAGTTTGTTATCCTATTTAGATAGGGCACTTTCTTCCGCCACCCTTCGCTGGTGCTTGTTCGGGTGCGGCTTGTTCGTGCTCGGGTTGCGGCTCCGCCTTCACTTCCTCGTAGTCTGCATTCTCCTCGAAGCTGTCACGATGCAATGTCTGTGCAGGCTTGCTTCCTATCGCCTTTGTCCCCGAGTTCGCAGCTTCAATCTCCGCCGCTGCCTGTTCGGGCGGTGTCATTGCCAGATCCTCGCCGTCCTCGGTGCTGAAACCGTCCTCGGTGCTGTCAAGGGCAATCTTGCAGGCTCTTGCGATGATTGTCTTCTTCGCCATCTGGTCTGTGAAGTTGAGATGTGCTCCGCTGCTCCCTTTCATTGTGCCCTGCTGCCATGCCTTGCGCACCATCTCCATGGTCATGATTTCGAGGTGTCTGCTTCCGTCTTTCAGCGTGACAATCGCATACACCGCCTTAATCTTGGCTATGTCGATGTTCTCGAGTGCAGTTTTGTGGCTTACGAGCTGGTAGTCTCCGTTTTCATCCACCGTGTATGTGAACTCGTCCTTGTCGTAAACCACCTGCGGATGCACATCCGCAATATTGGTGTCACGTTTCGCCCGCATGAGCCTGCCTGTGTACTTTTCCCAATACTCGAGGCTGTTGCCGCACGGTATGAAGTAGCAGTGCTTCTTCGGGTGTTCGCCCCGCAGGCACATCTCGAGCAGGCAGTTACAGATGCTGTCCTTTGTACAGACATCTATCGCCTTCTGCTTCGTGCGTGTCTCGATAGTCTGTAAATAAAGCCATGCGCTTCTGAGTGCGTTTCCCGCTTCGTAATCGTGAGGAAGTATCAGTTCCCCCGCCTGCTGCATTGCGTTGATTCTCTCCAGCGTCTTGGTGGTCAGACTTTCCTGCATCTGTTTCAATGCAGTGTTGTTCTGCGACACAAGCTGTGTCTGTGCCTGCTGCGGTTGTGGTTGTGCTCCTGTTGGAGCTGCATTCATTGTCGTCATTTTTTTACGTTTTTATGATAGAAAATATTTACTTGATTACAGTAAGCTGCGGGTCTCTTGACACGTTGAGGCATATCTGCTGGCTTGTACTCGGCAGAATGTCGTTGACGCTCTCTGCGTTGTCGATTACAATCGGTGCGTATGCGTCATTGAACCTGCACATTACATTGATGATGTCGATACCCGCATTTATCTTTTCGCTGTTTGACAGGTCATTGTACGGAACTCCGTGCATTGTCAGTGTACAGGTTGGTTTAACGTTACCGTTGAGCTGCGTCTGGAACATCTCAAACCTTACGTTCTCGAACAGAGCGTTAACCCTGTTCTGCAAGTCTTCAATCGTGGCGTGCTCTAATGCTTCCGCCTGATAGTCCTGCTTTTCGAGTTCGGTCAGCTGCTGCACAAGCTGCTTCTGCTGCTTCTCCAGCTCTTTTATGCGCTCTGTGCGGCTCTTGATTTCAGACTCGATAACGAGCTTATCTCTCAAAGCGTCACGTCGTGTTGTGAGTTCTGCCTTGTTGCGTTCGATTTCCTCCGTACCAGCTTCTTTGTCTCCGCTCTGCTCTGCTGTCATTTTTTCGAGCTTATTTTCCTCGTCCTCAATCTTGTTCTTAAGGGCGATAAATTCGGGCGTGCTTTCTGCTGATACCACTTGACTGTACCCTGTCTCCTGCACCTCTTTGAGTTGCGTTTCCGTCTCGTTAATTTGCTTTTCAAGCTCTGTGATCTTGGTCTTGGTGGTCTCAATTAGGGCTTCTGCCTTGGCTTTGTCCTGCTTGATGCTTTCCGCCTGCTTGTCAAGCTGGTCCTGTGCGTGCTGGTGCTTTTGATTGAAAACGTCCTCCGCCTTACTTCTCAATTCTTCGACCTGCTCTGATGGAAGATGCTGCCCGCAGGTGGGGCAGACCTCCTGTGTGTCGTCCCACTTGAAAGTTTCTGCTTCCACAGCTTCCCATGAAAGCCTGAAATCGTGTGTACGCTCGGCAATAGTCACGAGCCTGTCGCTGTAAGCCTTTTTCTCTTCTTCTGCCAGCTTCTTTTTGATGCGGAGGTTCTGTATCTCTCCGTCAAGCCTTGACCGTTCGTCCAGCCATTCCCTGCGGGACTTTCTGTTTATAGCCTCTACCTTGTCGACCATGTCCTGCAGCTCCGCCTTTATCCTGTTGATGACCTTACGCTGTTCGGCTCTCCTTTCAAATTCCGCATCAACGACTGCACTTCTGTCTTTGAGTTGCCTGTCGCATTCTGCGATTTGCTTTTCAATGTCGGCTATCTCTTTTCTGATAGTCTCAAAATCGAAGCCCTGTGCTTGCACTCCGTTAATCCAGTCCTGGTTCTCACTTATACGGCTTGGTATAAGCTGTATAGCGTCTTTCAGCTCCTTCATCTTGTAGCTGATGTGCGAACGAAGCTCTTTGATGTCTTTCCCCTCGAGCCGGCGGACAACGTCCAGGAACTCCTCGTTTCCGCCTGCAATCTCTTCTACGCTACGTTCACCCACCATCTTAATGAGCAGCGTCCTCTGCTCGTCCGCTTTCAGACTTGGGAAATATGCAGGGTTCGTGATTGCCTTGAAAAGGCTTTCGGAAATCAAGGCGGAAATCTCCGCCTGATAGTCCTGCGCCGTGTATTTATTGCCATCGATGAAGCAGTCGGTGGTGTGCCCTGTCAGGGTCTCTTCATCGTGTCCCTTGACTTTCTTCCAGGTCTCCTTTCGTACCTTCTCGAGCACGATGTCCCGGCCGTCCGCTGTCAGCTCCAGTTTTACGATGTTATCCAAATGATGGATAATGTTGTTCTTTTCGTCTTTCGGGTCTATGCCGAAGACTGTCAGTCCCTCGCTGTTCTTTCCGAACAGCACCCAGTGAATGGCATCGGCCGTTGTGGTCTTGCCAGTGTGGTTCGCCCCCATAATCTGTGTTATGGCGGGGTTGAAATCAATTGAAAGGTCTTTTACGCCCTTGAAGTTCTTGATTTCGATTTTGTTTAGAATTATTTTCATACTATTTAACTTATAGTTTTGTAAAAAATCGCAGCCTCACCTCTTCATCCGTCAACTGGAGGCTGCGAAATAGAGCGTCAATCCTCGTAAAGCCACTTTCTCCATTCCTCCTCTGACACCTCCGAGGAATGTTTCAACAGCCATTCGTAATCCCAGTCCTTGAAGCGACACCCGACTTTGCGGTGTCCGTTGACCAGGATTTTTACATCTCCGCCCTTAATCTTCCCATTCTCCGTATAGAAGTACGTATCGCATACGTGTCTGTTTAGATTAATATTCTGCGGGTAATGTCCTCCGTCCGTATCTCCCGAAATGAAGTAACGTCTTTCGACGTTTTCCTCCTCCTTCATTGAGGGCTTCGGAAATACTGATTCGATGGATCTCGCAACGGTTTCGATGCGCCGCTGCTCCAAAATGTTTTTAAAAAACTTCTTTGACATAATGTATATTTTTAGTTTTCTTACTTCATCTGGTTTACATCATCTGACACCAGAATTTTGTAATTTCCCGACCGATGTAGAATTTGGCCATTGTGGCCTTATTCCTCATGGCCTTGATGTGCCCCGCCTTGGTGTGGTTCAGCAGGGTGTTTCGGTGAATCCCCAGCAGGCGGCACGTGTCTGCCACGCTGTACCGCCCTGTAGGGCTTACGTTTGGCTGTTCGTTTACCATGATTTAAAATAAAAAATTCTTCACTATAATCTCCACAATCCTTTCGGATGAGAAGATTACAATAATTCCCATGACGGTGTACACGTTCGCCTTCAGAACGTCACCGTTCGTGAAAACGTCACCGTCACCGAGGAACTTGGTATACACCTCGTTTCGTTTCCCGCACCATGCCGTAAAAACAGCCTTGATGCGCTTTAGTCTTTCTGTTCTCATCAGTCAGTTAGTTAGTTGTATGTTTAGCTGAGATTACTCAGCTTTTCTATAATTCCCTCCCTTTTCAGGATGCTTCGAATACCAGCCTCTGTCAGCTTGTACTTCGCTGCAAGCCGGCTAACCGTCCGGTAAGGGCGGTATCCTTTCTCCATTAGAATTGGATTGAGTTTCCTGAAGTCGGAAACAATCGCCTGATTTCTTTCTTTTTTCTTTTTCTCGAAGTCTGTTAGATAATCTTTCATGCTTTTATGTCTTTATTTTTTATTATTGATTCGTGCGCACACTCAATTCGATTGCAGCACCTTGATTGTGCGGTGTGCGCTATAGTTTCTTGATATGCGTATTTTGCTTAGCGATTCCAGCTGCCCAAACTGGCTACTCAATGCGTTAATGGACGTTTCGCACTGTCACAACTTTCCACAACATATCAAGTTTTTTCTCAATTTGATATATTAGCCGTCTACTAAGTCCACCGTCGGGTCTCGGCGTTTCCGCTGCCGACGACACTGTTCGACTTTTTGTCTCATCAAGCAAAGACCGCTCTCCTTTCATTTTTTCGCCAATACATTTGTAAGTATCGGCTTTTATTTTTATTTTTGTAACACGTTTCGCAATGCGTAACGCAACACGTTTCGTGTTACGTTTGCAAAGATAACAAGAATGTTTGTTACATGCAAGAAAATAGCAAGTTATTTTGCCGTATTTAGTAATATTAACAATAAAGTTTGTTATTATGGAAAGAAAAGACAGGTTTAAGGAAGCCTTTGAATATCTTAAAAACCGAGGCTCTGTTCATACACAGAGAGACGTTGCTTTAAAGATGGATTCTTCAGAAGGGAATGTCTCTAAGGCTTTTAAAGGTGACGAGCGTGTTTTAACCAACCGTTTCCTCCGCCGCTTCAATGAGGCTTACGGCAACATCTTCAACCTTGACTGGCTTATCGACGGCGTTGGTGATATGCTCGTCGTCAACAACGGCAACATCTTGATAGGCGACGGAAATATAAACACCCACAATCATAGCGGCGGAAACACGACAAACAACAGGAACACGACTACCACGACAAACAATTACAGCGGCTGCGGCTGTGGCGGCGAGGGCGAGGGCGAGGGCGAGGGCGACACACTGCCCTCCGCAATGTATCAGACCCTCTTTGACGAACTTTCCGCCCAGCGAAAGGTGACGGAAAAGGCACAGGAACAAATCGACACGCTGCTTGATATTATAAAAGGGTTCGCAGGCAAATAAAAGTCAAAATACAATCAATATGAAAAGAACTAATCGTATAATAGGAGACGACAACAGCATTTTTTATGTACACCTTTATCCATCAAACACGGTATTGTTTTATGTACATCTTGTATCAAGGTCTTTAATCGCATTGGGAATCTTGTGTTTAATCATAGCCATTATACTTTCTTTTAATGATTACTACAACGGTTTGTTTTTCCTGACAATGCTTGGAAGTACTCTGTCTTTATTCACGCTGTCCGTCTTGTTCATGGCTCTCGAGCTTCTCTGCCGTGCCGCCTGCCGCCTGCTTCCCGATGACGAGGAGGAAAACATCAAGGAAACGGATTCAAGACGGAATCACGAGCAGCGACCTGCGATATAATGATGTTTACTTATATTGAAATTCCCTTATGACAAAATCCGCCGCCATCCCTGCCTCCGCCGAGACAAAGGCTATTGTCGCACGCTTCTTCGAGGTCCTCGCCCTCCTGACAGAGCGACGTGTCATCCGAGGTAAACAGACCTTCTGCAGACGTTACGGCATCAACCGCTGGAACATGAATTACTGTGCGGGGAATCCCGAATCGGGTATGTTCAAGCTCTCGTGGCTGACATATCTCGTTCGTGACTACAAGGTTTCAGCCGACTGGCTGCTGGTCGGCAAAGGATCTCCTCTCCCTCCTCCAACGGAGGCTGAACTAAAGGCGTTGGAACTCTACAGAAGCAGGAAGGGGAGACGTTCGTGAACGAGTGCTTTCCCTATTCCGGCATTTTTCTTCCGCCTGCAAATCGCCTGCATGAAGATTTCAATCCAAATGCAACGTACTGATTTAATGAAATATATACAATGCACACAAGCTGCCTGGAAAGCGTGTATGCCCCTAAAGGGCATCGGGGGTTCGAATCCCCCTCTTTCCGCAGTCTCAGGTAGTTACACGTCTTTATTTAATCCTATTATTTGTTTTTTATAATTCAAAGTATTGCACAAAAATGCACTATTTTGCACAATTTTGCTGCATAACACCTGCAAATAGCCTGCAAATAGGGGCATACGTTTCATCTCTGTCATCAACAGACACATGAGCCGTATGCCCCTATAAAATTGCTATGGATGCCAGCTCAAGGCTGGACATCGGATTCCCTACGAACTAAGTGGAGGGGGAGCGAAACATAACGTCAGAAGGAACTCCCTCATGCAAGGGATGATTACCTGACAACGCATTTCCTTCCATTGACCACGTAGACACCCTTGGCGAGACCATTGAGACTGGTGACACCCTTGGCAACACAGACACCGTCAAGTGTATAGACATCGAAAGCGGCAACACTGCTGACAGGACCGGAGATGCCATTCGTCGAATTCTTGACGGTGAGCTTCGCCGGGAAGTAGGAGAAGACGTAGTTGGCAGCAACCCCTCCGCTGACTTCAATGGTGTACTCTCCGGGAACATCGAAGGAGGTTACCACCTTTCCGTCGTGGTCCTTGACGGTGAAGACAGGAGCCTCCGTCAGTTCTACGGTCGTTTCATTGTTCTGCAACCCATCCACCGTGTAATCGAAGACAGGCTTCTGCTTTATCTCGACAGTCACGTCTTTTGCCCTGAGGTTGGCCGTAGCCTTCTGGACAAACAGATAGCCGTTGACAAACTCTACCTGCTCCTCCTTGATGGTTCCACGCGAGACACTGATGACATACTTGCCTACCGGCGATGCAGGTGTGGCCTCGCAGGTCAGCACAGGCAAGCCCTCTACATAGTCGCCTCTCATCTGCCAGCCGAGCTTCGGGTTCTCGCTGCCATAGGTCCTGGTGGTATTGCGCACCTTAATCGTAGTACCGAACTCAACGATATTGAAGTCTTTCCACTGACCGCTGCGCTTGTAGAGTGTCTTCGTCCCGGAAGGAACCTGCAGCTTGATGGACTCTCTGTTGAGGTCGGAAAAGACGCTGCGTCCCAATGCTGGCACGCTCTTGGCATAGATCCGGATTACTGCGAGGCCGTTGCCACCGGCGAAAGCCTCGTCACCGATGGACGCAACCGTAGCCGGCAGCGTGACTTTCGTCAGGTTGCCGCATCCGGCAAATCCATAGTTATGAATCTTGGTGATACCTTTCCCGACAGCGAAGTCGTCCGAATTATAAGGCATCACAGAGATGATTTCTGTCATGTCCTTTGTCAGCAGCATCTTTCCGTCGAAGACATAATCACAGTCGTCACCGGTCGGTATGGATACCGACTCGAGCCGCGGCATACCTCCCAGTGCACCGTCGGCGATGGCTGTCGTCGTCTTGGGAAGGACAAGTCTGTGTAGCCGTCGGCAGCCATAAAACGCCTTTTCGGGTATTTCATGTTTCTTGCCTGCAAGTTTCCGAATACCGCCGGTAAGGTAAGGCTCACCTCCCTCGACCAGCTCAGCATCGCCGAGATCGAGTTCCGTCAGCGAACTACGAAGCATCTTTCCGTCCATACTGCATCCTGCAATCTGCCGGATGGTACGCAGGTCCGTCGAGTTGATCAGTCCGTTCACCTTCAGCTTGGAGATTCTTTCATAAAGAGAGTCTTCGACGAGCGACGCCAGCTTGCCAGGCTCACTGACATTGACCGTATCCTCGACCAGCTCGCCTCGTATGCCCTCAAAGCCGATGATCATATCCTGCCCTTCCGAGAACTTAAAGGAACCGGGGTTCAGGAGACTGATGTCATAAAATCCATCGGAAGAACCTTCCCATCCCCAGTTGATCCACACCTTACCGGTGGCATCATATCCGCAAAGGACAAAGGCATGACCGCCGTTACCGCGATCCACGCCCGTATAGAAGATGGCACGGCGTTCGTTCAGTTCATTGAAGATGATGTCCATCCATCTTTCCTCTTTGTAACTGCTGCGCCGAAGCATCTGCGTTGTCTCGGGATAGCCCAGGTTGCGTTTGAGCCCTTCACAGGCATTCTCCGTGTAAGTACCCGATCCGTCGGTAGCATACATCATGTCGGCAGCCACGCCGCAGTCGAGCATCAGCTTTGCCACAGCGTTGCCCTGTGCCGTGGTGTACTTTCCTTTATAGCTGTCGATCATGTTTCCCCAGTCATAGACACTCTCATCATAGTTGACGGTCACTTTCTTCATGCTTCCGTCCGCCTGCTTGACATTCACGGAGTGTGTACCCGTACCACTCTGCGGATAACCGTTGTAGTACATGATCTGTGCCATGGCGGTAGCGACACATCCGGTCACAGCTCTTCCCGTACCGCCATACCCCTGCCAGCTACCGGTACCGGAAGAGGTTGCCTGGGGGCAGAGGTCGTTGTAAGGTTTCTCCTGTCCCCAACGCGACGTGACAAGGGCGGGAACCTGATCGGCATACTTGTTCTTGTCGGGAACCACCACCTTGCACGGCACGCCGCTCTTCACAATGCCGTTGATAGCCTCTTCGGCAGCAGCGAGATACCATTTGAAGCCCTCGTTCTTCGTATTCTTGTCGAACGTGCTGTTCGAATAGGCGATGACAGCCGGTACGAGGTCGTCGTTGCCCACGATGACGAAACCGCCCTTCTTATAACCCATGACGGTGTATGCACTGTTTTTCAGCAGCGGTTTGAGGTCGTCCTTGTGTGCACGGGTCATCCGCAGTGTCGGCGACTGACTGAACACCTGCTCCGCTGCCGCCTTGATGGCAGCCTTTGTCCTTGGTGCTGCCGAAACCGACAGTACCATGCCCAGTATGAGCAGCAGGCTTATGGATAATCGTTTTCTATAGTTCATCATAATAATATGGTTGTGGTCGTGTCCGGCTTTCCGGCAGGGGAACTCCTTCCCGGAAGCTGATTTACAGCAGAGACGGCACGATTCGGTTTGTTGATATAAAAACGCATAGACGGAGTCAGAGCCCTGCAGAATGGGTCCTGACTCCGTTTGTAGTCAATTCTCTAATAAGAATCGGTGCTTATTCATCACTTGATAACGGTCTTCTGGCCATTGATGATATAGACGCCCTTTGCCAACGAACGCAGGCTCTTGGCACCCTTCATTATCTGCTTGCCGTCGATGGTGTAGACATCGTAAACCGTCTCGCCGTCAGCATTGATGCGCTGGATGGCTGTTGCCACACTGATTTCCGCAGGTGCAGACTCTGAACCGTCGGCATAGACAGCCGTCACACAGTACTTGTGCTCCTTGTTGTCCGGTGCCTTGAGGTCGTCGCTGACAAGTTTGCTGGTGCTTCCGATCAACTCACCGTCACGATAGATGTTATAGGAAACTGGTCCTGAACCAGCCTCGAACTTGGCATCATCAATCATGAAGATGAAAGCCTTGTCCTTGGACGTGATATGATGGATGGCAAAGTACTTGGTCCCCTCGGGTACGTCAACACTTACTTCCGTCCATTGAGCAGCATCCTGTACGTGCGTGTCGCCAATCTTCACGAAGCTGTCAGGATCACTACCGTTTGTTGAAGACAGTACGTCGAAACTCTCTGCTCCGCTGCCGTCCGTAGCCTTGAGATTGTTGACCCAGAAGCTGATGGTCTGCGCCTTTCCAGAAAGCTGCGGACTGATGAGCCAGTTGTTGGCATCAACGAAATTCTTGCCAGACTCATCAACCTGATATATTGCTACAGCAGCCCTGGTGCCGGAGTGCGGATCAAGTCCCTGTCCTGACTTGAACAGGTCAGACGGCTGCCAGTTGAGGAATGCGAACTCCTCGCCCTGATGCTGATACTGTGTGCCTTGGGTGAGACTTCCTGCACGTCCATGGTCGTTGTCAACCGTTGTCCAGTCGCCGAAGCTGGTACCCCATGCCTCATAACTCTCGAAGTCGTCTGTAACACTGGTTATCGTCGTTGCCGGTGCATCCCAAGCCAACTTCACAGCAGTAGCTGAACCGCTCTTCTCTCCACGGAGGTTCTGCGGGGCCTTGACATCAGGTGTCTCAAGACTGACATCAGCGGTCGCCTCATTGTTGTCTGGTTCGAGGTCGCCGTCCAAGGTGACTGTCGCCTTCACGCTGAGCTTGTCTGAAGCATCCAGACTGGTCGTCTTGTAATCAACAGAGATCACGTTGTTCTGCATGAAAGAAAGACTCTTTCCGAGGGTTTCCTCCTTGACAACCTTGTCGTTGACCGTAAGGGCAACCTTGGCTTTCTCAACCTTGTCGAGACCGAGGTTGGTCACCTTGACGCTGAACTTGGCTGTCTGTCCTTTCTTGAGGCTCTCGGGTGCGGTCAGTTCCACACCTGCATCTTTCTGATACGGGTCGGCAATGTTGATGTTGTCGACATATACGGCATCGTCAGAAACCTCATCGGCAGTACCGACAACACGCAGCAGGACGTAATCCTCATTGGCCAGTTCGGCAGGAATATTCACAATGTGATTCTTCCACTTGCCATCGTTGACAGCTCCCGTATTGGTCCATACAGCTTTCGTCACTTCTCCGTTCTTCTTCTGGAAACGCATTTCCACCTTCGCCTTGGGTGCTCCATCGCCACGATAGTCGAAGATGAGTCTCGGGTTCGCTGCACCACGCAGGCTCGTCTTACCCATGACAATGGTCGATACACCCGGCCGTGACGGACGGAAAATCAACGAACCGTTGTCGTCGTCGGACGAAACATCGTTGGTGAGAGCCCATGCAGTATTAGTGCCGGAACGTTCAAGACCGACGAATTTGTCCTCAACGGTACCATCCTTGAAACTGTTGTGGAATGGCAGCGTATAAGGCGTACCGACAATGAGTGCGCCGGCTGCCCATGCACTCGTACCTGCTACGTTCACGGCATTGACAGCCCAGTGCTGGTACTTCTGCTTGCCTTCGTTGGTATTCAGGCCGTTGACGGTATATCCGGTCGATCCTTTGACATCAGCGATCTTGTCGCCCAACTTGCCGTCATCCGTAACGCTATGGATATTATAGGTCACCTCTGCCGGGAGAATGATGCCCTTGTGTACACCTGTCGGAACATCCCAGTCGAGCTTGACAGTCGTTGTCTGGTCGGTTGTCTTGATCTTGCCCAACGCCGGGACATCCTGCCCTACATAAACATTGACAGATGCCTTCAAGCCGAAGTCGTGAGCATTGTAAGCGATAACCGTATAGGTATTGTTACCGTTTACGGCGGCATCGTCGACAATCTGCAGTGCCGAACCTGGTGCCGGAGCCGTGATAGTCTTCACGACACGCTCACCGCTGCTGACAACAATCTTCGTGAGGTCAGAGAGAGCAGAACCGTCAATGGCCTTGGTCGGTGCATTGAACTTCAGCGTAGCCTTCAGCGCAGCCGTCGGATCGGCAGTTGCTGTCAGATTGTCCACCATGGCCGGTGCCTTCGCATCAGCAGCAATTTCCACAGAGAGGGAGTCGAGGACGATTCTGAATCTGTCAGGATCAGAAATGGCATGGAAACCAATGTAGTAGTTCCCGTCCGCAGCCGGTTCTATCCGCTTGGTAAATTCCTGATACTTAGAACTTGTAAGATCCGTTGATGGGAGTATCTCATTTGCCATTGCGGCAACCGTATTGGCATTACCCCACTTCACCTCCAGACGTTCTGGGAAATCACCCAGTCCGGCAGCAGCCTTGAACGATACATTATAGGCCTTGCCCTGCTTCATCTGAATCGGTGGTGAAATCAGCCAGTCATCAGCAGCGTTCTTCTTGTTGTAACGATATACGCAAGAACCACCCTTGGAACTGTTCCAGCCCCATGTGCTCTTGTCCTTATTCACGTCGAGAACCGTGTAGAGCTTGAAGCTTGCGGCAGTCGGGAAATCATCGAAGAACGGCACTTCGAGTGCATTACCGAAGATCTTTCCTTCGCTTGTCGCAATTGCACTCCGCTTCGACCCGTTAATGGCCTGTACGGAATAGGAATAAGCCGACAGCTTACCCTTCGGGACTACTTCGCTGAAAGAAGTTGCAGAGATACCCTCGGCCACTTTCGTACTTTCTTCACCTACGTTGCGGAAGACATCATAGGTGAGAGGACCCATGTATCCGTTGTGCAGACCTTCCGTCGGAGCTTCCCAGGTCACGGTTGCCTTACCTGTTGTTTCGTCAAGGCCCATTGTCAGATCTTTTACGACATCGGGCACATCATAACCGACATAGGTCGTCAGTTTGACACGAGGACCCTTACCGGCATCATTGCTGCAGAAGACGATGAAATTAACGACTCCTTCGCTGACCGTCACATTGGCCTCAACCTTCTTTCCAGCTTCAGCCGTTCCGTTCGCCACTTCTTTACCGTTGGCAAACACCTTGTACGAGACGTTACCGGTCAGGCTGCTGCCGTCGTACTTCTTGTCAGGAGCCTTGAACGAAACCTTGCCGCTGAGCGCACCGTTGGCGAAGTCGGCCTTGAGGTCGCTGGCTGCTGCCGGTGCTCCGTTGGCTGTCGCCACTGCCGGGAAGTTGAGTGCCACGAGCATCGCCGGCTCCGTATAGCCGCCGACCGGTGTCACGTGTCCGTCGCCCAAGTCAACCGTATAGAGCTGGAACTTTCCGTCCTTGTCGGTCGAAGCCCAGAAGAACTCGTTGGTCCGTACGTCGAACTCGCCGCTCTGGGTATAGTACTGTCCCTTGGCATCGGCAATCTCTACACCGGTAGAGCCCTTCTTCGTTTCAGCACCTGTCGAACGGTCAATCTGGTAGAAGTCACCTTCCTTGCTGACACCATAGGCGAAACCGTCATTGGCAATACCCAGTGCCACATAGGTGTGCTGGGCAGGAGCGATAGTGGTACGCGTCAAGGTGGTGTAGTCTATGACACCCCACTCAAAATTCTTCAGGTCGGCGGTGTAGAATTCTCCGAACACCTCTCCCGTCGTCGGGTCAGTAGCCGTTTCAGTAGCGATCAGACTGTAGTCTCTGACGCTCTTGGGCTGTTCTTCCAATTGCCAGGTCTCTGTGTCGAATGCATAATGCGAGAGCAGGAGAATACCATAAGGAGCATAACTCGTATCGAGGTATATGCCGTGAAGCACTCCGTCTATCATTCCGCTTCCGCCATTGAAATAGCCTTTCTTGTAGTCGGAGAGCAGTTCGAAATTGAGGTTTGCCACCGGGTGGAACGAATACATGCCCATGAAACTGTTGGTGAGGAGATTTCCCCACATGGTCAGGTCAGGATTGACCGTCACCAGATTCTTCAGATCCGCAGGGCGGATGGCAATCGTCGGACTGCTGAACGGCGATTTGACGTCTCGTGGCAGCGTCTTCGCCAACAGTGTCGGGAAAGCCTTCAGCGGATCAACCTTCTGTTGAGCCGTCTTCTGTCCAGGCAAAATTCTGGAAGGAGTAAGAGGCACTTGGTTTTCTGGCATCACTTGCGCGGATGCAGGCAGCATTGTCATTGTCGCGGCAAAAGCTGCAATTAGTTTGGTAAATCTTTTACTCATATCTGACGGGTTTAATTAATAAAAAAAGTTTTTAAACCTATGAAAGATTTCGATTACAAATATATTAATTTTTCCTCAATACCTCCAAATAATATTACGATTTATTTCTAAATTATTTAATATTTGTGCACATTTACAAGAAAACGTGCAATTTTATATCGTTTTTATTCGCATCTGGCAGGATATCCGATAGTCGGGGACGGGCGAATATTCAGCGGAAGAGAGACACCCAACTATTTTTCATGATTGGGACAGACTTGTTTTACTTCTCAAACAAAAAAAGCGATTCTATTGTGGAATGCCCTACGGACAGACGTGTTGATGAACCACATTCTCTGTTTTATTTCTGTTTTCAGTTTCTATCATTTTTAACACTTCACACAAATGCCACTTTACAAGCCACTTGCAACACCCCATTACATGACAGCAGTGACAGCAACCTACAAATTCTGACTCAACGTGGATTCAAGACAAGACACTTTTGATTGCGTGGGAATGTACCTCCCCGGACAGAAATCTGGCTACATACAGTCCCGCCTATATAATAAGGTGTAATATGGGGATATGAGGCTGCGCCAGAAGTTCATGCGTAGCTAAACTGTAGGGACACACTTTCGGTTCTGAAGATGGAGAGGAATGGAAAGTGCCGGATTGACAATTGAGAACAAGAGTACCGGATGTCGGGAACCGGAGTACCAGGTACTGGGAACAGGAGTACCAGGTATCGGGAACAGGAGTTCCAGACATCGGGACAACAGAATTGAAAGCCAGCCTGCAAAAGAACACAGGTGCTCATCACGATTAAACAGTCTCCTTGTTGCGCCCGGCAAAACCACGGAGCAGGAAGTACAGTTCTTCCTGCAGGCGGAAGAGCAGCCATGAACAGCGCAGAGGCATATAGCCGAATTTACGTTTAAGAGAGGGCTGCACCTGTTTCAGGTTGACAGTCTGCCAGACATGACGCATGATTTCCCTCCCCTTCCGGCGGTCTGCTGCGGAGAGTTCCCTGCGGTGAAGATAATAGAAGAGATAGACTCCAACCAGATTGAGCCACCGTACCGTTTCATAACAATGCAGGTCGTCATCCGACGCACCTATATCGACGAGCTGACGCCGCATACTCTCGTTGGCCAGAAGGAAATCGAAGCGGTGGACACTTGCCTGATGCGTGACCGACACAGCCTGCTGCCGATAATAATAAACGCCGTCGCAAAGGGCCACCTTACGTGAATAGTAATAATGGATTCTCGTAGTGTTGTCATCACTGTATACCCTTTGCGACTCATCGTAGGGATGCGCTTTGTGGAGTGTACTGCGCACAACGTAACAACCGTGAATTCCCCAGGTCAGGCTCTGCCGGAAGGCTTCCTCGCCATTCATCATATTGAAATGAGGCATGGAATACTCCTCCTGATGCCCGTCCGCATAGACGCAAAACAGACGGAACAACACACAGTCGACCTCTGTCTGGCAGAAAGCCTCGCATACCCTTTCCAGCGCATCCGGCCCCAGCCAGTCGTCACTGTCTACAAAGCCGATGTAATCTCCCGTTGCACAAGACAGTCCGATATTCCTCGCATGAGCCTGTCCCCGGTTCTCATCCAGTGCTATCACCCTGAGACGTGTGTCCCGGGCCGCATACTGATGCAGGATATCCAGAGAGTCATCCGTCGAGGCATCATCAACGCAGACCACCTCAACGTCTTTCAGCGTCTGGTTCAACAGCGAATCAAGGCAATGAGGAAGGTATTCCGCTGTGTTATAGACGGCGACGAGCACACTAATCTTTGGCATGACGGATAAACTTATTCTTCAATCTACTTATCAAGACATTCCACAGCCCAGTCTTCGACTTCAGCACACGAAAGGAAATCATCATGCTTACGACACACAGTGCGGCAGCAAGCCCCCACCGCAACCAACTGCTGTCAGAGCGGACACAAAGGAACACAAAGAAACCGATTGACAGCTGGACAGCGGCACAGCGCAACACAGAAGAAGACTGCCGGTAACCATAATGGAAACGAGCATAGACATAAACAAAAACAAAACTGAAGATTCCTGCCGCAGCCACACCGGCACCGGCACCGAAAACACCCCATTGCCTGAAGCCGACAATTACCAGTGCTGCAAGGCACACATCATACAAAGACTCCAGAAGCAGGTAAGAGCGCGAGTCGCCTTTCGCCAAAGGGATATACTCTACCGGCAGACGTATTGCCCGTACGTACATGGCAAGGACCAGCACCTGTGCCATACTGAGGGCGGGCAGGAATTTGCCGGAATAAAGGGAGACTGTCAGCTGGGGCAGGAACAACAGAAAGAGCGTCAGAAGGGGGGAGATAATCAGGAGTGTGACTTCTATCTGGCGGTTGACAATCTGGTTGAAGGTAAAATTCAGGCTGCTTGCACCTGACAGCCGAGGGAAATAATCGGTCTCCATGGCTGAGAAAACCATCCCGGAATAGACCATTGTCATCATGAAAGCGGCATTATAGAAGCCGACCGCCTTAATGTCCGCCACATTGTTAAGGTAACTCCGGATAATGAAGTCCGCACCCGACCCGAGGATACCGGCAAGGACAAATGCCGTTCCCAGACGGATCATACCCCACCCTTTGGCCAGAAACGGCCTGCGGAAAGAGACACGGAAAGGATAAAGTCGGCAAGAGACCATGGCTGTGAGAACCATCTGCACCAATGCCATCAAGACCAAAGAGGGGACGATGGCTGCATTGCCGAAGAAATAATAAAGCGGAACGGTCAGGACCAATGCACCAAGCACGTTATACACTGAGACGGAGGCCAGCGAACGAAGACGGCGTACCCCCTTGAGGATGGCAAGCTCGCCGCCGCTCAAAGCAGCCAGTGACACACAGGGAGAAAGAAAGATGAAATGCAGCGTATGCCCATCCCAGGAGAAGGTGTATCTGCTGAGCAGAGGGCTGAACACGATGCAGGCCAGCAGACCCAGCAGGGCTGTGAGCAGGCTCCACGAACGGACAAGGGCGATATCCTCCGTCAGTTTTTCCTTGTCTTGCCGGTCGTAGTCCTCTGATATATTGCGCACGGCACTCATCGGAAGGCCGAAGTTTGTGGAGTCGCCGATAAGCTTTGTCGTGGAGTTGAACAGCGAGATCAGACCGACTCCCTGCGGCCCAAGCAATATGGCCACGAACTTGTTGCGGACGACACCTATCAGCACGTTGAGGCCCTGCACACCGCCAAAGAGGCTGATGTACTTCAGAATATGCAGATAACCATCCGTATGGGTGTCTTTTTTCATCGTATTATCTAACGGATATAAAAGTTTTTTATTATATTTGCATCAAACAATGATTGCATGAAACTGTCCATCATCATACCCATCTATAACGTTGAAGATACACTCAGACGCTGTCTGAAGAGTGTACTGGGACAGATGGACGACAGGATGGAAGTGATCATCGTTGACGACGGATCGACGGATACCTCGGGACAGATTGCGGAGCAGATGACAGCTGGGAGGACTGACTGCCGGCTTATCTGCCAGGCCAACAAGGGACTCTCTGCAGCAAGAAACACAGGAATAGAAGCGGCGACAGGAGAGTACATCACCTTTGCCGACTCGGACGACTTTGTTGCCAAAGGTACTTATACAGCCTTGCTGGCCGTGCTTGCAGAACATCCTGCCTATGACATCCTTGAATATCCCGTCATGGTGCATTACGGATGTCCGGCCAAGCAGCATCTGCTGACTTTCCATGACACTGTCGTTGAGTCCGTCCGTGACTACTGGCTCAGTGGAGGTCACCGCCACACATACGCCTGCAACAAACTGTACCGCCGTGAACTCTTTGCTGACATACGTTTCCCCGAGGGTAAGGCATTTGAGGACGCATACACCTATCCTTTCCTGCTGCAGCGTGCCAAGGTGGTGGCGACAACCTCCGTAGGACGGTATTACTACTGTCACAACGACAGGGGAATCACGGCACAGGCCGGGGGAAAGGAGCTGACCGACCTGCTGGAAGCGCATCTCAAGCATCTCAAGCTATGGGGTGAGCTGACGCCGGAATACTATCAGGCCTTGCTCAACATACAAATGGATGTCTACGAGGCAACACACGCCGCCCCCGTCCTCCCTGTCCTGCCCTATAAAGGAACCCTGAAACTCTTTGTTCTCCACTTAATAGGATTAAAACGCTTATGCCAACTCAACCGGTTTATACACAGAATAAGGAAAAGAAGCCGCTCGTAAGTTTCATCGTCACTTACTGCAACGAACCCATTGCCATGCTGAAAGAATGCCTCAGAAGCATTCTGGCATTAAGTCTGAACGAATCGGAACGGCAGATCATCATCGTGGACGACGGCTCGGACCTCTCTCCCATCAACGAGCTGATCACACTCACAGACAACATCATCTATGTTCGCCAGCCCAACCGGGGACTGAGCCGGGCACGCAACAGAGGCATGGAACTGGCCGAAGGCAGGTTCATCCAGTTTGTCGATGCCGACGACTTCCTGCTGACAAACACCTACGAACAGTGCCTCGACATCATCAGGTACAAGGAAGCCGACATGGTGCTCTTCCGTGCGACAAGTGCCGAAAAGTCTGTACCTCTGTCCGAGGCGGAAGGCCCAGTGAGCGGAACGGAATACATGACCCACCACAACCTGCAAGGCAGCGTATGCTGCTATCTCTTCGAGAGAGCCATCCTGCACGGCCTGCGCTTCACGGAGGGTACGCTGCACGAAGACGAGGAGTTCACGCCGCAGCTGATGCTGCGGGCGGAAAGTCTGTATGCCACCGAGGCGAAAGCCTATCATTACCGTACACGCCACGGCTCCATCACCCACCGTACTGACAGACGATGGAAGATGCGCCGCCTGTCGGATGCCGAGCAGGTAATCTGCCGCCTGAAGGAAAGGGCGGACTATCTCCCTGTCAAGGAGCGTATCGCCATGGAACGGCGTATCGCCCAGCTGACAATGGACCTTATATACAACGTGATGCTACTGACGCATGACGAGACCCACCTCAACCACGTACTGCAACGTCTGTCGCGGTGCGGGCTCTTCCCCCTGCCCGACAAGGGCTATACGGCCAAATACAGGTACTTCAGGAAGATGACGAACTCCGCCTTGGGGCGCAAGATGCTGATGATGGCGTTGAGGATAAAGAAACACCCATTATAACCGTGGATTTTGAACCGAGACGCATGAAGATCCTTCTCTTAGGCGAATACAGCAACGTACACAATACGCTGGCACGTGGTCTGCGCAAGCTGGGGCATACGGTGACGGTCGTTTCAAATGGGGATTTCTGGAAGAATTACCCACGTGACATTGATGTCTCCAGACGGCCGGGGAAGACAGGCGGTATGCTTTTGCTGGCAAAGATTTACGCCCTGCTGCCCCGTCTGCGAGGCTATGATGTCGTGCAGTTCATCAATCCTTTGTTCTTTGAACTGAAGGCGGAACGCCTCTTCCCGCTCTTCCGTTATCTGAAAAAGCATAACAGAAAGACCGTGCTGTGTGGCTTCGGAATGGATTACTACTGGGTACACACCTGCTCAACGGCGATGCCCCTGCGTTACAGCGACTTCAATATCGGCAATGAACTGCGCCAGAACAAGGAGGCAATAGCCGAGAGAGAGGATTGGATGGGTACGGACAAAGAACGTCTGAACCGACTGATGGCAGAGCAATGTGACGGAATCGTGACGGGACTCTACGAGTACTGGCAATGTTACCAACCGTGTTTCCCGGCGAAGACAATCTTTATCCCCTTCCCCATCATCGTGGGAGAAGCACCGGTCATCGCTGATGAAACGCCGGAGAAGCTGAACCTCTTTATCGGAATCAGCAAGAACCGCTCGGCTTACAAGGGGACGGGCATCATGCTGCGGGCAGCCAAAGCCGTCAAGCGGCAGTACCCCGACCGTCTCAACCTCACCGTCGCAAGCGGACTGCCTTTCGCCGAATACGTCCGTGCCATGCTCGACTCTGATGCCATCATGGACCAGCTCTACAGCTATACGCCGTCTATGAACCCTCTGGAGGCCATGGCACACGGCATCATCTGTATCGGTGGCGGAGAACCGGAGAACTACGAAATCATCCACGAGACCACGCTCCGCCCCATCATCAACGTCCTGCCGACCTACGAGAGCTGTGTTGCCGAGCTTACCCGGCTCGTCACCCATCTTGACCTCATTCCCCGGCTGCGCCGTCAGTGCTACGCCTATGTCTGCAAGCACCACGACCACATCAAGGTGGCCAAGCAGTACGAAGCCTTTTACCGGTCGCTGTAGCCGAGCTTCATACGTACTTGCCCTTCCCGGCCTTCCCTTATTGCAGCAATTGATCCGATAATACAGCAATATGTAAAAACGAAATTACCACAGCCCGGATATGATAGATACCGGACTGTGGTAAATTCTTTGCTGACAGTCTACTTACGACTGCAAGATGCTATCTGACAACGTACTTCCTGTGATTTACGATGTAGATTCCTTTGGGAAGCCCCTCCAAAGAAGTGGCATTCGTACGGACAACCTTTCCGTTAAGGTCATAAACAGTACCGCTCACCTCATTACCTTCCTCATTGACAACACCGTCAATAGCCGTTGCGGTGTCTTCTTCAACACCGTCAATGAAGAAACGCAGCGTCTTTGCAAGTGCCTGGGAACCGGTTGCTATCCAGCAACGGAAGCCCTTGACGGGGAGGTCATGCTGTGTGAAGTGCCACTTGCCATCGTTTGTACCCAATGCGTATGAATAGGCAGGAACAACCTTATTCGTCTGGTTGATAAGCGATCCGCAGAACTGCAGCTTCTCATCTATTGTCGTTGACGGGGTAGATGCTTCCTTGATGATGCCGTTATCGTATCCTGCAAACGTAGAGGGGTCTTGCTTTAATGATACATTATTGATGACATAGTAAGGAGCTGACACCTCTATATATGAATTGTCTTTCAACTGTTTTTTATATGGATCTTCTTGCTCCTTACCTGTAGGCACTTTATCAGGCTTGATTATATAAAGTTTGTTAGCCTCTATAGCCATATTGTCATCATTGCTGAGATCAACACTTTTGAACTCGATACGTGTCTTTATGGTATCATGCTGCTTCGGAAGACATGAAAGTTTCACATTCTCTCCGAATGCCGTCTTCACCTGGCCTGCCGTAAGATTTACAGGCAGCATGATAGAACACCATGTACCAAGTTTCATTGTACGCTTCAGGATAAGAGTACCGGCAGTATTCGGACTCACCTGCAGCTGAATATAATTGATGTTCTTTTGTCCTTCATCCAATACAAGATCATTGCTACCACAATACTGCAGCTGGACATTGTCCCAGCAAGTCCAGTCACGGTCTTCTGTAGAATTGCTTATTTCTATACCTATATCCAATGTGGAATTATTGGATGGGACATAGACAAGAACCGTATTATTATACTTTCCCTTTTCAAACAGCATTCCAGCATTGACATAAGGACTTACTTTGGGAGCAGAGCCTGAAGGCAAATTCGATGCATCATAAACCTTCAGCAGATCTTCCTTAGAATAGCTGAAATCGTCATTGAACCGATCCAACTCCGTACTTACATTAGAGATAGTGGCATTGGAACCTTGTACCTTAGCAAATAGCTTAGACACCATGCTGCTACCATTATCCCTGTTATAGAAGCCATTGCAAGTAACCTTATACCAACCCCGCTTTATGGTCTTGACAGACTGAGTGATTTTTCCGTTGGCATTGTCATCATTGCCTACATTCCGGACATTCGCTGTTGTGTAGCCGGCATATTGCGCCATGTAATAGTTGCTTGATATGGCACCGTTTCCTACATAATACGTACAGTCCTTTGAATCTGGTTTAAAAATGTAAGGCACAGTATAGGTCTGTCCTTGAGCATTGGTTTTTTCCACATATGCCCATTTCAATCCACCACTCGCTTTCCAGTGCTCCACATAGATATTACCACGTTCGAAATTCTGATCATAGACGAGAAAAGTCGCATCAGACGGAGCCTCATCTGAAGCATAGGTGTCCTTGAAAGCATTCTTCAGGTCTTTCTTGGTTACGAACTTCCATTTGCTGTAATTGCCGTCAGGAGTATGAGGATATTGGATATCATACGTTTTCCCGGTACCCACATGCGCCATTGAAAGGTAGAGTTCACCTCCCATACCTGCCCAGGTTTCATCATTGTGACAATGGATGTAATAGGTATTGCTATTACCATCATTCGTTCTCTCTATCTTCCACTCCAGAATACCATTCTTATGTGTGGTATGAGTAAAATCGTCCGTCCAGTCGACCCCTCGGTCAACGTATACCCGGTTATAATTGATCTGGTTTTCCGGTCCCGGTGTATCCATCTGGCGACCGAAAGCAACATATTTCCCTTCCGTCGTAACCAATGGACCTGTCATTTTGTAAGTATTTTGTTTCGATGTACGCAGAACATGGGTTGTCATTCCCACATTAAAGCCGACTACCGCAGTTCCCCAGTAACTACCTGTATTCAGGAACTTACCCGTACCGACATTATAGAGATACACCGTCCCCATATCAGTATCGCCTTTATCAACTATCGTATGAAGCGGATTTCCATTCCATAGGTGATGTTGGTCCTGTCCCTGTGCCTTTGCATCAATATGGGTCAATAGCCCCATTACGACCAGAACAGTCGTTATAAATGTAAAATGTCTTACCATCTTTGTGTGTATTTTTTCAGTTAATGATTAATCAGTCTTCCCAGATACCTGGATTTACATTCTCCCACGGCCTGTATGGCTTAGCACCGATACCTCCCTCAGGGTCTTCCGGGATAATACGGTCGTTGCCGTTGCCATGCTGTTCGGGATTTCCGTCTCCGTCATTGTCAATCTGTGATGCGCCGGGTAAACACATTACCTCGTCGAAATCTAAAGCCACAACCTCTGTAAGCGGCTTCTGATAATCTTTTCTCTTCATTGCTCTCTTTGTTTTAGCATTTTTTTATTCTATAACCCCTTAATTCCGCAGTATTTTTTCTTGTGAGAAAATTTTATATGTTGAGGTGTCTT
>OGJT01000423.1_pt1:0-17500 | contig 22451 bp, 15 predicted proteins | sample 1572331 | NCBI WGS metagenome assembly OGJT01 (sample SAMEA2582094, study PRJEB24529) | metagenome | biome: Human gut stool | place: China | collected 2011
TATTTCATTTTCTTCTTCCAAGCCCTTAAACGAAAGCACTCACTGAGTTACTTACTACATCTCAAATCTCTCTCGACGCCGAGAATTTCTTATGTGTCCAGGTCGATCAGAGGTTCGGCTTCCTTCTCCCCCACCTTTTAGCGTTCTGGGCCCCTAAAAAAATAAAGAAACCCGAAATCAAAAAGAAAGAAGAGAAATTGGGCCATGTTTCCCGAGAGAGGCCGCCTTCTCTCAGGCCAGCAGTCGACTAGAAATAGAAGACTGCTCTATGACGGGCTTCCCTGTTTCCTGGGCTCTGCTCGCTCGTCTACGCTCCGACCCAGCACAGCAAGTAATAATTGAAAAACACTTCGTACCTTTCCTGCATTAAGATTTAAAACTTGTCGTAAAAAAGAAAAAGGCAATCAATCAGAATCAAGAAAAAAAATGGAAATAGTGAATCAAGATTTAGATGGATCCCTATTTGGATCTCTATCCACGGAGATACCTATCTATATGGAGAGAGATCTATCTATGAATCGATCGTCACTATCCTCTATCCGGATAGATATGTCCCTATGAGCGACTACGCCGATCTTTATATGTTTTGGCCACGTCCGTTTCCGCTCCGAAGAGGAAGGTTTGGATCTTTCAATCTTATGTCGTGAGGGATGTGACCTATGTTAGGTCCATAAGATACCACAGCTTTTGGTGTTCTATGATTCACCTCCGAATAATGAGTAGGTAGTTCGATCCTTTTTCTTTTTCTCTTCATAGTAAACTGATGGGGGGATGCGGAGCAATAGGTCGAATTACTATATAAAGAAGAGTTGTAAACTATAGGACTTCTTGTTCGAGTAGGAAGATTTCGGTTTTTCTCGTTCCTTCTCTTCGATAAGAATAGGGATTTGAAATGATACAAATTCCTCTGAATTCTGTTGTGCTCAGCGAAGAAACTGCCTAAGCATACTTTTTCGGATCCAAACTTCTTTGCTCTTTCTAAGTCTTCTTCTTGCATAGAAGAACGCAACTGTTGCAAAAACCGGGATTTTAGTAGTAGGCGGCATCCCCTCTTAGTTTTGAGTAGGCGGAACCATTCTGTTTTGGTTCTTCTCCACATTCTTACCGGGTGATCCAGGAATTTGCCTATGATTTTTTCAACTGATATTTCGATATAGAAAGATCTCCTTATTTCTTCACCGCGGATTCTCGCGTCATTTTCTTGAAAAGATATTAGATCACCGTGGGACACTTTAAAATGAGTAATGCTTACCATTCCATTATTCACACAAACCCTTCCATGACTTATCGGCTGCCTTGCTTGAGGAATAGTTTCACAAAAATGGAGACGAACCGGAATAACGTCCGATCTTGTTTCTGGATTGAGTGGAAAAGGGATATATTCAGTTCGTTCTCTTCCTCTGTGCATCTCTGTGATGGGTAAATCCCCATAAAAAAGGGGCAACTTTCGTGTAGTTTGTAATTGGATGTAACTGTTAAGATTTTCTCTCGGATAAATCTTTCTCTTAATAGATCTCTTCTTGTTCCTCAATCTTCGGAGAATGCGGCGTTGTATTATTGTAAGTTCTCTGTTCCGAACATTTCCTGAAAGTAGACGACAAGTTTTAAATCTTAATGCAGGCACGGCGTATCTCGTTGAATCAGTCTTTTTCGCCACATCGGGGCTATGGGAGTCGAACCCAATTCTTCCACGACCCCCGGAATAAGGCTATAAAAAAAAACTTTTGAAAGGAACTTCGCGTCACTCCACTACATCTAGCCAAAGGAAATACCTTCATTCAGCTCCGAGCGAGAAAACGATTGGCTTGAAAACTGCAAGAGAAATTATTCTGAGTCAGAATGTTATTAAACGAATATGACAAGAAGATCGATCCCGTATGGAGCCACCGTCACAGTATGTCAAGCAACCTACCTTCAAAAATTGAAGGCGGACAAGCGCTTCAGGATCTTAATTACGGAGTGAGTTTCTGCTGCCCAACAGACTTTCCTGTGAAACACCATAAGCCGTCTCGTGGGCACCGTTTTCTTTTCTTCAAGTCCGGGTTGATAGGAAGTGGACAAAGTCCACCTAGGCTCGTTGGAGTGAGCAACTCTCCAGATCTATTTTCAACTGCCATATCAAAACGGTGCGCTTTCTATGCTTATATACATACGATTTTTGAATCCGAAGATTGGTTGGTGAAGGGAACAAGTACTTCCCGCCAGGAGAAGTAGAGTGAACTCCGGTCAGGAAGGTTTTCACCCCCAAAGGGAGAAGCACGAGGGAACAGTCCAGTCTGTCCTTCCTTTGCTTGAACTGGACCAAAGACCTCGAGAACGCCTGCCGCGAGAATTCACAGGTTCGTTCACTTACCAGCACTAGTTCGTACCTTACCTTAGAAAGCAAGCAGCCGCGACCTCCGGTCTGCAAGCACCTCTGGTCCTAAGCGCCCCCGGTCTCCAGGCTTAAGGCAACAGGGAGACAAGCTTGAAAGCCATACTTGCATTGGATTTTTTTTTATTTCCACGCCAATAAGAGAGTCCTTTTTCGAGGGTTGTGAGACCCCCTCGACCCTGCCAAAAGAAAGCATTTTCTCGAGACAGAGATATGACCTCGCTACCAGAGTTTTAACTCCAGTTTAGTTTGGACTAAACTAATAAGGATGCCTATATATACGAAATTCTAAATACAGGGGGCCCCTGGCCTTCCTATGTTTCCAACAACAACTGGCAAAAGAATGATTTGAAAAAGAGGGAACGGGAAAGGCTTCGCTGATGTACTGACCAAACAAAGATAGATTTTTCCAGTACGTGCCAATATAACTCTTATTTCTTACTTTACTCTTCTTGCTCTACGCTCGGGATCCTTCCCTCCCTAGGTACTCAAATAAGAATGGAAATTTTTCTGTAAATCCCCATTCAAATCATCATCCTCTACTTATTTATCAATTTCTTCTATAGGCGTGAAATAAAGTATATTATTGAGGGCTCCTCTCTATATGAAAGCGCGAAAACATGCCTTCTTGGCTCAGAAAGAGGGCATATCATATAATCAAAGTTATCCCAGCTCGACTCGGATATCGAATAAAAGTGGATTTTTTTGTAACCAGCTACGGAAATCCATAGATGGATTTTGAAGAGTAAAACGTAATCGAATGAATCGATGCCGCCCATGCCAATGATAGAGTACGACATATGAGCTCAGACCCTTATGTGAACTTACCTGCCCTAGCCTCCACGCACGTGCCGATGTCCGCCCCGCTCCTCTATTTTCTTTCTGGCATATTTTACTAATTCCTTATTTTAAGTAAGGTATCATTCCCCTATGAAATAAAAAATTTTTTCGCATGTGGATCTACCTCTCGCCTGAGATCTCTGATATTTATTGCTTTAACACGTCCTCTTACTAAAGAAATACGACCGACGATACAGACAGATGTGAGATGCTCGATAGAGGTTCCCTATATTGGAGAGTGGGAGGGGAAGTCTCTTTTTACATAACATAAAGGATGGGGATGAAGGACGGACGCCCAGCCCATGCATCCCGAGCAGAGAGCTAACCGGATGTATTTGAATAAAAGAACGAACTCAACCGAAGAACTACAATTGAAACAAGACCAGGATTTAAAAGAAGAGCAAGAAAAAACAAGATATATTTTTCTCAAAAAATGAAATGGGAACCAACAACAACAAAAAGCGAAACGAAACAAAGATAGAAATCGTGAAAGCGAAAAAGGGTAACGTAGCTGATTTGCTGATATGTTCTAAGAATGCATTACTATCTTTGATTTTTTCGATGGATTCCGGATTCTGGGCTAGGTACCTAAGTTAGTAACTAGCATAGGGGGGAAAGCCTAAGACAAAGAGTATTAAAGCTTAATAAAAGCGTAAGTCCCCCCCGAAACCCCATGCTCCTTCGGTACGTTCTTTATTTCGTTCTTTCATGTGCTTTCTGGAAAAAAAATTTTCCTTATACCATCGCTCGAAGGGCGGATCCACGGAGCTACTATAACTATAAGATATAAGAAGTAGAAAAAAAGCCTACTTGGAGCATGTTCATCTTCCTCTCGTACGTTCATGATATTGCTTTCGCATGGCTCTTAAAGGCTCAACTAAATGAACTCTAATGGACTTAGCTTGCTCGTGTAACAATTTCATACCGTCTTGCTACCTTGACTTCAGACTTTTAATATATACCTTTGTCCTATTCTTTTATCGTAAACTTGGCTATTGCCATATACCTCCTCCTTCGGGTAGTAGAATATGAAGTTCTATGAATTCCTCCTTATGGTTTCGTATTCCCCCATTCACGCCTCTGTTATATGTTCTAATGGAATTTCCTTTCGTAGGCTCAAAAAGTGGTCATTCTTCAGATCTTTGTTGATTGGCCGGCCGATATGGGATAACCTATTTGAAACAAAGAGATTTGTGTAACGGCTTGGTGTACCGAACTTGGCTTATAAATTCTCGTATTATACTGCATCTGCATCTTCATAAAGAGCAAGAACGGCATCCGCCAGCCGAACAAGTAAGGGATTCCTCGCCCGGTGTGCTGGCTTGGCTCCAGCTTTGGCCTCTTGATTGGCTATTGCCAGAGAAGACATATATGTTATACCAACAGACGGAGCAGACATGGCAAGATACAACATATTAAAGAATGAGCCAAAACCGAACAAGCAAGGCCAAAGCCAAATGTCGACCTAAACCTAAGAGGGGACGCTTGCGGGAGACTTTCGAGTTTCCCGACAGGTCGATGTACAACCGAAGGGTGAATGCTTTACCAAACCCGTGTACAACTCCTTTCCTGTGTATTGATTTCCGCTTATTACATGCTCGGTTTCCTAAATTCTTTCTCCACGGCACCCCCGAAACAAAAAACCAGAAAGCCAAGATCTCTATAAAGCGAGGGAAAGAATACAGATGTACAGCAGAGAAGGAAGAAAGACGAATGCTATGAGAGCTTAGACGGAATATGAATGAAGGATTGAAGCATCTGACCGGGCTCCGGAGATGAATACCGAAAGAGCTTACCGGATGCACCATCGACCTCAGACAGCTCGACCGGGCGGGGGAAGAGCTAAAAAGAAAAAAAACGTAGTGGGTGAGCAAAAAGCAAATACCAATGAAGACCGGACCTGGAATTTCAAACAAGAAAACGTAGTAGCCTAGCCGGGGAGGGAGATTCTCCAGCTCCACTCCTTGTTATATATATAGTTGAAAATAGAGTGGAAAACTACGCTTCAAAATCAAGCCCAAAAAACGATCCTTTTGAAAGGTCCTACTTTTCTTGACCCATTCAAGCCATGAAAGTTACCTTTTGGATTAGAAAACATGGCCTCTGGTACTCTTTCCTGGGTTGATCGAAGAGCTGCTAACAAAAAGGCGAAGGCAGGATTCACAATAAAATAACCGTGGACGGATTGAGCCAATGTTTTAAAAAATTCCAATACCATAAGCGGATTTCACTTCTATTTATTATAGATTTTGCACCTTCAAAAGAAATCTCGAAGGGAGGGTATATTGAATTACAGAAATCGATTCCCGTGTACTTCTTGCTGCTACAAGGCAAGAAAGATAGAGGAACTAATTCAAGACAGTCATTTGTGGACGGGAAGAGTACGACCGGACCGATCTATCTCATTAAAGGATTTTGTGGACAGAGGGCACAGACCTCAGACCGATCGATTAAACCCATTATTGTAGAGTTTACCGGGGAAGTATTGAATTAAAGTCATTCATGTGTGCCGATTTCCTTATGGTTGACTTAACAATTGGGATACTGGTTTCACCGTACTTATAATCCATCTTTCATTATATGCTAATTTCAGTCTATTAGTTCATAGCGAAGCTCAGCTGGGCTGGAGGGACAGTCTAACATACACTGTATGTAGGGCTTATACACACCTTTAGTAGTTCCCTCCAAAACCCCTGTCTTCTGCCGGAGAGAGAGCTTGTTGGACGGATAGAGTGAATGCGGGAATGGCATAGAGGAATGGGATAGTACTAAAAAAAAGTAAGAAGCACGGGAGCCTGCGGTTGATATAAGAAGTACTTACTATCTTTCCCAAACCCCCCCTGTTCTGCCTACCGACCTTAACTTCTCTTTCTAGCCCCTCTACGCTTACCAACGCCTGCATTCCTTTGATTGCTTGTTGTACTCCTTCTACCGTATTCCTCTGTCTTTGCATCTCAGTCCCGGATCGGATCGACTATAAGTCTTCTTTGCTATAGCTTGAATCCGTGATCGACCTAAAATATATTATAAAAAGTCTTTTGTTTGCTGGCTTGAGTCCGCGTGATTTATTTCTCTTATTATAAGCGCCGAATCCCTACCTCTCTTCTTGTTGCTAGCAAATGGGAAAAGACTACTTCTTGGGCTGTGGCCGACACCGGAGAAGACTAATTAGAGATTTGCTAAGCGAACGAGCCCTAGCTTGATCTAAGTCTTATACATTAATTAAGCACAAGCAGCCTGACTTATATGCTCCTCTTACCTTGCTTTATTACACCGTGCAGATGAAGCCAAGGACATCCATTATCTATAACAAAAATTCCTTACTCTTTAAAGTAAGCAAGTAAACTGCCTTGAGAAGACCGATTTCTACACGCTACGTTGGGGCGTGAGACAAGCTTCGTAGGACCATCAAGGGGCAGGCCAATTCCGAAAGTAGAGACGATAGAAAACAGGCGAAACTCACAGAAGAAGACAATAGGCAGATGGGGTCGCGAGACCCAGGCGCATGCATTGGATCACCATTGCGGAGACGGAAACCATGGCTCCAGCAGAAAACCCTAAACAGAAATCCCTCAATCAAAAGCTTCTCTTTGTTTTTTGGTGCATATCTTCTTTGTTCGAGAGCTTGATGAAGACGTGCCTTGGATCTACCAGAGTGATCGAAAGATCCCCCCTCTTTCGAGCAAGGAGTTGGGTTAGCCGTCCCGTTTTTCCTCTCTTGATCTACAAGCTGCTTTGCGATAACTCTCTTATGTTCTTGCTCAACTTCATGCATTAAAGGTTAAACTATCTTGTGCTAATTCTAGTTACCAATGGTTCATCCGGCTAAGAGGAATAAAGAAGCTGTGCTGAAGACAGAGTCTTGAGAATAGAGTTCCGAAGCGAAGCAGAAGAGGGAGGTGAAACCAACACCCTTTGAACAGATGGAAGTCAACCCGAAGGCAAATATTAAATAACAGAACTTCCAGGTGATCAAAGTAGATTGGTTTTTTTTTCATTCACTTAGATGGTGCATCTCATACGATGGTTCTTCCTACTAAGATCCTACAAAAGGTAGAGCACGAACTCCGGGGGATATCTTAAGGAGAACCGCTTGCGCCGGCACATCACTACTAAGAACGGGCCTGGGGACGATCAATCACACAGACCCACACTTTATTTGACAGGCGCAACAACTCGACTTTAGGAAGTAGTACCGCCATTCAGCATTGGTATAGGAGCGGAAACTCCTTCTTCAATCCCGTCTGTCTCACTCGAGGAAGAAGGTTCAACATCCGGATATCCACGGACAAGGAAAGGTAGAGAAGAAATCTACTACTTTATGAAAGGAAATTCCCATTCTCGCGTAGAGTAAAGAGACGTAGACTAGAGATCGATTGCAGCTTATTCTTTCTTATCATTATCATTTTTGTTTTAGAGAAAAGGGCCTCGAACAGAGGCAACTTAAGATACATCCAACGCATGAATTGAAGTATGAGAGTATCTGTTCCGAAGCGAAGCTTTGTAAGGTTCGTTACTCTTACGATAGAGCTGGGGAACGTGTTTCACATTTACCACACTGAATCTTGATCTAAGACGAATGCGCTTTTTCAAGCTTTTTCCAACCCCTCAAATCACTGCCTTTCACTCGGGCTTCCGGTCACTTAGAAACCTGGAAAGAAGACGGAGTCAACGATTGGACTTTTTCATTCACTTAATTGGTGCATCTCATATGATGTTTTCCTTTGGCTGAGAGATAGAGCAGCAACGTCCATTTCAATTATCACGAGTTGCTGAGTGAATTGATGGATTCATTTTGACTCTTATTATATATGTTATGAATCGCGTGTTTACCATCTATCCCAAGCTACCTAGACAGAACAGGCGCACCTTTTCATCTTTTCTACTAATGTGATATGCGATCTCAACCTTTGAATCCCCGGATGTAATGTTCGAACGGTGCCGCACCCTAGCGGCTTGTGAACTATTTCACCTTGATCCTACCTTTTGGGCATTCATTTTAATAAGTCTTGAGGCTTGCTTCTTCCATACGGTTTTTCGACTCAAGTCTTTTAACCGCTGTTTGGGGGGGGGGCATAGGACCTCCAACGTAGCATGGCCTACGTACGGTATCACAACTTTGATATCATATCATGGACTGCTGTTTAGAGGCGGATAAGACCTTTTCATATTGTTTTTGTTGGGGACATCTTAGCGCAGAAGTCAAGGGTTTCAATCGACTTGATGCCGACCTTCGTGCATGATTTCTTCGTGAAGATGACAGATTCCCATGGTTTCCCATAGGGGAGAGATGAGACTTTTTATCAAGCATCACCGGCCCCGAAGAGCTATTACTTATGTGAAACCGAGGTGCCACACAGCCCCAGCTTTGGCTCTACGAGCTGAACCACTTTTCCCAGAAGAGGGGGCGGTTGATCATTTAGGTTGTTTGTTCAGCGTTGACGAGATCTATGGTATCGATGTGTTAAGTTGTTTACTCCCTAGGGCGGGAGAAGAACGACACGAACCGAGCAAGCAAACCATCTTAAGTAAGAAAAGAGGCCGAGTCTCTTCGGGCGTATGGAGCAAACGCGACTATGTTTATGCCTGTTTATGTTTATCTCCCTAGGCGGGGGGGACCCCCAGCTAATAAGGGGTATGTTTTGAGATCTTTTCATTCTAAGTATAGAGGGATGGCTATTGACAAAAAGTACACCTGGATGGATTTTATTGGATAACGGGCCGCTAAATTTTTTTTTTTAAATTCCTCAAAAATTGTACCGGGGAGGCACTCATTAGACTAGTAATCAAAGTACGTAAATCGCCCACAAACAAATATGTTTGCTGGCCCAGCTGCTACAGCTCCAAGAAGAAGTCCATTGCTTAAGGAATTGCGCTACCCTTCAACTACCCGGAGGAACCTTATGCCTGCATTTATTTCTGCGTAGGAAAAAAGGATACCAAAAAGTCGAAAGCGAAGAACAAGCAAGAATAATCCAATCAACATAAAGTAGAGCTGCATCAAGCCGAGCCAAGCCAGGCGAATAACAGTTACTTATGAAACCGATCAAACATATTCCCTTTCTCAGCCAGAATAGAAAGTGAGTGAACTACCTCTTTAGGGAAGCCCTCAAGTAGCGGCCCAACCCATCCTATAGTTATTTCTGTGCTTCTAGAGGCCGGTGCAGACCTTAGCATGACACATTGTACCTCCGAGGCTGCGAACAGAGCTTTAAATGACTTATTTCGATCACTACGCTCTTTTGGATTGATCATGGGAGATAAGGGCTCAAGACTTGTTGTTAATGATAAGCCAGAATCCTTTCTTCTATTCTTTTTGTAATTTCCTATGCCATTTGGGAGTGAGTTCGAATCACTATCACCTTCGGTGCCTCTAGTCCTGTGCTTTAACCATTAAGCTAGCTAGATAAAAGTCTTCGGTTTGCTGTAACAGGCGCATAATCTGATCACTGAATTGATGCCTTACCGTCCCCCAGGGCCGGCGGAGCTATTTTCACATCCTCATCTGTCTCCGTAGGGCGGGCTTCCTTTCTTTTAGGTTACCCTGATGCGGGTCTCTCTTTTTAACAAACTACTGACCGGCTTCCGTGCCGTGGATCAGCTGTTGACGCAGAAAGGGGAATTTGAAACCTCGTTCTCCTGAGATAGGCGTATTGGAACTTACCTCTCGGTATGGGTTGCCCTCTAGTTGGATACCCGCGTTGGCCGTCACTGTATTTCAAGTTGAATGAACACGAACAAACTCTACTGCCCGAAAGTCATATCAAGGAGTCTTTTCGATTAGTTATATATAAGATCGTGAAATCACCTCCGGAATAGTCATGGTTTGGAGTCCCCTTTCCCTAACAGAATACCGAACCCTCGGCATATCTTCAGGTTGAGAACTAATGTACTACTTGATCGGAACAACTATGCTCCTCTGGGCAGCGGCATTCATTCTATTAAGTTACTCTCAGTTCCGAAATCTGCCATTGTTCCACCAGTGGTGTTCCGGCCCTTATCAAAAATGTTAAGTGATAAAAAAATTAAGGGGCACTTGTTCCTACTAAAGAAGCAGAGGCAATAGAGGCATAGGTGGTTTAAAAACCAATCCGGAGCCGGTTGTTTACCTTGTCGGCTCGGAAACAAAAGCATCAGTATAAGTCCCCCAGTTGCAGTTTATTCTATTGATATAGAGCCAGCTAGAGTATAGATGGAGGCAGCAGAAGCAGTGGTTGAAGCCCCCAAATGGGAACCTATCGAACGGGAATTATTAGTAGTGCTGCTCGCTATAAATATCTTTTTGAGGACAGCGGACGTCAGAAATTTGTGTGAATTATGAATCTTCTTCGATGGTCTTTCTGAGAAGAAGAGCATATCCACCTTGAAGACCTTCTGGAAAGTCGCCTATGGAAAGAGCATACCCAACCAATATGAGCCTGTCCGAGACTTGCCATTCCCATGGAAGAAAGTTTCCCTGCGTATTGATTCATTACCGACTGAACGGAAAATGCTTGCTTCTATTCCCTCCCTCCGAGCGATGAACCGTGATTGTATAGCTGTACGGAATCCCTGGGGAGTGAAGGGATAGGTGAAACAGGAGGGGGTGGAAGAACTACGGAAAGTAATCCATAAGATTCCATACCTTTCTGGCTATACGGAAGGGCGGAATGGATCATCAGAGGGTGGAAATTGACTCCAATTGGAATACTTGCTTTTCCATAGGGATTGCATGCCCATTTTAGGGATTAATCACTTCACGGGAGAGAACATGAGGGATGAGCGACGATCGGCCTACCTAAGTTTTGACTAGTCATCATCGGTTTACCCGCTTGCTGAAACCACCCTCCATAGCCGATTGGATGGTTGGATAGCCACTCAACTCTTCACTATACTTCCTGTATCCCACTCCCCTCTCTATCTCTCTCGACCCATTCACCGGAGACCCCCATCCCCCTTCACTATGTATGGCCAATGAACTCCTCGCTTTAGTCCGTTCTTTTCCGTCTTTGGGCTCGGGTCGATAGTAGCCGTGGTAGTAATGTCCCGGAGCCCGGCTACCGACCCGAGGCGCTGATCGGGAAAGTCATAAAGGGACGTTAAACGTAATTCTAGAAGGGCGTTACCACAACAAAAAAAAATCCGAGTCTTGGTAGTTTACTTGCTTACTCTAACAAGTAAGGCAGTTGAAGTGAAAGTTTATTAGACTAGTCCCACTAAGATGGCGGGGAAACTCACTTCCGAGAGAGCTGCTTTCGCCTCGGTAATTACCTAACGAGAGAGAGCCGATGCCAAAGTCGCCCTTTACGCGAGGGAACGCCAGACAGACTTACCTCTGCTAACTACGTTTTTTTATATAGACTGGAAGCTAGAGAGATACTATACTAAGGTATAGTGCCGCTACCAGAGAAGGCTGTTTCATGCTAGGCGTCCAGACCTACTACGCCCGAGCCGCATCCCCGGCACACTTGCTATATCCACTAAGGCTTCATCCCACTTCATCCTACCAACTATACCTTATATAAAGCCGTTCTATAACAATTCAAGACAACAAGAAAGCAAAATATTTGATCAGACCTTTTCTTATTTTTATTTCCATTTCTTTTTCCTTCCATGGAACGGAACCTTATTTGCCTTCGCCTCAGTAGCCGCTTTTGCTTATGGTAAATCTGTATCCGCTGCTGTCTCCCCAGATACTTATGGTGGGTTTCAATAGATCTCTTTTCCACCTAGGTCAAAGGGGTATGCCGCTATATATGCTACACCGAAGTATGCTCCTAGGTAAGCTACTGCCTTTGGATCCGCCTCTCGAGCACGAGGGTCGTATTCATAAAAGGCTATCGATCATGAAGGTTTGCCTATGGCTCTGTATCTACCTCTGTCTGCTGGTGCTTATTTTGATAAGCTGCAGGATCAATGGCTTAAACTACTGCTTCTTCAACGCTTCTCCTGCGACTTGTTCTCCTTTCGTCCTTGCTCCTGCACGCACCTAAAGGTACAGTATCTAAACGCTCCTTCTGCTCTTGGGAAAGGGGGCCCAAGGCTCATCCTTATGCTTTCGGTTTTCGAGTGAAAAACAGAGTTGGGGAGACCTGTCAAGCTTTAGGATAGCTCTTTTCAAAATAGATTCTTGTAATAGAAGCTAAGCTTTTATACCGAATCGGGTTTGTTGATGGAATCATAGCCGGGCCGGAACTCTTGATCTATCAATAGAAGGTGAGAACTCAATCAGGAAGGACTGCTAGTCATCACCGAGGGTATGACCAAGGAACTGCTGCTGAGAGCGATAGACTTTCCAACTGAGATGGAGAGAATGCGCTCCTACTCTCTTTCAATCGCCGATGCTAAAACAAAGAGGGCGTAGACCCGAGGGGAGGTTGAGTCAGCAGCTAGTTTTGCCGGAATAGGAATCAACGATGCAATTGAATCTGTTGGAGGAAGGGCATTAGAGCAATAGACGGAATGAGTCTTAGTTTCAATATCCCCTGCTCTTGTTGAGTCGACTGTTCATGGCATGGTTTGGTGGGACCAAGAATTGCTCTTGTTCCCGGACCAGGAAGTTTTTGCATTGATGCCGGGAATACACACTCTCTCTTTCTCTTTGAAGGAATCCGCATGGAAGGCTCTCGACCGGGTCATGGCATTGCTCTGGAGTGGAGCCGGGGAAGGAGCGAAGGGAAGAGGATTTAGCTTTGGCTTTGGTTCGGTTGACCGTATGACTATAGTTTCTGTGGTCTTGTTCAAATAGAATAGGTCCCTTTGGGTGCTATCACATAGCCCTAAGCAGGGCAAGGAAGGTCTCTAATCGACAACAAAGAGATATGCCAATTAGCGGCACACTGACTATATCGACAAATCAAAGTAGTGGTCATGGCCTTTGAGACTTTAAGACATTGCCCAATCGATGGCCTAGCTTCGACTCCTACTCCTTCCCCATGTGCAAAGCAAAGCCTATTTTTGTTCTCTTTCGAAAGGCTAAAGGGCTACGCTAAACCTTACGAGGGTTCATTTCCACTTTTCGGCCTAACTAGAGATGTCGATACTGAAACTCGAAGGGAGAGCGGAAGGGGGACGAGCAAAGCTTTGAAATGAGCACGGGAAGCTTCCTTTCCTAGCCTATTCAATGTGGTCATGTAATAGAATTACATGGGAAGACCTCCTAGTTGGACCCAGACTGCGACGGTAGTGAATGTGGCCTCAGCTCCCACAAATGCAGGCTCCCAAAGCCTTAGACTGAGATAGTACCACAAAGTAGGGGTTAACATAAATGACTCTATGGAAGTCCTCTCCCAGCCCAGCTGTACATTTAGGAAGTAGATCGAAAGAAAGGAAATTGATATTATCCTTAAAACAGTCACCACTCCCACTCCTCTGGTGTGTGTAGTGGAATGACAAAGAAAACAAAGAAGCGGGTGAGAAAGAGACCAGAGGGATTGGATTTCACCCAACTGCAATGTCCGGCTGAAGACTGAAGTGAAGACCTGGCTTTAAGCCTCTCATCTTTGATCCTTTATTAATATCGACTTCATTCTGTAAGGCTGTTAGGAGCCGAGAGAAGGCGAAAGAACGGATAGTAAAGCCCCTTACTTAAATGGAGAAAAATGCCTGCCCCTATCCGACGGATCAACCGTTACGTCCCCTGGATAAAACGTATACCCCTTGAACAAGGGTTGAAGTTTGAACCAACCTGGAAGGCCCTCCCTACACATTCGTTGACTAGAAGAGTGTGGGTGGAGAGAATGAGACTTCAATACCTTAAGGTATCGAAGTCTCGTTCCTCTTTCACATCCTTCTGTCATGAATTGGGAGCTTTTCAATTCCTCCTGGTGTTCTGCCATTCGCAAGGAACGCTGTTCTCCCAGGGGTGTTTATGGGCTCACAGGATTCATTATGCTTTTGATGTGAAGAATAAAACCTTCACACCAGAAGACCTGGATTGGTTTGAGCGCCGTATAGGGCCCTTTTTACCTTCCTGTGACGATCTTGGGATTCCCCCCATAACGGGTCAACTAGGTTGCTCGCTTGAGGGTGCTGGCAAGCGCCGTATATTTGCTATTGGCAATTATATAAATCAGAGGCTTTTGAAACCTGTTCACCAGTGGTTTGCTTCGGTTCTCCGGGGCATCCCTATGGATGGTACCTTTAACCAAACAAAGCCTTTTGTTCGTTTGATTCCAAGCTACACCTGTTTCAGCTATGATTTGAAGAGCGCTACTGATAGGTGGCCTCTTTATTATATGTCTGAAGTGGTGACCCTATTGTTTGATAGATCTTTTGCTTCAAGTGTTGTTAATAGCACACTTGGACAAAATATCTTCACCATCCCCTTCGTGAGAAGGCCGATGACGTCAGTTTGTTTCCAAACTGGACAACCATTAGGGTATTACGGCTCTTGGCCAATTTTCGCGTTCACTCACCACTTGTTTGTTGGTGTGGTGGGCTGCGGAACAGGTTAGGCCGGGGAAGCCTGCCTAGCAAAGCCAAGCGTGGAAAGACTCCCTAAAGCTAAGACTCCTTTTCGGGTGCTGCCGGTCTGGATTGATGCCTTTCCTTCTTCTTCTTAGCTCACAGCTTCTCCTTCTATGAGAACTGAAGTGGTGAGGGCAATCTGGAAGATTTACTTCCCCGGCTGGATTCTATCCTTTTCACACCCTTCACTACATAAATACAGGAACCGAGAGAAAGAGTTCTACCTGAGCTAACACCATGACAGGGAGAAAGTTTATGCGCTTAGAACGTGGCGTGCTATTCTACATTTCGTGCCTATCGTATCTATCCGGGAATCCCCTACTTCGCGAGACTAAGCAAAGATAACATATTGAAAGGATTGAACTTATCGAACGAGGCCTATTCAACTACAGGAATTTCTTCTGGTTCGCTACTTAGATTATTGGATTGGACCGAAACCGGCCCATTATAAAGCTGGGGGTGAGCTACTTACTTACTTGACTTTCTTCCTTGTGGGAATGGCCGATTCACTACTCCCTCGAACTGTCTTATCACTTTCCTGGTTCACAACTAGCTCTATTTTCTCTTTCTCCTTTGGCTTTCAACACTAGAACAGTTCCTTCAAAGGAAAGAAGGAATTAACAGTCAAAGACTTCCGGCACAGGCGCACAGAACAAAGACAATAGGACTGGACCGTTCAAGCAGAATCGTAGCTTTTTCAGCTTGAGCGCATCTCCTTACTACAACCTTCCTTTTAGACTACTGGTGCGCTACTCGATAGCTTCCGTTTCGACTATTTAATCTATTTCTAGTTCGAAAAGAAGTTTTGTTACTGGGCTTAGAAGAAAGCTTAGGAAACACATTCAATTGACTGATAATACCCGAACCGTGAAAAAATGAGTTTATGCGCTTATAAGTTGGCCTTCTAGGATCAATCCTGAACGGCCAAGTCCCCTGCCAACCAAACTACGAATTCTCATTTCTTTGACCGATAGGAACCTCTTTATGTGATTCAAGAAGTGGATTAGCTTAACTAGACTAATCGACTTCAAACCTATCTTGAGAAAGCCAATCCAAGGCTTATAGGAGGGAGTTGAAAACGACAAGCAATTACCTCTTTCTTTCCCCACGCCTTCTGCCTCGATTCGGATGATGCATTCCACTTTGTTGACTTTGACTTTTCAATCCCTGACCGTTCACTTGAACACGGAAGCTTTCAAGCAGAGACAAAGCAGGCAAGAAGGAATTGACTTGCCGATTGAACAAAACGAATTATATTGGAATTACTGAAATCGCATTTTATTCGCCAGAGTCGTTCTAAAATGACTTGATTCGCTCACCGTAGAATCTATATTTAGTGATGAGGTGAGGACCGTTGCCTGTTGAGGACTTCCGACTTGGATTACCAGTTTCTCATTCACCTGCGAACAACTAGGGACAGATAGAGGTGGGATACCAGAGAGAGATCGTACTTTTCGAAGTTTATCTTTCAGCTTTCACCACTCGAACACTTCCTTCAGAAAGATTGGGATGAATTCTGATTAGGGAAGCCGGCACGCACTGGGGACAGCTAACAACGTGTAGTGACTGTACCACTCTCTTTGACTCACATCGGGCACTCCACCGTCATGATTTAAGGAAGCAGGCTAGCTAGTGCTATAGATATAGATTGAGTCCGGCAAGCTTTTAAGTAAATACAAGGTGCTCCACTTCTAGAATATTAAGTAACTAATTGGTGAAGAAGGAAGGTTAGCTTAAAAGAAGTCATTCATTGGCGAGGAAGACTGATCTCTTTTACACAAGGTCGAGAAGTCACTCAGGTATACAATATAGAAGAAATGCGGTTGATAAGCGCCCTGGAATTCCATTCTAATAGAGCGGCTCGAGGTCAAATCCATGTTCCTAAGTCAAGATGAAGCGAATACTAAAGTAAGAAAAGGAAACTGAAACTCATCCCGTTCAAGCGTATGAGAATCTATAGTTTCTAGCCTGAGACGAAAGCATTGGGACTCCTACTTGCTTGCCCGCGCTGATTGGACAGAAAGCCTTCCTTTACTACCACCGACTGAAGACCGGATTGTTACCAGAGAAAGGAATGACTATAGGCACGGAACTGGCTTTTTACCCTTTCTTTGCCCCGCTAGCTGACTTGCCTGCGCTTTTTTCTCGAACTCTAAGAGCGGATTTAAGGAATTTGCTTGATAGCATCAAGTAATGGGAGATTTATTTGGACTTTCTTAAACATCTCCATGATTTCATTGTAATGAGTGTGTCTTTCTTGGGCGCAACCAACCGTTGAGGATATGGAGGCTTGGTGTTCTCTAAGAATGAATTTTCTTTTCTTGTTTCGGAGATACATATCTTTAGTTGAGGTATCCCAAATGAGCCCTAAAAGTGGCAGAAGTAGCCAGCCATTAAGTAGGTTTAGTCAGTTCACTAGGAAGAAGTAAACCACTCACCCCCAGCTTTATAATGGGCCGGTGGAAGACAGAAACGTCTATTTTCCAAGAAGCAAGCGAGGGAATTCCCTGTTGTTACAAAAGAGAGCTAAACAAGTCAATGCGCATCGTGGAACTATACTATATGTCCCTCGGCCGGATCAAGCAGCGGGGTTGCTTCAGAAGCAAGTAAAGGCTCAAGGCAAGCTCAGGTCACCAGAAAGTGGGCATCAGAAATAGGCCTTTTTTCTATTTCTAAGCACTCAATAAATGCCACTTTCAATAATAAAGGGTTATTCACATGCACCGATCAGAACCGTACTTAACTTACCAATCAGAATGCCGTGGTGGAACCGCAGGGACTGCAAGGTGAAAGCATTACTTTGATTCAACTGATCGGTCGGTCTACGCCCTTCGTGGA
>OGJT01000425.1_pt1 | contig 22418 bp, 22 predicted proteins | sample 1572331 | NCBI WGS metagenome assembly OGJT01 (sample SAMEA2582094, study PRJEB24529) | metagenome | biome: Human gut stool | place: China | collected 2011
GGAGAATATGCGTTCAAGGCATCGGAAGTCGGTAGGGAGTTTGGCTACCGTTCTTTGCAAAAGAACTTCGAGGCAGGTAAGAAAGCCGAAACGAATATATCTGACCAAGTAATACGCAAATCGTCAAAGCATACAGATACTAAAGATGCTGGCTATCAACTCGTACCCCCAAGCCGTTCATACAGTCCACAACCAACTAAGGATTCTCTACAAATCTCACAGATTGTAAGAGAAGTGGCAGATACAGCCATTAGCACAGCCGATGATTTGGTGGAGGGACTGGGCGGAATGATAACCCCAGCAGCACATTGCGAAGATTATGCAGAAGCAGCATGGCAACGCAAGCTCAGATTCCAAACTAACAAGAAAAAGAGAGGACGAAGACTATGATGCAGTTGATAGGCTCTTTTGTTTCATGGTGATAAACTAGTAGGGAGTGCCAATTTGACACTCCCTGTCTTCTTAGATGACGTTAATGTTTCCTGTCTTTTGGAGGGCAAGAGTCATTACCATAACTATTAGGATTCTGAATCTTACCATCCTTTCCATGAGGAATAAGTTCTGCCCCTTCTTTCTTGGCAAGATCACGTCCCCAGTCCATTGCCTCCTTCTTTGTTTCAAAGTGTTTTGAGGCTCTGTCTGCATTTGGTCGCTTTGCGTCCCACCCTCCGTCTGGATTAGAAACGATATGAATTTCTTTTCTCATATCAATAATTTTTAGTTGATAGTTTTGCTTACGGTGTCCTTCCGATTCCGCTACGGTGCAATAACAGCATATTTAAAAGCAAAATAGCAATTATGGTGCCAAAAAAATATTTATTTTTTCGCTTTTATGATAAAACGATCTGTTTCTAATTTCGGTTTGTAACAGATTCTATAATCTCATATAGTTGATAGAAAGATAAAAATTATAGGTATATTTCATCCAAAACGCTTGTTCTTCGGTAACAAAATATTATCTTTGCAGACAGAATAACAAGCGTTCTTTGTTAGGCAGAAAACAGCGAAGCCAAGTAGCTCGCTCGTTTCTAAATCGTTACCAGTTTTGTTGCATCAGCAAGGTAACTTCTTTATTTTCAGACAGATATATTTTTATAATTATCTTGTGGGGCAATTAAAACAAAATCACAATTGAAATGACATCTACGGTACAACCAATAGAGACTTTCACCCCAGTTCGCGCAGCTAATCAGCGCGATGTTCTCTCGCTAACGCTTCCGCCATTGCGCCTCTTGCGTGTGGCCTTTGTGGGCGTTGGCGCTCGTGGTCGGCAAGCGGTGATGCGCTGGTGTCACATCCCCGGCGTCGAAATCGTGGCAGTTTGCGACAGCGTTAAGTCTACTGCAGAGGAAGTTTCGAGGCAAGTTGCACAATTAGGCAAGCCGCGCCCCGCCGTCTTTAGTGGCGAATCAGCCTACATCGAATTGTGCCAACTGCCCGCCGTTAACCTCATCTATGTCTGCACAGACTGGCTTTCGCATGCGACGATTGCCGTCCATGCCATGCAAAACAGAAAGAATGTGGCCGTTGAAGTGCCTGCTGCGCTCTCCTTAAAAGATATCTGGCAGCTGATAGACACAGCCGAACGCACGCAACAACATTGTATGATGTTAGAAAACACCGTGTATGATGATTTTGAAATGGCGGTCGAGAAAATGGCTAAAAAAGGCCTGTTTGGTGAACTGATTCATGCGGAAGGCGGCTACGCGCACCCCATTGGAGACCGTTGGACGCCGTGGCGCATGGCTTATGCCCAGCAAAATAGTGGCGATGTTTATCCCACACACAGCATCGGACCAGCTTGTAAACTTCTAAACATGCATAAAATCGACCGCATGCACTATCTCACATCGATGCAGACGGATGCCTTCATAGGAACACAAATTTATCAAAAGGTGATGCAGACACCTTGCAGTTTCTTTGCCAATGGTGACCAAACGTCAACGACGATACGCACATTGAAAGGCAAAACTATTCTTATCCAACACAATGTGATGAGCCCACGTCCATATAACCGTATGTTCCAGGTTATCGGAACGCAGGGTTACGCAGCCAAATATCCAACTCCGGAAATTATGCTCAGTCGCGAATCGGCCGCTAAAGTGGGCATAGACATTGATGAGAATAGTGTGTTGTTGAGTGCTTCGCAGATAGAAACGCTGCTCCGTAGCTATGCTCCCGACTTTCTCCCCGAGACAATAAACTTAGCCAAGCAGCTTGATCCACGTGGCGGCATGTCTTATTTCATGGATTTGCGATTGGCTCATTGTCTGCAACAGGGACTTCCCTTAGATATGGATGTTTATGATTTGGCGGAATGGTGTAGCATCGCAGAACTCTCAAAACTTTCTATCGAACACGGCTCAATGCCTGTATTGATACCCGATTTCACGCGTGGCGCAGGCTTCGTCAGATAGAACCCACGCATTTTCATCTTATCCTTCCGTAAACAATTAAAACGTCTCCACGTTTGCATTTGTGGCGCAAGCTTTATCAAATAAATACTACGCGTTTAAAACTTATCTTCCCGTAAACAATTAAAACAACTCCACGCTTGCATTTGTCGCGTAGGCTTTATCAGATAAAACTCACGTATTTAAAACTTATCCTCCCGTAAACAACTAAAACGTCTCCACGCTTGCATTTGTGGCGCAAGCCGAGCCTCTCTATCGTTGTTGTTAACTCTTTCGGCCGTGGCCGAAACTCAGAATTGCACGATATTTATATTTTCGGCCGCGGCCGAAACTCTCTTTTTAGCGTTTTTCTTTCTTCGGCCGCGGCCGAAACTTCCTTTTCATGCACATTCCACCTTTTCGGCCACGGCCGAAACTTCCTTTTCTGCTTATTCCAATCTTCGGCCACGGCCGAAAATGATTTTCTCACGAAATGCGAACATCTTCCTCCTAAAAAATACATTTAAAATAAAAAGCACCTACAAAATATTTGTAGGTGCTTGAATTCAAAGTGGACCAGATAGGGCTTGAACCTATGACCTCCAGATTATGAGGCTCACCACACAAGCTATATATGAGCTTATTTATCAGCCTGTTAATGAACTCTGCGCGGAATGGAGGTCAACTATAGGTCAACACTCCATCGCACGACAAAGTTACAAAAATATCTCCGATAATGCAACAACAGACTAACAGATTATGGTTTGTTGCTGGGAAATAATCTTATATTTGGGAATGTGTAGTATATCCTATTATTCAGTATCTGTGTTTTTCTGATATAATGCGTTTAGCTCTCTTTTTGTGGAAGGTAGTCCCATCTTTTTACACCATTTACGGATAGCATTATCTGTTACTCCGTACGTTCTTCCAATTTCAGTAAATGGTTTTTCTTTTATTAGCTGCAATAATTCTTCCTTTGATGGTTTATCTGAGGGTGAAATCTTGTGTACACGGTTATGTTTCAACGCACATTCAGGACACCAAGTAGATTTAGGGGCAATCTCTTTTCCGCAGTCCTTACAATAGTTGTGCCGTTTAAGTTTTCGAGTACAGAACGTATCTGTTTGTGTATGACAGTTTGGGCAGACGATGCGCAGGTTCTCCAATCGGTTATCTGTGTGTATGCCGTTGATGTGGTCTAATTGCAAGACAAGTAGTTTGTCATTCCATGTGTTACCTTGTCCGCATATCTCGCAATAATCTTTCTTGATTCCCTCATCAACCAGTCGCTTCTTTAGTTTGGTAGATTGATAGCTACTGTTTTCTACCAGTATATCCTTTAAGGGGATTTTGTCTCGTATCAGCTTAATAGGGAGAGCGTGATGGTTTATGCCGTATTTATCTAATAAAGTAGTTAGTTCTTCAATATTGGCTTTACTCTGCCTCTTATTCAGTATCTTCAATATGTCAACAAGGCTTTTAGCCTCGTTGATGAGTTCCTATAAGTGTTCTTTTGTTATCATTGCCTGTATGTAGTTATATCGTGAATAATATCATTCCGTCTTTTCTTCCCTTATCTGTTGGGATTTTACATCTTTGTGTGGCAAAGCCATATTCTATAATCTATGTTCCTTTTGCCTTTCTCTTACTGCCAAATTCTGTATAAATCTTTTGTAGGGTGGCTTTCAGTTCTTTATTCGTAACCCTGTCTCCAGTTTTATAAACTTGATGTAGGGCGTAGCTGATTTTAGTCTACAAAATGGTAGTGTCCATGTTCATCAATATAATCGTTATCGCCCATAACCTCTGGGCATAGTTTCATTATCTTTTCTTTTTCGGATTCCTCTGTTTTCAGAAACAAATCATCCCGAAGTATCGTTATTCGTTTTTTCTTCCTATCTCTCTTGATATATTGTTTGGCTTCCAATGTTCTCAAATAATGGTCAATCATACTCTGTTTAAGAACCATCATTTCCTGTAAATCCCGACCATAATAATCTGTATAGTTGCAGTGGCTGTAACAAAGGCTTTTCATCAATAATAGGAACCCTATATGTTCCCTTGGTATATCTTCCTCCAATATCTTTCTATAAACGCCAAACCAGTTGCTTCTGTTTAGTCTGTATCTGTTCTTCTCTCTCCAGCCATATCTATCCCGATGAATAGCAAGTAAGTGATTCTCTTTGAATATCTGCAAGGCTCTTTGTATAGTACCGACATCGCATTTAAGAAACTTTGCCAATGTATCTTGATTGATGCTCGACATGTCATTCTTAAAATCTGTATGTAGGCATAATCCCAAGTATATGTATGCTTGCAGTGGATTAAGACAAACTCCGATTTCCTTGCTTAGGGTTGTGTAATTCATCGCTTGCTATGTTATTACCATCCTTTATAAATCTTATCTCTCCGTTTTTAACCAATCTCTCAAATGCCCATTTGCCTCCGACACATTCTTTGGTTTCTTTTCGGGTCTCAAATTGCTCTCCTGTTGCTACTTTTATAATCATGCTCCATTACTAAATCAATAAGTTTAAGTAAGCGAGAATCTGAAAGATTTGAGCTGTATGAGTAATAGTTTTTTGATTAGTAGTATCTATTGCTCTCATTGGCAATTCCCATACGGCTCTCATTGGTAATGTGTTTTTCTTTTATTAGGTATATCTGTACTTCGATTTTATCTATAGTGGCCTATAAATAAAAATTCGACACTTCAAGCAATAAATAAAGAGGTACATTGCAGTACCTCAATATTTCCTTTCTATCGTTGGGATTACTTGAATATCTGAAACAAATATAGGCATCTTATTCTATAAATCCAAGCTACTTCGCACTTTTTTGAAAAATCGAGTAAAGTGCATCTGAGGTCTGATTTTCTTGGTTGGAGTGACATTTTCACATTTGGGTATATATAAGAATTTTCAGAGTGAAAATGTCATCAAATAAAAAATACCAAATGGTTTATCACTTGGTATTATCGTTTAGTCTTGCTAAATAAATCAGCGTGTGTTCCTGTATTCATCATGAGCAAGGTCAGCTCTGTGTTGTTCTGCTCCCATATAAGCAACCAGTCCGGTTGTATATGGCATTCCCATTGCCCATTCCTATTACCATGTAACAAGTGAGGTCTAAATTGGGCTGGAACTCTGCCGTTAGTTACCAATTCGTTGATAACCTCTTTGAGTTTATCCATTGGCAGCCCACGCTTCTTGCATCGTTTGAGGTCTTTCTCAAACTGGTGTGTTGTCAAGAGTTTATATGCCATCAGATACCCAATTTGGAAAACAGCTCATCGGCACTGGCATACTCATTGATGCACCCTTGCTCCTTGTCATTAAGTGCCTGTTCGTAAGCGGTGTGCTCAGTTGTAGTTTTATGTATTGTCCACCCCATACGCTTTACGAGTGACTTCAATAACGATGTATCAGCTTTGGGTATTTCCAAGGCAAAGGTATCTGTCATTGTGCTATTTGTATTCATTACTTGTCCTCCTATTTTTTCGTTTATATTGCAAATATAATCTTTTCTTTTGAGAGTTGCAAGAGAATAAAAGGAAAAGCAGCAAATGATTGCTCACTTGCTGCTCTATAGTAATAAGGTTTTCTGTATAACCATCGAAGTTTTCCCCTGTAAGTTTCTGTTCTTATTTCTTTGTCAGACGAACATACAACAAGTAAAAATACATGGTGTGGCTTAGGAAAACCATTGTGTCCATTATTTGATGATTATCTTTCTACCATTGACAATATAAACACCCTTAGGCAAAGCATTAATTTCGTCAGTGCTTGCTTTACTTAGCCGTTTTGTTCCATCTATTGTATAGACATCAGCAAGTCCTGCTTTATTATAAACAGTGTTTGTAATGCCAGTAGTACTCTCGATGAAGAAGAATTCTTTCCATTGAGGTGCTTGTTTATAAGCATTAATATTGGCTTTAGGTACGAATAGTTTACAATTCCACTTGTTAATATCGTCAAGAGCATTTATGCCACAGGTTGGTGGTACAACTGCTTCACTTGAGATCTGTGTAATATTGATACAATCAGAGAATGCTTCTTGTCCGATACTCTGTAATCCACTTCCAAAGGTAAAATTCTTTAGACTACTACAACCAGAGAAAGCCCATTTGCCAATGCTTTTAACATTGTCTCCAATAGAAACGTTCTGTAGGTTAGTACAACCATAGAACTCATTATCATAGATGGTGGTTTCTGCATCTGATATTTTCACTGTCCGTAAGCTGGTGTTACGATAGAAAGGAGAGTATCCATAATTACTGGATGTGTCGTAAATAATTTTACCGCCAATATAAACAGAATCTAATTTGCAATCTTTAAAGAGTGGATTATCATAACCTGAGCCTAATTTTAAAGATGTATTTCTATCCTCTATAATAAGTGTAGAAAGATTAGTGCATCCGTAGAAAGCTTGATTTATTTCCTTTATACCTTTATGGATTCTTATGCTTTTCAAAGAAGAACAATCCCTTAATAGGTCATAATTGAGTATAGTTACAGAATCAGGGATGACAAATTGTTTTAAGTTACGACAATTTGTAAAAGCAGACCTACCAAGTGATTTTATTTTGTTATCTAAAGATAAAGTTTTTAAAGAACTGCAATTGCTAAAAGCACTTTCACCAATGTTATTACCAGCTTTTATATCTACAGATACAAGATTAGTGCATCCGCTAAAGGCATCATTGCCAATATCGTTAACCCTCGCAATGTCCACAGCTGAGAGGTTGACACAATCACTAAAAGCATTATCACCAATACTCCCATTTATATCAATGTAAGCTTTCTTTATCTTTGCACACTTATAAGCTGTATAAGGATTAATTTCTCTGACTGTCATGTCAACACCCTTATAGTTGACCTTTTTATTAATTTTGACTTCGTAAGGTTCTCCTGTATAAGTGCAATCTAAAGCGTCACAGGTGCGCTCTGATGGAGATACGGGAACATATTTGATACCGTCCACCTCAAAAATAGAACTTAAATAAGGATATACCTTTTTATTTGATAAACCCGTATACAAATCATTGGCAACATAATGAATGCTACCTTCCACATTTTTATATCCAGCAGGAGGAGTGTTTGTTAGCCATATGATTTTGGTCTTATTTGTATTATCGAAGGCATTGTCACCAATTGTCGTAACACTATTGCCAATGGTTACAGAAGTTAGAGAACTACAACCGCTGAAAGCACTGTTGCCAATTGTCGTAACACTATTGCCAATGATTACAGAGGTTAGAGAGCTACAACCATAGAAAGCAACATCTCCAATTGTCGTAACACTATTGGGAATGGTTACAGAAGTTAGAGAAGTACAACCATAGAAAGCATTTTTTCCAATTGTCGTAACACCATTACCTATTATAACTCTTGTAGGATTATCGTAATGCCATGGTCCATCGTGTGAATAATCATACATTTCCCCTTTTCCTGTAATGGTCAAAACTCCATCATCAGTAAGGCGCCATTTTAGATCAGGTCCACAGGTTCCAGAGCTTTTTGCATTAGCTGATAAGCCCATGAGTAGGGCTATTAACAAGATGTAAATTTGTTTCATATATGATTTATTTTATGTTTATAGGGTAATTTGAAGGCATAAGGCTGCCGTCGACCTCAGAAATATCTTCGACATTACACCTGACAAATACTATATAAAGAGTATAAGCTTCAGTATAGCCTCCTCCACCATTGTTTATGTTAACAAGTTTCGATTTGAGAGGAGATGTCTGAAAGTAAGAAATCAATTCTTTCTCAGCATTATTTATTATTTTCGGAGTTCCTGTAGCAATTTCGCAGAAATTAGTGTAACCATTATTTATGTGTTCACATTCTCGATCATTTACATTATCGGTTTTACCTATATAAAAGTTCTTGATTGTGTCATCAGCACAAACACTCTCTATGTCTTTGATGATGGATTTAATTTGTTCTTTCATTTTACTAAAGATATTGATTTTATTTCTACAATAGGTTCGTCAGTTTCGCTTGTCATTATCTTAGCTTCACCTTTGATTGACCTAATACGACATAGTATGTCTTTATTCCCAATTTCTGACTTAATTTCTGCCTTACCTTGAAAGGTGTAAACCTTTGGTCCTATGAATTCCTCTTGGATTGTTTGTGCATGCGGAGTAATGATACAATGATCTTTGTCATGGATTGTGATGTGATAGTTTCGCAGTGCACGAATAATTGCAGTCTCAACATCTTCTTTAATCATTGATAATTTCGGGATACTCATAAACTTTTTTTACTGCTCACTGTTTCCCAGAAGTAAGTGGTTAATATTTAGGTAAATGAAAAAGCGTGGGAACTATTGCTGTTATCCCCTCTGTGGTTGTGGAAAGTACCTACTGCAGATAATCAACAATAGCCCACGCATTGAGGTATATTATTCCCATTGGTAAGGGTACAATAATCCCAAGCGTGAGCCTTGCTGTCATCATCCTTGCAGTATTGAAATTTTCCACATTTCAGAGGAAGGATAATTAAAGCAAACGCTCTTTTTCAAAAGTTGAACCCTTTATAGCGCACACCTGCACACAGATGCACTGGAGGTTCAACTGCAAAGATATATAAAAATTCTTGTTAAATGTTTCTTTCCTACAAAAAGTTTATATAATAAGGTGATTTTTCTATCTTAAAGAGCGTTATTCTCTATGAATTAAGAAGTAGTGACATTTTTAGAAAGGGGCGTATAAAAGGATTATTTTCTAAAAAATGTCACTATTCAGAATGTGAGGCAGTCGTATGTCTCCAAGATTTCCTCCTGACGCAAGCCAAGATAGCGTTTGGTGATGGCTACTGACGAATGGTTGAAAAGCTCCATCAGCTTGACCAATGCCAGTTCTGCATTGTCGTTATTCATGTTGTAAACCTGTCTACCAAATGTCTTTCTCAAACTATGGCAGCTAAAATGCTTAATCTTCAATCTGTATTTGTGTTTGAGTTCTTTTAGTATCACGTTAATGCGTTGTACTGTGAAAACTGTACCTTTCTGACTGACAAGGATAGGAGCTGCAATTCCCAGAGGCTGGATATGCTCGTAACAGTCCTTAATATGTTCTTGCAATTCCTTATTAAGGCGTATGGTTCGCTGCTTGCCTGTCTTACGTTCCGTTATGGTAAACTCTGTAACATCAACTATCTGCTTCCACCGCAAGGCAAGAATATCAGATATTCTCAATCCTGTAAAACAGCCGATTGCTATAAGAAGCGAAATCTTATAGTTTCCGTCCTTTGCCAGTTTTCGTATCAAGTTCATGGCTTCTGACCACTGGAGGTAGTCAGCCGTTGTATTGCTGTATTTCAAACTCATAATAATGTTCTTTTATATGTGTTTTATAAGGAAAGTGAATGTTGTTCAGACAGTCATTTTACTAAGTGATTGATTATCAGCGCAACATTCACTTTTCCTATTAGTGAATATCATCAGAGGTAATTTTCCTCGTTCAAAGTCTCACACACCATCCAACAGCAGTTCTTCACTCGAAAGCTGTATTTGTCTTCAAGAGTGGATAAGAACTCCTCAAAATCTTTGTATTTGTTGGATTCCTCAATCTGTTGTTTACTTAAACGTATCTTGATGACGGTTGCAGTGCAAAAGTCAAGAATAACAATGTAGTTTGTTTCCATTGTCAAATCCTCCCCTCGTCACGATAACTATAATAATTGTCTGCTGACAAAATCAGGTGATCTGTGAAATGTACTCTCATTACTTCACACGCATTCTTCACGTTCCTTGTAAGCATATCATCCTGTGAACTTGGCTTTAGGTTGCCACTTGGATGATTATGTGCAAGAATTATCTGCGTGGCATTGGTTAGTAATGCCCCTTGTAGTATCAGCCTTACGTCAACAGAGGTCTCCGTCAATCCTCCCTCTGAAACCGTATTGTAGGCAATCACCTCGCTGGCTTGGTTCAGATAAAGCACCTTGGCATATTCTCTGTACTCGATAGTCCCCTCTCTAAATGTAGGGAGTAAGATGCTGTATGCTTCCTCTGAACAGATGACCTTACCTTGCTTTTTACAAATTGGTCTATATTGTAGCGTAACTTCTGCTACTTTGAAATCCATATCCATAGTTATTATATATTAAAATGTTAGTAATTGAAAAAGGAGACACCCTCAAAGGATGCCTCCTCGCCCTCAATCAACAGTCCACTTATCCGATGAACCATTTATATTTCTCATCACCGTGCAGGGCATTGTTTATTCCTATAGCTACCTCTGTGGCATTTACGGCTCTCTGCAAGTAAGTATCGATGTAGCTTCCCTTGTTCGATTCCGTAAGCAGGTTGTGGAAGTCCCACATAGACAGACTGTCGTCTTTTGCTCCGAAGTTAGGATTACTAAAATAGCCACGACAGACATTGTTGATTTGACTGTCTGTAATCAATAAGCGTGGTATCTGCTTGGTATATCCTTGCGGTAAGGCTTGGTACATTCTCATTCTGCCCATAATTTGTGCAAACTGCGTTTCTGTGAGAGAAGTGTTTGAGAGGGTTTGCATCAGGTGTATCTCCTTAGCAGGGTTGAACTGGTAGAGTAATTCCATCACGCTTTTATATAAATCACGGATATTCATTACTTCGACAGACAGCTTGACGCCATCACCTGTCAGCACTTGATTACTGCACACGTTTACTCGCCAGCCCACGAAGATGGAGAACTTCTCCATACCACGGCTTGCCCTATAAAGGTTGAGATCGTTGTAATTACGAACTCCACCCACACAAAGTTCCAATCGCTGACCGTTCAAAGTCTCGTAAATAGTTGGGATAGTAAAGGCGAATGCCATGCGCTGATAAAACTGTGTCTTTTCGCATTCCAAAAGTTCTGATGCTTTCTTGCCTAATGCGTCAGGCGTTCTACCTCTTACGATATGAGAAACGCGGATAGCAGGCTTGTTTACTTGCTCTCCATGATAGAAGTCTTTGGCAGCATCATGTACACAATGAATAAAGTCCTGATGCGAAATGGTTAACTCTTGATTACCCCAAGTGGGAACAACACATGTACAGGTAAGCTCATCAAGTGAGATAGCATTGGTGTTGGCCTCGAGGAAAGAAACACTGCTACTCTCTGTTGGGGTATCTTCAATGATAACGGCATCCTCAGCATCGCTGGAATCAAAGTTTCTGTTGTTCTTTGCCACAACAGCAGGCATTAAAATTACATTGTTCATAACTTGTAAATGTATTAAGTGAATATTGATTGAAAATAGGCATAAATGAAAACAGACCGAAAGCGGATTGCTCCAACTTCCAGCCTGTTACACATATAAATCCCTAAAAGCGTTTTGATGTTATGAAAGGACTATTTTCCTAATGTTAAGACCTTGATTATTTTCCTTTTACCCCTGTATTACGTGGGAGGGGAAGCAAGGCTGGTGTACTCGTGTACAGATATTTTTCTTAGGTATGGATTGGGGATAAAGCCATGGTGTTCTGATGTTAGGGCTTAGCTTAAGATGGAGGGGGCATATTTTAGAAAGGTCTATTTCCCAGAACCTCTGCTTTATTACAATATCTATATTTTTGAGGATTGGGAGAGTGTGTTTTCAAAAATTGCTATATATGGCTTTAGAAATAGTTGCACCTTGTAAGACTGCAAAACTCTTATTTGGCTCTGGCTTATGTCTGTTCGCTTGTGGCGCATATAACAATATTTATATCCGTGAATGATTGGATTCTATGTGTGGGTTACAAACTTGTGCATATTGCCTGTTGCTTTATTCAGCATAGTGTCGATTTTTATTTCTGAGGAGTGATAATTCTCTACAGCGGGTTGCTATTATATTTGAAAAACTGTCATTCGGAGATAAACTTTGGACTGATAAGATAATAGCCTCTTTCCTCATTCGTTCGCCTCTCTACTGCCTCAAAGTATTTACAAATCTCTTTTGCAGTAATAGCTTTACTCTTCGGTACTCCCAATAGTTCGTGTATTCGCTTCAACTCTTGTTTAATGAAACGAGATGTGTACCAACGTTTGGGCTTAAAAGAATTGTTGACCATCCTGATAACATCCGAAGATTTAGCTGTCTTCTCATGAAGGGCTATTATTATCTTCTCTCTAATGAGCTTGGGGTTGTAATCCAGTTCCTCAATTGCCTGTTTCCCTAACACTTCCCATGCCTCTACTATTAATGAATCAGCGTGACGAAGTTCGTCTAAGAATTGCATTGCCATTTCCGTCTCGTCTTCTTTCAACACTTCTAATTGTTCTATAATTAGTTTCCGCTTCTCTTTAATGGGAATTGTGGTGTTTTTGATTTTCAACCGTTCAAAATCACCATATCTATAAGTTATGTTTGAGGTGGTCACTTCAAAATATCCACACTCATCATATCCTTGGCATAGGCGAGTTGAATCATGGTACATCACCCTTACCAATTCTTCGTGGATATAGTTGTCTATCTTGAAAGCATCCTCTTTACCGTAATCGTCAAGAAATCTGTTGTAAGGAAGAACTCTCATTGCATCGCTGAAAGCTGCTCTACGATTTATGTCTGTTTCGCTGTTCTTGAAAGTCTCAAACTTCTCATATATTTCTTTGTCACACTGATATCGTGTGATGATGCCTCTTTTGTCTCTTACTGGGATTCTCTCATCGAAGTTACTTATATGGTAGATAGCGTTTGTTCCATTACGAAGTCGTCCTGTAATTTGCACTGCATCCATATATGGGTCTATCATCGTGTAATCTGCTATGAAGCAATCGGTAATCATCACAACGTTTGGCTTACAATTCAACTCTATATCCAGAGCATTGTAAAAACGACTTGTCATCCAGTTGTATTTTGCCATGTGTTTTTGCTCCCAGTTCTCGTGTGCATTACTAAACTTCTGTGATTTCAGTTTATCCACACTGTCGGTAGAACAGAACACCGCTGATTGCTCCTTTAATCCGAGTTGTTCCATCATAGCAAGGATGATGTCCGTGGAGTTTACGAAAAAGAAAACAGGTTGCTCGTCTATTTGTAGCAACAATTGCCGTGTTCTCTCCAGTACATTGTTTGTGACACAGACTGTTATCGGTTTCTTGTAGTTGAAGTTGGGGCGGATGGTGAGAACATCAAAATCCTCAAACCGTGGGTCTGCAAACTCTGATGGAGGTGTAGCTGAAACCATAGCCTTGTCTTGACACTCAAAGAAGAAATCCATTGGCAGTGATATATTCTTACGATAGCCACAGTCTTTGACTATCTTCTGGCATTCATCGAACAATAAGAAATAGCCATCAGTCCGAATATCTATCCCCATCTGCTCAAATGCCAATCTCACCTTATAGAAACTTTCAGGAGTAGTTAGTATCTTTATCTTTTTGTTCCTGTCTTGGGATTTTTTGATATAGTTAACAACATCTTGGGTATAAACTCCCTCGTACACGCCAAACAGGTTGTCATCTTTATGTTTGCTATCATGACACTTCCCATATATAACAGGTCTGTTCGGTTCAATGATAATAGAGTTTCTAGCGGCTCGAAGTTCTCCATAAGTGGCTCCTATGCCTGTAAGTGTTTTGCAAAGGATAGTGTTGGTTGGAATCAGTGGCAGAACTTCTGTAAGATGTTGTACCTTACCATAACTCATTGAGATTTCAATTTTCTTATCCATAATCTTTTTTGTTTATTATGGAGGAGGGAGATATGATTCCCTCCTCCGAGTGATTGATTTAAATTGCTATTCCGTATTCTCTGATTAGTTCCAGATTCTCTTCTGTTCTTGGGATTCGAAAAAATATTATCCCTTTTCGGAAAGCTTTTTGAGCTGTAATATAGTTAGACCTTTCTCTAAAAAGAGGTGTGAACTGGACGCCCCAGTGTTCTTCTAGCATCAGCTTCAACACTAAGAGGGCATAATTGGATCCCTCTGCCAAAGGCTGGGTTTCCATAGGCGAAGCGTCAAAATCAGCAGCCTCACTTGTTATCAGGTAGTTTATCAAGCCTGAAAAACTTACTTCTTTCAATTCATATCGAAATCCTTTCACTTGCTTGCTCTCAATCCAAGCGCATGGCTTGTTGTCTTTTCCTGTGTAGAACTTGACAGATAATTTCTGTCCAGCTTTCATCATCGCTTTGAGTTGGTTGTAAGCTCCAATGTTGTCATACTGGTTTTGTGCTTCCTGTAAAGTCGGCAACGTGAATGTTCCTTTTTTCATGCTTTCTTTGTTTTTGGTTTCTGTACTTGCAGATGTCTCTGCGTATTCTATTCTCTGATTCAAAGATTTTGTATTCATCTTCTTTAATTTTAAGGCTCTTACATCAGAGGTGAACCTGTTACCTCACAATTACTTGAACAGCGCGCTTGTTTCGTAATTGCGATGCAAAGATAAGAGGAAAATAAGGGGAAAGAAAGAAAAGGAGGCTTGGGGGCTTTAGGGAACTTTTTACAATGAAAAATTCCCTAAAACCTAAAAATATGAATGATTGTTACTTACTCGTCAAATACAGAAAAGTAGAACGAATGGCGTACTTGGGGATCAGTGATACTTTTCTTTGTGCGGTCTGCCAAATCCTTTCCTACATCAAATGGTATAGCAATATGTTCTGTGCCCTCAACCATAATCCTTGGATATTGGGCAATCTCGTACTTCTTACAGAATCTCTTCAAAGTCGGTTTGCATCCATACCAGTAACGTTCATCCTTTATAAAGTCAGCCAAATAAAGAAACTTGCCAATAAAGGACTTTCTTCCTCGTTGTGATTTGGGAAGATTCTGGTCAAAGAAATGGCTATATAATTCTGTGGCGAATTTCATCCTTGCAGTATTATAGCGTTCTACATCCTCTCTGATTTCCTTAGAAACAACTGTATCTCTATTTGCCCAGTCAAATGGATATTCTTGTTTTAGAGCAGAAAGTAGGGCTGCAACTACCCAAGGATTCTGCGTTGATAACTTCTTTTTATCAATTCTAATATCAAGACAAACATTCTCTACATCTGTACTTTCTAACGTCTCGATAAGTTTGTCCACATACTGTTTGGTGCTTAGCTCCTCAAATATAGTAACGTTACTAAAGCTGTCTGTCGCATAATCTATAATGAATAGATGTAGATACCAAAATTTAATAGGGTCAAGCTGCCATTTGGAAAGTTGTCTTTGAATGTTGTCATTTCCAAGAAAGAACTTATATTTTTCTTGGTTCTCCTGAAATAAAGTTGGAAATCTGTTGGCGAAATGATTTATTGCTGTATTTTGTGCCAATTCGATATATGTATGGTCTATAACCTCGTTAACATGAACGGATGGTAAACAGTCCATTCCTGCAACAATAGCAATATATTCCGTTTTGTCAATATCAAATATCATATTTTATGTTTTAGGTCGTTTACAAAGGTAATGAAAAAACTCCACCTGCATTCCTGTTGATGGAGTTTTCTTAGGGTGACATTTTCTTGATAGGGGCTATAAAAATATTTCTTTTGTGTTTTTGTCATATTGTGTTCCGAACACATATTTTACGACTTTCGCATTTGCCTTATTCTCATTTGAAAAGTCACGTTCAATGTAAATGTCAGTTACGCGCATAGATTCGTCAATGTGATTAAGAGCTTCGTGTACCACGTATTTGCTTACTCCGACCTTGTTAAGGGCGATGGTAGCCCATGAATGTCGTGCAGCATAATATTCCAAATCGTCAATTCCAAGTATATCCCCAATCTCTTTCAACCCCTTATTGATGGCTTTGTTAAAGGCTTTCTCATTAGCATAGCTCTGATAGAAGTTGAATATTCGTTTACCTCCCCTATCTCTGTACTTATTAAATAGAGGATAAAGAATCTTGGGAACAGCAACCACCATCTTAGCCTTATCCATTCTCCTCCCTTTTGTCTTGGTACGATAGTAGGTAAGCATTTTACCATCATATTCTGTTGCATTGAAAAGGTCAACAGAGTTTATCCCCATCATGCAGAACGAGAGGAGGAAGCTGTCCTTTGCAAGATTGAAGCGGTTGGTGTGATGTATGCCTTTATAAACTGTCTGATATGGTAGCTGCTCTATCTTACGGATTAATTCTGCTGTGATGGCTCGCTTCCTTGTAGCTTCCTGCCTGGGAATATGGAAGTAAGCAAATGGTGTATTCTTGATACGGATTAGCCCTTGATCGGGCTTGTTGTATTGTTTTACAGCCTCATTAAACAGTTTACGAATGCTCATCAAATAAAGAGAAGTACTGCGAATGGAGGGAACACGCTTGCCTTTCTTTTTCAATAGCTCCGCTCGCTCCTTGCTCTCATGGATTAAGAATGCCATAAACTCTTGCAAAAAATCATTTGTAATTTGATGTATGTACAGCTTTTCACTCTTAGTAAATCGGATGAGGCTGTTAAGTGCAGAAGTGTAATTTACAGCTCCTTTCAAGGTAGATTTATCAATCCATTCCTTAGAGAACTGGATAAAATCTACTGGCTTATCGCTTTCTTCCCTATTGGTCAGTCGAGCTACAATCTCATTCACGTTAAGATTCTCTGTCTCCAAGTGCATTTCGGTAAACATCGTACGGTAATGCAGGATAAGTCTGTCTGCTTCCTGCTTAATAAGTGAATCCTCCCTGATAGTAAACTTGTCGGTTAAATCGGCTTTTGTAACAAACAGACATGTGGATAGTCGCTTTACTTGCTTACTCTTAGTAAATCGGATTTTTACATTGTAAGTACCATCTTGCCTTAACTTGTCTCTCTGAACTTCTGCTTTAATTGTTAGCATAATCTCTCATTTGGGGTCAACTACAGGTCAACCAATGAATAAATTGGCCGATATTTTGCTCAAAATAGAATTAGGTGTGCAACAAAATTAAGGAGAAGAAAGTGGCATTTATCTCAAATGAACCGTTTGCATCATCGTAATTTATGCGTATAACTACTTGATTATAAACGAAAAGAGCCTTACGATAATGCGTAAAGCTCTTTATTCTATTTGTGGACCAGATAGGGCTTGAACCTATGACCTCCAGATTATGAGTCTGTTGCTCTAACCAACTGAGCTACAAGTCCGATAAACTAAGTTTGTGCGTGCAAAGGTAGTGGGTTTTGTGGAAAAAACCAAATAAAAGCGGAAAAAAACGAAGGAGAATGGGAAATTATCTTATTTTTCTTATCATATAAATCCATGTGGTTGGACTCGCTGTCTTATTTTCCTTATCGTATAAATCCATGCAGTTGGGCTCGTTGTCTTATTTTCCTTATCATATAAATCTATGCGGTTGGGCTTGCTGTCTTGTTTTCCTTATCGTGCAATTCCATGCAGTTGAGTTTGCTTAGTGTGTAACTTGAATACATAAAGTGGTAGTTTTTATCGTGTAAAGTGATAGTTTTCATCGTGTGAATTGATTGATTTCTTGTGGTCAAGTCTATTGCTTTAGTTGCTTGTTTCTGGTAGATTATTTGGTGATATTGATTGCACAACAATGGAAAAAGACTATCTTTGCATAACACAAGCTGTAGTTTGAGTATATGAATACAATATATTTAGGGAAAGAAAATAATGCTGTGGCGCCTTGTGTGGCTACGATTGGCTTCTTTGATGGGGTACATCGTGGGCACAAATACCTCATTCAACAGGTGAATAGCATTGCTAAGGCGTGCGGATTGGCATCGACTGTGATTACGTTTGACCGCCATCCGCGTCAGGTTTTGCAAAGCGATTATGTGCCACAACTGCTGAATCCGCTTGACAGAAAATTGCTTTTGCTCTCTAAAACGGGCATAGACAATGCGGTGGTGCTGCCATTCGATGCGTCGGTGGCACAACTTTCGGCCTATGATTTCATGAAAGAAGTGTTGCGAAATCGTTTGAATGTCAAGAAGCTTGTTATCGGATATGACAATCGTTTCGGGCATAACCGCACAGAAACTTTTGAGGATTATGTGCGTTATGGCCATGAATTAGGAATCGAAGTCATTCATCACACCGCCTTTGAGCTGCATGGTGTGAACATCAGTTCATCGGTGATACGCGGTTTTTTGCAAGAAGGTGAGGTCGAAATGGCCACACTTTGTCTCGGCTATCCTTACACCTTGATAGGCAAAGTGGTTCATGGTTTTGCGCAAGGTCGGCTCATGGGTTTCCCAACGGCTAACATGGATGTGGCTGAAAGTGGTCAGTTGATTCCGGCAACAGGAGTATATGCTGTGAATGTTAAACTCAAAAACCAACTCCATCTGCTTCATGGCATGATGAACATTGGGCGCCGACCCACGTTCAACGGCACGGCGTTGTCTCTTGAAGTCAATATTTTCAACTTCCGAGGCGACCTCTATGGTGAGCTGATTGAGGTGAGTTTCATTCGTCATATCCGTAAAGAGCGCAAGTTTAACAGTGCTGCTGAGTTGGCCGAACAGCTGCAACAAGATCGCACAATGATAGAAGAAGAATTTAATAAAGACAGAGATTTATGAAAAAAATAGGGAAAGAAATTGCCTGGATAGGCTTATATATCGTCGTGTTTTTACTGATACAGGTGGTTATTCAGTTTGCTTTTGCTGGTGGATATCTTGTATATTATAAGATGCCATTGGCCAATTTGCGTAACCTTCTCATGAGCAACATTACGTTAACGATAGCTTCTACCATTGTCTCAAGCCTTATAACAATATTTGTTTTCTTGAAAAAAGGTTGGGCATCGCGCTCTCGTGACTACCTTGCTTCACGTCCCTGGGCCACTCTTTTGTGGGTAGTTGTCGCAGCGATAGGCATTATCATCCCCTCAATGGGACTTGGAGAATTGTTTAAAGTCAATATGCCCGGTGAGTTACAAATGATGTTTGTGCGCATGATGCATAATCCTTTTGGTTATGTTGCCATTGGCGTCATCGTACCCTTTGCTGAAGAAATCGTGTTCCGTGGAGCCATTTTGCGCAACCTTCTCCGCCTTTTCGATGGCAAACCTTGGGCAGCTATCCTTATTTCGGCAATCATTTTCGGCCTCGTTCATGGTAATTCTGCCCAGTTCTTAAATGCTTCTTTGCTCGGAATCTTATTGGGTTGGATGTTCTATCGCACGGGGAGTATCATCCCTGGCTTTGTACTTCATTGGGTCAATAACACCGTTGTATATGTTGTTGCCAATCTCATGCCAGGCTTTGAAGATGCAAGTCTAAGCCAGCTTTCCAATGGACGACCGATAGTTATCGCCCTTTACATCGTCTTCTCTCTATGTATTCTTATGCCCGCTTTGGTGCAGTTAAACATGAGAATGGGGGAGAATAGGGGGAAATAAAGCCTCACCCCACCCCCTTTTCCTTACTTCTTCATCACTCTCATGCTATTCATCACGGCCAATAATGCCACACCACTATCGGCAAACACAGCCTCCCAGAGGTTTGCCATGCCAAGAATGCCGAGCAACATCACTGCTACTTTCACGCCAATGGCAAAGATAATGTTCTGCAAAACGATGCGATGCGTACGCTTACCAATGGCGATTGCCGTCGCAACCTTCGTCGGATCATCGGTTTGAATAACGACATCTGCCGTCTCAATAGCCATGTCGGCACCCATCTTTCCCATAGCAACACCAACGTCACTCAGGGCTAACACAGGGGCATCATTAATGCCGTCACCGACAAAGGCCACGCTTTTCCCTTCTTGTTTCAAGGCTTCAAGGTGAGCCACCTTACCCTCGGGGAGCAGGTCTCCATAGCCTTTTACAAAACCTTTGGCATCTTCAAAGTGCGCAATGAGTTTGTCGATGAGGGCTTGTTTGTCGCCGCTAAGCACCTGCATAGCCTTGATTCCTTGTGCTTTTAGCCGTTTAGGAAGGGCAAAAACACCTTCTTTTGGGGTGTCACTCAATAGAATATATCCTTTGAAAACATGGTTCTCGGCCACTGCAACAATGGTTTCTGTCGTGTGTTTCAAGGCTTTGTCATAGCTCACTCCCTCTTTTTCCATGAATTTCAACGTGCCCATCACCCATGATTTATACTTCATTCCATAGCCCGGAACATTCTCAATAGCTAATTTGTCAATGGTTTCGAGGGGCTGATGTTGTAGAGATGACACGATAGCCCGTGCGATAGGGTGACTACTTACGGCTTCAACGGCTGCCACAAGTGATAGGTCTTCTTCGCTAAGCCCTATGGTTTTCTCCACCCGAAACACTCCCGTTGTCAGCGTACCTGTCTTATCAAACACCGCCATATCAAGCTTTGTAACGGCATCAAGGCTGTTACTTCCCTTGAAAAGTATGCCTTGTCGACTCGCAGTGCCAATGCCTGCGAAGTATCCTAAGGGTACACTGATGACCAAAGCACAGGGACAACTGATGACAAGGAAGACCAAAGCGCGTTGCATCCACGTTGTAAACTGATAGTCAAATGAGGTGAACAGCGACACAATCCAAGGCAAAACAACTGTCAGTGCAGCCAGAACAATCACTGTTGGCGTATAAACATGGGCGAAACGATGAATGAATGTCTCGGTAGCCGACTTGCGTTCGGCAGCCTCTTCAACCATTTTCAGTATGCGGCTGATGGCACTTTCGCCTGCCTTTCGCACAACATTGAGTCGCACAACACTATCCGTTGCAATCATTCCTGCCATGACTTCCTGGTTCGTTTCTATCAATCGTGGCACTGATTCGCCTGTAAGGGCGGCGGTGTTAAACGTTGCCGGAGCCTCCAACAAACGTCCATCGAGGGGCACACGCTCGCCCGGTTGCACCTCAATAACAGCCCCAATCTCTACTGATTCTGGCTTTTCTTTGCGGCCATCTGCCAAGCGTGCAAAGTCAGGTCGAAAGGAAAGAAGACTCTTTATGTTGTCGCGTGCACGGTCAACAGCCTTGTCTTGCAACCCTTCGCCTATGCAATAGAGCAACATAACGGCTACGGCTTCGGGATATTCTCCTAAGAAGAACGCCCCAATCGAAGCCACAGACATCAGCATAAACTCACTAAAGAAGTCGTGTTCTCGCCTAATCGACTCCCAAGCTTCACGCATTACGGGCAGGCCTACAGGCACAAAGGCCACGACATAGATACAAAAGATGATGCGAGGATGAACAAACCATCCCATGTTTAGCTTGTCGAGTGCCAAGCCAATGACTAAGAATATCGCCGAGGCAATAATTAATCCCCAGTTCATTCCTTCTTCTTCTTCTTCGTGTTGATGTGTTTCGTGTGCCATATTTAATTTGTTTTGATTTCTGCATGCAAAGATAAAGCAAAGATTTTGCAACCAAGTTGCAAAGTGGAGTGGGGTGTATAATTTTTTTTGTTCAGGCGAGAATATGGCGTTTGTCTATTCACATCGTATCGGGTTTTGGTGTTAACGATTTTCGAAAGAAATTTGTTTGCCGATGCACACATCGTTGACATACCAACCGTTTTAGGGCTAACGATTTTCGAAAGAAATGGCATGTGCGGAACGAAGTCTATGGTATGGTTAAATGGTTCATTATGAATGAGTTATCGTTTAACCTTCGTTCTCCCTGCACTTTGCGTCATTTCGTGCCGTGTTTTGCCTCATTTCATCGGGTAAAATGCCACAGATCATACGCCCATTTGCCGCAAATCATTTTTTTATTAAAAACAAATGAACAAATGATAAATGTTATAGAGAATATCCACGAAATATAAATTATGTGCAAAAAGGAATTGTGTTAGCATGCAACGCCATCGGTATCGCGGTAAATTCCCAATGGATGCACCCGCCATTGCGAATGTTATAATGGTGCAATGCCATCGGTTTTATGCCAATATTTCAATGAATACATCTGCCATTGCGAATGTTGCAACCATGCAACGCTGTGGTTGTTATACCAATATTCCAATGAATGTATCCGCTATTTTGTATGTTATAACCACACAACGCCATCGGTGTTATATTAATATTCCAATGAATGTGTTCGCTATTTTGTATGTTGTAACCACGCAATAATGTCGGTGTTATATTAATATTCCAATGAATGTGTTCGCCACGATGAATACTCTCACCACGCAACTCGGTACGAGTTGTTCCTTTGATAGCCCGGGGTTGGCGAGGAACGAGCCT
>OGJT01000426.1_pt1 | contig 22402 bp, 16 predicted proteins | sample 1572331 | NCBI WGS metagenome assembly OGJT01 (sample SAMEA2582094, study PRJEB24529) | metagenome | biome: Human gut stool | place: China | collected 2011
ATATCATTGCGCCTAGCCTGTTTCACTTTGCAAAGTTAAGGTGGTCAGTAGTAACGCAAAGACAACGCTACGCTTAACAGAAAAATAGCAATGGCAGCCTTCCACTTTTTGTCTAATGAAAAAAGTGGTATTCCAATGATATTTTACTGTGATGTCTTGGCTTATACTACTTATAACCACACTTACTTTTTGCGACGTAAAAAGGCTATACGGCGAAAAGATGTACCGATGAAACATTAAAAAAAAAGTCGGGCAGACGGAAATGGAAAAATATTATAAGGCTACCAGCTCCAGAAAACCGATAAATCAATAATATAACAAAAAACTGCAGTCAACAGGATAAATACCGACAAAATGATTATGGCAAATTGGGCAAGTACAAGCTACTGCATAGAGAGTAGCAAGGAAGATTTAAACAATGTTCTTAAATTTATTAGTATCAGAGCTTAAAATTTAATATTCTGTAGAATATACTAACTTTGAAATTTACAAGACAAAGGATATGAAAACAATTAAAATTAAAGACACAAAGTCTGCTGAAACTGTTAAGAAAGAGGTAGAACAAATGATTGATCATCAAGGATATGTAGTTAGTGGAAAGGAAGAAGCTGAAAGGTTCTTTGCGATGTATGGTGCTACTGGATATGTCTATTCTGATGAAGATAGAAAGTTCACTGTTAAAGGGAAAGTAAAGGGAGGAAGGCAGACAACCTACACGGTTGTTATAATTGCATATTACATTGAAGCTGCAAGTGACGATTGTGTCTACTCGGTTAGTGTTACGGAGGATTAATAATTACACCATAAAGCTGGGCTAACGGCTGGACGGGCAGTTTAACAGATTTCAGAATAAATGCTTGATATATACAAAGAAATAAATATTTTTAGTATCTTTGCAAGCATTAAAAGCTAACAAGGAATGAACACGAAGGTTTTATTTGATAAGGATGTGACACTTAATGCTGTGCTATATATATTAGAACACATGAATGGTATTTCTAATATGCACAAAATCTTTAAGACGTTATATCTTGCAGACCAAAAACATTTGAGTAAATATGGACGTACAATAACAGGTGATGTTTATATCGCTATGGAGTACGGACCAGTCCCTTCACGTACTGATGATATTTTCAAAGCTGTACGTGGTGATAGTTATTTCCCTGCAGGAGAGTTGAAAGACTATTTTGAGTTTATTAATCGCTATACGGTAAAGCCCTTAAAGCATAGCAATATTGATTATCTCTCTGAAACTGATATTGAGTGTTTGAATGATGTTATTGATTTCTGCAAAGATAAAACTTTTGGAGAACTCACTGATTATACGCATGACTTTGCATATAGGAACACAGCACGTGATAGAGAAATGTCTTTTAAAGATATATTGCGTGAGGTTAATGATAGCGAAGACTATGTAAATTATATAGCCTCTAAAATGGACTTAGAGTGTAGCGTAAGATGATGGATTTACCAATAAGCTATATAGAATCTTCTGTCTCACGAGGTGCAATTTTACATTCGACAATGTTTAGAGAGATAGACCATGGGAAGTTCTTTGTCATCATTGGCGTTTCGCAAAATGAGGTTGCAGGCTTCTTCTTCATCAATTCAAATATCAACAAAAGTCTTGAAAGCAAGCCTGAACAAATTGCTATGCAATATCCTATGAGGAAAAAAGACTATAGATTTCTTCATTATGACTCATTCTTATGTGCTACAAATATACTAAAGTTACCACGTGAGAGAATTGTGTCAAGCATAAATACTGGTGAGACAACTTTTATAGGTAATATGGTGGAAGAACATTTAGAAGAACTTCTACAGAGTGCTAGGAAATCGAGATTATTCTCTAAAATAGAAAAGGATACTTTCCTTTATTAAACTAAAAAAAAGAAATGATGTATCGCTTGATGCACCATTTCTTTTTTCTTTAGGAGGTTAGGACGATTTATTTTTATTAGTTTTTATAGCAGCCTTCCGTGGAGCAACTTGTGAACCACCCTTCTTCTTCTTCTCTGTTTGAATGACTTTGATCATCGTTTTTACTTCGTTGTCTATTCGATCAAAGTTAGAATATAGGATTCGTTCTTTAGAATCTTCAGAGTCAAAGTTATAGAACTTTGGTATTGGATAATTGATATAATCTGCTTCTTCTGCTTTAATATTCTCCATATCAAAAGAAGTCTTGCAGAAAAACTTGGTGGTCTTAAACTCTTCAGCTGTCTGTATATCCATAGAGTCTCTTCTACCTGTTTTGGTGACAACAAAGTCACGTGCTGTTTGACCACAAAGCCAACCTGCTCCCATATCACTAATCTTCGAAGCTGGGACAAGGCTATCCATATTCTCATTGAGGTTGATAGAAGTTCTATCTCTATCAATAGTAATACCTTTCTTTAACTGTACTACCTTACCAAAGATGTCCCCTGACAACCAGTCAAGCGTCTCCTTTGAACGGGCTGATCCTGACACAACATTACCTACAGTAGTGATAATCTTATCTTTTCCAACCTTGCCATAGTCAGCTTCCAATTGTGGCACTTCCTGAAAACCTAAAGTGACGGCTACCTTGTTGCTTCGTGCTGTACCTATCAAACGGTCTATCTTATGGAAATAGAGCGTTGGAAGCTCATCAACGATGATACTCACTGGGATATTTTTACCCATACCACTATTTACACGTGTGACAAGTCGATTTAATATCAGAGCATTAAGTGCACCAATGATACTTTCCATTTCAGGATCGTTGGCAATAAGCAGATAACTTGGATGTCGAGGATCTGATACCTTCAGGTCGAAGTCATCTCCACTGAATACCCAGTAAGACTCTTTTGTGGCCAAACGAGAGGTCTGTACACGAAGAGTTCCAATCATACCTTCCAGCTGCTCCATAGCTTGGTTATGAAAGGCTGTCATAAATGGTCCTAAGAGAGGAAATACTTCAGGGTCGGTCTCTAACACCTCAAATATCTCTTCATAAGAGTGGTTTAGGAACGAAAGAACGTGGGGCATATCCGAAAATTGACCTTTCCAGTAAGCAGGTTGTACCTGATAGTCTTTATTGCCAATCTGTTTCGCATCACTAAAAACCCTTCCTGTTAGTCTTTTGTGATGAGTGCCTTTGTCTTCACTATATTCAGGATATAGCTCTTTTCCGTTCTCATCATAAGGTTTCTTGTTGTAGTTTACAAAGAAGAATATACAAGCTGCAAGGAAGTTAGTTGCGGAGGTTTGAAAGAACTGATCTGAACCTCCGCCTGAACTCTTCTGTCCTTTTTGCAAAGACTCTATAAGGGTCTCTGCTGTTTCTTGTGCTGCTGCTAGGTTGGGGATGTACTTCTGCTGAATAGGATTGACACGTGCGCTGTATTCAACATTGACGAAGTTGATAATCTTGAAATCGCACCCTGTTGGGATATTGCCTAGCTGCTGATTCTTCCTATAATGATAATAGAGTTTTGTGGCAAGTGTAGGGAACTTATAGTCATAGACAACCATAGAAAACCCTTTGGCTGAATGTTGACGAATATAAGGCTCTATAACGGAGAATGTCTTACCTGAACCAGGAGTACCTACAACCCAGGTTCCTCTAAAAGGGTTCACTATGTTTATCCAGCCTTTGCGAAATTTCCCTTTATAGTAGTATCGCATAGGGATATTGATAGAGTACTTGTTTTCTACAAGTTCTGTGGTTTGCTCAAAACTCTCATTTTCGAAGTTGAAACGGTCTTTAAGCATACCATCCTTGAAGTACTTTGACACATTGTCAAGTGCAATATGAACAAGTACAGTACCTGCTACGGAGATAGCCATATACATCCATATATTAGCCTTTAATATCCATAGCCTTGCATGCCAATTACTGTTATAGATAAATACGGATACGAAGACTAAGATAAGGCCAATAGCTAGGGGATAAAATACCATCTTTCGTGCATCAAACTCTATCTGTTTCTTATTCTTTGTTCCTATGCAGGTGATGATGACAAGCATAAGTGTTACCATCTTTGAATAAGGGAGGAACTGGTACATAGAGAGTACACTAAGCCTTTGGTGAAAATTTGCCGTAATTCCACCTAAGCCACTCAATGCTGTTTGGTCTAATCCATACATAAAGAACTCCAAAAGGAGAGAGATATATATGGTTGTCCTGAATATACTGTACGTTCCTTGTATTTCTTTACTTTCTTCCATTCTCTTTAGTATTTAACGCTTTTCGCATGCTTTGACCATGTTTTTAAGCAGTCTCTGGTTATTGCTCTCATCTTACGAGGTTGATACTCCTTACCTGTACCTTTCAAGTCATACCAAGAATCCATGATTGTTGTGTAACTAATTAATCTGCTTAATGTGCGGAGCTTCCTGTTGAGTAAACGTAGATTTGATCGTATGTTATCCATTATTTTAATTCTGTCATATTGTGTCAACTTTGCTTTCTTATCAGGCTCTTTATTAAATGGAATTATCTGCTCGATATCCGCAGCTACTTTCAAGCTATTCTCTATAAGGTCATGATAAATATTATTCTTCGACCTTGACAAAGCGACGGCCAACACATTGGCAGGCTGTCTGACAACAACACCATTAACGACTTTCAGATTTCTCATTGCCTCGCTAACTTCCATATATATTCCATATATATCTGCAGCTGTATTTAGTACATCTTCAAAGCTGTTAAGATAGTCATTAAATTGACGTTGGAAGTTCGTTATCTCTTTTACTTGTTCCTTTAAATACTTATGTTCCGTGAGGTTTACACTTAATAATGCATCTTGTGCCCTTAAAGCTTTCTTCGCTTTTTTTGCATAAGTGACAAATAGGGCGGCTCGAACAGCATCAGGACCATTCTGCGCATCCGAGTTTACGGAAAATAGTAATATGGCAACAACTATACAGACTTTCCCCATAACACTTTTTATTGTCCCCATGGCTTATGTGATTGTCTATATCTATAGAACTTAGCAACATTGCTCATTGCTCTTCGCATTCGTCTCGAAGACTCTACTGCTAACATTTTATTGGATTTACCTATCTTTCCATTAATAGCTCTATTCCACACATCTTCAAAAGAGTGCATGGTGATGCTCACTGCCAGGAGTCGTAACTTCCTGTTTAGGCGTGCTAGATTATCTGTTAGATTCCATAGTAGCTGCGTGCGTTCAGCACCGCTAAGCATATTACCTTCTCCACCTTTGGCTACAACCTGTTTCAAGGTTTTATAAGTTCGCATAAACTCGCTTGCCGTTTCCATATAGAGATTGTTCATAGAAATGGAGGCTGCAATACCTTGTGGATTGATTCTGCAGGCAGTATGTACTTCCCATAATGCTGTAAGAGTCTGCATCCCATCTGCATAAAGCGTAGTTGCAGCCTTAATAGCAGAAGCATAACCAGAGACTGTCTTTAGGTATTGGTTATACTTCTTTTCCCAATTCTTCATCTTGGTATTGGCTTTAACCATTACTCTTTGCTCTACTGCAATGGCTGCCATCGCTCTTGATTGTTTCACAATTTGGCTATCTATGCGTGCTTCTCCAGCACCAATTGCAACATATTCTGCTGGATTGGAGGAAGTAAGTCCTTGTGCTGATAGTGCTATAGTCCCCAAGAATAATGCTATAAGCGTAAGAAAACATCTAAGGTCTATTGGTAATCTCATATATACCCTTTCTTTTCTTGTTAAACTCTACTCGCTTGCGTATCTCACCAACAATATCTAATCTTGCTTTTATACCTATCATATTCAGCTTTGGATTGTTCCTGTCACCTGAATAGATGGTAATAGTCTTCAGTCCAAACAGCTGCTGTGGCAGAGATTGGTGCTGCTGATAGTCTATGACACGATAAAGCTCGATGTAGTCTGTTGAGTGAGAAAAAACACCATGTAAGGTGATGAGTTGTTCTGCTGTTAGGACATACTCAATCCTTGCCATGTAGACAATCTGAAAAAACAGATAGATGGTAAGGAATGAGGAAGGCCATATAAATAACTCATGAAAATCGAAGTCCATAAAACGGCTTACCCAGTATCCTGTAATACAAAGCAAGATACCAGGAAACTCATTAATACAGAACTGTCCCCAGTGAGGGCGGATTGTCACTGTTTGGAATGGTATAAATTCATTGTTAAGCATATCTAACATATTGAGAATTACTATACACCCATTCCTCTACCTTCACCGTTACCTCTTCTTAGTGGTTCGCTCTCTGCCTCATAAAGAGCTGCTGATACGGCTTCAGGAGAGACAACACCAGGTTTGGAATAGACATCTCGGCTAGCATAAAGTTCAGGGCGGTAACGTGGCTCGGCCATGACATTGCCAACAACATCTAACCCAACAGATACTGCTGCTAGAATAGCTGCTCCTAAGTTGAAACCATGACCCGGCTTTGTCTTCATCTCTACTTCAGGGAAAATCTTATCAAAGAGTTTCATACGCTGGGTATCATTGACGGCACGGAACTTGTCAAAATCCTTTTGGGTAATCTCATGAGAGAATACATTACCATCAATGACAGCGGTCATCTTGTATTTGCCTTCTATGACTTTACCTTCAGCATCACGTAACCGCTCGACAGCAATATCGCCTACCTCAGTAGCTCTGCCATGGTCACCACTTCTAACCCATTGCTTACTGGGTTTTAGGTTTTCTAAAGACTCACCATTCACACCAGCTTCGCCCTGAAGGGCTATCTTGACATTCTGACGTAATTCCTCCAAAGAAGGCTGTGCTTTACCTTCTTGTATCAGCTTATTCTCTGTCTGTCTGATAGCTTGAACATCTCCTTCTGAAAGAGCTTCTGCCTTGATGTGTTCGGAGTCCTTAAAGAGGGTTTTGTTAAGTGCCTCTGCCATCCTTTCGTTATAAGGTTGACTAACACTATCCTTGGTAGTTTCCTTCATATCAGTATTCTCTGAATACGAAGTGATATTCTTTTCGGCAGTGGAAATTGGAAGGGTAACAGCCTTCACGATAGATAGTGACTGTCCCTTCTCATCTTTGATTGGTATAAGCGTTGATAAGAGTTTTGCCTTGCCATCGTCGTCAGCCTGCTTGAAAGCAAGATAATCTTCTTCTGTAATCTTATATGACCACATTCCAATATCTTTGCTTTCTCGCATAGTGAGCATATAATTACCTGATATCTGATCTTTATATGCCATAGCACTTGTTATAGCAGCTGTAGCTGTATCGCTAACAAGATTATAATTGCCTTTTAGTACTGCAACGCCTGTAGTCTCGTCTAACTTTCCGGAGCGGATTCCATCTTCCATAATACCATTAGATGAACTCTTAATCTTAACTTCATCAAAGACCTTATCGAAGAGCTTCAGACGGTACTCGTCGTTATAGTTAATAAACTTGATATAGTCTTCCTTGGAAATATCGTGCGCCATGACTTGATTGTTGATGATGGCTGTCATACGATAGGTGGTTGCACTCTTACCATCGTTTACTGGTGATACTTGTATCTCACCAACTGATACGGCACGGCCATCTTTGACTGGGAGAAAGAAACCTTTTCCTGGATCAAGTGACCGACCATCGACAACACCAATAGAGTTCCAACGATCTAAGAAACCGCTTCTATAGTCTTCACGTGATGCTTTGAAGTCTATGATATCTACTTTTGAATCTAAGTATTGCTTAGCAACTTCCTTATGGAGACCTAGCTCTTGCTCGACTTCGGGCTTTAGTTTGATGCTGATATAGTCTTTACTATTTAGTTTATCGGTAGTTATTTTCTCACTAAAGTCCTTTCCTATAACGGCATTTAAGATAGCAAGTCTCTCGTTGACGGAGATGCCATCTTTGTTGTGTACACCTTTCTTGTCGCTATATCTGAACTTTTCACTCATGAGTTTCTTAGTCTCTTCAGGCTTTAGCTGGTATTCAAGATTGCTGTTCACTTCTGATGACTTGATGGTCAAAAGATTCTTCTTTTCATCAATGATAATGCCATGCGATGAGAGTACTTCTTGGAACTTTGCTGATGACATATAGACTGGCGAGGTGATAGAGTTAAGAGGCACGGACTGACCTTTAGGACGTTCAATCTTGGGAGGTTGGACTTCCTTAATACTCATATCTTGAAGAGCATCTGACTTCTGTCTTGTTCCTTTATCATAAAAGCCGTATGCCCCTGTTTTTAACTCTCCCGGCCGTAAACGACCATCAGGACGGTCTATAACCACTGGCGCACTGCTTGCATAGAAAGGTCTACCGTCAATACGTCTTACCTTGCCACCACTTGCAAGGCCTAAGATACCATCTATGATACTATCAAAACGACCGAATCGTGGTCCTTCAAAAGGACGAAAGAAGCGTGGTTCTCTATATCCGTATTCGCCATCTGCAAGTCTATGACCGTCTAAGCCCATATTAACAGGGCTATTGGCATTTCTGGCTGCTACATAGGATCCTGGTATATAATAGTCATCTTTGACAATGCTGACAAAGGTGTTGTAGGCTTTCTTATCCCAAACATTGGTGCCACTGTTCATCAAGTTTTCAACCTGCTGCTGGTTAAGGGCGTATCGACGAGGTTCGGAAGAGTTATGCGATAAGGTAACTAATTCATAGTCTCCTGTATCGGTCATGGTAATATGTGCCTGCATGCCATTGGCATTGAGCGTATCTTGCAGACGAGGTGATATATCGGTCATCCGATAATCCGTATTCTTTCTTAATGTTGCCATAGTTTATCAATTATAGTTGTTGAAGTTTTATTATTTATGTTTATACAACATAACACAAGTATGACGATTAGCGGTATAAGGTTTATATAGGCTACTACCACCTCTAATTGCCCCCGTCACCTTTGATTTTGGAACTCCTGCCTTGAATAATAGCTTGCCAATGTAGCGACAACGTCTGATAGAAAGCAGACGGTTGTGCTTAGTTGTCCCAGTCTTGCTATCAGATGAACCAACGACACGTACATCCAAGTCGTATTCTTTGACGGCAGCAGCTATCTCTCTTATATTGATAAGCTGGTGCCTATCGATAAGTTCCGTGGAATTACGCTTAAAGAAGAAGAGGATAGGTGCATCAAACAGAGCTATATTTTCTTCTTTATCATCTGTTACTCTTTCTGTATTACCATTGGAAATTCTTTCCTGAAGGGAGCGAAGTCCACTATAGCTGTTGCGTGGATAGGAAATAATATTGGTTACTGTCGGATGTTTTACTGCTTCATCTGATAATTCGGGTAATTTATGATTCTTTACTTTCCAACCTAAACGTCCTAAACTAACAGTTAGCCCAATACTTCCTGAAAAAAGATTATCTCCCCAACTTCCTTTATCACCATATCCATCAAAGTTACTATGGGCAGTCGTACCTCCAATGGACGTGGAGATATTGATACGCTCACTTAAACTATAAGTGCCAGTGAGCCCATATGAAAAGGCAAATGAGGATTGTTTCAATTGATGGTGTCTGATAATACCTACGCCTAAATAGGGACTGATATTCCATTTAGCTGGCTTATCAAAGGATGGTCGAAAAAATGACGATATATTGAGAAGAGCATCGATGTGATAGTTACTGAAAAATTTAGAAGAGAGCCGTGAGTCTATAAACTTAAACCCATGATAGGTTACCCGTGACCCAAAGTAAGGAGAGTGCCATTTACCGACAGAGAGATTTATACCAAACTTTGTTCTTCCATTAAAATCAGTATGTGATGCAGGATTTCCTGCAAAAGAGTTGAAACCTCCTTGTAAGGATACAAACCAGTTGTCAGCAAGCCCTGATAGTTGATATCTTGGCTGTCTGGCTATTGATATGATAACATCATCAGGTGTATCAGTATGACTAATAGGAGTGTCATACATTGATTTCACATATGTCTGTTCTTCGTTTCCATACACGACCTGGGCGTGGATGCCATTGCTTATCATCGCAAAAGCAGACAACAGGTAAAGGGTCTTTTTCTTCATTTTAATCTTATATTTTATTTTTCAATTCTATATCATAGTTTCTTGGCAGCTGCATCATAGAGATAGAGTTTATATTTCATAATAATGCGCTCGCATTTCTGCACATAATCTCTTGCAGTGGCATAACCCGCAGCCTTGATAGATACGAGCCAATTATGGAAATCGGTAGAGCTATATCTCCAGCACTTCCTATAACGATCACTCATGAGTAGTTTGGAATGATACTCCATGCTAGCTTCAGGTGAGGCGAAGTTACAGAACTTTTCTCCTTTAAGGTCATCGTCATGGATACTATAAGGTAATCCGTTATTCAGCCAGCTTCGATTTGCTTTGATACCGAAGTAGTTAAAACCTGCCTGTGCTAACGTACTGCTCCCCCAACGGCTTTCAAGTGCCATTTGGGAAAGTATAACAGAAGCTGGTATGCCATACTTATTCTGCTGCTTCATAGCAGCATGGGCATATTTCTTGAAGAAATCACTTGGGGAAAGAAGGGTCTTCTCACTGATATGAAGAGCTGTAATACATTGTAGCTTTACATCTCTTATATAAGTAAGAAGGTTATAAGGATCTTCGAGTTGACCTCGTAACCTGCTGGTAATGTGAAGATGGGCACCCGTTGAGCGACCACTATTACCACTGACGCCAACTGGATCACCAGCAAATATCTTATCCCCTTTTCTTACCCATATCTGTGATAAATGGCAATAGCTGATAGTGTAATCGCCATGCTGCATGATAATATAGTTGCCTGATGTAGGATCACTGCCAGTGTTAAGGACGCTGCCATCAAACATGGCAAGGCATTTCTCATAATGTGCCTTTAAGTCAAGGCCGCAGTGATCCCTTGTCTTACCTGTGATAGGATCTCTACGTTGTCCGAAGGAAGAATTGACTTTGATGTTACGAAGTGGAAAACTTACACTAAGGTATTTGTCTATCCAGTAATCCTGTAAATTATCATTATCCGACTTCTTTTGTGCATAACATAGAAGGGTGCTTGAACTTAAAATAAGCAGAGAGATGTATCTCAAAATTGTTATCATATTCTTCTTTGTTTATACTGCAAAAATAGAATAAACCTATTTAATAAGGCGTGTGAAAAAAAAGGAAGTCTTATATTAACATTTCCAAAACGTAAAATCCCCTAAATCCGTGGAAAAAGATTTTGAAAATGTTAATATAAAAGGTTTATAATTTTTAGGGGGATTCTTTCAAAGGAAGAAACTATCTTTGCAAAAATAAAAAAAGAAAAGATGAAGACGATTTTTGCAGAAAATGAGATACCCTATAAGAAGTTTGAAAGTATAGGGTTTTCACAGGAGATGGTGGATGACCTTCCTGAAGTGGTAATGAATAAGCTATTGAGTGGTAACTGGACTCCGATCTTACCTATTCGGGTTAATCTAGGAGATGGGGTTAAAAGAACGATTCAGGCTCGCTTAAAATTAGAAAGAAGAGCAGAAATGGTGGATATACTTATTGCTCCAAGAAGCGAAATGGCGGACCTAGAGGATTTCACGCCTGATGAACAGAATACATTGCGTAGTGGTAAAGTTATCATTACAAAGATGCCTGGAAAGGAACAGTGCTTTGTGCAGCTCGATGATAAGACAAACAGAGTATTATATATTCCTGTTTCGCTAATGGAAGATAACCTGGCCACTCTGCAAAGCGAACTCGAACTCTCTAACGAGCAGGTGGCACAGATGTGTACCGGCAATGTACTATCGGTAGATAAGCAGGAGGGGACATTCACTTTCGGACTGGATTTTCTTGCTGATGGTGGAATCAAAGTGGTAAGTGGAGATAGAGAGCAATACGATAATGCTGCCTCACAGGAACTACCAACATTTAATTTCGGTATATATGGATGCTGGATAAAAGATGATGATAATTCTTTCAAAGACTACATTCCTGAAGATGATTACACCGATGAAATGCAGCGTGAGTTCTACCATCTTGGAGATGAGAATGTGCAGAAGGAAGAACAGAAACGGAGAGGTATGCATAGATGATAACCCTAAATATTTAATGATATGGCTGAATTAAAGAAAGAACTGATAGTTAAACTCGATCATGAGGAGATAACTAACATAGAGTGTATTAAAATGCACGGACAGGAGATGGTGGACACCTATAAAGAGTGGTGTGAAGTCATTGGCTTTGACGAGGGCAATGAAGAAGGGGCGGAGCAGTTCGTCAATGAATGGAGGTATGGTGATGATTCTGATGAAATGCCACAAGAGGTGTGGGGTCTTCTACAAAAGCAAGGACAGAAGCAACAAAAGGAGCAGGAGAAACAATTTCTGTCCCAAAGTAATAAGGGAAATCAAGACAAAGATGCCTATATCTCTGCAATGGAGGTATATAACGAGTGGAAAAAAGATCAGAATAGACTGAAGGCTTTAGGAAACTCTGAAAATGCCATAAAAGTGACATTGTGGCGATATCAAAATCCTATGGGATCGAAGACAGCGTGTAAGGATGAACTCGGTATTACTAGAAATAACGCCAAGAGATGGTGGAATGTACGTCTCTTTATTGATGGTGCTATTGCTGGAGGCGGATATGTTCATTTCCCTTTAGGACTTAATTATGATGTTATGAAAGAAACTATTCTTGAAGCAATACAAAAAGCGAAAGAAGACAAATAATCGTGACACAAATGATGCAGTTTAGTGTTTTTTACAACAAGTAGTTGTGTTTATAGAAGGCGGTCTGCGTGATGCTGGCCGCCTTCTCTCTGTTGTATGGGGCTTCTCGCCCCCTATACCCCTCGGTGTATTCCTGGTATAGATTATTAAGTTTTTTTGGAGGGATATATCCCCTTATGATAAGGAAAGTTGTAAGATTTGACAGGAGGAGGTCTCTGATTGCTCTAAGATGCGTTTGGTATAGTTGGGGTTGTTTTCTAACCTTTCTCTCCATATCTTAGAATATTCGGGATTGGTAGCATCAAAACGGCAACTCTGGCTGATGATACCACTGCCTAAATGGGAAACAAGGTTCTCAAAGAGATAGGAGTCAAAGCAGAGCGTATCGAAGTCTATATCTCTGGTACTCTCTATCATGGCAACTGCTAAATCCCTATAATAATCGTCGTCATTTTCATACTTGTCTTTGGAGGCTATGTGGATGACTTTACTTGTGTAATCATAGAGTGATAGTCCTGACACTCCATCATGCTTTAATTCAATCTTGCGAAAGTCGCTTGCATCAAGGAACTGATAACCACTAGTTTTCTTTCTTTCCAAAGCCACCATGTTCAACTTCAGTGACTCGTAAGCTCGACGCTGGTTAATAGGGAAGGTGGTTTGCGAAATATTATAAACCCTTTCTGTACTGGTCTCTTGGAGGATATATAGACTTTATGCTTCTTCAGAAATGCCATAGCCTTTCTCTAATAACTCGCCTTCTGTAATGAAGAAGGGTAACTCGAAGCTTTTCTCCTCCATCCATAGAGCTAACATAATGGCATTGGTGCCTGTATAGACTTTTCCTTCTGTATCTCTTGGTAGCATCATCAGTTTGGATACCCATGGGTTATCACCGTTATCAAGCTGCCTTTTGAGTTTCTTACTTAATAACATACCATAGACACGGTAGGCTTCTTTTTTTTGCATCTCTTCAGTATGCCATCTGCCTGTAGAGGTTGGTTGGACCTGTATATAACCTTGGGGAATGGATATTCTCTCTTCTTTGCCGGAAGGATCGGCTTCTTCGCTTGAAGACATACTTCTATTTGATGAATCAGTATCGCTTTCCTCTTGCTCGGTGGTAAGTGGAGAGCTTGCTTCGAGGGGTGCAGTGGTCGGTTTGTCTATTTTTACAGCTGGGTTGTCTGTAGGCTCTTTAAGACTTTCTTTATGCACAGAAGATGCTTCTGTCTGTACAACGTTTGCAGATGGAATAACTGCTTCTGAAGAGGGAGAAGGGACAATCCCAAATCGTGTGAGAATACTCTGCCACAGTGTATCCAATGGTTGCTTTTCTGTTGTCTTGCAATAGGCTGACAAACCTTCGTAGATAGTGTTAAGTTTAGCTTGTAATAGTTCCTTTACTATCTTATCTGTACTTTTACTTTGGACTCTCTTAAACTCATTAATTAAAGAGTCACAATATTCTACGATGCTCTTTAGCAACATATCCTTGTCAGAGGATGTTAAAGTGGTAGCTATGTTACTTTCAGTGTTGGATGCAATGACTTCGTTTGATGCGTTTACAGCAACTCTGTTGATTTCGATACCGTCGATGCGGCATAGACCTTTTTCAGATAAGAGCATATACATTCCATTTTCCTTGATGGCATTACCGAAAATTCTTACCAGAGATGCAAGATCGTAGGTTACAGTACGCTCGTTTAAAGTCTTCTCTATATAATTCAAAACATCGACAAAAAGATAAGATTCATCATTTTCAATGATATATGCCTGAACCTCGTGTGTATCCAAATTGAAATCTATACGTATCTTGTTATCATAGAGCGACCATGCTTTGGGATAATAGGTCTTACCCTTAAGATTTACGTAGATGGAGTTATTGACAGGGAACATACCTTGTAAATGGTTGGCACGCTTTATCATACCTATCAATGATAGATACTTCTTTTCAACATCATCTCGTACTGTGGCTTCTTCATTCCATTTGTGGAGAGCTTCGTTACTAAGAACGGTGAAATTCTTTGTATCAATTAGTGTCTTTAGATTTTTGTAAGTGATATAATCTTCAGATGATGGGTGGTGACTGATTTTATCATAGAAAGAAACGCATAAAGACAAAGGCTCTCCGTCTTTGTCTATAACTTCCTTAACTCTCATATAATGATTTTGATTATGAGATGTTTCATTGTCCTTTCTGTTGTCTATAAAAAGACTACCTACAAGGGTTCGGCAGGACCTGGCATCTATCATTCTTATATAGGCTTCAGATAATTCGTATCCTGCTAATTGTAACTGATAAAGGCGATCGGCTTGTTGGTCTAAATCATCGGCATAGGGCTTAGAATTTATCCAGGTACTTAGCAAGCCGTCTTGCCATTGAACGGCTGGGAAGAACTTGGAGTTGTGCTTATCAGTATCATTACAACGTTCTTTCGCCCATAAACTCATCTCTAATGCCCATCGCTCTAATAGAGTATGCTGCTTTTGATTTATTGATAGGAAGGATAATTCTTCAACAGAGAAAAAATGGTTTTGAGGAAAAGGGTTCTTCTTTGTGTCGTCTAATTCCGTCTTTTCTGCTGATTGCTCGACATTCTTCCCAAATATCTTACTCCATCCACTTAATAGGTGGTTGTGAAAGAGATTTTTTTTATTATCACTTTGGCTCATACTTGTTATAGTTAAAAGAAATTATAAACACCAGCTTGCAAAGGTTTATCTTTGTATGGATAGTGCTTTGCAAAACTGGTGGTTCAAATACTTAAAAATATGGCACATCATTTTTGTGTTGTGCTTAGCTCCCATGGAACTATGCTGCTGGTACGGCACTCAATATTGACATTACCTTGATAGATGTGGAAATGAAGCTCGCCTTTGACTTCTACATAGGCATCGGGTTTGAAGAAGTCTTGCTTAACTGGGGTAGGTGCAAAAAAGCGAACCCATAGCCAGCCGACTTTCTCGCCATCTTTATCTTGGGATATGCCGGAAAAGGTCTGGAACTTATGACCTTTTTTATTGGTGCGTTCAACAATTTCACCTTTGATCTTTCCTTTGAACTCCATAGAGCCTGTGAGAGCATCTGCTTCGGTGGACTTCACAATCTCTATCTCACCATCACTACGGAGGTTGTAATAAGTACGCTCATCTATTTTCTTAATGTAGAGTGTACCATTAACTTTCACTCTGCGACCAGTGGAATACTGTCCCATTGTATCTTTGTTGCCTGGGGCGGAAACAAAGACTTGTAGCTCGGCTCCTGAACCGTCGCTTCCTGCTATGGGAATAGTTATACTGAAGGAGATAAAGGGTGTTCCTTCTTTGCTTTGTTTCTCTACTGCGGAATTACTGATAATACCGCATGCTGTGACATTACATTTAATCATATTTCCTATTTCTTTATAGTTTTATACTCTACGTATTGTATTCTCTTGCTGCTTTTCTGGTAGCTCGGCATCATAATTTAACGAGGCGGTTTGGGTAAGTCGGCCGATATCGATACTTTCTCTATCTCTTCTTAACGAAGCTGCTTCCTTGGTTTCTTCCTGTCCGTTCTTTTCAGTAAGAGCAAAGTCATTACTCTCGTCTTGCTTTAACTCTTGGGCGAGGGTTAAGATGCTCATGAAAAGTGAGGATAGGAGGCCTGATATACCATTGTTTGCTTGGGCCGCTTCCTCGCTATTCCTATTCATAAGGTATTGTAACCATCGGTTGGGGTCATCGGAGTTGGTGAGGTTAGCTAGGAGTTGGGGGTTGTCAATGGGCTGTCCTCCCATGCCTGATTGCCCATTGTTATAAGCCATAAGGGAGGCATAACGAGCTACCATATTCTGACCGTCTTTGTCTAAAGGGACTGGGAGGTTGCCTCTGAAAGAGAGTTCGGCAAGGTACTCGGCAGGGTCGTAACGCTGAAGGTCACCTTTGCTATTATAGAATTTGGTCTCAAAATGCAAATGTGCTCCAGTGGAGCGACCTGTATTACCTGACATACCTAGAGGAGTTCCTGCATTGACAACGTCGCCAACATTGACACCGATTTTGCTTAGGTGCATATAGGTACACTGTAAACGGCAGCCATCGGCACGGTTGTATTCAACGGTTATCATATTGCCTGCTGCACCATTATTAGGCTTAACGGCAATGACCTTTCCATTGTCTTCTGTACCATAGATGGGAAGATATTTGCCTCCAGTGCTAATATCTACCCCTCCATGATGATGTCCCGGACGACTTTCGCCGAACTCTACTGACACTCGTAACCCTTCTAGGTTGATAGGCATACACCATCTGCCTTGAAGAGGATTAAGAAGGATGGCTGACGCATTAGGATGTGCTGTACCTGCTGGGCTGATGCCTTGCCCTCGCATATAGCCTATGGGAATACCTTTCTTACTGGCCGTCTGTATGGCGAGACGATCAAACCTGTCTAATCCGTATTTTCTGATAACGCCTTCTATGCTGTTTACATAGTTGGGGGCGGTGGCATAACCGCCTGCCTTGATTCCTCTGATCCAGCCTAAGTGATCTGTACTGTCGTTGACAGGGCAGAGACGGAGATAACGGGGGCGAAGAAGTATAGCAGAGTGATCCCTAAGACTTTGAACAGGACTGTCGTAGGAACGGAATGCTTCATTCGGGCGGTCATCATTATAGTAGCTTACCCTACCTTTCCAGGAAGAGCCTCGTTTGATGCCGAAGAAATTGTTGTCCCTCCGAGCAAGAGCAGAACTGCCCCAGGAACTCTCAACAGCCATCTGTGCAAGGATAACAGAAGAGGGTATACCATACTTGACTTGTTGCTCCATAGCATAAGGGGCGTATCGATTGATAAACTCTGATGGTGAAATTGCCATGTTTTTTGTCTGTTTTTTATTTTCCTTATCCTATTCCCATACCACGAGGCTTAGCTATTTTTGGAGTAGTTCCTTCTTGCTGAATGTCTTCTTCGTTTGTGTCTTCAGATTGCGATGTCGTCTGCTCTTGGTTTGAAGAAACAGTCTCCTGCTTTTCTTGTTTTATGGGATTCTCATTCTTTTCTTCTACTTTGAGAAAGGGTGCAAAGGTTACTGCTGCAACAGCTTTCTTATACTCTGCCATATCGTCAGCCAACCACATCTTATTCCATTGCTCTTTGCTTATAGGCTCTTTCATGAGCTTACCGTCAATAGTTGCCATGACATATTTCTTGTTAGGATCATCTCTGTCTTTGGTGATAGTAGGACGTTCTATCTTACTCATGTCGACAGCAGGGACTTTTGGCATGATAAGGTCCACTTTAATTTCAGGGTGCTTCTGTGCAACAGAATAGTATTTCTGTGCAAGAGCTTCGTGTATCTCTTTCTTTTGATCTGTGTTTCTTGCATCAAAGTAGGCTCTCTTATGAGCTTCGTTGGGATAGACTGCAAAAGAGGGTTCGTTATCTACTTTGAAGAAGAAGGCATATTGTCCCTTATCATCTTTGATGGGTGTAAAGAGTTTTATATTGGCAACTTTAGCGGCCTCTATCTGTGGCTTTACATCAATATCCCTGTGCTGGCTAAACTCATATTGCTTTAGCTTATCCACAGAGACTTCTTTGCCTTTGTAATAGTCGTTGGTTTCATTTAAACCTAGACCGCCTCCTGCATTGTAGAACTTGACATCGCTGATACCTTCCTTGCCTAAAGCTATTTTAATGCGGTCTTTGCGGATTCCTGATATTTCTACATCATCGTCTAATGATGCACCTTCAGGTAAAATAACATCGGCTGCACCTTTTGCCTTGTCTCTGACAATAACGATTTGCTTGGAATCAATATCGGGAATCTTAGCTAAATCGCTAGAAATCTTGTATTGCTTTGGACTGACAATAAGATCCTTTGGAGTGAGTTCCTTGCGGATATCTTCGTAATTGACAATCTCTTTCTTTATATGCTTGTCAATAGACTCTATTGCATTATTGACATCTTTTTCGATTAAACCGAGCATCTTTGGGTTCTCTCTAATCTCTCGCTGCAAATAGTCAACGTTTTGCATGCTTTCTTTTGATAGAGTAGCAGGAAGGCCCTGACGTGCCATGAGAACTCCTGCAGCTAGGTCTTGAACGAAACGTTCGTATTTAGCATCATCGCCAGGGAGGAGGTTGTTACGCCCCATCCTGTCAAGACGATGCTCGCTACCTGTGGCTGCAACAACGGCACGATAGATGTCATTGGCTTTCTGAAGGGCAGTTTGACGGCTATCGCCTGCATCCTTATTGCTCATCCCACTGACAATAATCTTATCTGCTTGTTTGTCGTAGGCGGCATCTTGAAGCACCATGACACGCTCATAGCCTATACCTGCAGACTTGGCTACTCTTTGTGCTGTCTGATTGGCTTTTGAGATGACCTCCTTCTCGTTAGGAAGCTGTCTGATGAGTTCGGCACTATCAAGATTCTCGGCTACTACAACCCACTGCTTGGCTTCGACTAATTTGGGTAGGTAGTCATTAATCCTGTCAAGTGGGAAACTTACTGACTTGACTTTTTGACCGTTTTCTTCAGTCTGGCTGACTGGCAAGTTTAATAGCTTTCCTGCTCTTGACGCATCTTTTCCATAAATCTGATATTTACTGTCAGTACGAGCAATGACCATAGAGGTAGGATGGTTGGATTTTAACTTCTCGGCAAACTTCATCATACTGCTTACGCCACGCTCGGTGAGTTGATCTATCTTGGCTCCTTTGTCTTTCAAAAGAGCTGTATAGTCTGCTTGCTTGCCTGCAGGCATAGTGGTTTGATCAATATTGAAGATACCATACTCTTCCTTCGATTTGTGCTTGGTATAGAACTCCTTCTCTTCTGCAGGAAGTTTATCATAGTCTTCTCTACTGATGAGTTCTTTTGTGCCTACATGCTGATAGTCCCATTTAATCCAATTGAAAGCAAGAGATTCTTCGTTCTGCTTTACAGCTGTGCCAGCATCTTTGGCACTGTCATAGGTAGTATATACGTTTGAACGATAGCCCTGCTTATCTGATTGCAGATTCATCATGATGTTGTTGTAAGCCATGATGGGACGCTTCGTTCCAATAAACTCGGCATTGCTCTTGCCTGCCTTGTTCATCCAAATACCCTTGTTGCCTTTGGCAAGCTCTAAGGCACCAAGAAGAAGGGCAGCATGGAGGAGAAGTTTGGAACTCGGACCGCTATCTTTCTCTTGCTGTTTGTTCTCTTCTTCTCGACGCTTTTCTTCTTCGACCTCCCTACGACGTTCGTCTTCTGCCTTCTTCAAGGCTGCTTGCTTAGCTTGCTCGGCTTTCTGTTTCTTCTCTTCTATAGCGGCTTGTTGAGCATCAGCTATAACGGTTGCCTGCTTCTCGGCAACTTCCTTTGGTACATTTCCTTTTTCCATGATGTTTTTTGCTATGCTTGCTACATTGGTTTCGGGATTGCTGTCCTCGGAGAGGGAGGCATTCTCTGCCACATCCTCGGTCTGGAAAGTCTCCGGCCACCATTCTGAAGACAAATTGTTTTTTTTAACATAATCTAAAAATGCAACGGCACTCTCCTCTTTTTGACTATCAATTTTATTTAGATCACAATAATCCCAATATTTTTCTTTCATCCCTTCAAGAGGAATAAGTTGTATATATTCTAATTTGCTTATATTACCATAAGCTGCATCATTTTCTACTTCAGAGACTGTTGCTTTATTGTTGGATTTATTGAGTTCCTCGAAAAGGGAGGACTCATTCTGCGCAGCCTCGGTCTGATTAGTTCCTGGAACATTGACTTCTTCCTTTTGTTGGAGACGGATTTGAACCCAGTCATTGAACTTGATGGCAGCTTCGACGCTGAAGAAGGCGAGTTGTGGAGTGTCACCGTCTTCATGACATTGAAGTTCTTTGGGAGCGGTGGCATTATATTCCTCGGAGAGGTCAATCCATTTTTGCCAATTGATGGATTGGTCGGCATTCTTGTCGTTCCCATAGTTATACACGGCTAAATTGACCTTGTTACTTAGAATGTAATCGGCACTGTCTGACGTGATGGCTAAATTTGACGGTTTGCCATCAAGAAGCAGAGGAACATATAGATACTCCGCATCATAATTTTCTTTGTCAAGAACAGTACGATTGGTGGCATCGGATTCATTTCTGAAAAATTCGAAGTCACTTAGCATTCCCTGGGAGTATCTTTCGGCCTCTTCCTCCTCCGAGAGGGCAGGGCTTGTCTCCTGCTGCTCGGTAACCGTTGTCTTTGTTTCCGAAAGTTCTTCATCAAGCCCCTCCAAATTGCCGGCTTTGAGGGGAGTCTGGTTCAAGGCGATCCGCTGTTCGTCAACTTTTTCTATAATCATGTCTGATGCTTTGCCTACATCGGACATGATAGTGGTAATGCTTTCAGGATTACGTTTGAGATTTTCTAACCACCCTTTCAGGTAATTGGCATTGTTTTCTAATATCTTCTTATCAAAACCCATCGTACTCCCTACTAGAGCTGCTGTCATTTCGGCAATTAATTCTTCATGGGCATAACCTTCGGTACGCTTTGCTTCAAATTGCCTATTAAGACGAGACGTATGACCTGTTGAGTGAGCCATCTCATGCAAAGCGGTGGAGTAATACTCCATACCGTCACGGTAGACTTCTTCAGCAGTCTTACCAATTTTGAACTGTTCTTTCATAGGCAGTACTATAAAATCCTGTGATGGTACGTAAAAAGCTCTGCTGGAAGGCTTGTTATAACGAATATCACAATGCCAGGCTTTCTCTTTGAACATTCTATCAAGAGCATCATTGATATACATGCCTTTGCTGTCCTTTACTTCTTCTTCAGGGGCTTTAAAGCGAGCAACGATGGTATCGTATTTCTTTTTATTGACCTCTGATAAGTTCGTTTGGTCAATATTGAAAACATGATAGACTTTTGGATAGGGACGAACGGAAAGCTTGTCACGCTCTTCTTTTGGCATGGCATTATAGTCTTCCTCGGATACAGTCTTGCCATTTTCATCCTTAATAGATAACCCCCATTTGAAAATTGGGACAGACTTCTCACCTGCATTAACATGAAGGTTACGATCTTTGGCTTGCTTAAAGGTCATATAGACAGGAGTATTGTATCCTTTTTCTGATGTGTCTGCCATCAAGAAAAAAGAATTTCCTCCTGAATAGGTTCTACCACTGATATTTTGTGGCAAACCTAATATGGTTCCTTTTACTCCTAACCAACCTTGCTTCCAATTCTTAGATTTGGCTTTGGTGATGATATCATACATCATTTTTGCAAACTTCTGAAGATTGTCTGCAGATTTATTACTTCTTTCGTAAGAAGATGGACGTTTTTTGTTCTTTTTACCAGGCATAATAATGGATTTTGATTGTTACAAAATAAGTAACTAAAATCCAAAAAAACATACTCAAAAAAATAAAACTCTTATATTAACGTTTTCAAAACCTTTTCAATGGGTTACAGAGGGTTTTATGTTAAAAATGTAGCTTTATTATTTTGTGAAAGAATAGATAAGATACTAAAAAAATCTTTCACAACTATCACTATTCTTGTTAGGGAAAGGCTATTCTATACGAATCTTATATTCTATACGTATATACATATAGGCGTATTATTGTATATAGTGCTATATTATATATCTCTATAAAGAAATACACCTTGCGTTACTTTTTTACTTTAACTTAGTCTATTTTCATTTTGTCTCTGTTCTCGACCACTCACTTTTCTTCTTCGTTTGTAGTCATCTATCGACTTTTAGATACAAAGGTAGTACTGGCAGGAAACACGGCAAACACCAGTCCCTTATTGACAATAAA
>OGJT01000432.1_pt1:7500-10000 | contig 22199 bp, 22 predicted proteins | sample 1572331 | NCBI WGS metagenome assembly OGJT01 (sample SAMEA2582094, study PRJEB24529) | metagenome | biome: Human gut stool | place: China | collected 2011
TTTAGCTGAGCCTGACATGCTACCACCTAGGAAGTCGGACTAGAAGGAGGCCCTAGGACGGAGTTGGAGACCATTAGCTTTGGGGGCCCCGGTCTTGGTGTATCCAACCATCGACTTCCTGCAGTCACGAAGGACGGCAGCGATGTACGGAATGCCCGGGCTACTCCCTATAATACCTTCCAGAATAGGCCTTAAGTCATTGATTCAAGTCCAGGGAATTGGACTGCAAGTCAAATGACTGAAAAGAAAGGTCCCATCATGTATAAGGAAGTTTCAGGCTGGAAGGTTGCGCCGGAGAGACAGTGAATCTACTCGCCAAAAGGAAGAGCATCGATTTCGCCCAACTGAACAAAGAAAGTAGCACTCCAAAACAACCAAACTCAAACGAGGAAAAAAAAAAAGAAAGGGTAGATGCTTGCTGGTAAGAATCTCTGACAACCAGTTAAAAAAAGTAAAGGTAGTCTTGCTTTCGTTGAAAGCTTACCTTATTCTTTTGGTTTTCACTAAGCGTGTAAGTCCCCGTAGATTCGGGTTCGATCCTTTTGGAGCCTACCTTCCTTACAAGCAAGGGGCAAAGCTTCTAGCCAGGGGAAACGATAGGGGGTCGGCCAATAAAGCTTCCCGCCGATTGGGCGGTCCCCCATCGTCTAATAACTATAATAACTAACTCTTTACGGGCTTGCAAGGCTCGCTGGAATAGATAGCTCTTTCCCAGAGTTCATGAGTGAATCTCAATCAAATCAATGGCAATAATGAAAGAGGCGAAGACCCAGTAGAAAGAAGGGCACAGGCTAATAGCACGTGAAGACGAGAACGAGAGTGAGGTACAACAAGGCCATTCGGTAGGGACCCTAACCGCTTATTAGCAGCGGCATTAGACGACCTTCGAGGAAAACTGAAAGGTAGAGTTGCCCAACTTCGTCACCATGGTACAGAACGGTGGCAGGATAGAAGCGTTCCCGGGAGAGGGGAACGTAAGCCAACTTTTCCTGTCAGTAAATAAACGTAAATCTGTGCACGAGCCTATTAGTATACTAGCGGAGCTCTTGCAAAGAAAGATGTCCTTCCTAACCCGAAGGAGGAGGTATATGGCAATGCGAAGCTAGAGTTAAGGTGCACGAGGTCTTAAAACACCTTGAAGCTTGCTGTGTAATTGAATAAAGAAAGAAAAGTGCTAGAGGGAGGACCGGAAAGTCTTATAAGGAAGATGGGGGCTCGTCCCCCCCGGATGTACCACGCTGAATCAGATCCACCAGAATAGAGAAGGACAGGGGTATAAGTCACCCTGAGAAAACGGAAAAAGGTATGCTGGCTTAGAAGAGGAAGGAACCTGAGCCCAACAGTGTAGGAATCGAACGCAGCGCCCGGCTATGACTTTGGAGAAGCAGAGGTGGGACGGGCCCACTCCTCATGAAAAGCGCATAGTCGAGTGAGTAGAGGGGAAGACGTGCCTTTCCCGAGCATTCAATTAGCAGGTATGAGCATAACCATCCAAATCAAAAGAAAAATCCAGGCAAGCTCTACATACCATACCGAGCGGCTGGAACCTATGATGCTACCATCTCTGCTGCTGGTGCTGGTGATGAAGGTAGTGGTGGATAAGCTGAGACGGGAAGGCATGTTACTGATGGCTGGCTTTGGTAGTAGGAGTGCTGTGGGCTAGCTTGGCTCTTTCTGGCTTTGCTGGCTTTCTTCTGGTGGTACCTTGACTTCTTCCTCTCCTGCTCCCCTATACTACTTCGGTGCCCTCTTAGCTTTTAGTAGTTCCATATAGCGAAAGATTATTAGAGGCAAAAGACTGACTACTAACGATACATGGGGTACGCGCACTCCCACCAGCCATTCGATCTGACGCTCTGGACTGGTCACTTTTATCCCTCGTATGCGTGCAAAAGCATGGTCTCCATGGTATGCAAGGGTTGGTCTCCCCCTAGCGAATTCATCTATTGATTCTCCCGCATTCTCTCATGTCTCGTCCAGGGGTGATTTTCACTCCGGGATGTGCTCTTTTCTCATGATGTGGTCCGTACGGCCGGCTGGCATAACGCTTACTTGTGATTGATGTCTCGACATCACGTTTGCTAAGATGATCTTTCCGGGGTGGTAGATGGGCATTATAGAGAGTACGCGGGGCATGACTTGATACCAAGAGTGCTTTGGGGCTGTCATGTATATAGTGTGAGCGATTTCCAGGCTACTTCTGGACTTAAACTACTATGATTGATGCACTGGACCTCAACCCATTACGTATCTCTTTCGGAGTAAGTGGGAAGGAAAGTTCGTCTGGGGTTCTTCTCTCCCCTCCTCCGGCCAACCATACCAACTAGTGAGTAGTCGTCCAATTCCGGTATTAGTTCCGTTTCCCCGGCAAAGACAACTACAAACTATTCGCCGGGTTGGGCATGACGGCTATTCCTTCCTTTAAATGGCCCTCCATCATTGAACCCCTATCCCGGCGGCTATGTCGCCCTATCCCCCACTCAATTGTTCTATTCGAATT
>OGJT01000433.1_pt1 | contig 22186 bp, 19 predicted proteins | sample 1572331 | NCBI WGS metagenome assembly OGJT01 (sample SAMEA2582094, study PRJEB24529) | metagenome | biome: Human gut stool | place: China | collected 2011
GGTATGAGCAACAACGCGACTACTATCGTCAAATGATCTTTGAACTCCACAAAGGGTTTAAAGAGGTAGAACCAGACTTTATCGTGTCTCGCCCTGAAGCATCTATTTACTTTGTAATCGACGTGAGAAAGGTGGCAAAACCTGGCTTTGACGGTGTAGAGTTCGCGTCCTGGTGCGCCGAACACGGTGCAGTGAGCCTTGATGATGGTAAGGAATATACACTCCTCATGGCGCCGCTCAATGGTTTCTATAGCGGTAAAAATGGCGATAATAACCCTGGTAAAACGCAATTGCGCGTGTCGTTCTGTGAAAATCCAGAACTATTGCGCTTGGCTCCTGAACTATTATCTAAACTATTCAGAGCTTATGAAGCACAACGAACTGCATAATTGTACTGAAAATAAAAGTGCTCTGCGTTTACGAGTGTTGTAAACGTAGAGCACTTTTCTGTTTAACGGCCTGCAATGAATGTATCTATGCTTGGAGCTGTAGTCATGATATCCTGCAGTATCTGATCAATTCCCATATGATTGTCCCGCAGCAATTCATCGGGATTATATCTGTCATAGAAGCCTTTTTGAATGCCGTAGTTCATGACCTTGAGGTTGTGTCTGCCATAGTATGCAGCGATTTTTTGCCCGAAGCCGCCGTCAATGACACCGTCCTCTAGCGTGATGATGAGAGAATGGTTTTTCTGTAATCGGTCGAGCAGAGCTATATCCAGTTCCGATATTAAAAGCGGCTTTATTACGGTCGGTGTGATAGCATATTTTGCTTTTATCGCCTCGGTCAAGGCAAGGGCGCGCCGGTAAAAATTACCGACACCTACAATGGCGATTTCACGGCCCTCCTGGACGGTTTCCCAGCTGCGGATGGAAACATCCGTAATGCCTTGTGACCCAAGGGGTTTGTGATTCGGTGCTCCTACGGGAACCCGTATGGCGATAGGATAATCATGATGTTGCAAGCCGAACTGAATGGATGCCTGTAATTCCTCCGCCGTGGTAGGCGCAATATAGGTCAGATTCGGGATGTTGGTGAGCATAGGTATATCGCTGAATCCCAGATGCGTGATGTCCTTTGTACCGTAAATGGAGGCGCGATATACGAGAATCAAAGCATTGCTGTTGTTAATGCATACGTCGTTTATCAGCTGATCGTAAGCCCGTTGCAGGAACGTGCTGTATATCGGTAAAATTGGTTTTGCATTGGCGCGAGCGATGCCGGTTAATAGGGTCATAGCATGTTCCTCGGCGATGCCCACATCGATATATTGAGCGCCCAATTTCTGGCGAATCTCAGGCGTCAGGCAGAATCCGCCAGGCGTGGCTGCTGTAATGATGCAGGCTGATTTGTTTATTTCCAATTGGGTGATTAATTCTTTGGCTGCAATCGATTCGTATGTATTATCATGGTTTTTATTGACGGTACCTGTCTTGACGTCAAATGATGACGGATTGTGAAAGTCTTCCGGCGCCATTTCAGCCGCTTTATAACCGAACCCTTTTGTCGTACGGATATGCAAGATGATGGGGCGCGGATAATTTATTACTGATTTAAATTCCGCAATTAATGATAAGACCGAGTTGCCTTCTTCGATATAGCGGTAATCAAAGCCGAGGGCTTTAAATATATTATTTGTACAAGTTCTGTTTGTGTCTCGCAGTTCTTTTAAATGCTTGTACAAACCGCCGTGATTTTCGGCGATGGACTGATCATTATCGTTGATGATTACGATGCAGTTGGACTGCATCGTAGCGAGATGATTTAAGGCCTCAAAGGCTTCGCCGCCGGATAATGCTCCATCCCCGATAAGTGCGATGATGTTTTCCTTTGTTTGATTGAGGTCGCGACCGATTACTAGCCCGCATGCCAGACTGAGGGCGGTAGATGCGTGCCCAAGGTGAAACAGATCGCAGTTACTTTCACATGGGTTACTATAACCTGAAACGGTACAGAATTTATTTTCCTCCATGAACCCTTCGAGCCTGTTGGTCAATATTTTATGGGCGTAACTCTGGTGGGAAATATCAAATATAATCTTGTCATCAGGGCAGTTAAATACGTAGTGAAGCGCAAGAATAATGTCTGTGGCACCCAATGACGGACCTACGTGACCACCTTGAATCGATGTTCTGTGAATGATGACTTCACGTATTTCACGCGCTATTTCCACTAACTCTGCTTCGGTACATTGTTTTAAATCACCGGCTGAATGTATTTGTGAAAGCTTCATGTTGTTACCTAAATTTTATGTTACTGTCTAAATGAGACTTCGATTAGTAAATGTTAGAGACTAGTTGTGTTCATAGATGAGAAACATATGAATACTATTTATTATTATAACATGAGATGAAGTTGATGATTATAGTATGAGATAAATTTGATTATCGGTAGAGGAATTAACGAGAAAATTTCAGATGAATCATGAAAAATAAATGAAACTATGCTATCATAAAAGATATACTTAGTTTGTTCGTTACATTTATTAAGAAAGGAAACATCTATGAGTAAACAGTGGGTTAATCCCCCGTTATTAGTACAGGTCTTAATGATTATCGTCGATTATATTGCTGTTGTTTGTGGCATTATTTCCGCATGTTGTATCAGAACTGCATTACCGTTCTGGAATGGTACTAATAGTTTACATGTAGATTTTTTCTATGGATATGTTATTACTCCTATAGTATTTATTATTGTGCTGTTACTAAACAGTGCATATAATATGGATAAGGACTATTGGGATAAGATTAAAATTATATTTCGGTCCATAACAATCGGTATAGTAGTATCTATTGTTTTGATGTATGCAGGGCATATCATCGACAATGTATCCCGTTTATTTGTCGGCTTATCTTATATATTTATACTGTTATATGTTATTGTTTTACGATATATATTAATTCAAATATTAATCAAGATGGAATTATTATATATTCCGATTCTATTGGTTGGAGCGGGGAAAACAGCGGAATTAGTAGATCGGTATCATGATAGAATGCTTATTAATTACTATAAAATTATCGGCTTTGTGGACGATAATCCGAAGTCCCCATTATTAGCGCAAAAATATCCGCGTCTGGGCGGTTTTAATGACGTGGAGGACGTCATTAAAACATATAACGTATCCACTGTATTGGTTTGTGCGCCCGGCCTTGAATCAAAAAAATTAGTGTCCTTAATTAATCGCTTACAGCTGCTTGTAAAAAGGGTTTCCTTCGTACCGGAATTATTCGGCTTGCCGGCTAGCAATATTTCGGCTCGCGGTATGATAGAGGAGCAGGCTGTCGTATTGCGTGTGCAGAACAATTTAGCTCGTAAGTCCAACCGCATTATGAAACGTATTTTTGATATCGTGGCCACCGTCTGCGGCGGTATCTTGATCTTGCCGATTATTGCTGTCGTGGCGGTGTTGATTTACCTCGATTCTCCGGGACCTATCGTGTTCGGACATAAACGGGTCGGTCAGGGCGACAAGGAATTTCTTTGCTACAAATTCAGATCCATGGTTCCCAATGCACAGGAAGCGTTGGAAATTTATTTAAAAGAACATCCGGAAGCTCGCGAAGAATGGGAACGGGATTTCAAATTGAAGGACGATCCGCGCGTTACGAAAATCGGTAAATTTCTGCGGAAGACCAGCCTTGATGAACTGCCGCAGCTATGGAATGTCCTAATAGGCGATATGAGCCTAGTAGGACCGCGTCCTATCGTTCGAGATGAAATCGTAAAATACGGCGATTATATCAATGATTTCTATCTTGTACCACCCGGCATTACCGGTGTATGGCAGGTTAGTGGTCGCAGTGATACCACCTATGAAGAACGGGTGTTAATGGACTCCTGGTATGTGCATAACTGGTCCGTGTGGATTGATATTGTATATTTGATAAAAACGGTATTGGCTGTTGTGAAGGGAAAAGGAGCGTATTAATGACATACGATTATTTAGTTGTAGGGGCCGGTCCGTTCGGTGCCGTATTTGCTCATGAGGCGCACAAGCGCGGTAAATCTGTTCTCGTCATCGATCGACGTCATCATGTGGCGGGTAATTTATATTGTGAAAGCAAGGATAATATCAATATTCATGTATATGGTGCGCATATCTTTCATACATCGATGAAGCATGTGTGGGAGTATGTAAATCAGTTTGCCGAGTTTAATCATTATGTGAACAGTCCGGTGGCGAATTATAAGAGCGAGATGTATAATTTGCCGTTCAATATGAACACATTCTCCAAGATGTGGAACATACGCACGCCGAAAGAGGCGGAGACGATTATTATGGAGCAACGTCAGATAATTACAGGCGAGCCGAAGAATCTTGAGGAGCAGGCAATCAGCCTTGTTGGCACGGATATTTATGAAAAGCTTATCAAGGGCTATACGGAGAAACAATGGGGCCGTAAATGCACGGAACTGCCAGCTTTCATCATCAAACGATTACCCGTTCGTTATACCTATGACAACAATTATTTTAATGACCGTTACCAGGGGATTCCGATGGGCGGTTATACGAAGATGATTGAACGCATGCTGGACGGTATCGAGGTGCGATTGGGCGTGGATTTCCTTACGCATCGTGATGAATATGAAAGCATAGCGAAAAAGATTATTTATACGGGCCCTATTGATGAATATTTCGAGTATTCTGAAGGAATATTGGAATATCGTGGTCTTCACTTTGAAACAGAGCGACTCGAAGAGGAAAACCATCAAGGTGTGGCCGTTGTGAACTATACGGAGGCGGACATCCCGTATACCCGTATCATCGAGCATAAGCACTTTGAATTCGGTACGCAACCCGTTACCTATGTGACGAAAGAATATCCGAAAGACTGGAAGATAGGAGAAGAGGCGTATTATCCCGTAAATGATGTAAAGAATTTGGATTTATACGCCAAGTACGTAAAAAAAGCCGAAGCGGAGATGAATGTAATCTTCGGAGGTCGCTTAGGGGAATATAAATATTACGATATGGATAAGGTCATTGCGAGTGCGTTGGTGTTGGTTAAAAGGGAATTTAATATATGAGAATAGAGTGGTTAGATTCATTAAAAGGTTTTGCTATATTTTTGGTTGTCGTAGGACATGTTGTACTTGGTTATATTAGAGCCGAAACTTTTATGGAATATCAATGGGATTTACAGTTGATATATGATTTGATTTATAGTTTCCATATGCCTTTATTTTTTTTAATCAGTGGATTTTTGTATAAATTGACTTGGTCGAAAAAAAATACAGGAATTTCAAAGAAAATAGCAAATAAATTTCTTAATATGGTACCTATGTATCTTTTGTTTTCGTTAGCTTTTTGGTTTTCTAAGTACTATGCAACTCTATATGGTAATATTCAAATGAGTGATCATTTTAACTTTATAGATTTAATACATATTTACATAGCACCTCTTTCTTATTTATGGTTTTTATATGTATTAATATGCTTATTTATAATTATTCCTTTGTTAGAATCTTTTATAAAGCCGGCATTAGTATTTTTAGCATTTTTTCTCTTATATATTTTTGCTCCGTATGTTGAAGGAATATTTAAAATTGTAAATTCAATAATATATGGAGGAGTATATTTTTCATTAGGATCCATATTATTTTTTTATAGTAATTATCTTAAAAATAATATAGATAATAAGTTAATAATAGTTTCTTTTATAAGTATTGCTATAGCTTGTTGCAGTTTTCCATTTATTGATGATCATAATATTTTTAAATTTATATGTGCAATATCGGTATCAGCTTTTTTAGCAATCATATTTTTTAGATTACGAAATTATAAATTTGTTAGTCTTTGGAATACTTGTGGATATTACTCTTTAGGTATATATATATTACATCTATATTTTACGGGTCCATTAAGAACTATTTTTAAACATTTAGCAATCGATAATATTATTATAGTTTTAATTCTTTCTTCCATTATTGGTACATTAGCGCCTATTTTTATAGTAAAGTTTTTTGATCGATATAAGGTAACTTCTTGGATTTTTGGAGAAACTAAATTAATAAAATTAGAATAGTATAATAGGGAAATATGATTGATAAGGAAGTATTTTATTTTGATGATATTTCTTGTAATTTTATATCCTTGATATGAAGGAATTTAGTTATGGAAATGCATTATTTAAATAGAGGAATATTTAAAATAATAAGAGGTCAGATTAGTGAATATTAAAGTATTAGTAGCCACTCATAAGCAATATTGGATGCCTGAAGATCCTGTCTATATGCCGATTCATGTAGGTAGAGTGGGTAAATTTGACATTGGTTATATTGGTGATCATACAGGGGATAATATATCCGATAAAAATGCGAATTACTGCGAGTTGACCGGTTTATATTGGGCGTGGAAGAACCTTGAGGCGGATTATATCGGTCTTGTTCATTACAGACGATATTTTACGCGTAAAGAGGTGCGTTCTGTAGAGGATAAAAAGAACCAGATTCTCACCGGTGAGGAATGGGAAACATTGCTTTCACAATACCCTGTGGTAGTGGCGGATAAGCGCAAATATTATATTGAAACGAACAGGTCTCACTACAACAATGCTCATCATAGTGAAGGTCTTGATGTGGCGGAGCAGATCATCGCGGAGCAATATCCTGAATACAGTGCCGCTTTCACGACGGTCTGCAATCGTACATGGGCGCATATGTTTAATATGTTTGTGATGCGTCGGGATTTGTATAATCAGTATTGTGAATGGATGTTCTCCATATTGGAGGAGCTGGAAAAGCGCGTGGATATCTCCGGTTATGATGCGTACGAATCTCGTATTTACGGATTTGTCAGCGAAATTCTGCTCGATGTGTGGCTCGAAGCGAATCGCATTGAGTATAAAGAACAAAATGTATCCTTTATGGAGCCGCAGAATTGGGTGAAAAAAGGTGGATTGTTTTTAAAACGAAAATTTTTTAAATAGAAAATTTATCATCCTATGAAAGGGGGGGGATCATGCAAGAAATTAATTTTGCTGATATTAAGCGGTTAGCATTAAATATACTTAAAGATGTAGCAGAATTTTGTGATTATCATGATATTAAGTATGTGTTAGCATATGGTACCATGCTGGGTGCAGTTAGGCATAAAGGTTTTATTCCATGGGATGATGATATCGATATCATGATGCCTCGTGAGGATTATAATCGATTTATACAGTTATATAATGATAGTAATTCAAGATACAAAGTTTTTTCTATCGAGACGGATAATACATACACATATACTATGGCAAAGGTATTTGATCAAGATACGTTGATGATTGACAATACTTTATGGCGTAATTTTGATAAAGCAGGGGCATTTGTTGATATCTTTCCTATCGATGGATTACCTGAAAGTAGATCGGAACAACAATCATTATTTAGGCATCAGCAATTATTAAATTTATTATTCCATGGTTCTTCTATGAAGTTTACTTTTAGTAATCGATATGTTGATTCTAAAGGGAAATTTGCTTCTTTGAAAGGGTATATTCGAACCTTTTTAAAATTCGGAGCTATAAGTTTGATGCATTTTTTGCCGACTACATATTTGATAAAAAAAATTAATCTAGATGCACAACAATATCTATATGCAGATTCAAAATATGTAAGTATTCTAGTAGATTGTGCCAGTGGAAATAAAAGAGAAGTTTATTTGAAGCAGCTCTTTGATGATAGAGTACGGTATAAATTTGAAGACACAGAGTTCTGGGGAGTTGCAGATAGTGATTTTTATTTGAAGCATCTTTTTAATAATTACATGGAAGCACCACCTGAAGATCGACGTGTGCCACATCATAATTATAAGATTTATTGGAGATAATTTATGGGGAGGACATAGTATGAAGCTATTTACTGTAGGACCGACACAAATGAGAAAGGAAATTCTTGATGTTAGACATCAGCAGGTTCCTTATTTTAGAACTGATGAGTTTTCCGATGTGATGCTGGATTCTGATAGATTATTAAAGAAGTTTATGAATGCACCGTCAGGTGCTAAGAGCATATATCTAACTGCATCCGGAACTGGTGGGTTAGAAGCTACTATTATGAATTGTATGAATGAAACAGATCATGCGCTAGTGATTAACGGCGGCACTTTCGGTCAACGTTTTGTAGATTTGTGTGAACTTCATGGTATTCCGCATACTGAAATTAAATTACATGATGATGAGCAATTAGTAGAGTCTCATTTTACCGGAGTAGCGGATAAAGATTTCACTTTTGTTATTGCTAATATTGATGAAACATCAACGGCACAATTATATGACATTCATTTACTTAGTGATTTTGCCAAAAAGAAAAATGCCTATTTAGTTATCGATGCTATCAGTTCTTTCTTAATTGATCCTTATGATATGGCCGGTAATGGAATTGATGTTACAATTATCAGTTCTCAAAAAGGACTTTGTATCGCACCCGGATTATCGCCCATCGTTATCAGTCAACGATTATATGAGGATCGTGTAAAAAATAACAACATTAAAAATCTATACTTTGATTTCAATCAATATGTTAAAAACTTTACAAGAGGGCAGACACCGTTTACACCAGCTGTTGGTGTATGTTTGGAGATGAATAAAGCATTACATCTTATTGAAGACGAAGGCTATGAAAACTATTTAGCTAGAATTGATAGTGTAGCAAAAGATTTTAGAAATAGAATCAAAGAATTGCCTGTTTCCATGCCTACTTTTACATTAAGTAATGCTGTTACTCCAATCCGATTTGAAGAGCCTGTTGCAAAGGATGTATTTAACGTACTAAAAGATAAATATGATATATATGTAAATCCTACAGGTGGTAAAAACGAAAATTATGTTTTAAGGATTGCGCATATCGGAGATACGACTATTGAAGATAATCAATTCCTTATAGATACATTGAAATCGGTTATTAAGGATATTACGGGAAAATAACATGAAAAAGGTTATAACATACGGAACATATGATTTGTTTCATGAGGGACATTATAATTTATTAAAAAATGCAAAAGCTTTAGGGGATTACCTCATTGTTGGTGTCACCTCGGATTACTTCGATAAATCACGAGGTAAATTTAATGTTAGAGATTCTCTGATGCAACGCATAGATAATGTAAGAGCTACAGGCTTCGCCGATGAAATTGTGGTTGAAGAATATTTCGGACAAAAGATAGATGATATAAAGCGATTTAACGTTGATATTTTTACCGTCGGCTCTGATTGGGAAGGATATTTTGATTACTTAAATGAATATTGCACAGTTCATTATTTGCCTAGAACGCAAGGTATATCCAGTACTCAAATAAGAAATTCCGATAATGTTAGACTTGGGATTATCGGTAATGAACTTATTCTTGATAGATTCTTAGATGAATCAAAATATGTCAGTGGTATTGATGTTGTAGGTGGTTTTACTGAAACTGATAGTATTAATCCTGATTTTAAATCCAGTCAGTTTGATTCATTAAGAAAATATGATGATATAGAAGCTCTATTCAATGATGTGGATGCAGTGTATATTAATATACCGTTATCCAAACGAGATGCTTATATTGAAAGAGCTTTGGCAGTTAAAAAACATGTTTTAACTGAGTTTCCGTTTAGTAGTGATATTAAAAATACTATACGGTTAATAGAGAGCGCAAAAGCATCCGGTTTGGTGATGATGGAAGGTTTAAAAACTGCATATACTCCTGCGTTTAGTAAATTAATTGCTATGGCTCGTAGTGGACAGATTGGTAAAATATTCAACATAGAAGCTAATTTTACACAGGTTTTAGGTGATGGGTTAGAAAATCAAGTGAGAATTGCTGGGGGGAGTATTTTATCTTTAGCGGCATATCCTTTATTGGCTATCTTTAAATTGTTAGGTTTTGATTACAATCGTGTAGATTTTATCAGTCATAAAGTAGATGATGTTGATATATTATCAAAAATTAATTTTATTTATGATGATGCGATGGCATCCGCTACTGTTGCAATTAATGCAAAGGCAGAGGGTGATTTGGTTATTTCAGGATCTAAAGGCTATATTTATGTGCCTGCGCCATGGTGGAAAACAGAATTTTTTGAGCTAAGATTTGAAGATGTAAATTTAAACAGAAAATATTTCTATAAATTTGAAGGCGAAGGCTTACGTTATGAGCTTGTAGAGTTTTTGAAGTGTATTAGAGATGATTCTGAAAGCTTTTTGATGAGTCATCAGGATACTATTGAAGAAGTACGGGTATTAGATAAGTTTTTGTCAAATGAAAACGTTATTTTTATTTAATATAGGATAGGATGAGTATGCAACAATTATCTTTACGTGAAGTTCAATTAGAAGAGTTGGAACTTTTAAAAGATTTTGACCAGTTTTGTAAGAAGCATAATTTAAAATATAGTTTGTGCTATGGGACGCTGATTGGTGCGGCTCGTCATAAAGGCTTTATCCCTTGGGATGATGATATAGATGTCTGTATGCCTAGACCGGACTATGAAAGGTTATTAGTGTTAAAGGCATCTTATGATCATGATGGGGTAGAGTTAATTGCAAATCCTATTAATCATAGTTTAGATGCTACTTATGCTGCTATAGTTAATAGAAATATACCTTGTGAAAATACATACTCTAATACATTACGCAGTAAGTATTTATGGATTGATATTTTTCCTGTTGATGGATTTTGTGAAGATATTTCTGTAATGAAAGAAATATATAATAAATCTATTTTTTATCAGAAAATACTCACCTTGGCTAGCGCTAAGCTCTTTAAAGGAAAAACAATGATTCATAGGTTTGGAAAATTATTAATAGTCCCTCTTTGTCGTCTATTCGGTAAGCAACGTTGCATTGATATAATGGATCGATTAGCTAAATCATATACTTATGAAGATTCTGAGTATGTCGGTGTAATTGCCTGGGGTGAAGGTGTAAAAGAACGATTACGCAAAGCTGATTTTGAAATTATGGTTGAAATTGAGTTTGAAAATCAAAAATTTTCAGTAATGTCCTGTTGGGAGTTATATTTGGATAATATGTATGAAAATTATATGGAGTTGCCTCCATTAGAGCAGCGGCGCGGACATAATATAGTTGCTTATAAGATAGAAAGGAAGGGGTAGTTTAATGGAGCCTTTACTTTCTATTATTGTTCCTATTTATAATGTGGAAAAATATTTGGAACGATGTATTGATTCTATTATTAATCAGACCTATAAAAATCTTGAGATTATTTTGGTTGATGACGGATCAAAAGATGCGAGTGGAATCATTGCAGATACATATGCATCGAAGGACGATCGAATCAAAGTTATACATAAAGAAAATGGCGGATTATCTGATGCTCGTAATCACGGTTTAGATCAGGCTAGAGGAAACTATATTATATTTATTGATAGTGATGATTTTATTGATTCGTCCATGTGTGAAATATTATTTACAACGGCTGAAAAATATTCTTCTGATATTGTCTCTTGTAATTACTATATTTTCCATGCTGAAAATCATATATCTGTACATCCTATGTCAATTCAAGAGGATGAAAAAGTTTTTAGTGGAATTGATATTTTAAAATATTATTTGATAAAAACAGAACCTTTCGACTTAAATATAGTGTGCAATAAGATTTTTAAGGCAGACTTGTTTAATAGTAAAGATGGTCAAATTCGTTTTCCTAAAGGCAGAGTACAGGAAGATAATTTTACTACTTTTCGATTATTTGCAAAATCTGATGTAGTAACGACTATTAATCAGCCATTATATTATTATTTGCAACGTGCAGATAGTATTATGGCTAATTTTTCTAAGAAGTTTGTAAAGGATACAATAGATTCCCATACATATATGGCAACTTATTTATTAGAACATAAAGTAGATGTCATGTGTGAATTACAGTTATATTTACTTAATTCATATACCGATTTATATAGAAAGATTTGTTTATTGGATAATGCAGATAAGCGAGATTATATAGATCTATTGATGGAGTATAAAACATTCGTTTTAAGTCATACTTTGAATGTGAGTAATAATCATTTATGGGGAATAAAGCAAAAGCTGAAGCGATTTTTAATAAAATTAGATTTAATTAAATATATAGTATGTAGAGGATAATAGTGGTGCAAAAGCGTTATTCAAAATTAATAGAAAATATATTTTCTTTACTAACATTACGAGTTTTAGAATATGTATTGGCTTTTATTTTAGTACCCTATTTAATTCGTACATTAGGACCTATGAATTTTGGGGCGATAGCTTTTATGCAAGGGATAATGGAGTATTTTCGTATATTTGTTGATTATGGATATTCATTAACGGCTCCAAAGGAAATAGCACAAGCAGATGGAGATATAAAGCGCTTGTTTTCTAAATATTTCTATGGAAAACTGATATTGCTGATAGGTGTCACTCTTACTTTCTTTGGTATATATCAATTACAATATTACATTTTAGGGAAAAGCATAAATATATTACTTTTTGAGGTAATGTATTTTGGAATTATTGGAAATGTATTATTTCCGGTATGGTTTTTTCAAGGCATACAACAAATGCGATATATAACCATCCTAAATATGTGTGGACGCCTTATTTCAATGGTAGGAATTTTCTTATTGGTCAAATCACCTGATGACTATATTTTATCTGCGTTTTTACAGTCCTGTACTCCGCTAATTGCAGGAGTATTTTCAATTATTTGGTTAGCTAGAAATTATAAAGGAATTTTTAATTTTCCAAAATTCAGTGATGTTATGACATCTTATAAAGAGGGCTGGACTATTTTTGTTTCATCTTTAGCTGTTAATTTATATACAGCGACTAATGTAGTAGTACTAGGTATGTTTGTAGATAACACTATTGTCGGTTATTATAGTGCTGCAGATAAATTAATTAATTGTATTCGTAGAGGTATTTCTGCTGTAAGTGAGGCTATCTATCCGTTTGTAAGCAAGATGATTAAATTTGATCTGCGAGAGGCTTTGATGTTTATACGAAAACAATTAGGGGTATATATTATTTTAGGAACAATAGGCTGTACTTTATTATTTGTGTATGCTAATGAAATAGTTATGTTTTTAATTGGTCCTGTATATTTGGAAACGGTAGATATATTAAGAGTGTTGGCATTTATACCTCTTGTTGTGGCTATTAGCACTGTATTTGGAGCAGAAATAATGCTACCTAATAATATGTATAATACATATAGTCGCATATTAATTAGTGCCGCTATTTTTAGCTTAATGATTATTTTCCCTTTATGCTATTGGTTTACAGCTGTTGGAGCGGCAATGACTATGCTTATAACGGAACTGTTTATTACGATTTATATGGGGGTTATACTGTGGCAAAAAGGACGATTCTTAAAAAGAAGATATATTAATGGGTAAAATAGTATTTATTATAGCGCTTAAGAGATACTGTTAATCCTTTTTGTTATTTTTATTCGGGATTAATTTGTCTATTATATTTTCTATTATTTGGATAGCTTTATTTATGTGAAAGCATATGACATTGTATAAAAATGGAAAATGATATTCTAAGGTAAGTAGCACTGATTATGGGATAAAAATCATAAACAAGAATAAGCATAGAAATTTTGTGGCAGTGTTATTCAAACAAAGAATACGTATAGACAAAGGAGCGGAATTTAAGATTGCATAACTGAACACAATATTACAAATGTTTGAGAGTGAACTATCATTCAGAAAAGATGTTTCTACATAATATCGTAGCGGAAACCACAACCAAAATTATTAAAACAAAATTTGTATTTGGGGCGGTTTTGTGACAATAGATAAGTTGTCAGCTAAGTTTGTAGAGTATACAAAATGTTATAATAAAGAATTCGTGGTATGTGGCACCATATAGGTAACATACTCTAAAATGTGTTTAGGGGTTATCAATTCAGTATTATATTTATTAGTAATAAGGCGTTTTGTTTATTTTGACAAAATGGGCTTAAAAGGGGGATAATAATGAGAATTTGTGTAACCGGTGGAGCTGGATTTATTGGCTCGCATTTAGTGGATCGTTTAATTATGGAAGGACACGTAGTACAAGTCATTGATAATTTATCTACTGGGAATAAGGCATTTATTCATTCAGATGCAGAATTTGTCGAAATGGATATAAGAGATCCAGATTTATATTTCGTCTTGGAGGAATTTAAGCCAGATTATATATTTCATGAAGCTGCGCAAACAGAAGTTGCTGTATCTATGAGTAATCCACAATTAGATTGTGACATTAATTTAATGGGTTTGATTAATATACTTAATGTAGCTGTTAAATTGGGAGTAAGAAAATTTTTAATGCCTTCTTCTGCAGCTATTTATGGTGACTTAGAGTCTTTACCTTTACAAGAGTCTATGAGTGGAGAACCTTCATCTTTTTATGGATTGACCAAATTAACAGCAGAACATTATCTTCGTATTTATCATGATGCTTTTAATTTAAATTATATTTGTTATCGTTATTCCAATGTATATGGACCTCGACAAGGAAATGGCGGTGAAGGTGGTGTAATTAGTATTTTTGCAAAGGCTATTACACAAGACTTACCTATAGTTATTTATGGGGATGGTGAACAAACTAGAGATTTTATATATGTAGATGATGTAGTTGAAGCTAATATGTTGGGGATGCAGAGCCAGGTTACGGGTATATATAATGTGAGTACTAATATTGCTAGTTCAGTTAACTTGTTAATCGATGAGTTTAAAAAGATCAGTAATAAAGATATTCAGGTATTATATAAGGCACCAAGATTAGGGGATATTAAGCATTCTATTTTGGATACCGATAAAATAGAGCGAGATCTTTTATTTAAAGCAAAATATTGTTTACATGAAGGGTTAAAAAAAACTTATGAATATTTTAAAGGAATATAAGTTATTAATAGTATAATAATGAATTTAAATCCATTATTTACTAATTTTTTAAAGAGTTCCTGAGGTGTTTTTTATATAATATTTACATAGTAAATTATTACAGCAGTTAAGAGGGCATAGGGGTATATTTAATTCTCCATGGTCGAACTCTTTACGAATTTCAGCTTTTACATCATGAAGTCCTAAGGATTATTCTAGTTCACGCATATGTTTTTTAGAAATGAATTTTCTCATTGAATGATGTTATTATTAAAATTAGATTTATAGATTTTATCCTAATAAAAATAGTTATATAAAGTTTTAGTATATTAGTTTAATAAACTGGAAAGGATTAATATGGAATCTCAAGTTATTTCCTATCAAGTTATAAAAGAAATTATTCAAAATCATAAACGAATTTTGTTGTATTTAATGGGTGGAATATTAATTATATTTCTTTTATTAGCATTCTTGCTCCCTAAAAAATATACATCTAGTGTAATGATTCAAGTTAAGCCACAGAGTGGCTCATTAAATACTATGATAAATAATACTGCACTATTATCTTTGGCAGGTATTTCTACAGGAGGTTCTGTATTAGATTATATGTCATTATTAAAAAGTGATAGAGTTATTAATCCAGTTATTAAGAAGTTAGATAATGAAGATGCAGAAGATGAGAGATTTACTGCTGAGGATTTTGTAAAGAAATATATGCAGATAGATAATCCAAGAGGAACGTCTATTTTGTCGTTTACGATTACTGCTGATTCTCCTGAAAATGCACAACGAATTGCACAGGATGTAGTAGATTCGTTGCAGGATACTATAGATGGTGTCAGTTCTACACAAGATTCCACGTTGATTAAAATTTTGGGCAAGAAGAATGAAGATGCTAAGCATAAAATGGATACAGATATAGCGGCGCTTGAAAAATATAAACAGGAAAATGGTGTTTTTATTCCTAGCGAACAGGAAAAAATGCTTTTGGAACAGGCTGCGGGATATGAAAAGGCAAAATCCGATGAGACCGTTAAGTTAAATACTAATACTGCAATCTTAAGTTCCATAGAGTCTCAGATTGATACACAAAATAAAAACCTTATTGATTCCCGTATGGCGGATAATCCTGAGATTCAATCTATACGTAAAGAACTATTTAATGCTAATGAACAATTGGCTAAATTACAATTCAAGTTTACAGATGATTATCCGGAAGTTGTAAAAGTAAAAGAGAATATTAGCTATCTGGAAAAACAATTGTCAAGAACGGTAGCACAGTCTATTTCCTCTGAAAATGTTACACTTAGTCCGGTACAAATGGATTTGCTACAAAAACGGGTGGTTATTAAGAATAATGTCGAATCAGCTAATGCGGCTCTTGCAAAACTTGATGAATTGAGTAAACAGAATATGGAACAATCCAGTCAGTTTTCACAAAAGTCCATTAAATTTTTAGAGCTACAACGTAATGCTAAAGTGTCTACCGATACATATAACCTGTTAACAAAAAGTCTTGAAGAATTAAAAATTAAGGAAAATCTTGAGGCTATGGATATCCGTGTACTTAATAGCCCGACTTACCCAGTTAAACATTCTTGGCCACGTAAATTATATGTTATGATGGTTGGCGGATTATTATATTTAGTAATTGCAGGTGGATTTATTTATATTCAATATACTAGACGTATGAGTGCAATGAAAGAATAGGTGATCCTATGGTATTTTGGATTGGACTTGTATTATTTACTTTTTTAGCGGTTATTACTGAGCGTTTAGTCCCTGTTTCGTATAAGAAATTTATTCCTTTGGTAGTTATATTTGTATTTACATTTTTAGGAATGTTTAGATATGAAATAGGTACAGATTACGATTGGTATGTCATATTATTTAATCAAGTAACGCTTAATGATGAATATCCGGAACCGTCATTTTTAATTATTGTTGAAATTCTTCGTTATTTTCATATGTCGTATCAGTCCTTATTCCTTGTTTATGAATTATTGATTATGACATTTTTATGGCTTGGAATTCGACGATATACTAAAGATACAGAGATAAAAATGTTGATTTTGGCATTATTTTTATGCCTTCAGTATTTTTTCTCTCTTACTGGTATACGGCAAGCCCTAAGTATGGTATTGGTATTTTGGGGATATCAATATTGTTTAGAACGAAAGCTATTAAAATATTTATTGGTTGTATTTATTGCCACGGCTTTTCATTATAGTGCGATTATAACTTTAGTATTGTATTGGATTCCTAAGCGAGTGTGCTCTTGGACAATTTATGCAGTTATATTTTTAGGATCATTTATTGCATTTAAATTTAATATAATACTGTCTCTTTTATCTACGGTCTTGAATGTATTACATGTAGAGGGGCGATATTTAGGATATATTACTGATAAAGATTCTGTTAATATGACAGGCTTATATATGATGAGTCAGTTTATATTATTTTCTATATCTCGTTTAGCAATTTTAAAGTTTAAATCAGAATATAAGTCTGTGTTGAATTTATGGTTTTTGGGAATTATAGGACATTTTTTATTTGCATTTTCACTACCTATTACAAGGTTAACTAAGTATTTTGAATATTTTCTTATTTTAATCATGCCATATACCATACAATATTTAAATACTATGTTTCAACTTCAAGTTAAGGAGAAGCTTTATAATTTTAAATGGGGTTATATTGTTTTAGTATTTTTTATGCTTGCATTTTTAAGAGGAACGGCTGAAATTCCTCATGATTATTATACGCATTGGGATAATCCATATCCAGCTGGTATGAACATAGAGTATGACTTTAATTTTAAAATTTTTGAATAGTTATAGATGGGAGAATATGTTCTAGCGTTTCTTTATACTTCGGGACGTCAGTGGTTATTCATTACTATAAGATAATATAATAACTATTATTTAATCCGTGTATTTGTATTGTGATTTCTATAATATTTGTTTTAGATGATATATCTTATCAGAACAATTATATAATAATTAGAATTAATAAGAAAAACTTACTTAAGGAGATAAGTATGAAAAAGCATAAGTTATTGATAGCTTTTGTATGTGCTTGTTTAGCATGTAATGTGGTTATGGCTGATACGAGTGATACTGCTACAAGTGAATATATGGGACAGGTATCTGTTCCGTATACGCCGAACGTACAGGATGTTTCTGTTGTTGATAGTGGTGTAAAGGGTAGAGAAGTTGTCACTTTCAAAACAAATGCCGTTAAACATCCAACTAAAGAACAAAAACTGAAAATGGTTTTGGAAAACGGGGAGTATATCGATCCGAAAGATAGTGTGTTTTCTATAGCGCGTCCTGATATAAGAGAATATCGGTTATCCAAGTATGATAAGATTAATTTACATGTTTTAGGTTACACTAGTAGTGAGTTAGGATTTACCGATTCAACTACTGATAGTACTAGTAATTCCGGTGTGACTTTGATGATTGGACCCGATGGACGTATTAATACACCGTATACAGGGGTAGTTAAACTTTCAGGATTAACATTACAGGAAGCATCGGCGTTATTGAGTGATAAATTTGCACACTATATTCATAAACCGGATGTGACTGTCAATGTATCTGAATATGGAGGTCGCCAGGTTTATGTGATGGGGGAAGTACCGAAACCGGGTATTTATAAACTGGGTGCCGATTATATGAATGTATTTGCAGCTATTTCGAGTGCACAAGGGACGGCGAGAAAGGCTAGACCACGCCATATTCAGGTTGTTCGAGTTATTGATGATACCGTATATGTACGTGAAGTTGACTTGGAAAGTTTCATAAAGAAACAGGATATTAAACAAAATATCGCATTGCAGGACGGTGATATGATCTATGTTCCTAAATCTCATCGTTTAATTCCGAGCGATATTGCTCCGTTTGCATCACTTGCATATACTATTCATAATGCGACTAATTAATAAAAGCACATAAATATAATAAAATGACCTTTTCATATGAACTGGGGTATGTGAAAGAATCTCTGTAAAAATATATAAGCCCTCCATGTTACAATCAAGTTGAGCATGGAGGGCTTATTATTATTGCCTTTAGACTGGTTCGTGACGTAGTCGCGAATCATAAAACCACCCGCTATGCGGGTGCGGCAACGAAAGTTATACAAAAAAATCACCTTGCTTAAGTATAATGTAGGTGTTCAAGCCGCATTATATACAAAAGAAAGGTGATTTTATATGGCAACAAAGACACAGAGCCTTGCGCACACAAAATGGTTATGCAAATACCACATAGTATTTACACCTAAGTATAGACGTAAAGTTATATATAATCAATACAGAAATAATTTACGTGAAATACTGAGGCGTTTATGTGAATATAAGGGCGTCAAGATTATAGAGGGGGAGCTCATGGCAGATCATGTGCATATGTTAGTATTAATCCCACCTAAAATAGCAGTTTAATCTTTTATGGGATATTTAAAAGGTAAAAGTGCACTTATGATGTTCGATAAACACGCAAACTTAAAGTATAAATTTGGAAATAGACACTTTTGGTCCGAGGGATATTATGTAAGTACGGTAGGATTAAATGAAGCCACCGTAAAAAAATATATACGTGAGCAAGAATTACATGACCAAATGAAAGATAAACTTAGTGTAAAAGAATATGAGGACCCTTTTAAGGGTAGCAAGTAATACATATCCCCTTTAAGGGGAAGGTTACGAGTCAATGGCTATGCGGCTTGAATGTAGTGAAAGCCAGAGTCTTTAGACGCTGGTCTAGTACTATGGGACTATAGACAGTGAGCAGACCACCCATTTATACAGGTAATTCTGATTTTAGTAGACGTTAACTTGTTATATTAAATAATATAATTGATAGCACTTTTGATTAATGTTGTGAAATAAAATTATCAGCTTTTGTATAGTTGAATAGAATATGATTGAGTGCGATAATTATAAAAAGTGAATGGGTTTATATTTTAGCTATAAAATATAAATCAAAATAAATAATATTAAATGTGTTGGGAGGTGAAAGTAGTTGGAGAAGTATAGTGAACCACAGATATTTATAGTTAATAATAGAGATATTGCAAATAGATTAAGTGAATCTTATAATACTGAAATTGGAAATCTAGGTATAAATAAGGTTGTAGATTTTGGGGAGTATAACAAAACGAGATATGTAAATCTTGAGTATAAAACAGTAGATAATTTACACGAATATAGTGTAATTATTATTGATTTACAAAATGAGAATGAGACTAGAAATTATATTAATAACAAGAAAGAAGTAGAGAATGCGAAATATTTATTTGAATTAAACTATCCTAATCGCATATTTAATCCGACTCCTTTAGTCTTAAATATTATGAAAGATAAAATGAGAGTTCCCACATTGAAAATTATTTTTGCTGGATGTGATTATACAGAAACATATGATATTGTTAAAGTTTTAGCTCAGCAAGAATATAGTTGCCCAAAAAATTATAAATATAATGTATATGATATTATCCAATCTACTACAACTTTAAAAACTGGAAGAAAAATTATATCAGAAAATACTGAACTTTCAAAATTAGTAAAAAAATATGCAAAAGAATACAAGGTAGTTTTTGATCTACCATATATAAGGGAGAGTGATTCTAACAAATTAATTATAGATTCCAATTTTATTCCATTATTAACAAATCAAGATGGTGAAGTTATTTCCTATATAGGTGGTTCTGAAACGTTAGGATATGAATTATTGCTTCCAATTTGTGATAAAAAAGATGAACTGATTGATCAGCTATTTACATCTTTTTTCCCGGACATATTACCTAAATTTTTTCCCGAATCAAAAGAGTTTGAATGGATAAAAGATAAGGAGTTTTTACATAAAGAAATTCTTGAAATTGAAGAAAAAAAGAAAGTAGCTCAAAAAGACTATGAGTCAAGAGTCCAATTACTAAATAGTCAGATTGATGAAATTAATCAACATTATAAATTCTTAAATGATTTGTTGACTGCAACCGGACAGGAGTTAGTACAAGCCATATGTAAGTATTTTGACTGGCTTGGTTTTACAGAGGTAAAAGCGATAGATGGCAGTGAGGATGTTCTTAGAGAAGATATACAGATTATAGATAATGAAAAAATGTATATTATTGAGGTTAAAGGTATAGGTGGGACCTCTACAGATTCAGAGTGCGCACAAGTTGCAAAGCATAGAAGGAAACGAGAAAAAGAGTATCCCGATAAAATAATAATTCCTATATATATTGTGAATCATCAAAGATATAAGAGACCTGCCTTAAGACAAAATCCACCATTTAGTAAGGATCAGATTGATTATGCATTAAGTGATGAACGAGGTCTTCTTACCACATGGCAGCTATATAAGCAATATAAACTGATAGAAGATAAAATATTTACTAAAGAAGAAACTAGAAATGCTTTGTGCGAATATGGAATTATATCACTGATTCCAAAGCGTTTAAAGTATATCGGAACATATTCTGAATACTTTAAAAAGCCAAAAGCAGGAATATTAATTCTTAATAATACTAAGATAAACGTTGGGGACGAGGTTTATGCTAAAAAAGATGAACGATGGGTTTATACAAAAATTAATAGTATCCAAGTAAATAATATAGATGTTGAATATGCTGAAAGTGGAGAGATTGGGCTTGTTACGGATATTGAACTAGAGAATGGGTATGAAATTTTTAAAAATGATATAGAGGATAAAAGCTCTAATGGGGAGTTTAAATGATAAATATTTTATTCATCTGTCATGGCAATATTTGCCGTTCTACGATGGCAGAGTTTTATATGAAGCATATCGTTGAGCAGGCTGGACTAAGTGATTCTATTTATATTGAGTCTGCAGCTACATCTCGTGAGGAGATAGGAAACGACACCCATTATGGGACTAAAGAGAAATTAGATGAAATGGGTATTCCTTATACTCATCGCAAGGCACGTCAAGTGACGGTTGATGACTATCATAACTTTGATTATCTCATCATTATGGATGAAAATAATGCGCGTAATTTAAAGCATATTATTGGAGATGACGTAGATGCTAAGGTTTACAAGGCAATGTCTTTCGTTAGTGAAAGCCGTGATGTAAAGGATCCTTGGTATACGGGAAACTTTGACGAAACCTATGACGATATAAGTTGTAGCTGTGATGCTCTACTAGCAGTGCTTAAAGAGAAACTTTAAGCGAAATATATATACTGATGGGCCCTCAATGGTAGCTGAAATTTTAATCTACATTGAGGGCTTTTCTATAAGCCTATCTGCCTCATATACTTTATACTATCGAACCATAGCGTAATATGGTATAATTTTTAGGTATTCATGCGCCTATAGCTCAGGGGAT
>OGJT01000435.1_pt1 | contig 22023 bp, 19 predicted proteins | sample 1572331 | NCBI WGS metagenome assembly OGJT01 (sample SAMEA2582094, study PRJEB24529) | metagenome | biome: Human gut stool | place: China | collected 2011
CTCCGGTTTACTTAAGTGAAGTAAAACACTTCAACATCAAAGGTACCGCATGGGCTTACACAATCTATGAATTAGCAGCAGTTCCAGGTACATTATTATGTGGTTGGGTATCAGATAAAGTCTTCAAAGGTAAACGTGGTTTAACCGGTTTCATCTTCATGATCTTAACTACAGCAGCAGTTGTAGCATACTGGATGAACCCAGCTACACCAGAAGCTGAGCTTGCAAACTACTCAGCTTGGTATGAAAACCCATATCAATTAACTGACTTCGTATTAATGACCTTAATCGGTTTCTTAATCTACGGTCCTGTAATGTTAATCGGCTTACACGCTCTTGAGCTTGCACCGAAAAAAGCAGCAGGTACAGCAGCAGGCTTCACCGGTTTATTCGGTTACTTAGGCGGTACAGTATCAGCGTCAGCTGTTATCGGTTGGGCTGCTCAACACTACGGCTGGGACGGCGGTTTCTACGTTATGATCGGTGGTGGTGTCTTAGCGGTGTTATTACTCTTCATCGTAATGGTTGAAGAAGGTAAACACAAAGCAAGATTAGGCGATACCTACGGCACTAAATAATCTATAAATTAAAGGCGACAGGCGAAGGCTTGCCGCCTTTTTTATTACAAAAAAAACAACTGAATTTTTAACCGCACTTTCAAGGAGAAATGCTTATGAAACTCAAAACTTTAGCGCTTTCTTTATTAGCTGCAGGCGTACTTGCAGGATGTAGCGCACACTCTTCTGTGGACACTATGAAATCAGACAAAATTATCATTGCTCACCGTGGTGCAAGTGGTTACTTACCAGAGCATACGCTTGAATCTAAAGCGCTTGCATTCGCACAACATGCAGACTACTTAGAACAAGACTTAGCGATGACAAAAGATGGTCGTTTAGTTGTTATTCACGACCACTTCTTAGACGGCTTAACTGACGTGGCGAAAAAATTCCCAAATCGTCATCGTAAAGATGGTCGTTACTATGTAATCGACTTCACCTTAAAAGAAATTCAAAGTTTAAATATGACTGAAAACTTTGAAACTAAAGACGGTAAACAAGTTGCAGTATATCCGGGCCGTTTCCCACTTTGGAAATCACACTTCAAAATCCATACTTTTGAAGATGAGTTAGAATTCATCCAAGGTTTAGAAAAATCGACTGGTAAAAAAGTGGGTATCTATCCTGAAATCAAAGCACCTTGGTTCCACCACCAAAATGGCAAAGACATTGCAGTTGAAACCCTTAAAGTGTTGAAAAAATACGGTTACGACAAGAAATCAGACATGGTTTACTTACAAACCTTCGACTTCAATGAGTTAAAACGTATCAAAAACGAATTGCTACCAAAAATGGGCATGGATTTAAAACTTGTTCAATTAGTGGCATACACCGACTGGCATGAAACTGAAGAAAAAGATGCAAAAGGCAAATGGGTGAACTACGATTACGATTGGATGTTCAAACCAGGTGCAATGGCAGAAGTGGTGAAATACGCTGATGGCGTTGGCCCAGGCTGGTACATGTTAGTGGATAAAGAAAAATCTAAACCAGGCAACATCGTGTACACCCCATTAGTGAAAGAACTCGCACAATACAAAGTGGAATTACACCCATACACTGTGCGTAAAGATGCGTTACCTGAATTCTTTACTGATGTAAATCAAATGTACGATGCGTTATTGAATAAATCTGGTGCAACTGGTGTATTCACCGACTTCCCAGATACTGGCGTTGAATTTTTGAAAAAACAAAAATAATACGTAAGTAAAAGTAATAAAAAGAGCGGTCAAAGTTCGTTGTAATTTTTGACCGCTTTTTTATCCTAGAAAATTACCTTACATTTATCTTAAGAAAATTCCATAGAATGGATATAATCTTCTATCTTTTCAATTACAGGCTTACATTTTCTAAAATGATCTAAAATAACACTTGGAGTATCAATCTTTTTTTGTTTATTCAAGGGATGTTCTTCTTTATATTCAAAATATTGATTATGGGCCAAATGATTCCTATATTTTTGTAAGTTCCCTAATGTTCTTCTAAACCCCTCTAGCTCAGGAATTTCTTCCTCTAACTTGTAAACCTTTATAGCTCCAATTAAATTGACTAATAGTGGTCTGAAGTGCCTATCATAGCTTAAACCATATATAGGTGAAATATATAGTTCCTCACACTTCTTAGCATTTTCTTCTGGTAAATTCTTAAAAAAACATTCCCTAACCAACTCATCATGAGTCTCTTCAAACCAACCACACAATTCAAGAGCAGCTAACTTACAATACATACTTAGCTCAAAGTCCTTATCATCCTGACCTACATGTTCGGTATATAGTTCATCCAATTTCTTCAACGAATATTCTATTTTCGAATTGTCCATAATATAAACCTATCCACTGAATACTTCATTAGCTTTATTTAGTCTAGCTAGAACTTTTGCTCTCTGTAGTAAACCACTTTGCAATTCTTCAGTTCTAAATTCTTGTGACATCATTAGCTCTTCTACTTTATTCTGAAATTGTGCCCCAGATACATTATTTTCTAAATAATCAATATTCTTACCAATTCCATATAAAATACTTTCCAAAACGATCTTTGATGTTCTTTCGAAACTTTGACCTTGTATAAACGAAATAACCCTATTAAATAATTGTTGTCTACACGATATTGAGGATTGGTCTAAGTTTCTATTTTGATCCATATACTTATTTAAGAAATTAGTTAGTCGACCATTATAGTTTTGTTCCAAATCACTATCTTGAAAAGCAAAGAATCTTAGAACAAACTCTTCGTGAGAGAACCTTTTATTCTCCCCAAGATATTTGGTAAGGATAAGTTTATTATGGGTAGAACAATCAAATAGCATCTGATTAAAGTCTCCACTAAATATGCAATTTCTGATTTCTTGAGGGTTTAATTTCGTTCCACCAGTATTCAATCTATGAAAAATTGTAAATATATACTCCATATGGTTCTCTTTATCCAAATTACATCTCAGCGTCGTAACGGGAATAGACACATTTTCTATATCCGAAACTACCTCTGGATATTGTTCTTGAATATATTTAGCTGAATTCCCTGCCAATCGAGAATCTACGTCATCTATATTAGATAAAATATACTTATCATCATTATTTTCTACAGCATCTAGAAACTCAACAATTGTAGATATTCTTTGTAATCCATCAATTACAATTCTTTTATTAGTCTTAATATCCAAACTTACACACATACTAGGTATTGGCAGATTTTTTAATAATGAATCAATAAATCTTGTTTTATCAGTTTGCTTCCATACTCTTTCTCTTTGAAAATCTGGCTCAATATCTATTTGTTTTTTGTCATACATTCTTTTTAAATCTGCACAAGAGCGAGATTCATTAAAAGCAAAAATATCTTGTGGTGGAATTGCATTTTCAAAAGAAGCCTCTTCTGAATAATCATAATCTGAATCACCAAATAATTGGTTCTGTTGTTCCATAATATGTCCTTAACCTATATAAATTTAAAATAAAAAGAGATACTTGTATTGACTATTATCTCTTATATTTTATTAATTTTCAGTGATCTATTTCACATTATTTAAAATTTCCCTTCTGCTTGTTATTAAATTTTTATACTTTAATAACAAAAAAGGCTTGCCATTTATCCCGGCAAGCCCTCTAAAATCTATTTACTACGCAAACTGCTTTTTATTCTCTAAATAACGTTTCGCACATTCTGCTGCAGCAACTAAGCCACCTGCCATCATAATAATATCTTTAATCACGAGTCGGCCAGCACCTGAGAGATATGGGAAGCCATAATTAGGTGTTGGGAAGTCCCCACCTAAATTCGGCACCCAGGTTTCTGGCGTAAATATCAGGAACGACAGCGTGACTATCGACATACCAAAGGTGAGTAAACCTCCGAATAAACCTAATGTTGGAGACCAAATACCCGCTAATACTAAAATACCAATTGTCACAATGATTGCGCCAATAATATAAGAAGCGGTGTAGGTGCCGTTGGCTTTATGCCATTCGATATTTTTTGCGACCATTTTGCCTTCAGGGTTTTTATATAAGGTATATTCTTTCACTAAAACACCCTTATCATTTGTCACTTCATTTGCACCGTTCTTGTAAAGGAAGCTTAAGAAAGGACTATTTGACACAAAGTGTGCGATACCATCTGCCTCATATTGGCAAACTTTTAAACCACCAATCCAAACCATCACAACACAAATCGCAATGCGGATAAAGTTAATAAATTGACGTTGCAATGGCGCAACAATATTAGCTAGCAATGTAACTAAACTACTCATTAAGAACTCCTTATATAGTTCAATGGATATAACGGGCATAATGCCCAAGAATTTTTATATAAAATATTTATATAAATCATTAACAATATTACTCGCTAATATTGTGGGTATTTTTTCATTGATCAAATTTATGCAATAAAAAAAGAGATACCAATTTCTTAGTATCTCTTATTTTTAATTAATTTTCCGTGATCAATTTCACATTATTTGAAATTCACTCTCGCATTTCTAAAAATTCGCATCCAAGCACCATCTTCAGACCAATCTTCTGGATACCATGAGTTGCTCACGGCACGGAATACACGTTCTGGGTGTGGCATCATCGCAGCGATACGACCATCCACGTTAGAAATGGCGGTAATCCCTAATGCTGAACCATTCGGGTTGGCTGGATAGGTTTCAGTTACATTCAAATGGCTGTCGATATATTGCGCCACAATCAAGTTTTGCGCTTGAAGTGCGGTCAAGTTTTCTGGTGTTTTGAATTCTACGCACCCCTCACCATGAGCAACCGCAATCGGCATATGTGAACCTGCCATGCCTTTAAACCACAATGAGTTGGTGTCGTTGATTTTTACCATCGCAGCACGGGCTTCAAAACGTTCTGATTTATTACGCACGAAACGTGGCCAGTTTTCTACACCTGGGATAATTTCTGCAAGGCTGGAGATAAGTTGACAGCCGTTACATACACCTAATGAAAGGGTGTTTTCATTGGCGAAGAATTGGCTGAATTGATCACGTAATTGTGGGTTAAACAAAATAGATTTCGCCCAGCCACCGCTAGCACCTAATACGTCACCGTAAGAGAAGCCACCACAGGCCACCATCGCATTAAAGCCGTTTAAATTGTAACGACCTGCCATTAAATCACTCATGTGAACATCAATCGCAGCAAAGCCTGCTCGGTCAAAAGCCGCTGCCATTTCAACATGGCTGTTTACCCCTTGTTCGCGCAATACTGCTACTTTTGGTTTCACGCCTTTGCTGATATAAGGTGCAGCAATATCTTCATTTACATCATAGGTTAAGTAAGCGGATAAGCCTTTGTTGTCCGTTGCTTTTTTCGCTTCAAATTCTTGATCAGCACATTCTGGGTTATCACGTAAGCGTTGCATTTGGTGAGTAAGTTCTGCCCAAATACCGCGTAATTCAGAGCGTTTTTCGCTTAATAGTTTTTTGCTGCCTCGTGTGATTTCAAAACGATCTTCTGAGCTTACAGAGCCGAGTTCATAAGTTAAACCAAGCAAGTCATGGGCTTTTAATACCTCACGCACGGCGCTTAATTCACTTTCTGATACTTGAATCACTGCACCTAATTCTTCGTTAAATAATACGGCTAAATCATTGTCGCCTAAGGCAGAAATATCCACATCCACGCCACAGTTACCCGCAAATGCCATTTCTGCAAGGGTGGTAATTAACCCACCGTCGGAGCGGTCGTGGTAAGCCAATAATTTACGCTCTGCTACTAATGCTTGCATTGCATTAAAGAAGTTTTTCAGTTTGGCTACGTTCACCACATCGGCTGGTTTGTCACCTAATTGTTTATACACTTGCGCAAGTGCGGTCGCGCCTAAGCGATTTTTTCTTTCGCCTAAGTCAATCAATAATAAACGGCTTGCGCCTTTGTCTGTGCGTAATTGTGGTGTCACTGTTTTGCGGACATCTTCCACGCGAGCAAAAGATGAAATTACTAAAGAAAGCGGTGCTGTTACTGATTTTTTCTCACCATTTTCTTCCCAAGTGGTTTTCATCGACATAGAGTCTTTACCCACTGGAATGGTAATGCCTAATGCAGGGCAAAGTTCTTCACCTACCGCTTTCACCGCTTCATATAAGCCTGCGTCTTCACCACCATGACCCGCTGCAGACATCCAGTTTGCAGACAGTTTGATACGTTTAATATCGCCAATATTGGTGCCCGCAATGTTGGTAATGGATTCAGCCACCGCTAAACGTGCAGAAGCACCAAAGTCTAATAATGCCACAGGTGCACGCTCGCCCATTGCCATGGCTTCACCGTGATAGCTGTCTAATGATGCAGTTGTAACAGCCACATCAGACACCGGAATTTGCCATGGGCCGACCATTTGATCGCGTGCCACCATGCCGGTTACAGAACGGTCACCAATGGTAATTAAGAACGTTTTTTCTGCCACCACCGGTAAACGTAATACACGATGGAAAGCGTCTTTTAAGTGAATATTTTCTGTTGCAAGCGGTTGATTTTCAACAGTTTTTGACGAAACCTCGCGCGTCATTTTCGGCGTTTTGCCTAATAACACATTCATCGGTAAATCAATTGGGTTATTGTCAAAATGACTATCATGCAAGGTTAAATGTTTTTCTTCTGTTGCCTCACCAATGACCGCAAATGGCGCACGCTCACGTTCACAAAGTGCGGTAAATAATTTGAGTTTTTCTGGTGCAACCGCTAATACATAACGTTCTTGCGATTCGTTACACCAAATTTCCAATGGCGACATGCCTTTTTCATCGCAAAGGATGGAACGTAAATCAAATTTACCGCCACGTTCGCCATCGTGTACTAATTCAGGCATGGCGTTGGATAAACCGCCTGCGCCGACATCGTGAATAAAGAGAATTGGATTTTCTTCGCCTAATTGCCAGCAGCGGTCAATCACTTCTTGGCAACGACGTTCCATTTCTGGGTTTTCACGTTGCACAGAAGCAAAATCTAAATCTTCTTTTGATTTACCGCTGTCCATAGAAGAAGCTGCGCCACCGCCTAAGCCGATGTTCATGGCTGGACCGCCTAATACGATCAATTTCGCACCGACTGGTATTTCGCCTTTTTGAACGTGTTCACCACGAATATTACCAATACCACCCGCTAACATAATCGGTTTGTGATAGCCACGCACTTCTTCGCCGTTGAAGCTATTGACTTTCTCTTCATAGGTACGGAAATAGCCTAATAACGCAGGACGACCAAATTCATTGTTAAATGCAGCGCCACCTAATGGGCCTTCAATCATAATATCAAGCGCAGAGGCAATACGGTTTGGTTTGGAGAGTGGATTTTCCCAAGGTTGTTCAAAGTTTGGAATCACGAGGTTAGATACGGAGAAACCGGTTAAACCTGCTTTTGGTTTGGCACCACGGCCTGTTGCACCTTCATCACGAATTTCACCGCCCGAACCTGTTGCCGCCCCGGGGAATGGCGAAATTGCGGTTGGGTGGTTATGGGTTTCCACTTTCATTAAAATATGTGCATCTTCATTGTGGTAGCGATATTGCCCATCTTGATCTGCAAAGAAACGGCCAACTTTTGAGCCTTCCATTACCGCAGCATTATCTTTATAGGCTGAAAGCACGAAATCAGGGGTTTTCTCAAAGGTGTTTTTAATCATCTTAAACAGGGATTTATCCTGTTTTTTGCCGTCAATAATCCAATCCGCATTAAAGATTTTATGACGGCAGTGCTCAGAGTTGGCTTGCGCAAACATATAAAGTTCAATATCGTGCGGATTGCGCCCTAATTGGGTGAAGTTTTCCACCAAATAATCAATTTCATCTTCTGCCAGTGCCAAACCTAATTCTACGTTGGCTGTGACTAAGGCCTCACGTCCGCCTTTTAAAATATCCACGCTTTTAAACGGTTTCGGATCTTGATGACGGAATAAGATCTCTGCATCTTCAGGACGACGCACCACGGTTTCCATCATTCGATCATGTAAAAGTGCGGTCAATTTTTCTGTTGTTTTCTCATCAAGCGGTTGGCTTAACTCAAAGTAATACGCCAAACCACGCTCAATGCGCTCCACTTCATTTAAACCACAGTTATGCGCAATGTCCGTCGCTTTAGAAGACCAAGAAGAAATCGTGCCAACGCGTGGAATCACGATAAAGGTTTCACCTTTAGCATCGTGTTCTGCCAAGGTTGGGCCGTAATGTAACAATGCTTTTAATTTTGCTTCCTGCTCGCTAACAAGCGGTCGATTTAATTCCACAAAATGCAAATATTCCGCGTAAACCGATTTCACCGGTAATTGATTTTGTTGAAATTTTTGCATTAAACCTTGAATACGGAATTCAGAAAGGGCGGGTGAGCCACGAAAAGTTTGAAACATACGGGTACCTTTGAGTTGTGTTTGAGATGAAAATCGCGGGCTATTATAAAGGAAAACACGCCAAAACGAAAACGTTTGCGTCAATCATTTTCAATGATTTTAGGTAAGAGAAAGCATATAATCATCAAGCAAATTCAAAAACAATCCAAAAACTAACCGCACTTTGAGGCGTCACTATGATCATCAATGACATCAATTTCAACGATCTCTATCAACAACATCTAAAAGCCTGTAATCACTATAATCTTCCACCGACAAAATGGGATAAAAAAGCCCCTAAAATGGCTGAGAATTTAGTGGGCAAGCCAAGCCGTTATAACGAGATCTTACTTAAAGCCATGAATGTGCAACCCAATGAAACGGTATTAGATATCGGCTGTGGCCCCGGCACGTTTGTAATTCCTTTAGCCCAACAATGCCAAGCTGTATATGCCCTCGATTACAGCCAAGGCATGTTAGAGATGGTTCAGCAATATAAAGAAAAGCATCAACTGAATAATATTACGCTTCTACATAAATCATGGTCGGATAACTGGGATGACGTACCTCAAGCGGATGTAATACTCGCCTCTCGGTCGACGCTTGTGGATGATTTAGATGACATGATTGAAAAGCTGCAAAGTAAGGCAAAAAAACGCGTCTTTTTAACCTCTGTGACACAACGCCATTTTCTCGATGAAGGCGTATTTGAAGCTATTGGCCGTGATGATGTGGGCTTTCCAACTTATATTTATTTAGTTAATCGCCTTTACCAAAAAGGCATTCTCGCTAATATAAGTTTTATTGAAACTGAATCAGGCCATTTCCAAGGTGAAACCTTTGAGGATTTATTAAATTCTGTGGAGTTTTCTCTCGGCAATCTCACCGAAAAAGAAAAACAAGATTTAGCAAAATTCTATCAACAAAAACAAATAAACAATGAACCGATAAAACACGGACAACGTAAATGGGCGTTGATTTGGTGGGAGGTTTAAGAAAAAATGCGGTCATTTTTGACCGCATTTTACGCTTTGCTTTAAGATAGATTAAAGAATCTCTAATAACTTCGCAAAGTCATCAAACACCCAATCTGGGTTTGATTCAGCGATTGGGATATTGTAGTTGTATCCGTAAGTTAATCCCACAACTGGGCAACCTGCTGAATGTGCCGCGAGAATGTCATTTCGAGAGTCACCTACAAACAATACTTGGCGAGGTTCTACGCCAAATTTACCACATAAATAATACAATGGGCCTGGATGTGGTTTAATAGCAGGTAATGATTGCCCACCAAGCATTTCACTGAATAAATGATCGATGCCAAATGCCGCTAATACCGGCTGAACATGGCGAGTTGGTTTGTTCGTTACCACGGCTAAGGTATAACCGCGAGCCTTTAAGGTTTCCAATGTTTCTTTTACATTTGGATATAAACGGCTCACATTACAAAGGTTTTCCGCGTAATACACGTTAAAACGCTCTTTCACTTGCTCCATTTCAGCATCTGAAAAGTCTTTACCTGTTTGTACTTTTGCCCATTCTAAAGCTCGTGCAATCAATACAGGTGCCCCATTACCAATCCAAGTTAACACTAACTCTTCTGGTGCTTGAGGTAAACCAAAGTCTGCTAAAGCAGAATTCACAGACAACGCTAAATCCGGCAAGCTATTCACGAGCGTACCATCTAAATCAAAACCGATAACTTTAAATTGAGTCTTCATTCTCACTACCATCTATTTAACTGAAGCTAACTGCGTGCGCATTTGATCAATGATTTGTTTATAATCTGGTTTACCAAAAATCGCTGAGCCTGCCACAAACATATCTGCACCGGCTGCGGCGATTTCTGCAATATTATCCACTTTTACCCCACCATCAACTTCTAAACGGATATCTAAACCGCTTTCATCAATTAGACGACGTGCCTGTTGTAATTTTTTCAATGTTGAAGGTAAAAAAGATTGACCACCAAATCCTGGATTCACGGACATTAACAAAATCACATCCACTTTATCTAATACATAATCCAAATAACTTAATGGTGTGGCAGGATTAAACACTAAACCCGCTTTACAGCCGTGATCACGAATGAGCTGTAAAGAGCGGTCAATATGTTCACTGGCTTCAGGATGAAACGTAATGTAATCCGCACCGGCTTTGGCAAAATCAGGAATAATACGATCAACCGGTTTTACCATCAAATGCACATCAATAGGTGCTTTAATACCGTAATCACGCAAAGCTTTACACACAGCTGGGCCAAAGGTTAAATTCGGCACATAGTGATTATCCATTACATCAAAATGAATCACATCCGCACCGGCATTCAATACGTTTTGCACATCATCACCAAGACGAGCAAGATCTGCAGAAAGGATAGAAGGGGCGATTAAATAAGGTTTCATTTGTCATCTCCTAAAGGATAAAAGTGCTTGTAGTTTACTACGTTGAACTCAATTTTACCTTGATTATTTACAAGTTTTAGCTGAAAACAAAGAAAAAAATAACCGCACTTGATTTAATTACCTCAAAGTGCGGTTGGTTTTTCAGTTATTTTGAAATGCTATCAATCCATTGGAATAATTCATCGAGATCATAATCTCCTGAATGTGGTACGCCCTAGGGGTTTGATAGTCAACTTGCCTATTATTACGGACAGTAAACAATAAATTACGATTTATGTGGCAGGGATAGTCAATAGCATTTCTTTAAAATCCTCTAATGTGGATTCACAGAAATTCTAAGAAGCTACGATTGACCGAGATATGAAAAAAGGCTGCTATAAAGCAGCCTTTTAAATTAATTACGATATTTATGTGCAGGGATCTCAATTCGGAATACTCCGCCTTGAGGATGATAAATTCGCTTACCTTTTTTGGTGATATAAGGCGTGAATATAACTGCTACCTGTTCACCATTAGGGTTAGTTTCAAATATCATTGAAGCCTCCTATATTATTCGGAGGGTACATTTATTATTATAAATTTGCGATAAAACTCAAATTTTATAAACTTAATCCTTGCGAAAATCTACCAAAAGAGTAAAATCCGCCATGCCTTTAGGTTAAGAAAATCAGTAGTACCCTTTAAAACTGATTTTTTTGCTTATCATTTAATAAAGTACTGCAATACTTTACTAAATTCTTCAAAACCCAGTCCTCGTGATTGGGTTTTTTACATTTCTGGTCGACCAAGATCTAATGATATTTGCTTGGTATGATAACCCATCTCTTCTAAAATGATTTCTGCAAAAGTATCCGCTTGCCATTCCGCATTTTCATTAGTAGTTGGTGGTTCATCAGCTTTATGTAAATAGGTTTGGTGCATGAGAAACATATGCCCCATTTCATGTAGTATCACTTCAAGTGAATCTTTATCGCCTTGGCAAGCAAAGAGGTAGGTACTTTCAGGAATGCGGATGGTTAATTCATTTGGACTAAAATGCCCTTTAGTAAGATTTAACGTAAGTTCTTGCCATTCTTCTTCAGATAGAATTTCAATATTCACTATTTCTGTAATTCCTTCTAGCACTACATCTAATTGACGTTTGTGCCACTCCGTTAATTTAAATCGTTTTGCAACAGACAAGGCAATCATTTTAATTTCTTCTCTTGTCATTGGCTTTACCCTATAGCCGTTCATTTCTAGCAATAAACTTTGCAAACTCATCAACTACTCTCCTTTTGATGGGGTGATTTCTTTTAAAAATTCTGCAAATTTTCTTAGTTGTTCAGCTGTCATTGCAGATTTTGCAAATCCTGCGACAAGCATTTGTTGTTGCAGAGGTAAACCTTCAACAGGAATTGCATCATTGGAAATATATGCTAATTCCTGTAAATTGTCGGTTTGTACATTTTTGTTATCAAAAAATGACTCAATTTTTTCTACCCATTCAACTGGAATTTTTTTACGTCCAGTTTCCATTCCACTTAGAAATGCTGGGGTTGTACCAATTTCTTTTGCCATGCTAAGCAAAGTTTCGTTGGCATCAATTCTTGCCTTACGAACCGCTTTGCCGAATTCTGTAAGTGCCATAATGTAATCTCCTTATGTTTTTATGTTTACGAATTCTAAACCAAAAAAAACAAAAGTCAACAAAAAACAAACAAAATTTTGATTTTTATTTTACCTTTTTGGTAAAAGCAAGAGGTATTTATTTAAGCTAATTTTCAGTAAATGTTTCAATTTGTTCCTTTCTTACAGTCCAAATCGACATGCTACTGGTTGAACGTAGTATTATTGTCCAATCTTTATATTGACTTCTTTCAGTATAATTTAGATTATTTTTACTATAGAAAACAAAGAACAAAAATAATCACTTAATTTATAAAAAAACCGCCTTTCGGCGGTTAAAAAGTACAATATAAGAAACTAAAGGGATCAGACTACGTCATATTTTAATTTAATGTGTTGACCTAAAATTTTTGCGTCAAGACCTATTTGTTTCTATGTATCTCATATTTAGTGATTAGATACATTCAATGATTTAGTTAGATTAGTTTAATCCAATGATTTCCCAACGGTTGTGAGATTGACCATCGATTTTGCCTTTTTTCACGTTTGTGATGTAATCGATCATCATATTTTGGATGGTACCTTTTTCACGGCCCATTGCCACTTTAGACTCCCAAAGTACCGGAATTTGTTGGCCTTCCCAAATGCCGCCTTTACCGTTTAATTGAGCGAAACGATATGAGTTCATACCCACTTTTAATTTCATGTCATCAGTTACCGGTTTGCCGTCAGCAAGGGTTAAATCAACGATTTTGCTACCTCGTGGATTACGTAAGTCAATTTTGTAATTTACGCCACCGAAAATGTCGTAAGTCACATATTTTGATTTTTTACGTTCCGCATTGTAACGGTATTCAGTGTCACCCGGTTGGATGGTATCGAAGTAGTTCGCAGACCATTCCATATATTCTTTTAATTGTTTACCGGTCAGTTCATAAACGGTGACATCACCACCTGCATAACGATAGTTAAAGATGATGTCTTTTTTCTTGATATCGCCTTTATCCATACGTGCTTTTTGATGGTCGAAAGAGAAAGTCACCACATCTGCACCGCTGTAATGTTGTTCAACATCATTAATAAATGAAGATAAACCAGTATCTTTTGAGAATGCAGCAGATACACCGTGTTTAGTTTCTTGAGGTACCATTTCATTCGCTGTTTGACCGATTACTACGTTGTTTAATTCACGTAATTTCTCGTGATAAGGTTTGTAGATTTCCACAATTTTCTTATCTGCTTCAAGTGCTTTAACTGGAACCGTTTTAGATTCTTTCTTCACTAATTTCACTTCTTTTTTATCGTTGATATCAAAAGTTAAATCCACTTCAGATACCACGGTACCGTAACGGTGTGGTTCAGTGATTAGTGTGTTTTTAATGATTTCACTTGGCACATCTTTGTGCATGTGACCCGCGATAACCACATCAATACCATCTACTGCATTGATCACATCACGCATACCGGTATCAGGAATATTATTTTCATTATCGATACCCATGTGGGTCACCGCAATAATCGCATCCACACCTTTTGCTTTTAATTTCTCAACTTGCGTACGCGCTTCTTCTGTCGGTGAAGTAAATTTCATGTCTTTTAAGTTGCCCGTATCTTCTTCAAATTTTGCTGACATTGGGGTACTTAAACCAATAATCCCTAACTTCACGCCATCTTTTTCGATGATGGTTGTCGCATCGATATAACGTTTGTCATTTTTCTTATGATAGAAGTTTGCGGTTAATTTTTTCGCTTTGATATCTTTGAGGATTTCATCTAATGCTTTCATCCCAAAGTTAAACTCGTGGTTACCCAATACGAAAATATCATAATTCATTTCGTTTAATACTTTTGGAATCGGGTGATCTTTATAGTATTTTTTATCTTTTGCAAACACATCGATTTGGTTATCTTGGATCGCATCACCGACTTCCACTAACACCACGTTTTTATTATTTTTACGCACATCTTTCACATAAGTTGCAATTTGTGCATAAGAACCAGATTTGTCCTCTACGTCTGCACCATAGCTCCAAGGTACGATACGACCGTGAACATCGGAGGTCCCTAATAATTTAATATTCACTTCTTGCGCCATTGCAGTACTAATTGCAGAAAGCGCAAATAATGAGCAAAGTAATTTTTTCATAGGATTTCCTTTAAAGTTGCACAAAGTGCAGTTAAAAATGCCGGAGAATTATAGCGGTGAATCGATTGCTGACATAATTTTATTTTGAAGAAAAATTAAATTTGTGAGCCCGATCACATTTCATTTGGAGGATTAATGTCCTGTTTGAGAAAACAAGTTAATCACTAAAACACCGCTGATAATCAATGCCATACCAATCAGCCCAGCGGTATCGATTTTCTGACCAAAAGCGAAATACGCCACGATCGCGGTCAGAACAATGCCAACACCCGACCAAATGGCGTAAACCAAGCCCACAGAAAGCGTGCGAAACACAAGAGAGACAAAATAAAACGAAATGGCATATAAGGTTAATGAGCCAATTGTAGGTAAAAGTTTGGTAAAGCCATCGCTGACTTTTAATAAATTCGTTGCCACAATTTCAAGGCAAATCGAAATAGCGAGTAATGTCCAAGGATTCATATCAATCAAAACGTAAAGTAGAAAACGCTATTCTACCTTAAGCGGCTGATGGATGTAACCGAATTTGACGAGCCATGGCTTGCATATAAGGCGCCGTTTGTTCAAAGAAATAACGATAAGAGGCACATAAATAATTATGTGGATTGGGTTCATTTTTGAGAGAAACAAAACGATGTTTCGGGCAGCCACCATAACAGAGTTTACGAAACTCACAATGACGGCAAAGTGCGGTCAATTTTTGTGATTTTTCTAAACCGAATTGTTGCTGTTTACTGGAAAACACAATCTCTGTTAAAGGTTGCTGAGTTAAATTTCCGACCTTGTATTCGGGATACACAAAATGATCGCAAGTATACACATCGCCATTAGCTTCTGTGATAAGCGATTGCCCGCAAGTAGGTTGATGAACACAGGTTGTGGAAGGATAACCAAGCCATTGTCCAAGCAGATTATCAAACTGCGACACATAAATTTTTCCTACATCATGCTCATACCATTCATGAAAGACATCCACGAGAAATTGTCCATAACCTTCTGATGGTACTGAAAAATCAGTGACAGATTGTGTTTGGGCATGACGTTCAACGATAGGAATAAACTGCATATAAGTCGCTCCAAGCTGTTTGAGCGCTAAATAAGTTTCTCTTCCTTTTTGCCAATTTTGATCGTTAATGACGGTCAGGGTGTTAAATTCCACACCATATTCTTGAAGTAGATTTAACGCTTTCACAGTTTTTTCAAAGGTGGGATTGCCGTTACCTGAAATACGATAACGATTATGCACAGCACTTAAACCATCAATAGAAAGTCCAATGAGAAAATGATGTTGTTTGAAAAATGCAGTCCATTGCTGATTAAGGGCAATGCCATTGGTTTGAAAGGCGTTTGTGATCTGTTTGCCTTGGGCAAATTCCTGCTGATATTCAACGGCTTGTCGATAAAAATCTAAGCCTAAAAGAGTGGGTTCACCACCTTGCCAAGCAAATTCAACCACATTGCCGGCGTGAGATTGAATATAGTTTTTGACGTAATGTTTTAAGGTGTCTTTCGACATAAAAGGCGCATGTTGCCCAAACTGTTCTGATTTTTCCAAATAGAAGCAATATTCACACTGAATGTTACAGTGAAAACTGCTTGGTTTCGCCATTAAGTGAAAATGAGCTTGTGGTGGAAAAACAGACATCAACCATCCTTTGTTACAACATTATTTATGAACTGATATTCGATCAAATGCGCCATTTTGTTTGAGTTCTTTTGCAATACGAATCGCAGTTTCAGTTTCACAGCCAGCATATTCTGCAATTTCACGATATGTCCAATTATAATCAGGAAAATGTTGTTTGAGAAAATACAAACTATCCATCACGCGATCTAAAGTACGCAAATAGGCACTTTTTGCCAAACGTTCTTCTGCTTCGCGTAATTCATCTGCCAAAATCTGTAATAAACATTGGCTCATCACCGTATTATGCGTAAAAAACTCGCTCACTACATTGGGCTTGATGCGAGTAATCTCTGCATCAATTAAGACTTTCGCATTGCAATGATAGTGTTTATCCGTCATGGATAATAAGGTTCGGAAACCAAAATAATCCCCTTTGGAATATAACCGCACCAAGCTTTCCTTGCCATTTTCAAGGGTATGAAATAAGCCAATCAAGCCTGATTGCACATAATAAAATTCATGTGCCGCCTCACCTTGTTGATACAAGAAGGAGCCTTTCGGCAAGTGATGTAACTCGGTGAGCTGACAATGTGATAACTCAGTAGGCTTGATTGAGCAATTTTCCATAAACGTCCTTCAAAGTGCGGTCAGTTTTTTCTTTGTTTTACACTTCGTTGATAATCCGATATACCCAGTTTTCTAATGGATCATTTAAGCGTTTCATTTCTTGACGCATTTCTTCTAGCATCTCTTTTTTAACAGCTTCATATTCTGGCTTATAGAACAAATTATGCATTTCAGCCGGATCATTTTTTACGTCATAAAGCTCACAAATGTCCGATGCATTAAACACCAATTTATAGTCTTTACGGTGCCACATACGTTGTTCAAAGTAAACGAAATGCCCCGCTAACTGTGCCAATATCCCTTTTCGTTGATTATCTTGATGTTGACGAACGATCGGCAAAATACTTTCCCCTTCAAAGGCGGAAGGAATCGGCTGATTAGCTAAATCATAAACCGTAGAGGTTAAATCATGGAGATAGACAAGATTATCATCTTGTTGATTAACACGATTTGAATTCGGGTCTTTGATAATCATCGGAATGTTGTAGGTGGTATCAAACATGAACTCCCCTTTCTCAATCATTCGATGAGCGCCCATCGCATCACCATGATCAGCAGTTGCCACAATAAAAGTGCGGTCATAAATGCCTTTGTTTTCTAAGAAAGTAAACAGCTCACCAATCGCATCATCAATCAGGGTAATATAGCCCCAGAATTTTGTGATAACCTCTTTCCAATGATCTTCACTCGCCTCCCACATCCCCCACATTTTAGAGATAGTACGATAGTGTCCTGGTTTGCCTTCTAGTGGTTTGAAGAAGCTTTCATCTAGTACCACATCTTCTTTTTTATACATAGAATAATACGGTTCTGGCACGATACAAGGCGTATGCGGTCCCCAGAAATTAATCCATGTAAAGAACGGTTTATTTTCAGCAAGTGATTCACTAATATAGCTTTTTGCTTCGTCAATAATGAAATATGGGATGGTTTGTTCTTTTGTGCCTGAAAGCAAACCACAAAGTTCTTGTACACGTAAATGAGGGTTATCACCGAAATAAGCACGGCTCACTTCAGGAATTTCATAGCCTTTTTCATCTAACCATTCTTTATAACGATTGGAATGTGTCGGCGGTTGGTTGAACACTAAATTTTTATACACACCACTGCCAGGATAACCATAGCCATCAAAATTATGCCCTTTAATGCCATAATCTTCCGGTACAGACTTTGTACCCACGTGCCATTTCCCCACAACATAGGTGTTATAGCCGTCTAGTTTACCAATATTGGGGGCTGCTTCACTCACTTCACCTGTACCACCTTTTTCACCATTACGAATGATGCCATGGGTAGATGGCATTAAACCGGTAAAGAGTGAAGTCCGTGCGGGCCCACAAACGGAAGCGGGCGTAAAAGCATTATTAAAACGTACGCCATCTTTAGCTAGACGGTCAATATTCGGGGTTTTAACGATCTGGTGACCATAAGCCCCCAACATATCTTTACGCACTTGGTCGAGTAAAATATAGATAATGTTCATACACAATCCTTATCTATTTTAAGGGCGTACGTGATGTACGCCCTACTGCTTAATGTTGGTTAGAAAGATGTAATTGATGTTCTGTTTTTTCATTTTTTGGTCTAAAGACAATCAACACAATGAGTTGTAATACCGCATACACTTCCAACACTAACATTGGATTGCCATCTGGTGAAGCAATACCAATTGGTGATAAGAATGCATAAAGCGCAATTAAACCAAGAATTAATGAAACAGATGTTACTTTAATGTATTTCCAATTGGTTAAGTCTACATCGCCTTTATTGATGGTATTTTCCACATAAGGTTCACGTTTTAAGAATTGACCTAGAATCAACATAAAAACAACATCAAATACGAATAATCCGCCCATTACATACACGAAATTGATTTTCACATTGAACACCCAAACAATACTGAAATAAAGTACTACGTGTACAAGCAAAGCTATACGTGCAGCCAAGCCAGAAACTGTTTTATTAAATAAACCCACAGCAAATAGCGCAACAATCGGAATATTCACAAAACCAGCAAAGCGTTTAGTGATTAAGAAAATACCATCTGTACCGAACATCAAAAGTGGGCCAATAATCATGGTCACAATCGCCATAATGGTAGAGACTTTTTTCGCATAGACGATCAATTCTTGATCGGTGCGTTGTTTTTTACTGATAGATGGTAATAAGTCTTTACAATAAATGGTCGCTGCAGAGTTTAAGAATGAATTAAAGGTACTTAAAATTGCACCGAAAAGTGCCGCAATAAAGAAGCCTTGCAATGCAGTCGGCATCACTTTATTAACCAACAATGGATAAGATGTATCAATTGGATTTAAGCCTTCACCTAAAATATGGAAACTCAATAAACCCGGTAAATTAAGAATAATCGGTAATGTGAGTAGGAAAAGTGCTGCAATTAAAATCCCTTTTTGACCCGATGCTAAATCCTTCGCCCCTAAACAACGTTGTACGATGGCTTGGTTCGTTGTCCAATAGAAGAAGTGAACAACCATAATACCGGTAAAAATTGTTGGCCAAGGAGTAGAATCTGTTGAGCTACCAATGGCGTTCCATTTTTCAACGTGAGTGGTGGTGATAATATTCAAGCCTTCAGAAATGCTACCATTACCTAAATAAAGCAATGCAAATACAGGCACAAGCAATGCACCAATCACTAAGATTACGGCATTGATAGTATCGGAAACTGCCACCGCTTTTAACCCGCCAAAAATCGCATAAATCGCACCGACAACACCAATAGCAATCACCGTATAGACAATTGCTTGAGCGTAGCTTAATCCAAAGATCGTTTCTAGATTGAAGATTTTGTTAAAGGCAATTGCCCCAGTATAAAGTGCGGTCGGAATAACGATTAAAAGATAGAAGACCAAGAATAATCCTGACATAATCAAACGAGTTTGACGGTCAAAGCGATTTTCAAAGAATTCAGGAATAGTGGTATAACCGTTACGCAAATATTTCGGCAACATATAAAGCGCCAAGAAACAAAGCGGAATCACCGTTGGCACAGTCCACGCAATAATAGAAAAGTTGTTTTGATAAGAAACGGCATTCACGCCAATCAATTGCTCAGTAGAAAGTGAAGTTAGCACCATTGAGCAACCAATCACAATACCGCTTAATCCTCGTCCCGCTAAGAAATAACCTTTCGAGGTGGTTAAATCATCGTTTTTCGTCCGTAGCCATGAAATATAGGCTACCAAAGCTGTTACGATGAGGAAACTCGAAACTGTTAATAGCATACGCTCCTCCTTGTAGAATCCATTATTAATATCCATTTATAGACTACTGCTAGGTGTATAAAGAGCATATGATAATTGTCATACTGATTGTGTGAGAAGGATCACAAAATTAAAATAAAGTCTGTTTTTATAGATAATTATGAGCAAGATCATAAATTATTTATTTATCCAAAAGAATAATAATGCCGTACTCCCACAAAAAAGGAGTTTGAAATGAGTTTACAGTTAATTTTTATTTTAATTTTATGTGGTGTGATGACAAATATAATGTCCGCTATTTTTGGCATCGGTGGCGGCGTATTGATGGTACCTATTCTCTACACCTTATTCCCACAGTTCCCTTTACAAATGATTGCTGCAACATCATTGACGATTGTCATGGGGTCATCCTTTATTAACTTAATTTATTTTTACAAACAAAAAGTATCGATTAATTACAAAGCGATGCTCATTTGGTCTGTGGGTATGATTATTGGTGTGCAGCTAGGATTCGAATCCAGTTTTTATGTACCTGATATTGCCATCATCAGTGTGTTTGTTATCACACTTTCCCTATTAGCAATTCGTACTATTTTTAGTAAAGAAACCGCAATAATTCAGCAATCTACAGCGGATGAAACGATTAAAGGAATCGGTCTTTCAACTATAGGTGGATTTATTGCTGGCATGACCGGCATTGGAGGTGGCTCAATTATGGCACCTTTAATTGGACAATTAAAATCCGTTAAAGCCCACCAAATTGCGCCTTATACCAATGCGATGATGTTTATTGGTGGGCTAGGTAGCCTTTATGGCTATCTTTCAAAAAACTCGACTTATCACTTTGGTTGGCAAATCGGTTACGTCAATTTTTCGATTGTGATTATTGTTGTACTAAGTGCTTTTGTAACCGGATTTTTCTCAATGAAAATCCGAGGTAAATTATCACCGCACTTAGTCAAAAAACTATTGGGTATTATTTTATTAGTAATCAGCGCTTATATGTTACTTATCCATTCCATAAAATAAAAAATGGCAGAGTAAAACACGCCCTCTGCCATTTCGGTTATTTTTCTTCTTTTTTCACTTCATCCCACAGAATATCCATTTCGATTAAAGAAAGATTTTTAAGTGATACGCCTCGTTCTAATGCCTTTTCTTCGACTTTACGAAAACGTTGTTCAAATTTATTATTCGCCTTACGTAAAGCCTCTTCTGCGTTACATTTAAGGTGACGAGACAAATTGACTGTCGCAAAAAATAAATCCCCAATTTCCTCTTCTATTCTTTCTTGATTACGAGGTGTTTGGTTGACCTCATCTCGTACTTCCTTCAATTCTTCTTCAACTTTAGCAAATACAGGCTCAAGTTCATTCCAATCAAATCCAATCTTTGAACACTGTTTTTGCATTTTCTGAGCTCTTAACAATGCAGGAAAAGCATTCGGAACATTATCTAAAATAGACTGTTGTTTTTGAGCTGATTTTTCTTGTGCTTTGATGCTATTCCAACGGGCTAAAGCTTCTTCTTCATTTCCTGCTGTTGCATCACCAAATACATGAGGATGGCGACGTACAATCTTTTCAGAAACATCATTAAGAACGTCATCAAATGTAAAATAACCATCCTCTGAAGCAAGCTGACTGAAGAATACTACCTGTAATAAAAGATCACCAAGCTCTTCCCTTAAATTCGCAATATCTTTCTTTTGGATGGCATCAATAACTTCATAAGTTTCTTCAGTTAAACAAGGAATCATGGAGTCATAATTTTGTTTAAGATCCCAAGGACAACCGCCATTAGGATTGCGTAATTGTGCAATTAATTGAATAAAATCTTGAATAGAATAACGCATAAGAATATCTCTGAAATACTAAAATGCAATTAGTATAAAACGAATAACAAAATAGACAATATTCTTACAAAAATTAAAGATAAATTGATACGAAATAATGGCAGGGGCGGAGAGGCTCGAACTCCCAACACCCGGTTTTGGAGACCGGTG
>OGJT01000436.1_pt1 | contig 21969 bp, 15 predicted proteins | sample 1572331 | NCBI WGS metagenome assembly OGJT01 (sample SAMEA2582094, study PRJEB24529) | metagenome | biome: Human gut stool | place: China | collected 2011
AGTTTATTTATTTAAGCGTGGGTGAACTTTACATATTTATTTGGTTTGCATAATGCGTATTCTCCAACGAATATTATCTTAAAGAGGACTCACTAATCCTTTCGGCTACCATTGAGGGGAAACGGGTAGAGACGATTGAGGTATCGCTGAAAACGTTGGAGGTGGTGCAAAGTCGTGGGGTGTGCAACAAAAATACGGAATACCACGAGCAGATAGTGAACATTGTCAATGCCAATCGAAGACTAATCAGCCAACGGATAAAGGCCACGGCATAGTATAAACCATTAAATTATCAGAGATATGAAAACAGAGATTGAAAACATTATCTATAATTGGGCGGACGAGATACCGAACATACTCATCAGGGTTATCAACGCGATAACCCTATCCGACAACAAGGAAGAGTTAAGGCCGGCAATCAACAAAATAGCCGAAGAAACGGAACTTGACAAGTTCTTTGCCTATGGTTATGGTGCACATCACTTTTGGCTCACACACCGCAAATTATCCAATGGAGAACCAAAGGAATACAGATTATTAAAAGTAGAATTTTAGAGATATGAAGAAGAAAATTTACAGAGTACGAACGCAGTACATTTTTGAGGGCGTGTTTGAAATCCTTGCCGAAAGCAAGGAGGAAGCACGGCAGAGAGTTTTACAATCGTGCGGTTTGGTGATGGGTGGAAACATTCACAGCACCTTGCCCGATGAGGAGATAAACTGGGCGTTTGATACTCATCCCGAAGTAAAGACAATCCGAGTAACCATTCAAAAAGAGTAAACGACAGTGTACGAACGGGCGACACATTCGCCGCCCGCTCCTTTCTTTCATGAGCAGGAAAAGCGGAAAAGAAAGGAGCAAAGAAACCTCAAGTATCAATTCTGCGAATAGTACAAAAAAGACAAAAAGTTGGCACAGATAGAGAGAATGAATGCAAACAGTGTCAATTGTAGGCTGACCGGTTTCTCCAACACGTAGGAGTAGTATCCCTGTAGCATATCTACCGGCTTTTTCACCTTGTTTATTATATATGCGGAGAGACTGCCGCACACTTCTTTCACATTGGGCATATCCATCCCGTTGGCACTCTCCACATTCAGCATCATGTTCTTTTCCATATTTTCTGTTGTTTAATTGTCTGTAATAGGTAATCTTGTTTCTATGCACAAAATTATTGCCTGTTGGTGCAATATATGTTCACGTTTTGAGTTAATGTGTTAAAGTATTGTTAATTTTAAGACTCGTTCACAAATTCGATATGCTTCAACCACATTTTTATACCAACCTTGTAGAGGCCGGATGCGATGAAGCCGGACGTGGCTGTTTAGCCGGAAGTGTCTATGCGGCGGCTGTCATTCTGCCTCGCGATTACAATAATCCCGCGCTTAACGACAGCAAACAGCTTTCGCACAAACGGCGCAACGAATTGCGAGAGCAAATCATGCACGATGCCGTGGCGTGGGCTGTGGGTGTCGTTACTCCCGAAGAGATAGATCGTATCAATATTCTCAAGGCCAGTTTTCTTGCCATGCACCGTGCCCTCGATGCCCTCAATGTACGCCCTGAGGCAGTCATCGTCGACGGTAATCGTTTCGTGCCCTACGGTGACCTTCCATACACCGCCATCGTCAAAGGTGACGGAAAATACCAGTCCATAGCTGCTGCAAGTATTCTCGCCAAGACTTTCCGTGATGATTATATGTGCGACTTAGCTCGTCGGTATCCCTACTATGACTGGGAACATAACATGGGCTACCCCACAAAGAGGCATCGTGAGGGGATCCGCCTGCATGGTATCTGCCCCTATCACCGCAAAAGCTACAACTTGTTGGGAACCGGTGAACTGGCTCTTGAGTTCAGGTGATGGGGAGAGGTGTTGGGTGGTAGGTGGTAGGTGTTAATGCATTCTCCTACATCTGGGCCTCTTTCTTCCCCACTCCACATTTCATTAACACCTACCACCCATCACCTATCATCTTCCACTTGTTCAGTCCCCCAATCCCCTAACTTAGGGGCTTTGGACACTCCATTATCACCTATCACCCACCGCCTAACACCTTATCCTCCCATGCGTCACGATAAACTTGAAAAGGAGCTGTCGCTTCTGCTCTGCCTCACGGAGAATCACAACTACACCATCAACGAACTTTGCGAGAAACTCTCCCTTTCCCGCCGTATGCTCTACTATTATCTGGAGAGCTTCCGCGACTGGGGATTCATTGTGGAGAAACGCGGACATTACTACAGCATCAATCGCCGTTCTCCTTATTTTAAGCATCTCTTTGAGACTATCAACTTCACCGAAGATGAGGTGCTCACCATGATGAACATATTGAGTAAGGTGGGCGACCGTAACGCTGTGGTGGAGCGTATTAAGCGCAAGCTCGACCAATTCTACGACTTTAATATCCTTGCCAATTCGGAGTTGCGCGAACATGTTGCCCACAATGTCAGTTTGCTCTATGAAGCCATCAAATACAAGCGCATGGTCAAGATACACAACTACTCTTCGCCTCACAGCCAAACGGTCACCGACCGCATCGTGGAACCGTTCCTCTTCATGAACAACAACAATGACGTGCGCTGCTACGAACCGGCCAGCCGCATGGGTAAGACATTCAAGGTTTCGCGTATGGGCGAAGTGGTGGTTCTTGACCGCGAGTGGGAGAACGAAGGTGCGCATAAGCAAGTCTTCACCGACTTGTTTATGTTCAGCGGTGAGGAGAAATATCCCGTCAAACTCCGTCTCGGGCAGCTTTCCCGCAATCTCATGTTGGAGGAATATCCGCAATCGGCTCCCTGTCTTACGCCCGACGGTCCCCACCATTGGGTCTTTGCCACCGAGGTGGTGAGCTACCTCGGCATCGGTCGTTTCATACTCGGCCTCTATGATGATATCGAGATACTCGGAGACGAGGGGCTGAAAGGGTATATTGAGGGGAAGGTGGGGAGCTGGTGATGGGGGAGCATAGAAGGGAGAGATAAAGGCTGCAACGGCGTTGCAGCTTACTCAACCCTCCCTTGTCCTTTGCTCCTCATTCTCTTTTTCCTTTCCCCCTTGTTCCTTCTCGGCTTTCATTTCCTCTTCTTTCCCTCCTTTTCCTCTTCTTTTCCTCTTTTTCATCCCTCTTTTCGCTCTGTAGGGTAGGCCAAAACGCTGTTTTGGCCCCTCCCTCAAAGAAACCCTCCTTTTTTCTTGCTTTTCTCCTGATTATTTTCTATTTTCGCATGATTAAGACAGCTACCATGCATCAAAAACCTGAAAACCTCCACAAACTTACGCCACCGGCAAAAAACCCAGTATGTTGCGCCGCTGTGAAAACCACGACTACACCGACCGCCAAATCTACCTTCTCACCCTCGTCACTGAAGGTCGCCGTCCCCTTTTCGGCCGCCTCCATTATGACATCCTCGGCCATCTCCCCACCAATCCTCGCATTCTCCTGTCTCCTTTAGGCCAAGCCGTAGAGGCCGAATGGCATACTATCCCCCGTTTCCATCCCGAGATAAGCCTGATATCCCTTTGCGTCATGCCCGACCATCTCCATGGAATACTCTTTGTGGAGACCAAGATGAGCCACCATTTAGGCAAGATTGTCAGTGCATTCAAGTCAGCTTGTAACTGCCATTTTCGCGAACTCTTCCCACAATCAGCCCCATCTTCAGCCCCTTCGGTCTCACACGCACCATCCCGAGGCCTGCTCTTCGCCCGTGGCTATAACGACAAACTGCTCAAAGGTGAAGAACAACTGCTCAGGTGGCGGCGCTATTTGGAGGATAATCCCCGTCGGCTGATGATGAAGCAGGCTTATCCTGACCTTCTCCGAGTGAAACGCAACATCTCTTATGCCGGCTATTCTTTTTCCGCCATCGGCAATCTGCTACTCCTTGACGCTCCGGAGAAGATACAAATACAATGTTCCAGACACCTGACGGAGGCAGAAATAGAGAGAAAGAAGGAAGAAATGCTTGCCCGGGCCGTGAAGGGTGCCATTCTCGTTTCACCCTGCATCAGTCTGGGAGAAAAGACCATCATGCGCACCGCTTGCGCTGCCCATTGTCCGGTTATCGTGCTTCGGGAGAATGGTTTTGCTGCCCTCGCCAAACCCGGTGGGCGCAGTTTCGACCTTTGTGCGGCCGGCAAATTGCTGTTGCTTTCGCCGTGGGCCCATCATAACGAGCGACAGACGATAACACGCGACCGATGTTGCAGTCTTAATTCCATTGCCGAAGCCATTTGTGAACAATAGTTACTATGGAATATGGAAATGGCTGTGCCGTGAAGTGTGAGACGCAAAAGGGCTAACCGCAGTTAGCCCAAGACGAGAGAGAAATAAAATTAACCTTGCGGTTAATTATATACCGTTGTGAGAAGCCCCCACGCAGAGTGGGGGCTTCTGTTGTTTTATCAATGAGTGAATTTGATGTCTTCTATATAAATGGTGCCATTACCGAACGAACCTGCGCTCACCGTCCATTCGAACGGAAGATAGAACTTGTTCTCATCGGCATTGTAGCCCATGAAGTCGTCACCGGTACCTGCCGGAGTGCTGTAAGCCGTCACGGAAACCATGCCATGCGTCTTATACTTGAGACCGGTCTCAAACTTCGTGCCTTTCTCACCGGTAGCATCGGTGAAGTAGAAAGTCTGCTTGGAGCCCGATTGCTTGTCCCACTTGAAGAAGAACGGATAGCCTGTTGCAAACATATTGGGAATGCGATAAAGCTCAAGAGAGGGAGAATACTCTATCTTGATGTTCGACTTTGCCTCTGCATAGAAAACATCATTGAGCACAGCCGTGCCAACCTCCGTATAGTCTTCCTTGGTCAGCTTGACTCTGTAAATCGGATACATCGTTTGTGCCTTGTAAGGATGGGTGTAGGTTTCGGGTATGCGGATTTCAAAATCATACTCTGTGTTAAAAGGCATGGTGGAAGCAATGGCCACCTTGAACGTTGCCAGCGTATCACCATTGGCAAACGTCACCTTTTCAGGGACAGTGCAGTATTCGGGGACGGTGACCTTCTCGATGGGCACGGTGAGTTCCCCGCTGCCATTGCTGCGATGCAATGTTATGGTGAATTCCGTCGCGGTTTTGCCCAACACTTGATTAGCTTGGGAGGCGAAACTCACGTCATAGCTACCGGCCTGTGCTCCGGGAGAGTAGCTGTCGTCGTCGCTGCACGATGCAAACACGGCGGCCAGCAGAGCCGCAGCCATTAAAAATATCTTATTCAGTTTCATATCTTACAATGATTAAAAGTTGTGATTAGAGATTTAGTCTGTCACGCCGTCGCGCAGGCCCGGGTTCTGTCCGGCCACCGGCTCGCTTCCGCCCGTATTGTCCTTAATACCGAGATTGTTGTCTTTTTCTGTCTGTGGGAAGCGCATGTTGAGCCAACCGTCGGTAGCTGAGATGTTGAACTTGAAGGCATCGGGGAAATTGGACTCTATATTTGCATTGAAACGCACGATGTTTTTGCCCAGACGTTTGGCATCGCTTGTGAAGAAGCCCTCCCCCCAAAGTTCCACGCGGCGCTGAAACCAGATCTCGTCGGCCAGCGAGCGGGAAGTGGAGATGGTGTATTGCGGGTCGCGGTAGGTGGTGACAAACTTGGTCAGCACCTCCCGGGCCTTGGCTTCGTTGCCGCTCTTGGCGAGTCCTTCGGCCTCAATCAGAATCATCTCCTCTACACGCATGAGCGGGAAGTCATTGCTGTTGAGAGAATTGCCCACGCCCGATTTTTGTCCGAACTTCACGTTGGAATAGGGCAGCATGGCAACCTTGTTACCGTCGTCGGTGACGAAAGTGGCAATGGCATCGCCTTTCACGGTCACTTGTTTACCCCCCGAAACGCCCGTCCATGTGAGGTTGGCAATATGGTCGGAGTGGAGTTTGGCATCCAGCCACCAGCCCTTGCGTACGTCAGTGGAGGGTATCAGGCGGTAGAGCAGGGTGTTGATAGCCGGCGTATTCTGGCCGGCAGCCGCATAGCCATTGCCACTGAAGGGACTGAACCAAGAAGATGCCGTGGGGGCACCATCCGCCGTAACCATAGCATCGGTGATGTCGATGCCCCACATCCAGTTGTGTGCCGTGATGTCGTTGAAGCCGGGCACGCTTACTTCGCTGACCGAAGCGGGCGTATAACCTTCCATAGCCTTCTCTGCGTCGGCGGCGGCAGCGGCCCAGTTGCCCATGGCGAGATTGGCGCGGGCACGCAGTCCGTAGGCCACCTTCTGGTCGATGCGGCTCTTGTCAGAGCCACGGTCGAAGTCGGCAAGATGCTCTATGGCATAGTCCAAGTCTTCGAGTATCACCTTATAGACCTCGGCCACCGTCGCACGCGGATTGTTGGTGTAGTCCACTCCGTCGGCCAGTATGGGCACGCAAAGCTCATCCTTGCTTGTGGTGTAGCTGAACTGGAAGTAAGGGGCCAGCGCCATATAGTCGAAAGCCCTCATGGCACGAGCCTGTGCGATGGCATGGATGGCCGACTGGTCGGTCGTTTCGGCCGGATAGGCTTTGATGATCTCCTGACAAACGCCTATCTGGTTGTAGGGCATCTTGTAGCGCATGTAGGGGTTGGCGTAGTCGGCATTACGTGTCTGCAATGACAATGCTGTGCTAAACCAGTTGTAAACATTGTCAGCCATGACCAAATCGGCACCCTCACAGTCCTGTGAGAGAGCAGCGGCGATGAAGCCGAAGTCATCGGCACGCTCGCGGTCAGGCCATGTAGCCTTGGGTTTTCCCATCATGGTGTACATGCCGGCAATGGTGGCATCGATGCGGTTGGGGATTTGGGAGTTGGTCTCTTTGACCTGATCCTGTGTCAGATAGCCCGACTGCGGTTCCTGGTCGTTGATGTCGGAACAGGATGCGACGGTCAACAGGCCCGTCAGCATCAGCGCTGAAAAATGATATATCTTCATAATAGCTTGCTTGTTAATTGAAATACATTTAGAATGTCACGGAAATGCCTGCCGTCACAGAGCGCATGCCCGAATAGCTGCTGCTGGCCATACCCGAGCCGGAGGTCAGGCCGCCAATGCCGTAGTTGAACCGGGGGTCGAGTCCCTTGCGCTTGGTGAGCAGAAACAGGTTTTCTCCCGAGAAGTAGACACGCACGTTGTTCAGCGCGAGCGGGCGGATCAGCTCCTTGGGCAGCGTGTAGCCGATGGTGAGATTGTTCAGGCACAGATAGTTGGAACTGATGAGGAAACGGTCCTGTGGACTCTGCGAGGAGATGCCTGCATCGTCGGAGGCTGCCGTGCTCAGGCGGGGAATGTCCGAAGAGGTGTTCTCGCTGCTCCACGCTTTGAGCAGGTCTTTGTGCATGGCATTGCCGGCACTGATGCCGTTGTGCATGAGGGCCTGGTACTGGCCGTCGTAGATTTTGCCGCCGAGCTGATAAGAGAATTGTGCGCTCAGGTCGAAACCGTAGGCTGCGAAAGTGGTGCCGAAGCCGCCGAACACATCGGGCAGCGTGGTGCCGCAATCATACTTGGTGGCCTCTGAAATGTCGGCAGTTGTCGTGGTGGTTGTGACTTGTTTGCCGTTGGCATCGGTCTTGGTTTCGTCTTTATACCACAAGGCGCGACCATCGGCCTTGTCGGTTCCGGCATATTTGTACAGATAAGTTTCATAGACGGAGCCCCCCACCTTGAATATGCGTGTGCTTTGTTTCAAGCCTTCAGCCGGGATCGCTGGGTCGAGTGCCGTGATTTCATTGTGGTTGAAAGTGGCGTTGAGACTCAGTCCCCAAGTGAAGTTTTTGGTTTTGACAGGTGTGCCGTCAAGACTGATTTCCATACCGGTGTTCAGTACTTCGCCCACATTGGCATAGTAGCTGGAAACGGCTATGCCCGAAGAGGCGGGAAGCCGCTTTGCCCAAAGCAGGTCTTTGGTCGTGTTGTGATACCACTCGATGGAGCCGTTAAGACGATTCTTGAAAAGTCCGAAGTCTACACCGAGGTTCCAGTCGTGGTGGGTTTCCCATGTGAGGTCCTCGTTCCCCTTCTGCACCATGCTGATGGAATAAGACTTGGTGTCCTCATTATAGGTGGTGCTGTAACGGTCGGCCCAGTAGTACCAGCCGCTCAGCTGCTTGTAGGTGTCGCCCAGATTGTCGTTGCCCACAACGCCGTAGCTCAGCTTCAGCTTCAGGAGGTCCACCCACTTGACATTCTCCAAGAACTTCTCCTTGTTCATCTGCCAAGCCACGCCAAACGAGCCGAACGTGCCCCAACGGTGGCCGGGAGCAAAGGCCGAAGAGGCATCGCGACGCAAGGAGGCATTGGCAAAGTAGCGTTCGGCATAGTCATACATCACGCGCCCGAAGAAGCCTTCCGTCATGTAGTTGTTGGTGAACGAAGTGGCCACCTTCTTGCTCGAGCCGAGGGCATTGTAGAGCTCGCCGATGCCGGGGGCATAGAGGTGGTCGTTGTAGCCGTAGAAGTATTGGTACTTCTCTTTATACTGCTCGTAGCCCAGCAAGATGTTGAAATGATGGACGTCGGCAAGCGTGCGGTCGTAGTTGGCCGTGTAGCGCTGGTTGGTATTGAAGTCGCGCAGATGGTAGACTTCGGCGCCACCATCGACCGAAGAGAAGCTTGCAAATGTGCTGCCAAGATAGTTGTGGCGGGTGTTGGAGGAAGACACGGCCAGATTGGCATCGAGAGACAAGCCGTCGATGGGGGTGAGCAGAGCGTCCCACTGGCCTTGGAAAACGTCGCGGAAGTCCTGATTGCCGTTGTATTCATTGTCGCGCACGGCGTTGCCCACGATACTCGGACGGGTGAAATTAGTCTGGTTGGAGTCGTAGACGGTGCGTCCGTTCTGCTTCATGATGGAACCGTCGGCGTTGCGAACGTAGAGCGGATAGATCGGGCCTATGTTGTTGGTTATATAAAACAGGTTGCCGGAAGAGGCCCATACAGTGTCGTCGAATGCCGGCGACCGGCTGTCGACATGGGTGAAACTCAGCCCGGTGGTGAGCTTCAGCCAATCCTTTGCCTGATAGTCGACGGTCGTGCGGCCGGTATAGCGTTTGTATTCAGACTTGTTGACGACTCCACCGTCATTGAGATAGCCCACCCCGGCAAAGTAGTTGAGTTTGCCGTTGGAACCGGTCACCGTAGCGTTGTATTCCTGACGGAACGAGTTGTGGAAAGTCTCGTTATACCAGTCGTCGGGCGTGTAGTAGTATTTGCCGTCGCTATAGCCCAATTTGGCATTGGGGTTGAGCTTGAAGTTGCGGCCTATAAGGTTTTCGCCTGCAGGCACGGTGTACACCTGATAGCCCAGACCGCCGTTGGTGCCGTTGAACAGGTTTTTGTCGGCAAAGGCGTAGGCCTCGGCCGCTGTGGAGCCATGATAATATTTGGAGTTGAACATGGCACGGTAGTGAGTCTCGTAATACTGGCCGGGATCGCTGATGACATCATACTGCGGAACCAGACGCGAGTTGGAACCGAACTTGGCTTCGAACGTCACGCGTGCATCCTGTCCGTCGCGCGCCCTTTTCGTCGTGATGATGACCACGCCGTTGGCACCGCGGGCACCGTAGATGGCAGAGGCCGAAGCGTCTTTCTGCACGGAGATGCTCTCAATGTCGTTGGGGTTGATGTTGGCGATGTCGGCAGCGTTGTAGGGTGCGCCGTCTACGATGTAGAGTGGCGAGGAGCTTGCGTTGACCGAGCCGATACCGCGCACACGCAGCGTGGGAGCCGAACCGGGCTCGCCCGAAGAGCTTGTGGCCTGTATGCCGGCCACCTTACCCACGAGGGCACTGGTCGCATTGGAGGCCACATGGGCGGTGATCTCGTCGGCCTTGATTTCTACGGCCGAACCGGTGAAAGCCGACTTCTTGGTCTTACCGTAGGCAATCACCAGCACATCGTCCAGCACATTGTTGTCGGGCACCAATTCAATCTTCATATTGCGGCTTGCCCTCACGGTCTTGCCTTGCATACCGATGTAGCTCACCACCAATTTTGCATTGGCGGGAACAGACAGGCTGAAATTGCCGTCGACATCGGTCACGGTGCCGGTCTTTGTGCCTTCAACCAGAATGGACGCACCGATGATGGGTTGTCCGTCTTCCGAAGAAGTTACGGTGCCACGGACCTCTGTTTGGGCCAAAGCCATTCCTACGCTGAAGAAAAGGCCGGCCAAAAACATCATTAGTCTTTTTTCCATAAATCTCTCTCGTTTAATAATGAATAAATATAATGTGTGTAATGTTAATGTCTCTTGTCGGCGTTTGTTCGCGATAAGTGAGTTTTGTAACCGGACAGCGGGTTTCTGCTGTCTTTTTGATAAAATAATCGAAAAATATCTCTCATCTCGCTTGCAAAAATAGTTAATATTTAGTTAATGACCAAAAGAAAATCATCTTTTTTGTGATTTTTGGCGATAAAAACGTAAAAAAAGCTATTTTTGTAACGGTGTTTTGGTTATAATTTCCGCTTTTTATGCGGTTTTTGGATAAAATGTGTTATCTTGTTTCTGGCTTATTACATTCGTTAACGTTTCTTCGATTAATATTTTTGCATGTTATATGCGGTGTGCCGGCGAGTTGTGTCGGCTTTGTCGGGGAATGTGTCGGGGGCGGCGAATGGTTGCGGATAATGATGTAAACTATATTGTCTTCAAGGAAAACGCATAAGAAAAATCGATTATTTTATGTTCTTTCTCATTCTCAATCCATGCATTTTCTGTATGGCTGGCTTCCGATATTTCTTTTGATGTATAATCTTTAAATTTATTATATACCCGTTCCAACACTTCTGTTTGCTCTTCTGTAAAGCAGTTTTCGTCGTATGAGATGCCTGAGATCAATTTCTGTCCGCTGTTACCATTACTGAAATCGACAATTATTTGCTCTATGTCGTCGACCATACCGTATGCCACATTCCAACTGACTGGGACAGGGCCGTATTGTATGGCCTTGTAGGCAAGGCCCGTTATAGCCTGTCCGTAGTCCCGATACGAAACAAAATCCGAGAAGAACAACAACTTGTTCATCTTTGTGACAAAAACCCCCTGCATCTTTTCTATGAAAAAGAGCATTACGTTTTTCAACTTGCTCAAAGACTGATACGTGTACCCATTGGCTCCTCCCCGATGGAAAGCACCAAACACACAAAATGACTTGAAGGTCTTCAAAGTCATGTCTTCGTTCTTCTGGGCAAGTACTTTTTCATACTCGGCATGTGATATCTCATCCTTTGCATCGTCCAAATACCTTTTGAATACGGATGGCGACTGGATGGCCATAAGTGTCTTTCCGTTGGCGACATTTGGCATTTCCCCGTTTTCATAGAGGCGGTAGGTGTTTTCTCCAAACCCCAATATGCGTGACATTTTGCTTGCTGAAAAACCATAAAGCTTCCTTGTAGCCTTGATTTCATCAGGAAAGGGAATGCCATGTTTTACCCTGTATTGGTTGTATATCTGTGAAACGTTAACTTCGTCCAAACGGGTCGTGGTAAATGCCTGTCCGGTATCAGAGCATCGAAAATACCTGTACTCGTATTCAAATTGCTCTTTTCTGAATGTGGCCTGCCGCTTCTCATGAGAGAGCGTGGCCTCTCCACCTGTAAATGGGCTTTTCATGTTTATTTGAGTTTATAGTTCAACTTCCGTTCTGCTATATGGAAAGAAATGCAGATGGTGGAGCAACCTGCTGCTCCCATAGAGATTTTGATATACACTTCTTTCCCTTTCACGTCCTTTCCAAAGATCCACATATCTCCGAGCTTGTTCAATGTGTCCGGGATGGGGCCTTCCACATAATCCTTTGTACGCAAATCTTTGATAATATCTTCACGAGATTTCGGTGTTATTTCCAAATCCAACAAGGTTTGGGTGTTTTTTCCACGGTCATCTCTGAAAATTATTCCAAATACAGAGACTTTAATATTGAAATCTTTGAGAAACTTTTCTACATCTTCATAAGATACCATTGTTTTTGTATGCAAAGTTACACGAAAAAGTTGTAAAAAGCAAGAGAAATCGTATGAAAATCAATTTTAACGTTGCTTTTTAGGGTGGTAACTTCTCTAAGAAGTAGAGCAGTTCGGATAAGAGAGATGATGCCATATACAGCACGAAACTTACTAAGGTTGAGAAAAAGGCTTACACGGCATATTTTTCCGTCTTTTTGCCGATTGAAAGATGCCCGCCGTTTCCGTCAAGAAAAGTGGAGGTGAAATGCCGTTCGGGCCGAACGACCATGCGAAAGGGCCACACTTGGAAGCTTGTTTGGGCCGACCGAGAAGCCGGCTCGGGCCTTTTTGCAAGGCCATTCGGCCCGGATGACATGCCTTTTGGGGTGGGAGAATAAAAAAAGGAAGCACGCGCGTGCTTCCCTTGCCGGTGCAAAGATACAACAAAACGGGGCGAAATGCAAATCGGGAAGGAAAAATACGAACAAAGAAAAGAGAAAGAAGCATTGCCCCTACAAGGGGAAATGGAGAGGACGCTTTCCCGGAAACGGAAGAAGGATGCCCCCACAGCGGGGAGCATCCTTTGGTATGAACTGTTTTGTTAACTTAAAGAGTCGGGTCGGTTGTCAGTTGGTGTAGCTCGGATTTTGGTAGGCAGCCTTTTCAGCAGCCGTCATGTCGAGTGCGTCGAGTTGTCCTTGCGGAATCGGGCGCAGGTATTTTTGCGGCGTGATGGTGCGCGTCACGGTCTGCGGGGTGCGGTCGGCAGCGTGGAGGCCGCAGATGGTGTAGATCTTGGCTCGGTCGGCCCATGTCTGGGTGCGCACGAGGTCGGTCCAGCGGTAGCACTCGCCGAAAAACTCGCGGCTGCGCTCATCGAGGATGTAGTCGATGGTGATGGTGGCCGGAGTGGCAGCAGTCATCTCGGCACTGTAATCAGCCGACTTCTCGCGTTGGCGGTTGTTGTCGTAGGTCCACACGCCGGCCCGGGCGCGAATCACATTGACCAGATTGCGGGCCTCGCTGTTCATGCCCAACTTCACGGCCGCCTCGGCAGCGATGAGATAGAGCTCGGAGAATTTCAACACGGGGTAGGGGCGCGGGCTGTCGCCGTTGGGGCGGCCCAGGCCCGTTCCGTTGTCGGTGCGGTGGATGCCGTTTTTCCACAAATTGAGATACTTGTAGCGGCTTATCTGGCTCGGGCCCACCACCCAGTCGGCCCGTCCGGGGAGCCAACCGGCCCCCACATTGCTCTGTCCGGCCCCACCGTTGTCAGAAGCCGCCGGCCATTGGATGGAAGCGTCGTCCTCGTCGAGGAAGGTGAGGATGGAGTCGCCCGGATTCACGGGCAGCATGTTGGCATTGTAGGCCATCCCCGAGGCGTTGCCGGAGCGATCCCAGTTGCCGCGGAACTGGTAGGCGAAAGTGCCGTCGTAGCGCGAGTCGTAGTGCTTCTCCTTAAACGTGACCTTGGTCACTTCCTGCGGAGTGGCCATCTGCTTCCATGGGCGGTCTTTTCCCTGCACGGCTTCGCGGGCCACGGAGCGGAACTTAGTCCATTGGGCAGAACTCTTGGATGACTCGAGGAAGGTGTAATCCCAACGGCACATCCAACGGGCAAAGTTGCCGGGAGCGTTGCCGTTGCCCCAGTCGAAGTTGGTGCCGCCGTCGTAGTAGTTGCTGCTTTCGGTGTGGTCGGCATAGAGCACGATTTCGCTGTTGCGGTCGTTGGTGCCCACGTTGACGAGGTAGAACGACTTTTGCAGGGCAAACTTGCCCGGATTGGCAATGGCTGTCGTGGCCATCTCGTAGGCCTGCCGGTAATACCAGTTGGCATCGTGGCCGTCGGGATCGGTGCGTGCCGCCTCGGGATAGGTGGGTATGTTGTTGGGATTTTCCAGCCACCAGCCGTAGGTGAGATAGGCCTTGGCCAACACCAGCCGGGCTGCCGTCTTGGTGAGTCCGCCGGTGACGCGGCCCACCTCCGGCAGATTGCTGACAGCCGTGAGCAGGTCGGGGAAGATGGCCTTGGTATAGACCTCAGGCACGGTGTTGCGTTTGGAAAGGCGGGTGGCCGTGGCGTTGAATTTCAGCTCGCCGGCTCCCAAGTCCAGAGGCACTCCACCGAATGTCTGCACCAGCCAGAAATAGTCGAAAGCGCGGAAGAAACGGGCCTCGGAGAGCAAGGATTCGCTCATGCCGATGGCCGTGCCGTTTTCCAACACGCCGTTGGCGGTGTTGATGTCCGAGAAGGCTGTGTTCCACAGATTGTCGGCCCGGCAGTTGGTGGCGTTGAGTTCGCCGTTGTTCGACATGTCGATGGGCTTGTCGTTCTCGTTGCCGCCGTGCCCGAAGGTGTATTCGTCGGTACCCGTCTCGTTGGCAATCAGCCAATAGCCGTTGCCCCACAGGTTGCGCAGATTGGCATAGAGTGCCGTGATGCCGCCCTCGATGCCGCGCTGTTTGGTGGAAAACTCCGGAGTGTAGGTCTCGCGCGGAGTTTCGTCCAAGATACCGGAACAACCTGCGAGGGCCATGCCTGCGGCTAAAAGTCCGGTAGCTATTTTGATATTGTGATGTTTCATTGTCGTGAAATTTTGGAATGGATGTTTTAAGGAGTTAAAGGGAGTTAAGGAGTTAGAGGGAGTTAAGACAACAGCTTTGTTGGCTGACCGTCTTGGAGCATTGGAAGAGTCAAACTGTTGTCTTGGCTCCCTTCTGCTCCCTTTGGCTCCTTAACTCCTCCGCTTGCCTTTTAGAATGTGATGTTGAGGCCGAGAAGCCAGTTGCGGGTAGACGGGGTGTTGTAGCCCGCTACGAGCAGACGAGACTTGTAGAAAGTGTTGACAGCCTGATTTTCGTTGCCGTAGGAGTTGGTCTCCGGATCCATGCCCGACTCACTGTGGTAGGGCGAGAAGAGCACGAACGGGTTTTGCACCGTAGCATAGATGCGGGCCTTGGTGATGCCGCAGCGCTTGAGCCAAGATTGGTTGAAGTTGTAGCCCAGCGTGATGGTGCGCATCTTGAGGTAGGAACCACTGAAGTAGGCCAGTGAGTTGCCGTATTTGGGATTGTTGCTGCTCTCGATGCCGCCCGGTTTGGGATAGTCGTTGGTGGGGTTGTCCTCCGTCCAGTAGTTCACACTGATGTTGTTCCTTCGGCCGCTGAGCATGTTCAGATAGCCCTGCGCACCGTAGATGGTGCTGATGAGCGTGCCGCCGTGGCGGAAGGAGGCGACGAGGGCAAGGTCCCAGTTCTTGTAGGCCACGCGGGTGTTGAAGCCGCCTTCCCAGTCGGGATCCACTTTCATGATTTGGCGGTCGGCAGAGCCGTAGGCCCGTTTGGGCAGCCCGTTGGTGTCATATTCGCCGTTGTATTTGATCTTAATCATACCGGCGTTGCCTCCGGGCTCGGCAATTTTGCGGGCCTCTTCCTCATTGGTCTGCCAGATACCGATCTTCTGGTAGTCGTAGATCACATTGATAGGCTGGCCCACAAACCACCAGTTGCTCTCGTCTTGTTCGGCTCCGGAAGCCAGTTCCACGAGTTCGTTCTTGTTGGTATAGAAGTTCAGGCCCGCTTCCCATGTCCATCCGTGATGGTTGTCAAGGATGGTGCCGTTGATGGAGAACTCGAAGCCCTTGTTGCGGGTCTTTCCCACGTTGGCCATGTAGCTCGTCACACCCGCCGAGGCAGGCAGGTTGACGCTCATGAGCAGGTCTTCGGTGTTCTGCACGTAGTATTCCATCGTGCCGCTCAGCCGGCCGTTGAAAAGCGAATAGTCGAGACCGAAGTTCCATGTCTTGGAATATTCCCAACCGAGTTCGGCATTGGGGAGTTCGGACATGTAGTAGCCCGTGACGAAGGTGCTGCCGAAGTTGTAGGGGCGGGTGGACAACCGGCCGAGTGTCTTGTAGGGTTCAACCGACTGGTTGGAGGTCTCGCCGTAGCCTACACGCAGCTTCAGGCTTTCGAGCCACTTGATTTCTTTCATGAAGTTTTCGCGGGCCATGTTCCAACCGAGCGACACGGCGGGGTAGGTGTGCCACTGGTGCCCCTTGGCCAGACGCGAAGAACCGTCGGCACGCACAGCCACGCTGGCCATATACTTGTTGTCGTAGTTGTACATCACGCGCCCCATGAGCGACTCCAGTCCGCTCTTGTAGTAGCGCTGGTTGGCCGGATCGACCGTGATTTCGGTGGCCTGCCCGATGTTGTAGAACTGGAAGGCATCGGCCGGTACGTCAAGTCCGTAGAGATGTTTCTGCCGGAAGGTGGTCTGTTCGGCCGAATAGAGTCCCACAGCATTGATGGTGTGTTTGCCCCAGGTCTTGTCGTAGGTGAGCAGATTTTCAACGGCCCAGTTGGTCATGGTGCGGTCCATCACCGTGGCGTGCGACTTGGCGTTGGCATTGTCAGAGAACACACCTTGTCCCACATAGTTGCCATAGTCGCTGTGGCGATAGTTGAGACCGATGTTCATGCGGTATTTCAAGCCATCCACCCAAGGTATTTTCACTTCACCGTAGAAGTTGTTGTAGGCACCGTAGGCCTTGGTCTGGTCTTTGAAGCCGTCACCGAGACTCTCAATGGTCGACTTGGAGTAGACCCACTGCGTGTCGTTCGACATGTTGATGCGCTGTTTCAGGCTTCCGTCCTTGTTGTAGGGGTTGGCTATGGGTGTGGCACTGAGGGTGTTGTAAAGCCCCAGGCTCGCCCCGTTGGTGATGCTGTAGTTGGCGTTGGTGCTGAATCCCACCTTGAACCACTTGCCCAATTCCTGATCGATGGCGGCGTGCATGGAGTAGCGGTTGAAGTTTTGCGTGGGGATGACGGCTTCGTCACGATAGTAGGCTATGCCGAAATTGTAGCTGCCGTGGGCCGAACCGCCTGATACGCCCACATCTTGATTGGTCGTGATGCCGGTCTTGAAGAGCATGTCCTGCCAGTCGGTGTCCACGGCCCCTTCCTCGCCCCAATAGGTCTCGTCGGTGCCGTTCTGGAATTTGTTGGCATATTTGCGCAGTCGGGTAAACTCCTCGGCATTCATCATGGGGTAGCGGTGGAAGAGAGTCTTAGCTCCGATGTAGCCGTTGTAGGTCACGGTGGGCCGCTGCTCCTGATAGCCTTTGTAGGTGGTGATCAATATCACGCCGTTGGCACCGCGCGAGCCGTAGATGGCCGTTGCGGAGGCATCCTTGAGAATGTCCATCGACTTGATGTTGTTGGGGTCGATGTCGTTGAGGCTTCCGGCAAAGGGAATGCCGTCGAGCACGATAAGCGGGTCGTTGCTGGCCGTGAGCGAACGGGTGCCGCGGATGCGTATCTGCATCGATGCACCCGGCTTCGATGAGGTCTGTGCCATCTCTACACCGGCAATGCGACCTTGCAGCGAGTGGGTGATGTCGGCCCCCGGCACTTCCCTCACGATGTCGCCCTTGATGTTGGCCACGGAGCCCGTGACGGCCTCCTTGCGCTGTGTGCCGTAGCCTATCACGACCACATCGTTGAGGCTTTGGCCTGTTTCTTCGAGAGAGATGTTGATGGAGGTCTTGTCGCCCACCGGCACTTCCCGTGTGTCATAGCCCACATAGGATATGACGAGTGTGGCTCCCGGTTTCACATTGAGCGTGAAGTTGCCGTCCATGTCGGTCACGGCACCGTTGGTGGTGCCCTTTTCCATGACGGTGGCGCCGATGAGCGGCCCCATCGAGTCGCTCACTTTGCCGGTCACTTTCTTCGACTGTTGAACGGCGGCGACCGTGTTTGCTGCCTGTGCAGCATTGGCGAGTGGCGAATACATAAGTCCCACTGCGGAACATATTCCCACTGCGATGGTTGTTCTTCTGATTTTCAGGTTCATAGTTGTTGGTAGTTGGTTTTACTTTTCAAGAGAGTTAATGTCATGCGCGGCAAACGTGGGGGCGCAGCGATTGTTTTTGTTGATTGTTCCATGAGCTTTGTTCCTTTTTTGTCTTTATTAGGGTTTTAGTTTTGTCTTTATACGATTTAGGTGAAAACTCTGCCTGCAAAGATAGCCAAATAGTCTTTAAACGGCCGAATATACGTTTCAGTGATATTTCTTTTTGTATCATTCCGGTGGAGGGGGGGCAGAAGGACTCTTTTTAACAGAAAGGATGAGGAAAGGAGAACGGAAAAGTGACTCCCTGATCAGTATTCATAGAGCTTCACGTGCAGCATCTTGTACTCTCCACATGAGATGCGGGCGTGCCGCCCCTGATGGTCTTGGTCGCCATTGTCACGGCGCAGAAACTTCATGTGCCCCGCCTCGTCGAATGTCACTTGGTCTACATGGCCTATGCCCACTCGTTTCCCCGTAAACGGTTTTTGCTGTATGGGCACACCGTTGCGGCTGTTGCCGTTGTCCACGAATCCGTCTTCGCCGCGCACCACCTTCGTCTCCTGCAGCTTCTCTGTCTTGGACTGAAATACCACCACGAGTCCGTTACCGGCAATGAGATATTCGTTTTTGGCCAGCTTCACGATGAGACCACCGCCTTCGGGCCACTCGCTGCCGTCTGTGGCCCGTGCGTCCCACGGCAAGGTGAAGTAGTGGCGGCAGGTGAGCGTGACCTCTCCGTCTTCTATCACCCGCTCTTTGTCCTGACGGTCGAAGAGCAGTCCCCAGTTGTCTGGGGCCGCCCGCTTGCCGCCTTGATGCGACAGCAGCGTGGGAGTGAGCCGGCGCAGCAGGTCGTAAGTGCGGGTTATTTCTCCGGACACTTCCTCCGGTGCCTGATCAATGGCAAAAGGACTGTAGGCAATGGCATCCGCCTCGCCGAAGGTGTAGAGAGCCCTCACCCCACTGTTGCGGTCGAGTCTCACCTCGGGAGTGAAGAAAGGATTGTCCGGCCGCTTATATTGGGCCACCCAGTTTTTGTAGCCCTTGTCGTAGATGTCGGGCGCATAAATGTCAATACTTGGGGCCGCACACTTCCATATAGTAATAAGGTGGGCAAGCGGTCCGGCCGAGGGATATTCACCCGGCTTGCGTCCGCGGCTGTTCATGGCGGCGTTGACGTAGAGTGGGATGTCGTGGATGCTGCGGGCCGTGCGGGCCAACCGCTCCACATAGCTGGCGTAGTGATAGGCTTGAAACTTCTCTTCGGCATAGAAGTCGGTGCCGAAGACCTCAGGCCAAGTGCCTTTCTTGTTGATTTTCAAGGCCGTCAACAGCTTTTGCGGAACGGGCTGTCGCCATGCTTTCTCTGCCAACGGAGAATGGTCGCGGGCCGCTTCGAGCATACCGATCTCGTTTTCTATCTGCATCATAACGACGGTATTTTCTTTTCGGTCGATGTCGGCAATGTGTTGCATCAGCCTTCCAAAAGCCTTGTTATCGGCTTGGAAAACATCTTCAGAGAAGGCTGAAGCAATCTCAAGCGGCTTGCCGTTGGCTGTGGTAGCGCGGGGAAACCGCTTGCTGTCGCACTTAAACCATAGCGGGGCATAGCAACTCATGGAGTTTTTCCATGCTCCGAACCACAGCAATACGATTTTCAAGCGGTTTTCCCGAGCCACCTTGATGGTCTCGTCGATGAGCGAAAAGTCAAACTTTCCCTCTTCGGGTTCCATCAAGTCCCAACAGGCAGGCACGAATACCGTGTTGAGTCCCAGTCGGGCCATACGCGGAAGCACGCTGTCAATGTCGGCAATGGAGGTGGCGGCCGAGTTGCTTAGCTCTCCGCCGAGAATGAGCATGGGCTGGCCGTTCACCACAAGTTGGGTGGCTGTGCCCTGTTGTTGCAGTTTCACGTCGGCAAGAAGTTGTCCGGATAGCCCCATGAGGGTTAGGAAAATCAAGAATAGTCTTTTCATGAGCATGGTTGTTTGGTATCTTTTGAGAGGGGAAATCATGAGTTGGAAGAAGTCTCCGGCCATTATCGGATAGGCCGGCGAGTGAAGGAATGAAAGTATTTCAGGCATACATCCCGCCATTCGCGGGCATTTTCGACCTGTGTTTTCAGCAGTTCGTTTACGCGGCTCCATCGGCTGCCGGAAGCCTGCCCGCTGTCGTGGTCGGCTTCTTCTACATACGGTCGCATCCGTTGCCAAGTGTCGAGATAGTCTTCCGTGGCTTCCACTCCACGGTTGTAGTGGGCGTTGAGACTTTCCAAAAGGGTTCGTCCGTCGCGCATCGGGTAGTTCCATGGCAAGTGGTGGAACCACAGCAGATACGTTTCGGGACAAGTGCGCAGGTCGTTGTAGAGTGACCGGTAGGGTTCGGCGTATTGGCCAACGGCATCGGTGCCATGGGAAGAACGGTCGAAACCGATACCGGCCGTGTCGGCCTTGTGATAGTAGACGGGACACCACTCGATGGGATATTCGGCCTTGAAGCCATCGGGTTCGGGCCCGTAGTGATGGTCAAACTTGAAGATGTGGTGCAGACCGAGCGGCATCATGTAGTCCACGCAGGCCTCGCGACTCGTCATCATCACCTCCGTCATGGGGTCAACGAAGTCGGTGGAGGTTGTGAAAGTCTGTTGCAGCCATTCGCGGGCAATATCTTCCGACGACAACTCGGGATTCCACGCCAACCGACCGAAGGCATACCAGTTGGCTTGTGAGAAGTCGTGGCCGCACCATGTTTTGTCTTGCCCGATGTTGCTCACGCCGGCAATGCCCTTCAGACGGGAAGGACTGACAAACGAGAAGAACTCTTTCCACATCGTGGCCAGATAGGTCAGATGCTTCGACTGGCCGAGATACTCCTGCGTGATTTGGAATTCCACCATCTGTGGAGTCTGCTTCATGTTGTCGAAGATGGGGGCGTAGGGTTCCCGGGGCTGGAAGTCGAGCGGTCCGTTCTTGCTTTGCAGCATCACGTTGGGGCGAAACAGCCCGTCAAGTTCCTTAAACTCAGAGACTGCCTGCTTCACACGGTCTTCCCCTTTGTGACGGGCACCATAGACAAACGAACGCCACATCACGATGCCCCCATAGGGTCGCAGGGCATCGGCCAGCATGTTGGCTCCGTCGGCATGTGTGCGACCGTAGTCGAACGGACCGGGCTGGCCCTCGGAATTGGCCTTCACAAGGAAACCTCCGAAGTCGGGAATGAGCCTGTACAGTTCTTTGGCTTTATCTTGCCACCACTTGACGACACGTTTGTCGAGCGGGTCGGCCGTCTTTGTGGCCCCCAAAGCCTTGGGCGAACCGAAGTTGACAGAGAGGTAAACCTTAATGCCCCACGGCCTCAGAATGTCGGCTATCATCCTCACGGAGTCGAGATAAGGGCGGGTGAGCATCTTGGGTGAGGCATTCACATTGTTGAGCACAGCCCCGTTGATGCCCACAGAGGCATTGGCGCGGGCATAGTCGATGAGACGCTGCACGCCGGGCGAGGGTTGCCGGCTGCCGAAAGTCTGTGGGCGCAGGTGGCAATTCCAAAAGATGCTCTTGCCGGCATAGCCGCGCTCGATGCTTCCGTCGAGGTTGTCCCAGTGGTTGAGCAGGCGCAGGGAAAAGGCCGGCTGTTCTGTCTTGTCGATGTTGCGGCCGTCGTATCCGGCTATCGGGGCAATGCCACCGGTATCGATTGCTCTCGTGTTCTGCAACCGGAGCAGTTCAAAAGCGCCGTAGAGCAGTCCTGCTTCGGTCGATGCGCTGATGGTGGCCGAGTAGCTGCCGGTGCAGCCGATGCTGTTGCAGGCTGCCTGTACGCGGTAGCCGTCGCCGAGGTTGAGTCCCTTGTCGAGCACCAGTGTCACGGGGCCACCCAACTGCCAGTAGGCCGCAATCTCTTCACGGGCCAAGGAGAGCGTTGCGCCCCCTGCCGGAGCGATGACTTTCGCCCGCATCTTTGCGTCGTTGGCTTCGTTGCCGAGCCACAAGCCGGCACCATCGTTGGCCTGCAAAGAGACACCACATAGAGATAACAAGACGCACAAAAGGTATTTTTTCATGTTTGCAAGAGCGTTTGATGTTTCAAGGGCAAAGTTACTACAAAAAAGTGAAATGCGGAAAGATATAGTGATAGAATTGAGTT
>OGJT01000437.1_pt1 | contig 21930 bp, 19 predicted proteins | sample 1572331 | NCBI WGS metagenome assembly OGJT01 (sample SAMEA2582094, study PRJEB24529) | metagenome | biome: Human gut stool | place: China | collected 2011
AAGCCACGAGTCTCATCAAACTTCTCCGCTGCTTTGACAAGTCCTATATTTCCCTCGTCAATTAAATCGGTCAGAGAGAGTCCCTGGTGCTGATATTGCTTGGCAACTGATACAACAAATCGAAGATTGGCAGTGACTAATTTTTCCTTTGCACGCTCACCATCACGACCACCTTTTTTGATCTTTTGTGCCAACTCAATTTCTTCGTCAATTGAAATCAATGGAGCACGACCAATTTCTACAAGGTACTTGTCCAAGGCTTCACTCGAACGGTTCGTAATACTCTTCTGAATTTTTAGCTGTCTCATCCTTCTTACCTTATTCTTTCTTTATAACCTGATAACCAACTCTATACGCATTACCTCATTATAAAAGGCTTGCAAAGGTACACATTATTAAAATACAAAACAAGTAACACTTTGAATTATTATTGTTTTTTATGAAATTCACAAAGCTATTTTGTGTTATTTAAGATTTCACTCGTACTGAAACTTACTTCAGAAACAATGAGAAAACTTTCAGCACGAGATGAAATCATTTAGAATTGGAAATAGATAAATGGCTGAATCGTTGAGCTTTTTACTTGAATAACAATGTAAATCACGGCCGTAATCAGTACAGCATAAACCACAACATTACTACGTTTTAGAGCTCCAATGATAGCCTCTTGCCAACGATCAGGCAAGAAATGCGTCACAAAACCAAACACCATAAAGGCCAATACATATTTATATCCATTGACAAATTGCAGTAACAATTCGGGATGGAAATTCATAAATATTTGTCTAATCATAGTCCATCCTGCAGCAAATGTATTCTGTCGGAAGAAAATCCAGGTGAAACAAACGAAATGGAACGTAAGAACGACAGCCAAAACCTTCTTGATTCCACGCGACACATAATTACGATCATGATGCATAATATGTTGACTAAAGAACTTATGAACAGCTAAAGCCAAGCCGTGCATACCTCCCCAAGCCACAAAATTGAGGCTCGCACCATGCCAAAGACCTCCCAACAGCATCGTGATAATCAGGTTTATATACTGCCGAACCTTTCCTTTTCTGTTGCCACCCAACGAGATATAGATGTAATCGCGTATCCAAGTGGACAGAGAAATGTGCCAACGCCTCCAAAAATCTGTTATACTTATCGACCTATATGGTGCGTTAAAGTTCTGTGGAAAGTGGAATCCGAGCAACAAAGCAATACCGATTGCCATATCACTATAACCGCTAAAGTCACAATATATCTGTAGCGCGTAGCCATAAATCCCAATTAAATTCTCCAAACCGCTATAGAGCATAGGGTTATCAAAGATTCGATCGACAAAGTTAAGACTAATATAATCGCTGATAACGGCTTTCTTAAATAAACCTATAATGATAAAATACACCCCACGAGCAAACATATCATTCGTGATAACAATAGGTTTACTGATTTGCGGAGCGAAATCCGATGCGCGTACAATTGGGCCTGCTACCAACTGCGGGAAGAACGAAACATAAAATGCATAGTCAAGAAGATGTGGCAGAGGCTTAAGACTTCGGCGATAGACATCAATCGTATAACTCATGCTTTGAAAGGTAAAGAAGCTGATACCCACTGGCAAGAAGATATCCCATGGTTGGAAATTATGCCCTATCATTTGGCATATCATCCCAGCAAAGAAGTTGGTATACTTGAAATATCCAAGCAAACCTAAGTCAATTATAAGGCTTAACACCACAAGAGCCTTACGTTTTCGATCTATTGTTTTACGTGCTTCATCACTCTGACAACTATCATCTAATTGCTGAATACGCTTAGCAATGAAGAAATCACTGACCGTAACAACAGCTAAAAGAAAGAAGAATAATCCACTACTCTTATAGTAAAAGTAATAAGAAAAGAGTGTCACAAAGACGAGACGAGGCTGCAAACGATGACGAAGCAGCATGTATATAAACGAGAATCCAAGGAAAAGAATCAAGAAAAGTCCGCTTGAAAAGATGAGCGGTTCCTTTGGATTGTAACTAAGTAGACTGATAAGACGTTCTATCATTGTTGTTCTAATGCCTTACGGCGCTTATAATTATCAAATCCTGCAATAAAAGATGAGTACATTTTCTTGGCTACTAACTTCCCACCTCCAAAGCTTAAATGCGTATAATCCTTATTCGCGAGGTTGCCATCAACAAGTTTTTTCATGCTGCCTTGACCGCCCATAGCCTGATAAAAGTTATAAAAACCTACATGACAATCGGCAGCCAACTGTGCTTGCAGACTCACAAGGTCTTTCACTTCTTGAAGTGTGGTGATGCCATCTGCTGTTCGTTGGTCACGATCAGGCACACTAACTACGAGAATACTGGCTTCAGGGAAAGCCGAACGAAAGGCTTCTATGGCCTTCTTCATCCGTTTCATATAGCCCTTTAACAAAGGAATGGTGTTACCTTTAACAGCTTCATTCAGTCCAAAATGAACGATAATAAGGTCGTAAGGACGTAAATGTGCAAAACCAGTCAATGTCTTTTGTGGAATTGCTTCAAGCTGAACACCAGACGCTCCGCGCATTGATAGGTTGTCAAGGATTACTCCCCTATCCGATTCCAAAGCCATTCCGTAGAGTGTTGTATGGGGAGTTATCTCCGAGAAACGATAGCTGACACTGCTCATCTTCCCTTTAGTCTTGAGCATTTGAACATCATTTGACGCCGCAGTAAGATGGTCGGAAGAAGGCAAACTGCCTGCTTGAACTCTCACCCGCATGGCTTGTGGCGAACTGAAAAACAAGGTTGCATTGGTCCAATGGTCAACATGGGGCTGAGCTTTAGACCCATGTGCCGATGTTGTTGCGCCCTCAGCACCCACAAAATAGCGTAGCGAAATCCCCTGACGTGCCTTGTCAAATGGTTTCTTTATAGCCGTATAAGCAGTGATTCCATTTGATTTCTGACTGATAGTACGCCTTACTGTCGATGAAGGCATTGTGCAATCAATCCATCCAACGCCATCTCCTCCAAACCGATTCTGAAGCATTGCACGCAAATCTCCAGTTAGAATGTCACCTTCAATGAATGAATCTCCAAAATAAGCAATGCGAACAGGTCTGTCAAGTTGCTTCGAACGATCGAGCTGTGCATAAAAGAATGTCATTCCTCCAGGCTTTCCTTCTGAGTAATCTACTATTGGTTCTACGCCTTTCGGCCACTTTTCTTTAAACGAAATCACCTTGCCATGGTCGGTAACGGCAACCATTGCTTTCGGTGCTTTGGGTGCAGGCAATACATCACCTTCACTCTTTTGATTATCGGGAAATAGCTGACTGAGTATATTAACATGGCGAAGTTCGGTCCCATCTATGCTGATTGACGGCATAAGATGCATGAGAAGAAGAAAAAACATCACCAAACCTGCCAACGTAAAAGTTCTTACTGGCTGATCCATTACAAATATTTTTTACCTGAATTGAGTATGCGTTCTGTTGATAGTTGAAAACAATTTATCAGTAATCTTTTATACCTTACAAAGATAGCTGTGGCAGAAGGTTTTCTCAAATGCTTCACACATTTCAAAACAACCCTTTCTGACGGGCGACAAAGGTAAGCATAAAATCCGATAAACTATTGCTGTTTGCGAATAAATTTATCACGCAACTACACAAAAACAAATTTTTTATATAAACCAACTCTTATCAAGTTACATCGTAATTCGATGCAAATCATTGAGTGATTTGACGCTTATCATCGCATGTTTTGGCGCAGATTACAACACCAATTGATGCATCTTTGTACGCTCTCCCTTTTGGTTCGCCTAACCACCTAATGCTCAACATATTACAGAACCATAGAAGTAGAAACAGGAACGATTACTCCGTTCTATTGTTTCTAAGTCTATAAATAAAACATTTGATATTAGAAAGAGAAATGAGATTTATGGATATGCAAAACAATTCTATTGAGAAAACCTTTTCATTCGATAGATTTAAATCAACAAACACATTGATTCTAAATCAAAGCTAAAGCCAGAACAAAACATAAAAAGTAAAGAACAAGATGCCTGTTTATTTATAAATTGATAGCATTTTCGCTCAAAAACAAAGCAAACACCACACAAAACTGCACAAATTAATAATCATTATAAATTATATATCACCTGAAAACGTATTTTTTATTACCTTTGCATCATTACTTTTTAGGTTGTTCATACAAAGAGGTAGCAAGGATAACAGAAAACAACCTTCATTAAAATGTTTTGCTTATGAATATGAGACGCATCGTTTTATTTATCATCATCCTCCTTCAAATCACTTTTTTCACTGAAGGTTATGGTATTTTCAGCCCCATTGACACAAGCGAAATGAGTGACACGCTGCATGCTACTTTGTTACGACAGCATGCTATCAAGACGATTCCTCCTGGCAATTATAGCGGCATTACCTATCTGGGTAATGACGATTATGCTGTTGTCAGTGACAAAGGTAGCCAGGAAGGATTCTTCACTTTCCATATTACACTGACAGAAAATGGTGAGATTAAACGAGTAGACAACAAGGGATTTACTCCACTTCCTGGTGCAAATCTTGACGAAGAGGCTGTGGCTTATAATCCTACAACGCATCATCTTTATATTGGAAATGAGGCTCCTTCTGAGATAATCGACTATGATATGGAGCGCAAAAAGGTTGTTAATTCGACCGTTATAGAAGATTATCGGCAGCGCAGTAAAGTGAATCGCAGCATAGAAAGCCTCACTTATGACCATAAACGCAATCGACTCTTCACCATCAATGAGTCTCCTCTCACAGGAGATAATGGTTTATTGCTGCGTTTGAAGCAAGTCACGACAGACTTAAAAGAAGAGAAACAATTCTCTTATCTTATTGATGAGCCCTTAGAATCGACTGCAAAATGCGATAATCGCCATGCTTATGGCGTATCAGATTTATTAGCATTAGACGACGGAACGCTGTTGGTGCTTGAGCGAGAACTTTATGTTCGTCCGTTGAAAATCAATAGTTGGGTAATGAATAAGGTTTTCCGCATAAAGCCAGGCAACCCACATAAGCAGTTTGTTACAGGCTGGAGAACGTGGCTTCAGCTTGTAGATAATGACTTTGCAAACTATGAAGGCATGTGCGAAGGACCGAGATTGAGCGATGGTCGGCATGTTGTTGTGCTCTGTGCCGATAGTCAAGATCGTTATAAAGGTGTGTTAAAAGACTATTTCCGCACAATAGTCTTCTAACGATGTGCAAGAAAACAGCTTACGATTTAACGCTTTTGTTTGAAGAAATCCTGCATCATTTGCCTACATTCTGCTTCTAACACCCCTCGCGTTACTACGGCTTTAGGGTGCAAGGCACGTGGCGCATAAAGCTGATAGCCACGCTTCTCATCGCTTGCTCCATAGACAATGCGTCCTATTTGTGCCCATCCAATGGCACCAGCACACATGACACAAGGTTCTATTGTCACGTAAAGTGTGCAGTCGGAAAGATACTTTCCACCAAGTAAATCGGCTGCCGCGGTGATGGCTTGCATCTCAGCATGTGCGGTAACATCATGCAGTTTCTCGGTCAGATTGTGTGCCCTGCTGATAATTCTATCATTACATACGATAACAGCCCCTATGGGAATCTCTCCTTCTTCGGCTGCCCTTTGAGCCTCATAGAGAGCTTTTCGCATGAACTGTTCGTCTTTATCGTCTGTTTCTTTCATGCTTATTTTAACTTACAATACCCCTTAACACCTCTCAAGTGAATATCCACAGGCTCATGACCCAACGATTGAACCTCAACACTTTTATAACAGGAATACTGAAGAGCCATATCCACTGTTGTCTTCAACAACAGGTGATCTATCGTCGTTCCTTCCACTTCATTTATACTTGTCTCACTATAAGTATCATGAGACATCTTTCCATAGAAGGTGAGATTACCTATATGGGTGTGACTTAAATATAATGTTTGCGAACCAACCGATATGGTTGCTTGCTTAAAGTTACAATGGTTAAGCGATAAATAGAGGTCACGCTGAAAATCAAATGTGTCAAGGCTAAGGTTATCTAATTGCAAAACACCTCCATTTAGATTTAGACTCCTCGCATCAGCAAGCAGCTTGAGCAACATCGCCCGTGGCAGTTTAATCCGCACAATCACATTATTAGTATAAATATCTGATGTTGCTTCCTCTTCCGCCTCCGTTTGTTTAGCCCTATTTTCCACGATTTCATAGTCTTTGTTCTCAGCCTTAAACTTCGCCAACTCGTGCCCTGTTAGAATGTCTAAGATGCTGCCTTTCATCTTCACATCAAGGACTTCTGAAGGATAATCAATAGTAACATCATTCGTCTTATCATCAGGAATTAATTCCACGATATAGCCCTGACTGTCATCCGAATATTGAAGTAGGGAAACAAAAGCCTGAACAGCTGTTATGTTTTGTGTTTTAAGTATACCTCTTGTGCTCGTTTGGAAATACTTTGTTGGCGCTTTTAGTGAAATGGTTGATACCATCAAAAGAATCATATAGGTTGCTGCTATGAGCCCGATAATTATCTTTGTTGTTGTTTTCATTGCCGTTCCTCCTTTCTTTACATACGATCTATTACTTCCAACTCACACAAACGGCGATAAGAAAGCCAAAGATTCATCACACCAAGAATACCTATCCATGCCGAAACAAAATAGAAAGAGTACTCGCCTGGCATAGCAAAAAACAATGACAAAAGACCTCCAATAAGAACTAAGATAAAGGCCGATATCGTTGTTCCCAATAGAGGTTTACGCGGAAAGACTAAGCTTCCGAGCATAAAAAACGAAATAGCAAAGATGGTCCATGCCGTAGTTATCAATATATTTATTCGCATATCACTCGCCCGTACTATCCAAATAATGGGGCTTGCTATTTCGATGTCCACTTTAGGTAGGGCCGGAGCGAACAGTAAAAAACGCACAATTTCGAGTCCATAAAAAATGATATGAAACACAACCAAATAGCTTACAACGAATAACAAGGTGCGAGCAAGCCAGTTTTCAAACATGCTTACGGGCAGTGTCAGTACGTGAATGCGTCCTGCTTTCTGTTGACCATCGGTGAAAAATCGTGTGGCAGAAATGCAACTTCCTGCGTAGAGCAATAACGTTCCCCATATAGAAATCACATTTTTTGCGCCATCTGAGGCACGGCTTCCATCACTAGGATAATAAACAAAATTATAAGATGTAGCGCAAGTCCATAGCTCTATTACGAAAAGTATGCCTAAAAGTATGGCTGCAGAAATAAGAAGCGTACGCCGTTGTTCAGTCCATAGCTTACTTAAATAACACAAGAACCGTTTAGAATCAAAGAAATCATTAGTCATGATGTACCTCCTTTCCTTGCATGGCAGCCTCAAAATATGCTTCAAGATCAGTGTCTGCTTTTAATTCTTCATTTCGAACAATTTCACTTCTATCAATGAGTAACACATGATTCAGTACGCTTTCAATGTCTTTCACCTGATGCGTTGAGATTACAAATATGCGTTCTGAACTGATACCTTGCCGGATAAAATCTCGGAATTGGCGTTTTCCTGGGATATCAAGTCCGTTGGTCGGCTCGTCCATCAGCAATAATTTCGTGTGTGTTGCCATGGCAAAACTCATGAAAATCTTTTTGCGTTGGCCAAGCGAAAGTGCACCTAACTGCACATCAAGTGTCATGCCAAAGGTTTGTAAATAGATGTTCATATCGTCCTTAGAAAAGCGAGGATAGAAGACACTATTCGTCTTAATATATTGTTGAAGCGTTACATTTGGCAGTTCAAACTCATCAGGTATGAGAAAAATCTCACGCATTATAGAAGGTTGACGCTTACGAACATCTACACCATCAAGGATAACTTGTCCCTTATCGGGCGTCAGCAGACCAGCCATCATATATAATAAGGTGGACTTTCCTGCGCCATTCGGGCCCAGAAGACCATAAATTCGGCCAGACTGAAGCTGTAGATTGAAATCACTAAACACAGAATCTGAATGCTTAGGATAACAGAAACTTAGGTTTTTAATCTCCATAATTGTTACTTAAAATCACATCGAATAGCTCGCACTACATTCGACATTGCAAATATAGATAACTTTTTATAAATCATCAAATAATTTTAGAAATAAATTCTTCCCATTGAAACAGGGAGCCATATACAAGCTATTTAGCCATATAATTTCATGATGAAAAACTTCAAACTCTAACAGAAATTTGGTCATCATTGGTAAAATCTATATCTTTGTGCAGCAATATAGTTTATTTATTCATACCACATGACAAACACAAGTGTTTCAAACAAACTTCTACTTACTGCGCTTCGGCAGAAAAATGAAGAGGCTTTCAATCTTCTCTTTAAGCAGTTCTACCCAAAGATGAAGTGCTTTGCGAGTCGTTTATGTGGCTGCGAAGACGATGCAGAGAATATTGTTCAGGATGTCTTTATGCAACTTTGGATGAATAGTGAAAAGCTCATGGGCATTGAAAATCTTGATGGTTATATCTTCACCATACTGAAAAATACAACGCTTAACTTTCTAAGAGATGCATTTCGCCATTCAACCATAAGCCTAAACAGCTCATTGATAGTAGAGGAACAAAGTGCTGCATGTGACCTTTTATACTATGATGAGATAAAGACTATGATTGATCAAGAGATTAATAAGCTTGCACCACAAAGACGTAATGTGTTTCTTTTAAGTAGAAGAGAAGGATTATCGAATGCCGAAATCGCTGAAAAATTGAATATTAGTAAGCGTACTGTAGAAACACACCTCATGCTTGCACTTCGTGATTTAAGAAAAGTGCTGGTGTTAATGTCCTTACTTGAACTAATCACCTTAATTAAATGAAAGGATAATTCGTGTTTTAATTTATATTAACAATCACAGATTACGTGTATCATCGTTATTTAGTGTCTTATAGATATAAACCTCAATATAAGCATGAAACGAGAGAATCTAAACCATATAATCAACGATTTCTTCGATGGTATCACACCTAAGAAATATTCAAATTACATTAGATATTGGCTAATGAAGGATATTCAAGTCGAAGAGAAAGAGGAAGCCATGCTGCAAATATGGAATAATCTTCATGAAGAGGACATGAATGTTCAAGATGCTTTGCAACGATTTCAAGCAAATCGAAATGAATATGAGAGCAGGATTCGGCAAAGAAATAAGCGTAAGAAGATACTACGCTGGGCAGCAATACTAATTCTACCAATCATAAGTGCAGTGCTTCCATGGCTATATGCGGAGAAATTCTTTGAACAGAAACAATTGGTTGAGTTCTATGTTCCAGAAGGAAAGATAGATTCTTTAATTCTTTCTGATGGCACAAAGGTTATTCTTAACTCAAATTCGAATATTCTGTATCCTTCTTCTTTCAATGCACATAGCGGGAATCGTGATGTATATCTATTAGGAGAAGCATATTTCTCGGTAGCTAAAGACACAAGACATCCCTTTATTGTACATTCAGGAAAGTTGAACATTCAAGTACTTGGCACAGAGTTTAGCGTCAAAGCGTATCCAAACGAGGAACAGATTACAACTACCTTAGTAAAAGGAAGCGTAAAGTTATATGATGAAAGCCATAACGAAATGATGAGCCCTAATGAACAAATCGTCTATAATAGGGGCAATGGACAATTGTTGAAACAATCTGTTCTTGCATCAGAATGCAATTATTGGATGCTTCATAATCTATCTTTTAATAATCAACCTCTTGGTAAAATCCTCCAAGAGATAGAAAAACAATATAAAGTTAAGTTTGACATTGGTCGTTCTGTAGAAACAAATCAAAGATTTACTATGAACTTCACCAATAGAGAAACGATTGATGATGTAATGAAAGTAATCACCAAATTGAAAAACAATTTAGAATATTATAAAGATGGTCAAACAATAAAGCTTATCCAAAGCAGAAAGGAGGACACACATTAAGAAGACAGAAAGAACCTTAGCAATCAAATCTAAACAAATACATTTACAATCCATTTTATTTTCATAATGGAATAAAACGATAAAAATATTATTAACCTTAAAGCAATAAAAGTGAAAAGAACAACCTTTCTTTTAGGTTTGTTTCTTTCAATGACTACTATAGGCATGAAGGGACAACATCAAGTAGTGAAACTCGACAAGACCACTACTACAGTCCAACAGCTTATTAGCACAATTGAAAAGCAAACCAATTTGTCTATCGACTATGGACAAAATGCCTTAGACCTGACCAAACAAGTTAAGGTAAATTCTAAAACTGAGAAATTAAGTGCATTGCTTGATGCAATGATAAAGGAGACAGATTTAGAATATACTATATCAGGACGTCATGTGATTATCACAAAAAACACGCCTCAAAAGCCGAAACAAACAGGCCGGAAACAAACAATAAAAGGGCAAGTGCAGGACGTAAATGGTAATCCTTTGATTGGTGTTACAGTGAAAGTAAGAGGAACAAACAATGCAGTGGTTACCGATCTTGATGGCAACTACACTATCAGTGCCAATCGTGGTGATATATTAGAATGCTCATACGTGGGCTTCACTACAAAGGATGCCCGTGTAAATGGCAATCAGTTAAATCTCACACTGCATGAAAACTCTAAGGAATTGAATGAAGTTGTTGTTACAGCCCTTGGCATAAAACGTGAACAAAAGGCTCTATCCTACAATGTACAGCAGGTTGCTGGCGACGCAGTATCTGTAAATAAGGATGCCAACTTTATTAATTCATTAAATGGAAAAGTTGCAGGTGTCAACATTAATGCTTCTTCATCAGGAGCTGGTGGAGCCTCTAAAGTTGTCATGCGTGGAGCTCGATCCATCATGCAATCAAGCAATGTTTTATATGTTATTGATGGTATTCCCATGCTAAATACGGGGAAAGAAGGTTCTACTGAATTCGCATCATCAGGTACATCCGAAGGTATAGCTGACTTAAATTCAGAAGATATTGAATCAATGTCTGTCCTTACGGGTGCTGCTGCAGCCGCCTTATATGGCGAGAAAGCTTCAAATGGAGCTATCGTTATTACTACGAAGAAGGGCAGCGTGGGGCACACTTTATTTACAATTACCCAAAATACTGAGCTATCAACAGCCTTCCACACTCCAAAATTCCAGAATAAATATGGTACAGGCTCTAGCATACGGGAAAGTGGTTCCGAATCATATAGTTGGGGACGACTGCTAAATGAAAGTAATTTCATGGGATATAATCCTATTGAAGACTACTTCAAAACAGGAGTAATGACAACAGAAGCCTTCACCATGTCAACAGGAACAGAGAAGAATCAAACCTTTCTATCTGCCAGTGCATTGAGGTCTGCAGGTATTGTTCCAAATAATAAGTATAATCGTTACAATTTTACTGTACGCAATACAACAAGTTTATTAAAAGATAGGATGATACTGGATGTCGGTGCAAGCTACATAATTCAAAACGATCGAAACATGATTAATCAGGGAGTTTATAATAACCCTCTTGTTACAGCCTATCTCTTTCCACGTGGTAATGATTATCAAGACATGGCAATGTATGAACATTATGATACGACACGTAAAATATATGTACAGAATTGGGATGGTTTAATCAGTGAATTAGTAGGCCAAAATCCTTATTGGATTAACTATCGAACACCACGAACAAATAAGAAATACCGCTATATGATGAATGCTGGTTTAACTTATAAGTTTACTGATTGGTTAAGTTTAGTTGCACGTATACGTATTGACAACTCTATAAACACTTATGAAGAAAAGTTTTATGCCTCAACAAACATGACACTAACGGGAAGTTCTAATGGAATGTACAACATACAGAAATCTGATGGAAAACAAACCTATGGAGATGTTATAGCAAATATCAATAAACGCTTCTTTGAAGATAAACTATCTTTTGTTGCTAACGTTGGTGCTTCATTATCCGATCTTAAATGGAATCAACTTGGTAACAGAGGACCTATTGACGAGAATTTAATTCCGAATGTTTTTACTGTGACACAGATTAATCGTGCCAGGCTCATTCCCGAACAGTCAGGTTACCATGATCAAACCAAATCGCTTTTTGCCAGTGTTGAGTTAGGTTGGAGAAGTCAACTTTATCTTACAATGACAGGAAGAAACGATTGGCCATCGATGTTAGCAGGACCTCACTCTAACAAATCGTCCTTTTTCTATCCATCAATTGGCAGTTCCTGGATTATTTCTGAATCGTTTAATCTCCCTCAACAGATTGATTACCTGAAGGTACGTGCTTCATTTGCCTCTGTTGGACTATCATTTCCACGTTGGTATGCAAATCCCAAATACACATGGGATGAAAATAAAAAGCAATGGAGCAGTCAAACAACATATCCAATGTATAACTTAAAACCAGAGCGAACTGATTCTTGGGAATTTGGTTTACAGACACGGCTGTTTAAACATTTTAATATAGACCTGACCTACTATTTAACCAAGACATACAATCAGACCTTTGACCCAAAGATATCAGCTTCTTCAGGCTATAGTAAGATGTATATTCAAACAGGAAATGTTAGAAATCAAGGATTAGAGTTAGCATTAGGATATAATAATACATGGGGAGAGTTCTCATGGAGAAGCAATTATACATTCAGTATGAATCGAAACAAAATTAAAGAACTTGTAACAGCCTATGTACATCCTCAAACAAAAGCACTAATCACGGTTGATAAACTCGACGAAGGAGGTCTTGGTGCTGCACACTTTATTCTCAAAAAAGGTGGAACATTAGGAGATTTATATTCTCTTTCGGACATACAACGTGATAGCAATGGAAAAGTATATGTTGATGAAGATGGCAAAGTATATAAAAATTCAAATGTAGAGGACATAAAGCTGGGGTCAATATTTCCTAAAAGTAATATGGCTTGGCGTAATGAATTTTCATGGAAAGGGTTGAACTTAGGAGTTATGATAGCTGCTCGATTTGGAGGAATTGTTTACTCTGCAACACAGGCAAACTTAGATTACTATGGTGTATCCAAGACCACAGCTAACATTCGCGATAAAGGCGGAGTCTCTATTAACGATGGAGAGAACATTATTAATCCTGAGACTTGGTTTACAACTATTGGAGCCAGTGATGGTATTCCTATATTCTATACTTATAGTGCGACTAATGTTCGCCTACAAGAAGCCAGCATAGGTTACACGCTTAAAAAGAACGTACTCTTTGGCTTTGGAGAACTTACATTCTCACTCGTTGGTCGTAATCTACTGATGCTTTATTGTAAAGCTCCATTTGACCCTGAAACAACAGCTACAACAGGTAACTATTATCAGGGCATAGACAAGTTCATGACACCAAGTTCAAGAAACCTTGGTTTCAATATCAAACTTAAATTCTAATGTATCAAGACATGAAACATATAAATATTACCTTAGGAGCTGGCTTATGTGCTCTGCTTTTGACTACAACAATAAGTTGTACGAACAGCTACGAAGATTATAATCAAGATCCGTATGCAGTATCAAAAGAGGAGATGCAACGTAATGCTTATAGTTTAAGTTCAGCTCTTATAAACCTTGAAAGTTGGGTTATACCAACCGACGTAAATGCAAACCAATTTACAGAATGCTTATGTGGAGGCTCATATAGTGGCTACATCTCTGACTCTAACCCCGGTTTTGCAGGAAAGAACTTTGCACAATATAGTCCTGAGAATGGTTGGGATAGAGTATTATTCGTTGATTTTATTCCAAAACTCTTTATCTATAGTAATCAGGTATATAATGTAACAGAAGATATTGTGCCTCGATCTGTAGCACAAATCATCAAAGTTGCCGGCATTCATCGCATTACCGATGCATATGGACCAATACCTTATTCTAAGGTAGGTGCAGATGGTAAAATCACTGCTCCATACGATTCACAGGAAAATGTGTATAATCTCATGTTTTCACAGCTTGATAGTGCTATAACGAATCTGACTGCCAATCGCACAAATGACTTCAGCCCTAAGGCGGACCACGTGTATGACGGCAAAGTAGAGAAGTGGATTAAGTTTGCCAATTCATTAAAACTCCGCTTAGCTATCCATATAGCAAAAGCTTCACCTGACAAAGCTAAACAAATGGCGGAAGAGGCCGTGAATCATATTATTGGTGTGTTTACAGACAATGCTGACAATGCAGAACTTACCATTTCAAGCACAAATCCATTCTATGTGGTCATGCATGAGTATAATGGAGTTGAGAATAATCACGGTGACTCTCGTGTAGGGGCTGATATTATAAGCTATATGAATGGCTACAACGATCCTCGTCGTGCTGCAATATTTACACAGTCAACCTTTACTAATGCATCTAATGGATTCCATGGTTTACGCTCGGGCATTAGTATTCCAAGCCAAGCCGTTTCAAATATGTATTCGAACTATAAAGTTGCAACCGACTCTAAATTACTTTGGATGAATGCTGCTGAGGTAGCTTTCCTACGTGCAGAAGGTGCACTCCGTGGTTGGAATATGGGAGGGACAGCTCAAAACTATTATGAGCAAGGCATTCGTTTGTCATTTGAGCAATGGGGAGTAACAGGTATAGACTCTTATCTTTCAGATAATTCCAGTACTCCAGAGCCTTATAATGACCCTGTAGGTCTCAATTCTTATAGTGGTTCTGTTTCTACAGCAACAATTGCTTGGAGCAACAGTGTATCTGAAGAAGAGAAACTTGAAAAGATAATTACTCAAAAATGGCTCGCTAATTTTCCATTAGGTCAAGAAGCCTGGACTGAATATCGCCGTACAGGATTCCCTAAGCTAATGCCTGTAGTTGTAAATAATAGTGGTGGGATCGTTAATTCAGAACGAGGAGCACGCCGTCTGTACTATCCACAGGAAGAACGTCTCAATAATAAAGAAAATAATGATGCAGCTCTTCAATTACTTGGAGGCCCTAACAATATGGCTACAGATGTATGGATTACAAAATAGAACTATGCTAAATTTTAATGTAAAATTGATAATGAGAAAATTATGAAATATTATATTCAACATATCATTTTCGGAATTAGCGTACTGCTCATGGCTTTCTCCATGGAGAGTTGTGACACAGATCACGAGCCCGTTAAAGTCAAAACACCGGGTATTTCGAATCAAAATCCCGAATTATATGCACGATATCTCTCAGCCTTACGCACATATAAAAGTGGGAAACACAAGATTGTACTTGGATGGTTTGACAATAGTGAGAAGACCCCTGCTTCACAAGGTCAGAATATTATAGCGGTCCCCGACAGTTTAGACTATTTGGTTCTTACCTTACCTGAGAATCTCAATGATAGAGAACTTTCTGAAATGAAAGAGATAAAAGAAAAGAAAGGCATCCATACTCTCTTTGAAATAAACTTCATAAGAATCAAAGAGGATTATGATGCAGAAAAAGAAGCTTTCGAAGATAATCCAGATAATGCTGGAAAGATTTTTAATTTGGATTTCAGAACCTATTTAGTCGATAAAGTTCAGAAGCGCTTAAAATTGTGTAGTACATTTAATTATGATGGAGTTGTTATGACTTTCTATGCTAAGACAAAGCTCTATATGACAGAAAAAGAGAAGACTGCTCAACGCACATTAGAGAATATCTTCCTCGGTATAGCAAAAGACTGGAAACAACGCCATCCAGAAAAGGTCTTAGCTCTTGCTGGGAAGCCCCAAAATGTTGACGACAAAAGTGTATTCGACCTATGTGAATATATTATAATCCCTTGCCAAGCATCTACGAGCGCAAGTGACATTGTGTATTCTATCAATAAAGCTGTTGTAGAAGGTGTACCAAACAATAAGATAATTCCGTTAGTATCCATGTATTCAAAAGACAAAACAGATACGAAGACTGGCTATTGGGGTAAATCTCTTTCAGTCTTAGGTACAGCAAAACTCGCTGCTCAACAACACACAGATTATCAGATTATAGGGTTAGCCATTGACAATGCCAATAATGATTACTATCATGTAAGGTTTGTATATCCTACAATAAGAGAAGCTATCTCTATAATGAACCCAATCGTTAAAATATAAATATGATGAAAAATATATTTAAGTTTATCCCTCTATGGGCTACAATTCTTATTTTGACTGTGGCCTGTCAGAACAATGATGAAGACAATTTCTCCAACAAGGCTTTTATAGATGCCAAGGGGATGACTTCAGAAACCATTGTAAAAGGAAGCATCGGGACGCTTGTAAAGACAATTTCTATCAAAACTGCACGCCCGACAGAGAAAGATATTCATGCAGCCATTACTTATGACGGCACATTGTTAGAACTATATAACAAGAAGTATTATACATCAGCAGAACTTCTTCCTGACAGCTGTTATAAAATATCAGAATCACAGATGACTATCAATAAAGGTTCGGTAAAAAGTAGTGAGGCAGCTATTCTGTTCCAAAATCTTGGAGGATTAGATCGTTCTAAAGTCTATGTTCTACCAATCAGTGTCCGCACTACTGACATAGACCTGTTATCCTCAGCCAAAGAATACTACTATGTGTTCAAGGCAGGTGCTTTAATCAATGTTGTTGGCGACATAGAGGGAAACTATTTGGAAATTTATCCATGGAAAACTCCAGGTCGTATTGATCACATGAATAAACTAACCATGGAAGCTCTTGTCTATCCTCGGGAATTAGACAAACTTATCTCTACGATTATGGGAATAGAAGGCAAATTCCTTATGCGCATAGGTGATGCAGGCCTGCCCCCTAATCAAATTCAGATTGCAACTTCTTATTCCAACTTTACTGACAGCAAACTGCAACTCCAAACAAACACATGGCAACATGTGGCATTAACATATGATGGAGATGATCAAACACTAAAAGTATATATCAATGGTAAATTGATGTATGAAGAAGACAGAAGTATCAACATTAACTTAGAAGGTAATGGCTATGATCGTAATTTCCTTATAGGAAAATCTTATGACGATACCCGTGATTTGAAGGGCTGTATATCCGAAGTTAGAGTATGGGACGTAGTAAGAACCCAGGAAGAAATTGCCTCTCATATATATAATGTAGACCCAACAACAACGGGATTGGTTGCTTATTGGAAATTTGATGATAATTCATCACTCGTTGTAAAAGATTATTCTGGCAATGGAAATGATTTGAAAGCAAATCATACGCTCTCATGGAAGAATGTCTCATTACCAGCAGCTAAATAACTTTTAATACTGATTATAATGAAAAATAAATATCTATCTGTCATCAAAGCAACTTTTATTTGTGCTGCGATTGCAGGCTTATCAATAGCATGTTCTAATACCATTGATGTGAATGGTGTTGACGAATCAGGCTACAATAATCCTGAAAAACCATTAGCTTTCCTTACAGATAAGTATGGAGTTAGCTTGCGTGATTCCTTATTATTTAATGTTGAAGGGGCTACAAAGTTTTATGTAAACCTAACAGCTCCCTCGAAAGATAAACAAGAGTATTCTATTTCATATGACGCATCTGTCCTTGAAAGCTACAATACAAAACACAAAACACGATATCAAGCCTTACCAAACAACCTGGTTACGATTGAAGGGAAGGCCATTATTGAAGCGGGGAACAACACATCTGAACCTATTAATGTGAAGTACACTACTGCTGCAGAATTAGAAAAAAATGGAATCTATGCTATTCCATTACGCTTAAAAGGAACACATGACAATGTGTCGAAAGAGAAAGGTGAGTTTGTTTTATTCGTACAAGACATTACAAAAATGCCTAATTGTCATAAAGATAATGGGCTACAAGTAATCAGCTGTATGGAAATCAACGACACTAACCCACTCTATAACCTCTGTTTTACATTAGAACAATCTGGCAAATATCTCTTTGATCAAGTTATCTTGTTTTCTGGAAATATCAACTATAACTTAGAAACACAAGAAGTTTATAATTACAACAATGAAAATATATCTCATGTGCTGCAATATAAAGAGAAATATTTAGAACCTTTACAACAGAAAGGCATGAAAGTTATTTTGGGCATATTGGGTAACCACGATCGTGCGGCAATAACAAATCTTTCTGATGAAGGTTGCAAGCATTTCGCACAAGAACTCAAAGCAAAGATTGAAGCCTACAACCTTGATGGCGTATTCTTTGATGATGAGTATTCAAGCAGAGGAAATTATCCTGGATTTGTTTCTGGTAATAATGCTTCAAGACTGTGTTATGAGGTAAAAAAAGCTATGCCCAATAAACTTGTCGAGGTTTATGTATATAGTGGAACAGGCTCTCTATATAGTGTCGATGGCCATCAACCAGGAGAATTTGTTGACTATGGAATCCATGATTATGGTGGGACTTCCGACCTGAGCAGTAATTATCCGGGTATGCCCAAAAGTGGCATGATCTTAGGCTCCATTGAATGTGCCCGTGGATATGCTTCATCTTCAAGTGTATACATGAGAATTAAAGCTAATGGCTATGGTGGAACAATGGTGTTTGGCTTAGACCCGAAACGTACTCCAAATTATGTTCTCAATCGAGTTGCGCAAGCATTCTATGGGGAAAACGTTTTGCAAACAGGTGTATATAAAAAAGATTGGTAGACATTTAAAGAATAAACGAAGATGAAAACACGATTAATATATTCATCATTAATTTCATTGTTACTTGCAAGCGGATTCTCCGCTTGCAGTAACACCCCTGAAGTTAATCCGAAGGATATTACAACAAAGGGAACAGAGCTGAAATTAGAATCTGACACGCTGAGGGTTCCTGTAGGTGAAGAAACCTCAACCAAAATCATTAATGGCGGTGGAAACTATAAGGTTATCAATGAAGCTCCAGAAATAGCTGTTGCAACCATCGATAAAGATAATATCAATATCAAAAGCTTTAAACAAGGTTTTACAGCATTTATCCTATCTGATGATGCAGATAACTATAAACGTATAGTTGTAAAATCCATGTACACTTCAATCGTCCTTGATACGAATGAGATTAGTATCAAGAAACTTCTCGGTCATGACTTAAATGATAAGACAATCATCATAAAAAAGGGTAATGGAGATTACGAAGTTGAAAGCGGAGATGAAAATGTGGTAAAGTTTGTAACAATACAACAAGACTCTATCGTACATATCCGTGGCATTCATACAGGTGAAACCACTATCAAAATTACAGATGCAGCAGGGCTTACAGCTCAGGTAAAAGTAACAGTAAACGAAACAGACATCCCATTCACAGACGAAGAAAAACAAGAAATCATGAATAGTGATGTCAAACGCGTTTTCTGGGATGAAGACTTACAGCAATGGACACCTGAGCGTTATAATTATCTCACAGCATTCAATCACAAAGTAGGAACAGAAAACCGAGTTGGTTACGAGTATTCTGATTATAGATTTATTCGCATTTTCTTCGATGGAGATGAATCTGTTGGCGTATACGAGAATGCAAGAGTAGACGCTTGCCCACAATGGTATGGAGAAACAACCCACTATGCCCCCGCAAAAGTTGAAATCATTAAAAATGATGGCACCAACGTATGGGGAATTGTCTCCGTCATAAAAAACAAACGACTTTATCGTGGCTATTTCTGTCTACCTAAACAATAAAAGTATAAACAACAAAATATCTAAAAAGGCTTATTCCCCATTATATATTAGGGGGAGTAAGTCCTTTTCTTGAATGAAATCAAAGTATGGGATTATGCCTTGTAAGAAAGACTCTTCACATGGTTAACACAATTAAAATCGTATCATCAGATGAGGGAAATATAAAAGATTAAACCCTTGACATAGTTGAAATTACACTATTCAATGATTTATTCCACTTAGCCATCATATAATCTGTTAGCTGCTGGCGCTCTTCTTTTGTCTTAGCAATCTTTGATACTTCATTGAGTAGAGGGTTAAACAGAAGTGTTGCAAAAGCCTTTACCTCTGCTTCATTCACGCTTGAAAGTCTGTTTTCACCTAAGTAAGCGTTTTCAGAGCCCTCTATATCCTCAATGTGCTTTTTGTCATCAGCAATCATCAACATTGCATCATGTAGGCTTCTCATGCTATCAAGGTATATAAAGGAAGTGAACGGGGACTCAGTAAATCGGCTTTGTTATATTATAGTCCAAGATCGATGCCAAGGGATAAGAAAAGTAATCCTACCATCCCTAAATGGAACTTTAACAAGTTGGTTCTGCGGGATTTAGTGTGAATTAACATGCCGTATCCTGCATTAAGCGGCACGAAATTCGTATCTTTGTAGTCAGTATGAAGAAATCAAGACCATCGGCAGAGGATATGGTACTGCCGAACGCTATCGGATAGCGATTCTATTCTTCTATGGTGGTCTAGACATATGTTAACTCACACTAATTACAGTAGAACCAACAAGTTAAAGGAAATATACGTAGCTGGAGTTAGAGCATCATATATTAAGATGTATACTTACAAAGAATCAAAAAGAAAGGTCAAAGAAAATGAATATTTTAAAGTGTATGTGGTTATTAATTATGTCATTTAATATAACCGTTACCCATGCTCAAAGGGAATCAATTAGTTCTTTAAAGGACAACTCACTTCAATGTGTACAAAAATTTCCTTTGGGAGAAAATAAAGCCTCCTTTTTAAATGTCTATCAGGATACTATTAATAATTATGTGATGTTCAAAACGATTAGATATTATGGTAAAAACTTTTCGGAAATCGGAACTATATCAGGTGCGGGGAATATTGATTTTAAAGATGGAAAAATCTCTTTAAAATCATATTATTTCGAACCTAATAATAAAGTTTATGCTATAGAAATGTATGTAAAGGGTTCCACGTATGGGGCTTCTATGCTCTTTATAATCTATGAGACCGATGGCCTTGGAAACTGGGAGATAATAAGATGTCCTTTCGAGTCTTTTAGAATCGTAACTAACAAAGCTAATATTTCAAAAATAATACGATATGAGGACGGTAGATTTTTTAGTTATTATACCTTTAAAGATAGAGTAATACAACGAATAGGGAATAGATAGTAATGCTCCAAAACGGGAGTTGTCAAAATAGTCATTTGAGTATCAATGTGATTTTTAAAGGATTAGGCGTAAAGGCAGGGATAAATTCTCTGCCTTTTGTTGTATTTGTAACTCCAAACAAAGAAAAATGAATATACAAAAACGTTTCCCTCATCGCTTCCGCTAACAGGCTCATTTTGTTGAACGCTCGCTTTTCGCTGTTCTGTTGCTTCTCTGATTGCTTGTTGTTGTTCTTCTTCTGTTCCATAATCTATTAATCGTTTAACATCATTCCATATTTCCTCTTTGCTCTTCACGCTACCACTGAACATATCTAATTGCCCAGCTGCGCTATCAGCTGCCTTTTGGTTATAAGCGTGAAATACTCACCTAAAGTGGTCCCTCTTGCCTCATTTAAGATGGCCCTATTGTAATCATGCAAAGTGGTCCTATTTAATTTTATTTTTGAGTTTATCTTTTTGGTGTAAAAGTAGAATCCTTATCTGTAAATTGTTTTTAACTAAATAATTCGCAGATAACTATGCCTAACCATCCCATTAAGATGATTAAACTTCGTCAAGTATTAGGCCTTTACGGCTCTGGATATGGCTCACGTTCCAGATCTACCACACTTGGTATTTCCCGTACAACCATCAGGAAGTATCTTCGTATTTTTAATGAATCTTGCGCGCCTATATGGCCTCCCGCAAATCGTTTTTAAAAGGATTTGACGCTTGCGGGCCTCCCGCAAACCACTTTTTAAAGGTTTTGGTGCTTGCGGGCCTCCCGCAAATCACTTTTTAAAGGTTTTGACGCTTGCGGGACTCCCGCAAATCACTTTTTAAAAGGTTTGGCATTTCCGCGCATGGCGAAAGTCATTTCCCGAATGGTTTGGAGTTCCCGCATGTGGCGAAAGTTATTTCCCGAATGGTTTG